>Ga0302157_10005163_pt1 | contig 13933 bp, 9 predicted proteins | sample I_Bog_N3_3_FD_193502 | JGI IMG/M metagenome (GOLD analysis project Ga0302157, IMG submission 193502) | Peat permafrost microbial communities from Stordalen Mire near Abisko, Sweden - I_Bog_N3_3 | ecosystem: Environmental > Terrestrial > Soil > Wetlands > Peat | place: Sweden: Abisko, Stordalen...
TCCCTAGAACGCCCCCATCGTCTGCCGCAAGCTATACGAGCTCAGCGTCTTGATGTAATTCCCGCGGTCGAAGGCGGAGGTGTCGGGAACCGAGCGGCGGCTGAGGCAGCCGCGCGTTTCCCACAGCGAGGTGTACTCCCGCTTCTCCAGCCAGTAGCGCACGTCATCCAGCACCCGCTTGATGTGCTCGATGCCGTGGATGTGCAAGGCCGATGCCATCATCGTCACGCCCGCCCCGGCCATGATGCCCTTGAGCACGTCTTCGGCCGAGTGAACGCCGCCGGTGATGGCCAAGTCCAGGTCCAGGTGGCCGTAGAGGATCGCCACCCAATGCAGCCTGGGCAGCAGCTCCGAGGGCGTGGAGAAGTGCAGCGTCGGCCGGACTTCCAGGGTCTCGATGTCGAAGTCAGGCTGATAGAAGCGGTTGAAGAGCACCACACCGCGCGCGCCAGCCTCCTCCAGTCGGCTGACCAGGTTCGGCAGGCTGGTAAACCACTGGGAGAGCTTCACCGACACAGGCACTTTAACCGCGCCCGTGACCGCGGTGACCAGCTCAAGCAGTTGGTCTTCCATAACCGCCGAGGTCTGGCTCTTGTCCGTGGCCAGCGCATAGGTGTTCAGCTCGATGGCGTCGGCGCCGGCCTCTTCCATAGCCTTGGCAAAGCGCACCCAGCCGCCGGTGGTGGCTCCATTCAGGCTGGCCAGGATGGGAATCTTCACCGCCTCCTTGCAGCGCCGCAGGTGCTCCAGATAAACATCCTGGGTCATGCGGTAGTCGTTCAGATCCGGCAGGTAGCCGAGCGATTCGGCAAAGGAATCCGTGCCCCGCGAGAGGTCATCGTCCAGCGCCTTCGATTCCAGCGCCAACTGCTCCTCGAAGAGCGAGTGCAGCACAATCGCCGCAGCTCCGGAGTCCTCCATGCGGCGGACATTGTCAATCTTCTCTGACAGCGGCGTGGAGGAGACCACGATCGGCCCGTTCAGCTTCAAACCCAGATACTGCGTGGAAAAATCGATCATTTTGTACCTCCGGAAGACGCCGTTACCTGTTCTTCTTTCCGTGCTTCATTTGTTGTCTCCGTCTCCGGGGGCGCCACAGGCTTCTCCGGCGGAGCGATGTGCGGCGTCTCGCCGCGGCCGGGCATTGCGGCCCGCGCGGAGTAAACGCGCCACTGGCGCTCGACATCATCCTGCGCCTCAGCAAGCAGAACCGCGGCCAGCTCCGGATTGCTCCGTGCCAGCATAGTGTAACGCGCCTCGCGGTAGCTGTACTCCTTGAGCCGGATCGACGGCGCCTTGGAGTCGAGCTGGAATGGGTTCTTCCCCTCCTCGCGCAAACTTGGATTGTAGCGCATCAGCGGCCAGTAACCCGCTTGCACGGCCAGTTTCTGCTGCTCCAGGCCATGCACCAGGTCGTAGCCGTGGGCGATGCAACTCGAGTACGCAATGATGATCGAAGGCCCATCGTGCTCCTCGGCCTCGCGGAAGGCCTTGACCACGTGCATGTCATTGCCGCCCATCGCCACCTGCGCCACGTATACCGAGCCGTAACTGACGGCTTCCATGGCCAGATCCTTCCGGCTGTTGGGCTTGCCCGCGGCGGCAAACTTGGCTACCGCGCCGCGCGGCGTGGCCTTGGACATCTGCCCGCCGGTATTCGAGTAAACCTCGGTGTCCAGCACCAGCACGTTCACGTTCTTGCCGGAGCCGAGCACGTGGTCCAATCCCCCGAAGCCGATGTCGAAGGCCCAGCCGTCGCCGCCCAGGATCCACACGCTCTTGCGGACCAGCATGTCGGCGATGGCTCTCAAATTGCGCGCGTCGGAACTCTCATTGCCGTCCAGCTTCTCGCGCAGAGCCTTCACGCGTTCACGCTGCCGGTCGATCTCGGGCTCGGTCTTCTGCGTGGCGTCCAGCAGCGCCGTCGCTAGTTCGTCGCCGATGGCCCCAGCCAGCCGCGCCACCAGCATCTCGGCAAAGACCTTCTGCTGGTCGAGCGCGATTCTCATGCCGAAGCCGAACTCGGCGTTGTCTTCAAAGAGCGAGTTGGCCCAGGTCGGCCCGCGGCCAGCGGCATTGGCGCTATACGGTGTGGTAGGCAGGTTGCCGCCGTAGATTGACGAGCACCCCGTGGCGTTGGCGATATACAGCCGGTCGCCGAAGAGCTGTGTCAGCAGCTTGATGTAGGCTGTCTCTCCGCAACCCGCGCAGGCCCCTGAAAACTCGAAGAGCGGCTGCAGCAGTTGCAGATCCTTCACTTGGCCGTGCGAGAGTTTGGAGCGGTCAGCCTCCGGCAGTCCGAGGAAGAACTCCCAGTTTTCCCGCTCGGCCTCGCGCAGCGGCGCCTGCGAAACCATGTTGATGGCCTTGTGGCTGGCGTCGCTCTTGCTCTTCACCGGGCAAATCTCAACGCAGACCGCGCAGCCGGTGCAATCCTCGGGCGCAACCTGCAGCGTGTAGCGATCCTGCTCCATCCCCTTCCACTTGGCCTTGGCCCACTGGAAGGTCGCCGGCGCCTTGTCGGCAAGCTCAGGCGAGTAGACCTTGGCGCGAATCACCGCGTGCGGGCAGACCATCACGCACTTGCCGCACTGGATGCAAAGCTCCTTGTCCCACGCGGGAATGAACTGCGCGATATTGCGCTTCTCCCACTGAGCCGTACCCGTTGGGAAGGCCCCGCCGGCCGGAATTGCGCTCACCGGAAGCAGGTCGCCGTGCCCCCCGGCAATCTGCCCCAGCACGTCGCGCACAAACTGCGGCGCCTTGGGCGAGATGGAGGGAATCAGATCGAAACCGGACGTGGCCGTCGCGGGCAACTCCACCTTTTCAAGGTGCGCCAGCGCGTGATCGACAGCGGCATAGTTCTTCGCCACCACCGCCTCGCCGCGCTTGCCATAGGTTTTGTAGATGGCCTTCTTGATCTGCGCGATGGCCTCCTCGCGCGGCAGCACGCCGCTGATAGCGAAGAAGCAGGTCTGCATGATGGTGTTGATGCGCGTGCCCATGCCGGCCTTGCGCGCCACTTCGTAGCCGTCGATCACATAAAACTCGATCTTCTTGCGCAGGATCTCCTGCTGCGTCGTCCTGGGCAGATGCTCCCAGACCTCAGCCGCCGGGTAAGGCGAATTGAGCAGGAAGACCGCGCCCGGCATCGCTGCCTCCACCACATCCATCTTCTCAAGGAAGCTGAAGTTGTGGCAGGCCACAAAGCTGGCGCGCGTAATCAGATACGTTGACCGGATTGGGTTGGGCCCGAAGCGCAGATGCGAGGTGGTCATCGAGCCGGACTTCTTCGAGTCGTAGACAAAGTAGCCCTGCGCGTAATTCGGCGTCTGCTCGCCGATAATCTTGATCGAGTTCTTGTTGGCGCCCACGGTGCCGTCAGATCCCAGCCCATAAAACAGTGCGCGCACGGTCTTCGGATCCTCTGTCGAGAACGCCGGATCGTAGCTCAGGCTGCTGTGGCTCACGTCGTCATCGATGCCGATGGTGAAGTGGTTCTTCGGCTCGGGCCTGGTCAGCTCGTCAAAGATGCCCTTGACCATGGCCGGCGTGAACTCCTTCGACGACAGCCCGTAGCGCCCGCCAACCACCGTTGGCCGGATGGCAAAAGGCAGCATCTCGGCATTCTCTGCCAGCACGGTGACGACATCCATATAAAGCGGCTCGCCGCTGGCGCCCGGCTCCTTGCAGCGGTCGAGAACGGCAATCGACTTCACCGTCGCCGGCAGCGCCGCCAGGAAGGCCGTCGCATCAAAAGGCCGGTAGAGCCGAACCTTCAGCAGGCCCAGCTTTTCGCCTTGCTGGTTCAGCGCGTCCACTGCCTCTTCGGCAGCCTCCGCGCCCGAGCCCATGATGATAATCACCCGCTCTGCGTCCGGCGCTCCGTAATAATCGAACAGGTGATAGGCGCGGCCGGTCTCCTTGGCAAAGCGGTCCATCACTTGCTGCACAATCCCCGGAACTGCGGCGTGGAATGGCGTGCAGGCCTCGCGGGCCTGGAAGAATACATCCGGATTCTGCGCCGTCCCGCGGATGATCGGGCGATCCGGGCTCAGTGCGTTCTGCCGGTACTGGATCACGTATTTTTCGTCCAGCAGCGCGCGAATCGTCTCGTCGCTGATGGGCAGAATCTTGCCCACTTCATGCGATGTGCGGAAGCCGTCGAAGAAGTGCATGAACGGAATGCGCGATTCCAGCGTGGCAATCTGCGCCACCAGCGCCATATCGGCCACTTCCTGGACAGAATTGGAAGCCAGCATCGCCCATCCTGTCATCCGGCAGGCCATCACGTCCGAGTGGTCGCCGAAGATCGACAGCGCGTGCGTGGCCACCGTACGGGCCGTCACGTGCATCGTCGCCGGGGTCAACTCGCCGGCGATCTTGTACATGTTAGGAATCATCAGCAGCAAGCCCTGCGAGGCCGTGAAGGTGGTCCCGAAGGCCCCCGCCTGCAATGCGCCGTGCAGCGCGCCACTCGCGCCGCCCTCGCTCTGCAACTCCTCCACGATGGGCAACGCGCCCCAGATATTCTTCTTCCCCTCCGAGCGCCACTGATCGGCCCACTCGGCCATCGGCGACGAGGGGGTAATCGGATAGATGGCGACAACTTCGGAGAGTCGATAGGCTACCGAGGCAGCCGCCTCGTTCCCATCAAGGATAACCATAGTCTTTTCAGTCATTACGCTTTGCCTCACACTGCGGTATACAAAATATCAACCGCTCATCTAGTCTCGTCTGCGGAAGGTAGACCCGCTGTGATGCAAAGCACAACGCGGGAATAACGTCCCACAATGTGAGATTCGACTCCCATGATGCGGAGACTCTCCACCTCCCTCCCGCGCTTCTTTATCCCATACTGTAAGACGCTATGACCACCAAATAATACACTTCGAGAGCAACACCCACCCAAACCCTTCAATTCGCGAGAATAGCCAATTCTGGCAGCTCGCTACACGAATAGGTTTTGTCGCGGGGCACGACTTTCCAGGCTGCGGAAAAACTCTTGTCGAAGCCTCTGTTTTGAAAGGGCACGACTTTAGTCGTGCCGATAAAGCCCATAGAATCAATAGGGCTTTAGCCCCTGAGGAATGTTTTTGGGGGACTTTGGGGCCTTGAGTGCCCTTTTTCCGCAGCCTCTTTAGACGGCCCTGAGCTTGTCGAAGGGTGCCATACGCCGCGGATGATAACGGACTGGGCTTCGGATGGGATGAGACAGCTGGTCTCGCGGGGAGCTAAACCGTCCGCAGCCTCTTTGGCCGCTGAGAAAGGGCTGGTCCGAAAAACTCTTCGGAGCCTGCCTGAGGCCGTCCCAGGGCTGGGCACGCTCGCGCTGAAGCATCAATTGCACAGTTGACGCCGCATTCCTCGTTCTCATCGGCCCAGAAGATCAATGGCCTTCTGCAGCAGAACGTCGCGGCTCACGCTGGAGATCGCGTTGGTCAACGGAATCCGCTTGGGGCAGACCTCGACGCAATTCTGCGCGAAGCCGCACTCCTGGATGCCGCCGTCGCCGGCCAGTGCGCGCAGCCGCTCCTCGGCCAGAACCTTGCCCGTGGGATGGTTGTTGAAGAGCTTCACCTGCGCAATCGTCGCCGCGCCCACAAAGCCCGTCTCCTCGTTGAACTGCGGACAAACCTCCATGCAGCAGGTGCAACTGATGCAATTCGAAAGCGGGTAGTTGATCTCCTGCTGCTGCGGCAAGACACGCGGCCCTGAACCAAGGTCATAGGTTCCATCGATGGGAATCCAGGCCTTGACCTTCTTCAGATTCTCGAACAGCACCGACCGGTCAATTTGCAGGTCGCGCACCAGAGGAAACTTCGACAGCGGCTCGATGCGAATCGGTTGCTCCAGATTATCCACCAGCGCCGAGCAGGCCATGCGGGCCTTGCCATTGATGCGCATGGCGCAGGAGCCGCAGATCTCCTCCAGGCAGCAGGAATCGTAGGCGACCGGCGTGGTCCCGCGCCCGTCGGCGGTCACCGGGTTGGCGGCAATCTCCATAAAGAGGGAGATGACATTCAGCCCCGGCCGCCACTCGATATTGAAGCGCTCCCAAACTGCGGGAGCATCGGGGCTGGCCTGGCGCTTGATCTCGAATTGCACTCTCTTGTTTGCCATCGTCAGTCTCCCTTAACTGGCCACGTCGTAGCGGCGCGGCCGCGGCTTGATGAACTGCGTATCGACTTCTTCCCACTCGAAGCGCGGGCCCTCCGCCGAGCCGGTAAAGCTGGCCTTGGTCGTCTTCAGGAACTTCTCGTCGTTGCGCTCCGGGAAGTCGGGCTTGTAGTGCGCGCCCCGCGACTCGTCGCGCAGAATCGCTCCCTGCACAATCGCCCGCGACAGCTCCAGCATATTCCGCAACTGCCGCGCAAAGGCAAAACTGGTATTGGCCCACTGGCTGCGGTCGCTGAGGTTCACGTTCTTGTAGCGATCGATCAGCTCCACAATCTTTTCGTCCGCCTGTTTCAACCCCTTGTTGTAGCGGATCACCGTCGCGTGCTCGGTCATCGTCTGCCCCAGCTCGCGCCATAGCTTGAAGGGATTCTCCGTCCCGTTATTATTCAGCAGGCTGGTGTTGATCGCGCCCTGGCGGACCAGTTCCTGAGCATGGCCGCCGTCGCCCTCTTGCGCGGGCAGGCTCCTGGCGTAGTTCATTGCATTCGGCCCTGAAATAAATCCTGCGTAAATGCAACTCAGCAGCGAATTCGCCCCCAGCCGGTTCGCGCCATGGTACTGATACTCGCACTCGCCCGCGGCAAAGATGCCGGGGATGTTCGTCATCTGGTCGAAGTCCACCCAGATCCCGCCCATCGTGTAGTGCATGCCGGGGAAGATCTTCATCGGCACCTCGTGGGGATCGTCGCCGACGAACTTCTCATAAATATCCAGAATGCCGCCCAGTTTCCGGTCGAGCGTGGCGCGATCTATATGGGATAGATCCAGGTAGACCATCGGCTGGCCATCGATGCCCAGGCCTTCCTCGTAGACCACCTTGTGAATGGCGCGCGTGGCGATGTCGCGCGGGACGAGGTTGCCGTACTTGGGGTACCACTCCTCAAGAAAATAGAAGCGCTCAGCCTCGGGAATCGACTTCACCGGCCGCTTGTCGCCGGGAGTGCGCGGCACCCACACGCGCCCGCCCTCGCCCCGCGCCGACTCCGACATCAGGCGCAGCTTGTCCTCGCCGGGAATCGTCGTCGGGTGCACCTGGATCAGCTCGCCGTTGGCGTAGTAGACGCCCTGCTGAAAGACCGCCGATTGAGCCGAGCCGGTGCAGACCACTGAGTTCGTGCTCTTGCCGAAGATCGCCCCAATGCCGCCTGTCGCCAGAATGATCGCATCTGCGGGGAAGCTGCGCAACTCCATCGTCCGCAGGTCGAGCGCCGTAATGCCCCGCGCCACGCCTTTGGAATCAACCACCGCTGATAGAAACTCCCAGCCCTCGTACTTCTTCACCTTGCCTTCGGACTCGTACCGCCGCACCTGCTCGTCCAGCGCATACAGCAACTGCTGCCCGGTCGTCGCGCCGGCAAAGGCCGTGCGGTTGTAAAGCGTGCCGCCGAAGCGCCTGAAGTCCAGCAGCCCCTCGGGAGTGCGGCTGAAGGGCACGCCCATCCGGTCCAGCAGATCGATGATCGCCGGCCCGGCCTCGCACATCGCCTTCACCGGCGTCTGGTTGGCCAGAAAGTCGCCGCCATAGATGGTGTCGTCGAAGTGCTTCCAGGTGGTGTCGCCCTCGCCCTTCAGGTTCTTGGCCGCGTTGATTCCGCCCTGCGCGCAGACCGAGTGCGAACGCTTGACCGGCACAATCGAGAACAGATCAACCGAGCCGCCCGCCTCGGCAATCTTGATGACCGCCGAAAGCCCGGCCAGCCCTCCGCCAACCACGATGATTCTGGGTGCTGCCATGAATACTTTTCCTTTCGGCCTGATGAGCCGGCGCTTAAAGCGAAACAATTCCGGCGGCTGCCGGAGCAAGGATCGCCGTTGGGGCAATCCTCATCGATACAGCCGGAGCCGGGTTCTCCGGAGCGTTCTCATACTCAGGCCCCACAAACGCCCACATGCTCGCCAGCCCCATGATCGCGAGGCCGAGCCCCATGGCCACGCATACATAGCCGAAGCGCTTGCGCGCCACGGCGCCGGTCGTGATCCCCCACTTGGCCGCAAACAGCCAGACGCCGTAAGAAAAGTGCCAGCAGATGGCGATCATCGCGACAATGTAGACCGCCAGCATCCAGGGATTCGCCAGCTCCTGTTGCACCTTGGCGAAGGCCGCCATCGGATGCTCCGGCAGGCTGATCCCCATGAAGCGCTGCCGAATCACATGCTGCGCGATGTAGCCAAAGGCGATCAACCCCGTATAGCGCTGGGAGACATACAGCCAGTTCCCCGCCCAGGGGTAGTAGACAATGTTCGACTTACCGCGCAGCCAAATCCAGACACCGTAGCAGGCGTGATAGAGCAGCGGCAAGAAGATGAAGACCCACTCCAGCACCCGCACCATCGGCAGGCTGTTGAGGAACCGCACCTGCGCCCCATAAGCGGCCGGCCCTTTAGTCGCCTCGTAGTTCGAGAGCAGATGTTCCAGCAGAAAAGCGCCGAGTGGGATGATCCCCATTAGCGAGTGCATCTTGCGCAAGAAAAAGGACCAGCCCTCGCCGGCGCGCAGCGGCTGGACCCCGCGCCGGACAGTGGGCGTGGCAGGTTGTTGAGCGGTTGCCATAGCGATGTCGGCTCCTAAAGACGGCAGGTCGAGGCCGTTTCACTTCACTGACCGGGACTCTCTGTATTGTTCCTCAAGCATTATTGGTGTCCCACATCACCCCCGTCAAGGCGACTAGCGCTCTTGATCTTTTGCACAACCCAGCTCCTTCGGTGATTTTCGGCAGGCATGAACCCATGCCGAACGCGCTTCAATAGCTCCGTGCCCCATCCATTCGCCTCTTTTCTGGCGAATGGGTGGGAAACCACGAACTCCGTCAGCTTTCTCGATAAGGAATATCAGACCCTCACGCCCCCAGCAAAGGCAGCATCGCCGCAATCGCCCGTCCTCGATGGCTGAGCGTGTGCTTGGTCCCGAGATCCAGCTCGGCCATGGTCAACCCCAGTGCGGGCAGGTAAAACAGCGGGTCGTACCCAAACCCGCCCGTGCCACGCGGCGACTCCAGAATCAGCCCCTCGACCGTCCCTTCGGCGGAATGCGCAACCTGCCCGTCCCGCGCGGCCGCCAGCACGCAGCGGTAGCGCGCCGTGCGCCGGGCGGCGGGAACGGCGGCCAGCCGCAGCAGTAGTTCCAGGTTGTTCCACACGTCCGTATTGTCGTTGGCGTCGGGCGAGTCCACCACGCCCGCATCCGCGGCAAAGCGGGCCGAGCGCACCCCCGGAGCCCCGTCCAGCGCATCCACCTCCAGCCCGGAGTCGTCGGCCAACACCCACTCCCCCGGAGCAAAGCGCGAGTAGTAAACGGCCTTCAGCGCCGCGTTATCGGCGAAGGTCAGCCCATCTTCCTCCGGCGCGGGAATGGTCGTGAGCGCGGGTAGCGGCTCGATGTTCAGCGCATGAGCCGCCGCAGCCACGCGAAAGTCCCGCAGCTTGCCAGGGTTGCTGGTGGCAACATAAAGCCGAAGGGCCATGGGAAGAGTGTAACGGGCCGGCGTTGCCTGCAGAAACCGGCCCATAACGGGCAAAGCGCCGTCGTGGACCGGCTCTCCCCTGCCGCTGCCATCAGGGACCGCTGCAAGCCCCTCAGTCGATCTCCTGCTCCACCCGCAGATCCCGCGAAGAAGCCCCCACGCTCACCATCCGCTTGCCGCTGGCCGCAACCCACTTGCCGTCCTTGGGAGACCAGTACTGCAACTGCCTCGGCGCAACGTGCAGCGTAACCGTCTTGGCTTCCCCGGCCGCCAGATGAATCCGGTCAAAAGCCGCCAGCGCCCGCACCGGGAACTGGACACCCTCGGGAATTGAACTGGGCGCGCCCAGGTAAACCTGCGGAACTTCATCCGAATCCACGCCGCCGGTATTCTTGATTGTCACCGTCACATCGAGTCCGCCGTCCGCGGCCTTCTCGACCTTCAGCCCGGAGTAAGCGAACGTCGTGTAGCTCAAGCCAAAGCCAAACGGAAACAGCGGCTCGATCTTCTCTTTGTCGAACCAGCGATAGCCCACATTGACGCCTTCGCTGTAAGTGGTTTTGCCGCCAACGCCCTTTTGTGAGCGCTCGGTGTAACGCGGATCAGTGGCGGCATAGTCTTCCAGCCGCTTGCCCCAGGTCACCGGCAGTCGCCCGGCGGGGCTGCTCTTGCCCAGCAGCAGATTGGCCGTGGACCAGCCGCCCTCATCGCCCGGCCACCACATCTCAAGAACTGCCTTCACCTTGTCCACCCAGGGCAGCGCCACCGGCTGGCTTGTGTTCAGCACAACAATCGTATTCGGGTTGACCGCGGCAACCTCTTCAACCAGCTTGTTCTGCTCACCGGGCAGCCCAAAGACCGGCTCCAGGCGCGTCCACACAAAAACCACCGCAACCTTGGCGTTCTTCGCCGCGGCGATGGCCGCTGCGTGGTCCGCCGCGCGCTGCTCGGGCGTATACCAGTTCAGCCGCACCTGCACCGGCGAATTCGAGCTGTCCGGGCTGGTCTTGATTTCGATCGCATGTGGACCGGCGCTCAGTTCCACGGCACGGCGCAGATTGTCCAGGTGGTCGGTCGTGGGAACTGCGTTGTCCTGGTTGGCTTGCAGAATATCGCCATGCACGCCGCCCTGGCGGACCCCTGTGCGCGCCAGGTGCTTTCCGTCGAGCGAGATCTCCGCGTTGGTGCCCATCGCCTGCAAGTACAGCCAGTAGGTTCCCGCGTGCGGCGGAGTCAGCATGCCCTTCCAGGTGATGGTCGAGTTGGGCGCCAGCGCATCGGCGCCGGTGAAGTTGATCTGCGCGTCGGTCTGCATCGCTCCCGAACCGCTGCGTTCCAGCCCCGGCTGGCCGCCGTGGCCGAGCGCGGAGCCCGGAACCAGCGTCCCGGTCATGTCGTCATCCACGGCGAACTTGATGTTACTGTTGCCGGTGATCTTTTTGAGAGCATCGAGTGGTCCAACTTGCCGCTGCGGCAGCCCGACGGAGCGTTCGCCATTGATCCCGATCGAGTCCACCTGGCCGGCAGTCGGGCCAATCAGTACCACGGAATCCAGATCGGCGGCCTTCAAGGGCAGCGCGCCGCCCTCGTTCTTCAGGAGAACCGCCGCCTCTTCGCCGGTCTTCTCAATAATCGCTGCATTGGCCTCGATAGACTGCTCGGTAACCTCGTGCTTGGACTGGCCGTCAAGGTAACCGAAATGGACGATCTCATAGAGCACGCGTCCCGCTGCGCGGGTGATGGCCGATTCGTTCACGGTTCCATCCTTCAGCGCCTCGGGCATCTTCTCCGGGTTGAGCTTGACGCCCCAATCGCCGCCACCACCTCCCCACACACGCGACGGTTCCTCGGGAATGTGCCCGCCAAACATGTTCCCCATTTCGGCCATGGCGGCCCGATCGAGTGGCGGAGGCGGCGGAGGCACCGGCTTTGAATCGAAGAAAGAGGGGATCGGATAGAGATCTCTCGGGTTCGCCTCGCCGGGCATCTCCATGTCTAGGCCGGCGTTGATGAAGTTGACGGCGTGAACCGCGCCCCAGTCCGAGGTCACAAATCCCTTGAAGCCGAGCTCCTGGCGCAGGATCTTCGTCAGCGTTGACTCGTTCCCGCAGGCAAAGGGTCCGTTCACGTGGTTATAAGAGCACATGATCGAGGAGACGCCGGCCCGGATCGCCGCGTCGAATGGCGCCACGTAGACCTCGTGCAGCGTCTGGTCATCCACAAAAATGTTGCCGCTGTTGGAGTCGTAGGCCACAAAGTGCTTCACCTGGGCCATCACGTGCTGCGACTGAATGCCCTTGATCTCCGCCACTCCCATCTCGCTGGTCAGTAGCGGGTCCTCGCCGAAGGTGTTGTAGCCGCGACCGAATTCGAGGTCGCGGTCGATGTTCACAAAGGGTTGCAACGAGACGTCAATCCCCAGCGCCCGGTCTTCACGGCCAATCACCAGCCCGTTTTCCTCGGCCGTCTTGCGGCTGAAGGTCGCCGCCACACCCATGGTCGCCGTCTCGCCCTGCGACGGATGCCGCGTCAGCACTCCCGGAGGCCCATCGGCAAATCGCATCCCCGGAATCCCCAGCCGCGGAACGCCCCCCAGGTAGCCGGCCTGGCCCTGATACACCGCCGGATCTTCCTGTGTGCCGTGAATCAGCGTCAGCTTCTCGTCCAGCGTCATCTGGCTCAGCAATTTGTCTACCCGTTCGTCGCCTGTGACCACCGGCACGCTCTGCCCAAGCATCCTGCCTGCGCCCAACGCCAGAACAGACCCCAGCACAACCAGAATTGCCGCGCGCAACACCCCTATCGCCCTCAATGAATTCATCTTTACTACCTCTGCCATCTCTACCAACGGTCGAGCCGCTCTCAAAGACGCGCCATTCGCACCCGCATGCCACTGCGCCGGCCCCCGGGTAAGGATAGTCTATTTTTGCCGCCCACGAATACAAGTCTCCCAGAACACTGAACCCGTCCCGCGATGCAGAGACCGCCTGCCCGGGCCGGGTGCCCCATCCATTCCGCGTTCTTTGCGGAATGGGTGGGATACCACGAACAAAAACGTCCCATCATCCCGGCAACGGCAGCTCGGCGTCCAGCCCGGCGGCAATGAGCTGCTCGCGCAGCCGCTCCGCGCTTGAAAACTGAATGGCCTGGATGCCGAGCGCCTGCGCAGCCTCAACGTTGGGCAGCTTGTCGTCAATGAAAAGCGTCTCTCCGGGCTGGACCCCAAGTTCAACCAGCGTATGGCGATAAAGCTCCGGATCAGGCTTGGCGATGCCCAGTTGATAGCTCCATACCAGCACGTCGAATCGATGGATCCAGTCGAACGCGCGCTCTACACTGGCCAGCACCTCGTCGCCGATGTTCGAGAGGATGGCAGTCTTCAGGCCGTGCTCTTTCAGGGCCAGTTGCCAGGCCACCATCGCGGGGTTCTCGGTGGTCCACATCCGGGCATCCCAGCGGTTCAGTTCCTCGGCCATTCTTTGATTTTGATCCAGCCCTGCCTGACGCAGGAACTTCTCCCAAAAGCCGAGCCCGGTCAGCTTCCCTTCGTCGTAGGCCGGCCGGTCAGCCCAGTACAGGCTCTCGAACCGCTCCCGAGGCAACCCGGTGATGCACAGCAGAGCGGCATACGCCTCAGGCTCCTGCGGCCCGGTCAACACCATCCCATAGTCAAAGACAACCGCGCGCAGTGCCAATCTTCCTCCCTCGCACTCTCAATTCGCCCGTGTAATGTTGAAGTGAGACGCCTGCTTCTATTCTGCCTGATGGTTTTTCGGTGAATGGTACGGGCCTTGCAGGTTGCGAAAGAAGGCATTCGGAGCTGTTTGAAGCGTCAGGGCATGACTTTACAGGCTGCGGAAAAACTCTTGTCGAAGCCTCTGTTTTGAAAGGGCACGACTTTAGTCGTGCCGATAAAGCCCATAGAATCAATAGGGCTTTAGCCCCTGAGGGATGTTTTTGGGGGACTTTGGGGCCTTGAGCGCCCTTTTTCCGCAGCCTCTTTAGTCGTGCCGTAAACGCTATAGAATCAACGCAGGCTTGAGCCTCTGCGGCGGTCGACCACCCAAAGATCCTCCGTGCCCCATCCATTCTGTCATCCTGAGCAACCCAACTCGCCGCGTCGAGTTACAGCCAACGATGAACCCGCCAACTTGCTAACTCGCAATCCCGCGAAGCGGGGCTAACCTGCTAAATTGTTTACCCGTCCTTTTGCCTTCTTGCCGAATAAAGAAGATCCTCCGCCACGAGTATCCTGTTCATCAGGAGCGACCCTGAGCGCAGCGACGGGGAGT
>Ga0302157_10005173_pt1 | contig 13920 bp, 6 predicted proteins | sample I_Bog_N3_3_FD_193502 | JGI IMG/M metagenome (GOLD analysis project Ga0302157, IMG submission 193502) | Peat permafrost microbial communities from Stordalen Mire near Abisko, Sweden - I_Bog_N3_3 | ecosystem: Environmental > Terrestrial > Soil > Wetlands > Peat | place: Sweden: Abisko, Stordalen...
CGCGGTGGCGGAGCGGGTGGCGTATATCCGCATGACTATCTTCGGCGGCTACTACGACTTCACCGCCGACCTGCAACACAAGGACACGGCCTACACCTCGATGGCGATCGGTCCGCATACCGATGGTACCTACAGCCTGGATGCGCCCGGCTACCAACTGTTTCATTGCCTGGCGGCCGACTGCAGCGGCGGTGAGAATCTGTTGATCGACGGCTTCATGATCGGGCAGATCATGCGGCGCGAGCATCCGCGGGACTACGCGCTGCTGAGCACGGTGGAGATTCCGGGACAGTATCTCGATCATGCGCGCGGCATCCACCTGATGGCGCGCCGCGCGCTGTTTCGCCATGACAGCGGCGGCGAGCTGCGGCAGGTCAGCTATAACAATCACGACCGGGCGCCGTTCGTGCTCGCGCCCGAACAACAGCACGACTTCTATCGCGCGCTGGCAGTGTTCGCGCGCCTGTGCGCGGACGCGTCACTGCAATACCGGCGACGCCTGCTGCCGGGCTCGGTGGTGTTATTCGACAACTGGAGGCTGCTGCACGCGCGCGAGGCCTATGTCGGCTACCGGCGGCTGGCCGGCGCCTACCTGAACCGGGAAGACGTCGACAGCCGGCTGCGGGTGCTGCGTGGTCAGTTCTGAATCATCCAGAGAAGCGTGCCGTCAACCTGGATGCTGCCGAAGGTCATGATCTCGAACTTGGTGGGGGAGACCTGGTAGAGCGCCGCCGGGCTGGCGGTGACGCCGCTCAGAGTCAGCGAACCGAAGCCACGCCCATTGGTGCTGTCGATTGCAAACTGGCCGCTGCTATAGGTGGCGGAGAGGGTGCCAAAGCTCAGTTCGGTCGACGGCACCAGCACGATCGGACCGGGTACCTGCGCGAACTGCGTGCCGCCGACAAACAGTCCCTGCAGCGTGTCGGAGTACGCACCCGAAGTTGGCGTGTACTGCGCTTCCAGCAGGCCGGTGCTGCCGGCGGGGCTGGCCGGTTCGATCACGTAGCCGTCGGCGATGCCGTCCAGGTAGAACACGAAGCTGCGGGTGGCCCCGGCGTAGGTAAGCGACAGCGTACCGCGCCCGCTGCTTGCGACCGCGTAGCTTTGCGCGCTATAGCCGATCCCGGCCGAGTCGGTGAGGTGATCGGAGTAGTCGAGCACCGCGTCGATGGTGCCGGCGGCGGCATTGCCATCGAACAGCCGGCCCATGGTCATGACGGTGATCGGCTCCGTGATTCCCTGCGCACCCCACAGGCTCAGGATCGCGGCGGTGGAGGAGGCCAGCGCGCCATTGTCGAAGCTGCCGCCGGCAAGGTTACCGACCTGGGAAGTCATGTAGCCGCTGGAACGCGGCGTACCGGCGGTGGCTCCGATATCCATCAGGTACATCCTGCCGGCGTTGATCAGGTAGTAGACCAGCGAGGTGGTCTCGCCGCCCGCGACCAGTGTGGCCGTGCCGCGCCCCTGGCTGTCGGGTGCCGTCAGCGCACCGCTGAGCGTCGCCGCGCTGAGCGCCGGCGAGCCATTGGAGTCCACCAGCCCGGCACTGAGGGTGCCGGCGGCGTCGGTGGTGAAGCGACCGGCGCTGCCATAATGCAGCGAGCCCGGCTCCTGGTTGGCGACGGTGACCAGCCCGAAGGCGAAATTGCCGGTCGGCGGCGCTCCGGTAATGGCGGTAGCGTCCAGACGGTGCAACTCGCCTGAGGCCGAGTCGGCGCCCGAACCTATCAGCTGCAGCCGGCCGGCGTTGATGCTCTTCTGGGCATCCGGCGGCGTCACCGAAAAGTTGTAATTGAGCGGACCGCTGGCGGCGTTGAGCGTGATCTGCCCGGAATTGGTCTCGCGGTTGACGCAGGTGCCCGAGGTGATCGCCTCACGCGTCGTGACGCGGTGGCCGTCCTTGTAGTCCTGTTCGCCGGTGATGTTGCCCACGTCATCGATGGTGATGCTGCCGGTATGCGTCATCGGGCCGCCGCCGCGAAATCCGCTCACCATGAACGTGAATGTGCCGGTCAACAGGCAGGTGTCCTGCGGCAGCACCTGCAGTGTCAGGGTCTGCGTGGTGACGCGGCTCAGCGCATCGGTGACCTGCAGCGTGAAGGTAAAGCTACCCTCGGTGGTCGGCGTGCCGGTGATTGATGTGATCGAGGTGCTGCTGCCGGTCAGCGAGATGCCTGGCGGCAGGGTCGAACCGGTAGCCACGGTCCAGGTGTAATTCGCCTCGCCGCCAGCGACCGAGACCTCGGCACCGTAGGCGACATTGACGTTCGCGGGGAACAGCTGCGCCACGTTCATCACCGGGGTGCCGAGCACTACCAGCGTCACGGAGGCATAGCTGTCCGAGTTGACCACGGAGGTCGCCGTGATGATCGCATCGACCGCACCGGTCGCGGTAGCCGGGGCGTTGTAGGTGACCTGGGTCGGGGTAACGTCGGTGAGCGTGCCGGCACCAGTCAGCGTGAAGACGACGCCGGCGTTGTTGACGTCGGCGGTGACGCTCGCGGTCACCAACAGTGTGGTGGCTACCTGGATCTGGGTGACGCTGCCGGGCGTCGACAGCGAAACGCCGGTGCCCACGCCGACGTTGCCGGTCACGCCGCGATTGCTGTTGCTGCTGCAGGCACCCAAGCTGAGGCCCAAGGTCAGGCAAAGGGCCAGACCTGACACCCGCGCCACGGTGAGAGGCAACAATAGTCTTCCAGCCACGGCGCCCAAGCGCCATGGCGATCCAGGACTCATCACGGACAATGACTTCTCCTCTACGGCTCTACGGCCGCATAGCATATGCGACACGCGGGGGGCGGTTCAGTTCAAATCACGCCCCCAATACACGCTCCGGGGAGTCGCGTCGACGCCCCAGTTGCCGCAGCACCCACAGGCGCCACAGCACCACTATGCTCAGCAGCCCAAGCCAGGCCGGCCGCATGGCCCCGACGCCGCTGGCCTCGCCCAGCGCCGAGCGAATGGTGACGCTGGCGCTGTCGGTACGGCCAATATTATCGGTGATCGTCAGGATCACGGTGATGGTGCGAAATGAGGGCACGGTCAGCTCGGCGATCGACTGATTGGCATTGGCGATCTGGCCGCTGGTCGCCGGATCGGTGGTCCACTGGTAGCTGGCAATCGAATAGCCGATGGCGGCGGTGCTGCCGCTGCCATCGAGCGTGATGCGCTGGCCGGGGTGCCCGGTGGTACTCGAGGGCGTGATCTCGACGAACATGCCGGCCGCCGCCAGCACCGCGGCGGCGGCGTTGGCCATGCCGGAGCCGCAGGTCGTCGTGGTACACACGCACTCGGCCGGCGTGGCGGGCTCGGTGTAGTTGCCGTTGCTATCGAGGGTGCTGTCGGCGAGCGTGCATTGGGTGGACGTGGTCGAGGATGAGGTCGGAAACGCAATGGCGCTCGACTGCAGGCGCGCCAGCACCTCTGCCGGCGTCAGGTCCGGATTGATCGCGATCATCAGCGCGGCGATGCCGGACACCATCGGCGCGGCGAAGCTGGTGCCGACGTTGGCGGCGTTGTCGGGATTGCCGCCGGCATCGATGTAGCTCTGGTCCAGCAGCGAGTAGGTATAAAACCCGGGCGTCGTTGATGGCACCGTGATACCGGCGTCGGTGGTGGTCTCGATGTCGTACAGGCAGTCCGAGCCGGCAGTGGTGTTGACGCAGTTGCCGCCCGGCGCGCCAATGCTGGCGGCGGGCCCTGCGGTGCCGGACAGGTTGCTGTAGGGCACCTTGGTGCCGGTCTGGCGCAGCCCCACCACCGAGATCACCCCGGTGCAGTTGGCCGGGGCATCGAGGGCGCCGCCTTCATTGCCGGCCGCTGCCACCACCGTGATGCCGGCGGCGATGGCGGTGCTGATCGCGCTCTGTTCGGTCGAGGAGCAGGCGGTGTTGCCGCCCAGGCTCAGGTTGATGATGTTGGCTGCCGGGCTGGCCGCGATGCTGCCGGCGTCGACCGTGACCGCCTGGCCGGCGGCCCACATGATCGCCGCTGCGATGTCGGACACCCGACCCGAGCATTTGCCGATCGCGCGCACCGGCAACAGCATGGTGTCGGGGGCGACGCCAGCGATGCCGATGCCGTTGTTGGTGAGCGCGCCGATGATCCCGGCGACCTTGGTGCCATGCCAGGAGCTGTCCTCGGCCGTGGTGCACCCGGCGTTGATGAACAGCGAGTTGGTGGTATCGGTGGGGTCGGCAATCCAGTCGCCAGGATCGTCCGCCCCCGCTGCCCAGCCATGGCCGTCGTTGGCGAACAGGTAGGTGGCGTTGGACCCTGTGGCGCTGCAGTCGGCCGTGGTGCTGCTGCCGGTCGCCACGGTGAAGTTGCCCTGGTCGCAGCTGACGAAGTCATATCCCGGTTGCAGCTTGCCGGCGAGGTCGGGCTGCGCGGTAATGATGCCGGTGTCCACCACCGCGACGATCACGCTCGCCAATCCGGTAGTGGTCTGCCAGGCGGTCAGCGCCGACAGCGCCGAAGGCGTGGTCGCGGAACTGGCCTGCAGGTACCACTGGCCGTGCCAGCTGCCGTTGGCATCCGAGCCGGCCACAAGACGCGGATCATCCGGCGGGTCGGCCGGGAACGCCTGGATGTAGCGCCAGCCGTCGGCTTCCGCGTACTCGATGCCTGGATCGGCATTGAGCCGTCCGAGGATGCGCTGCATCTCCTCCTGCGTCGGCATGTGATCGAGCCGCACCACGTCGGTGCTGCCGAAGAGATTACGCACCGGGCGCACGGCGATGCCATTGGCCTCGCTCAGGCGCGTCGCCCGATCACCGACTGTATCGATCTGCACCGCGGCGACACCGCTGGTGCGCCACTTGACGATGAGCTGGTCGGTCAGCGTCGCATTGAGCGGCACATGACGCCTGGCCAGGCTATCGGCGGCCCACGATTCCTGCGGCGCAAGGCCGGAAACTAACAGCGCAACGGCGGCGAAGGCAGCGAAGGCGGCAGCCCGGGTCAAGTATCCCCTCCAAGGTCAGGCCGAAGTCAGCCCAAAGTCAGACCAAAATCAACGGATAGCAGCATTAGACCACAGCAGGGCGCGAAGTTCGCCCGATCACACCGTGCCCACGCACCGTCAGCGCACAGCCGGGATGCCGGCGTGCCCGCCGCTGGTGCGCCCGTGCACCCCATGGCCAGCAGACTTGCCCGCTGTGCGGCACAATGTGCCCTGCATGAATCTTGCAATCGCCAGTCCTGGAATGGCCGGTGGACGCCCAGCCGGTTCTGTTGACGCCCAGCCGGCGTCGAAGGGGGACGATTGAACTCAGCGCTCATCACTGCGCTTCCGGATCAGCCGCTGGCCGGCGATGACCGGGTCGCGCTCACCAAGGACGCCCTCAAGCACTCGTTCCTGTACAACCTGTTCTACATGCAGGGCAAGTTTGCGGAGCTCGCCACCGCCTACGATTACTACATGGCGCTGGCGTACGCGGTGCGCGACCGGATGCTGCAGCGCTGGAACAGCACCGCATCCGCGTACACGCAGCAGGGCTCGCGCACGGTGGCCTACCTGTCGGCTGAGTTCCTGATGGGGCCTTATCTGGGCAACAACCTGATCAACCTCGGCATCCACGATACCGCGCGCCAGGCGCTGGCGGAGCTCGGCCTGGACCTCGACCAGCTGTTGCTGCAGGAGGATGAGCCGGGGCTCGGCAACGGCGGCCTGGGCCGGCTGGCGGCGTGCTTTATCGATTCCCTGGCGACGCTGCAGGTGCCCTGCATGGGCTACGGCATCCGCTATGAATATGGCATTTTCCAGCAGGAGATCGTCGACGGCTGGCAGGTCGAGAAGACCGACAAGTGGCTGCGCTTCGGCAATCCGTGGGAACTGGTGCGCCCGGAATGGGCCGTGGAGGTCAAGTTCGGCGGCCACACCGAACGCTACATCGACGATGCCGGACGGGTGCGCGTGCGCTGGGTACCGGCGCGCGTGGTCAATGGCGTGCCGTATGACACGCCGATCATGGGTTATCGCGTCAATACCGCCAATACGCTGCGGCTGTGGCGCGCCGAGGCACCCGAGTCGTTCGACTTCTCGGTGTTCAACCGTGGCGACTACTGGGGTGCGGTGAACCAGAAGGTGGTGTCGGAGAACATCAGCAAGGTGCTGTATCCGAACGACGAGCAGGTCAAGGGCAAGGAGCTGCGGCTCGAGCAGCAGTATTTCTTCGTCGCCTGCTCGCTGCAGGACATGCTGCGCATCAACCGCGTGCAGAAGATCCCGCCCGAGCGCTTTCACGAGAAATTCGCGGTGCAGCTCAACGATACCCATCCCTCGATTGCGGTCGCGGAGCTGATGCGGCTGCTGGTGGATGAGATGGTGCTCGACTGGGACCTGGCCTGGAGCATCACCCGCAGGACCTTCGGCTACACCAATCACACGCTGCTGCCGGAGGCGCTGGAGCGCTGGCCGCTCGACCTGTTCGGCCGCATGCTGCCGCGCCACCTGGAGATCATCTACGAGATCAATGCGCGCTTCCTGGACGAGGTGCGTATCGCGTTCTTCGGCGACGAGGAACGCCTGGCGCGCATGTCGCTGATCGACGAGAGTGGTCCGCGCTACGTGCGCATGGCGCACCTCGCCACGGTCGGCAGTCATGCGGTCAACGGCGTCGCGCAGCTGCACACCGAGCTGCTCAAGAGCGACGTGCTGCGCGATTTCCATGACCTGTGGCCGCAGAAGTTCAGCAACAAGACCAACGGCGTGACCCCGAGGCGCTGGATGGTGCTGTGCAATCCGCGGCTGTCGCAGTTCATCTCCGGCATCATCGGCGAGGGCTGGATCCGCCACCTGGAGGAGCTGCGGCGGCTCGAGCCGATGATCGACGATGCGCAGTTTCGCGCCGAGTGGCGCGACATCAAGCGCTCGAACAAGGTGGCGCTGGCCGCGATCATCCGCGAGCGCACCGGAGTGGCGGTCAGTCCCGATGCCATCTTCGACGTACAGGTGAAGCGCATCCACGAATACAAGCGCCAGCACCTGAGCATCCTGCACGTGATCGGCCTGTATCACCGGCTCAAGACCGACCCGTCGCTCGAGATCCATCCGCGGGTATTCATATTCGGCGGCAAGGCGGCGCCGGGCTATCACCTGGCGAAGCTGATGATCCGGCTGATTACCGCGGTAGGGGAAATTGTGAATCGCGACCCGGGGGTGCGCGATCTGATCAAGGTCGTGTTCCTGCCGAATTTCAACGTCACCAACAGCCAGCGTATCTATCCGGCGGCGGACCTGTCCGAGCAGATCTCAACTGCCGGCAAGGAAGCCTCCGGCACCGGCAACATGAAATTCCAGATGAATGGCGCGCTGACCATAGGCACCATGGACGGCGCCAACATCGAGATCCGCGAGGAAGTCGGGCCGGAGAACTTCTTCCTGTTCGGCCTGACGGCGGCCGAGGTGCAGGCGCGTCGCGCCGCCGGCTATCAACCGCTGGAGCTCTACCACAGCCAGCCGGAGCTGCGCGAAGTGATCAACCTGATCCGCGACGGTTATTTTTCCCGCGGCAACAGCGAGCAGTTCCTGGGGCTGGTCGGCAACCTGCTGCATCACGATCCGTACATGGTGCTGGCCGACTACCAGGCCTACGCCGACTGCCAGCAGCGGGTGGACAGTGCCTATCGCGACAGCGAGCGCTGGACGCGCATGTCGATTCTCAACACCGCGCGCTCCGGCAAGTTCTCCTCCGACCGCAGCATCCGCGAATACTGCAGCGACATCTGGAGCGCGAAGTCGGTGCCGGTGCAGCTGATCCACGAGGACCAGATCCTGGCGATGCCATCGCGTTAATGCGGGCCGGCGTCCTCAGGCGCCGCGCCGCCATCGCGCGATCCGATGCCGTCGGGCGACCCGTCGGGCGGCGGCGCCACGCCGGTGGATTCGCGCACGATCAGCGTGTGCGGATGCAGCAGCTGGCGCGGCGTTCCGGTGCCCTGGCGCTGGCGGTGCACCTCCTCCAGCACCAGGTCGACCGCCGCGCGCGCCATCGCCGCCACCGGCTGATGAATGGTCGTCAGTGCCGGCCACACGCTGGCCGCGACCGGCGTGTCGTCGAAGCCGGCGATCGACAGGTCCTGAGGCACCTCGAATCCCATGCGATGCGCCAGCGACACCGCGGCCGCGGCCATATCGTCGTTGGCAGCGAAGATCGCGGTCGGGTACGGCTCCTCGGCCAGCAGGCGCTGCGCCGCCTGCATGCCGGAGCGATAGGTGTAATAGCCCTGCTCCAGCCGCACCGTGTCCGCCCCGATGCCGGCCTCCGCCAGTGCGCCCAGGAAGCCGGTCAGCCGCTGCTGGCTGCCGATGTCGCCCGGATGACCCTTGATGCAGCCGAAGCGACGGTGGCCGAGCGACAGCAGGTATTCGGTCAGGTCGCGCGCCGCGGCCTCGTTGTCGATGCGCACCGTGGCCATGTAGCTCGAGGCGTGGCCGGTGGCGACTGCGACCGCGACCACGCCGGCCTGCCGCACCTCGGCCAGCACACGCTCCGACTCGCACAGCGGTGGGGTGAGGATCAGGCCGTCGATGCCGGTCTTCAGCAGCTTGCCAAGCGCGGCCGCCGCCATCTCGCTGTCGCCGCAGCGCTCCACCAGCACCTGGGCTCCGGTGCGGCTGCTCTCATCGAGCGTTCCGAGCAGCAGCTCGCTCAGGTACCCAGTCGAGGGGTTGTCGTACAGCAGTCCGATGCGGCAGGGTAGTGAGCCGGCGAGACTGCGCGCCGCAGGACTGGGGGCGTAGTTCAACGCGCGGATCGCCGCGTGCACCATCTCGCGCGTCTCGGACTTGACGTTGTTCTCGCGGTTGATGACCCGCGACACCGTCATCGGCGATACGCCGACATGCGCCGCCACGTCCCGAATGGTGACGCTCTGAGAAGATCTTCGCCGCTGCCGTTCAATGGCCATAGCTTATCCTTGGCTTATCCCTGTTGTTGCCGCTATCTCTTGTTGTTGCAGCTATGTTTACGCTTAAAAAATTCCCGCGGCAATGCATTCCCGGTGTGCCTGGGTTGCTGTTCGCCGTACTGTCAAATTTTGTGATGGTGTTAGCGGTAGCTGCTGCGGCCGCCGCCGGGGCCGCCGGCGTCGGCGACACGGCGCCTGGCATCACGCCTGGCATCACGCGCGGCATAGCGCATCCGGCGCTGTGGCCGCCCGCCCACAGCACCGGGCTGGTCGACCCGGTCACGGAGCGCCAGGTCGGCGACCTGATGCGACACATGAGCCTTGCGGAAAAAGTCGGGCAGACGATCCAGGCGGATATCGACGACATCACACCCGAGGACCTGCGCCAGTATCCGCTCGGGGCGGTGCTCGCCGGCGGGGTATCGGCACCCGCCGGCGACACCGATCGGACCCCGGCGGCGTGGCTGGCGCTGGTGCGCGCACTGCGTGGGGCGTCGATCGAGGCGCGCCCGGGACACACGCCGATCCCGATCCTGTTCGGTGTCGATGCAGTCCATGGCAACAACGGCGTACTGGGCGCAACCATCTTCCCGCATAACATCGGGCTCGGCGCGGCACACGATCCCGGGCTGATCAGGCGCATCGGCGCCGCCACCGCGCAGGAGATGCTGGTGGTGGGCTTCGACTGGGCATTCGCGCCCACGCTGGCGGTGCCGCAGGACCTGCGCTGGGGCCGCGTCTACGAGAGCTATTCGCAGGATCCGGCGCTGGTGCGCAGCTACGCCGGCGAACTGGTGCGCGGGCTGCAGGGCGAGCCGGACGGCGATCGCAGCGTGCAGGGCGGGCACGTGGCGGCGACCGCCAAGCACTTCGTTGGTGATGGCGGTACGTCAGGCGGTGTTGATCAGGGCGATACGCGGATCGGCGAGCAACAGCTGATACGCGTGCATGCGCAGGGCTACGTGACCGCGATCGATGCGGGCGTCATGAGCGTGATGGCGTCGTACTCCAGCTGGCAAGGGGTGAAACTGCACGGCAATTCGAGCCTGCTGAGCGGCGTGCTCAAGGGGCGGCTGGGCTTTGACGGCTTCGTGGTCAGCGACTGGAATGGCTTCGGACAGCTCGCCGGCTGCAGCGAGACCAGCTGTGCCGCCGCGCTGTCCGCCGGCATCGACATGTTCATGGCGCCCAATGGCTGGAAAGCGCTGTTCGACAACACGCTGGCGCAGGTGCGCGCCGGGACGATCGAGCCTGCGCGCCTGGACGATGCGGTGCGCCGGATCCTGCGCGTCAAGGCCAAGCTCGGACTGTTCGACCAGGCGCGGCCCTGGGAGGGACGCACCGATGTGCTGGCGTCGAGCGAGCACCGCGCGCTGGCGCGTGCCGCGGTGCGCGAGTCGCTGGTGCTACTGAAGAATCGCGCGCGGCTGCTGCCGCTCCGTGCCAGTGCGAAGGTGCTGGTCGCAGGTGATGCCGCCGATGATATTGGCCGCCAGTGCGGTGGCTGGACGCTCGGCTGGCAGGGCGGCGATCACGGCAACGGCGACTTCCCGCAGGGTGAGTCAATCTACGCCGGACTGCGCGCGGCGCTCGAGGCCGGCGGCGGCAGCGCGCAACTATCGGTCGATGGCAGCTATGGCAGAGGCGACGCCAGCCATGGCAAAGGCGACGCCAGCCATGGTGCCAGGCCCGACGTCGCGATCGTCGTGTTTGGCGAGCGGCCGTACGCCGAGACTGCCGGCGATCTGCGCTCGATCGAATACCGGTCCGGCAATCGACAGGATCTGAAGCTGCTGCGGCGGCTGCGCGCCGAGCATATTCCGGTGGTGTCGGTGTTCCTGTCCGGGCGGCCGCGGGCAGCGGATGCGGAGCTTGCGGCGTCGGATGCATTCGTGGCGGCGTGGCTGCCGGGCACCGAGGGCGGCGGTATTGCCGACCTGCTGATCGGCGATGCCCAGGGCGCGGCGCGCTTCGATTTTCGCGGGTCGCTGTCGTTCGCATGGCCGACGAGCCATGCGGCGTCGACGGCGCTCGCGCCGGCGGCCGCGCCGGCGGCGATGCCCGCGACGCCCGCGGTGGCGCACGACGCGCCGCGATTCGCGCTCGGCTACGGGTTGACCTACTCAGCGCGCCGGGCTTGCAATCCGGGCTGTGCTACGGATTAATTGCGCGCCTGCCAAACTGCGGAGAATCTGAATGACACGCTATTCGCGACTGCACGCCGCCTGCGGCTGCCTGCTGTTGATTGCAGCGGGCGCCTCGTGGGCGCTGCCGCCAGTAGCCGCAGCAACGGCACCGGCTGGCGACACGCCATCGCCGTCGCCATCGCCGTCGCCATCGCCGCCGCCGGCCAGCGACCCGTTCGCCGGCATGGACCGCGCGGTGCTGCCCGGCGTCGACTTCAATCAATACGCCAACGGCGGCTGGCTGCGGTCCGCCGAGATTCCCCCGGATCGCGGCAGCACCAGCACTGGCCGCGAGCTCATCGAGCTGACCGATCGCCGCACCGCGGACCTGATACGCGAGGCCGCCGCATCCGGCGCGCCGGCCGGATCCGATGAGCGCAAGGTGGCCGACTTCTATGACAGTTTCATGGACCAGGCGCGCATCGAGGCGCTCGGTCTCACGGTGCTCAAGCCGCAGTTCCAGCGCATCGCGGCGATCGCCGATCGCGCGGCGCTGGCGCGTTACCTGGGCAGCACGCTGCGCGCCGATGTCGATATCCTGAATGCGACCCACCTGTACACCGACAACGTGCTGGGCTTGTGGGTGGCGCAGGATCTGGACGATCCGTCGCGTTATGCGCCGTTCCTGCTGCAGGGCGGACTGGGCATGCCGGATCGGGACTACTACCTGGTCGACTCGCCGGCCATGGCCGAGATCCGCGGCCACTACCGCGCTCATGTCGCGGCCGAGTTCAAGCTGGCGGGCATTGCCGAGCCCGATCGCCAGGCCGACCTGGTCTACGCGCTCGAGCGCAAGATCGCGCAGTCGCACGCGAGCCGCGCGGATACTGAAGACGTCAAGCGCGGCGACAACCACTGGAGCCGGGCGCAATTGCAGCACAATGCGCCCGGGCTTGACTGGAATGCGTTCCTGGCAGGCGCCGGCCTGCAACACCAGCGGGAGTTCATCGCCTGGCAGCCCGGAGCGATCACCGGATTGGCCGCGCTGGTAGCGCACGAGCCGCTGGCGAGCTGGAAGGCGTATCTGCGCTACCACGCGATCGAACACGACGCGCGCTTCCTGAACTCCGCTGTGGTGGATGAGAACTTTGCGTTCTATGGCAAGACCCTGCAGGGCACGCCGCAGCTGCGTGAGCGCTGGAAGCGGGCGGTGTCGTATACCAGCGCCGCGCTCGGCGATCCGGTGGGCAAGCTGTACGTCGCGCATTATTTCTCGCCGGCCGACAAGGCGGCGATCGACGACCTGGTGCATCACCTGGTGGCCGCCTTCGCAGTCCGTATCGATGCACTGGAGTGGATGGCGCCGGAGACCAAGGTCGAGGCCAAGGCAAAGCTTGCGGCGCTGAAGGTCGGCGTCGGCTATCCGGATCACTGGCGCGACTATGCCGGCCTGCAAGTGGTGCCTGGCGACGCCTATGGCAACCAGCAGCGCGTCGAGCTGTTCGAGTATCGGCGCAACCTTGCCAAGCTAGGCACCGCGGTCGATCGCTCCGAGTGGTGCATGACCCCGCAGACGGTGAACGCGGTGAACCTGCCGGCGATGAACGCTTTGAATTTTCCGGCGGCGATACTGCAGCCGCCGTTCTTCGACGCGACGCGGCCTCTCGCGATGAACTACGGTTCGATCGGCGCCACCATCGGCCACGAGATCAGCCACAGCTTCGATGACCAGGGGGCGCTGTTCGATGCCAGTGGGCGACTGCGCAACTGGTGGACGCCGCAGGACTTCGCCCACTTCAAGGCTTCATCCGAGCAGTTGGTTGCGCAGTTCGACGCCTATCGCCCGTTTCCGGACCTGGCTGTCAACGGCCGGCAGACGCTGAGCGAAAACATTGCCGATGTGGCCGGGCTCGGCGCCGCCTATAGCGCCTTCCGGGCGGCACTTGGTGACGCGTCGGCGCCACTGCTGGATGGGTTCAGCTCCGATCAGCAATTCTTCCTGAGCTTTGCGCAGTCGTGGCGGGCGAAATATCGCGAGCAGACGCTGCGCCAGATCATCATCACCGATGGTCACGCGCCCGACGCGTATCGCGCCTCGACGGTGCGCAATCTCGACGCCTGGTACAGCGCGTTCGACGTCCAGCCCGGGCAGGCCCTGTACCTCGCGCCCGCCGAACGGGTGCGCATGTGGTGACTGCGTCATCACGGCTGGCGATCGCGCTTGCCTTCGGCCTGGGGATGTAGCCGACCGCTACGGTACGTAGTAGAGGTCGAATGACTTGCCGACCCGCTGCACCGGCTGGTAGCGCAGCAGCCAGCCGTAGCCGGCCTGGTTCTCCTGCAGTGTCAGCATGGTGATGGCGATCCAACCGCTGACCGGTTGATTGGGTTTCAGCAATGTGTAGGCCGGCAGCGGCTCACGCGACAGGTCGGCGGTGCCCTTGTAGCCCAGCCACAGCTGCTGCACGCCGCGCGCGACCAGCACCCGCTCCAGGCGCCGCAGGTCCTGCCCACCCCAGTCCAGGTCCGAGTCCACCAGGATGCGCTCCGGGTGCTTACCCGCAAGCGCATTGAAGTAGGGCAGGTAGTCCGGCCAGGCGTACACCAGTGTTGCGACCTGCCACAGCACCAGTGCCGCGATCGCCGCGCGCGCCAGCAGCGGTTCCCAGCGCTGCCAGGCGCTGTAGACGGCACAGCCGGCGCCGATCGCCAGCAGCGGGTAGGCGATGAGCACGTGGCGCACACCGATGTTGATGTGACTATAGAGGCAGCAGAACACCAGGATCGACAGGAAGCAGGCGGGCGGGGCAATGGTGTAGATGTTGTGCTCGCGCCAGCCGCGCCGTGCGAGCAGCCCGAGCCCGCACAGTCCCAGCAG
>Ga0302157_10005177_pt1 | contig 13914 bp, 11 predicted proteins | sample I_Bog_N3_3_FD_193502 | JGI IMG/M metagenome (GOLD analysis project Ga0302157, IMG submission 193502) | Peat permafrost microbial communities from Stordalen Mire near Abisko, Sweden - I_Bog_N3_3 | ecosystem: Environmental > Terrestrial > Soil > Wetlands > Peat | place: Sweden: Abisko, Stordalen...
GGCAGCCGGCGGCCTTGAACCGGCTCGTGGAAGTGGCATACCCGGAGTTGCGGCGGATTGCGCACCGGGAGTGCGGTCGTGAAAGGCAATCCTCTACATTGCAGTGCACGGCCGTCGTTCACGAGGCCTGGATACGTCTCGCCCATGCGGAGCACACAACGTGGAACGATCGCTCGCACTTCTTTGCGTTCGCTTCCCGTCTTATGCGCTCCATCCTGATCGACTATGCGACCGGCATGGATTCCTCGCAAAGTAACTATCCTCCGGCAGAGCCGGAGGCTTTACGGTTGCTGGCCCCTCAAAGGGGCGTTTTCGCACCCGGTTGAAAGCAAAAGCAACCGCAAAAGCAAAGACGCCGAAAAGCAAAACCTGGGCATACTCCCGGAATTGTCAAACTTCTACGGTCTCCCCGGCAGAGCCGGGGGATTTCCCAAAGGATTAAGGCGACCGTTCACAATTCCGACTGGAATGCTCTGCTGGATCCAAGTCTGCGATTCACAGATCAACCCATTGCAGACAAGCAAAAGTGGAATCGAACATTTGGCGATTTCACACTACGGTTTGGAAAGGGTTTCTCGCTCCAGCCCGGTCTCAATCCAGGCGAGTCTCTATCGTTGTTGCTCAGCCGATCGACGATGGCGTATTCCGGCGTCACCAATTCTGATCAACTGCCTATACCTTTCCGCTGCGTCGCAACCGATCTGGTGAGCGGTGAATCTGTTGTGTTCAGCAAGGGCTCATTGCCGATTGCGATGCGCGCAATAATGTCCTTGCCCGGAGTCTTTACGCCGGTCAAGTTGGACAGGATGGTTCTTGTTGACAGCGGCGTGCTCGAGAATACTCCTGTGGACGCAGTTAGAGACATGGGAGCAAAGGTCGTGATTGCCGTAGCTCTTAAGACTCCAAAGGCGAAGCCCGACCAGTTCAAGTCTCTGACCGATGTTATGCAGCAGACCATTTCTCTTCTAATTGCGAAAACGAGCAGCGTTCACTGGCAAAGGCGGATCTGGTTATCTCGGTAGACACGAAGCGTTTCTCATCAACATTACAGTCGGTCAAGTGTCGCGCTGACGACAATCCTACCTTCGGCTTGATTCTGTGTGCGGCAAAAGATGAAGTAGTGGCTCGGTAGTCGATCCTGCACGAAATCCAGCACATGTTACTTCGAAATTAATGCTCGACCTGCCGACTGAGGACGAACTGTGAAAGGAACTTGAGCGGGAACGCGGCCAAATTGAAATCCGGCAGACGCTTCCAGATCCCTCAGTTTGCCTATTCGCCCCGTCGGTTGCCGCCCGAAAGCAGTATCCCCGTTGTGCAACGAACTATTCATGCCGTGGTGCGTCTGGAGCATGCTTCGGCTGTTCAAACTATCCTGGACGAACCAGCTCTTGGGTCCTCGTCATATCGCAATGAATCTTCCATGCGCACCGAGAAGGACACCTTTTTGGAACTCCCGCGGACTGGAAGAGACCTTAGGGTATAGGGTGCGGCAGCCAGGAAACAAATCGAGAACAACTACTGTTGGGGTTGCGCTAGAAAATCTGTCCCATTGCTCAACCGAGTTGTTTCAGATTCTCAGTGCCCGCCTGCGTGCAGGTCAACCTTGCCGCGGAACTTGCTGTAGACGAAGACGACATATGCGACGGCCAGCACCATGCCGGAGCCCCACCAAACCAGCCCAACGGCGAGCGTGTGCGGGCCGGAGATGGCGCGGTCTAAGGTGATGTCGCGGTCCGCTCCAGTGGTAGCCGGCAGTAGCGTTGGATACAGACCCCAGCAAGCTCCGGCCAGCATGAAGAACAGGTAAAGGCACGAGGACAAAAATGCTTTGACTGGCTGGGGTCGCCGCGGCGACCGATTGAAGAGCCAGATGCCACCGAGCGACGCGACGACGCCGATGGGAACGATAAAAGTGAATGGGTAATTGAAGTAATTGTTCAGGCTGGCCGGGCGCACAACAATGGTGGCGGCGAGACTAACCAGGGTAAGCGTCACGAGCGCAATCCACAGTGGAGTAACGATGCTGCGGGCGCGCTGCTCCAGTTCTCCAGAGGTCTTGATGGTGAGCCAAAGAGCGCCGTGGAGCGTGAGGGCGACGAGCGCGACAAGTCCGCCAATCACCGTGTACCAATCGAGAATGCCGGGATGGGGGCCGGGTTGCCAAGTGGTCCACAGAGGCAGAAAGAAGTATCCGTCGGCTTGCAGCGGAACGCCGCGCAGCACGTTGGCAAGTGCTGCGCCGAAGAAGATGGTGAGCAGTACGCTGGACAGACCGAAGAGACCATCAAGCAATGCGCGCCAGACTCCCACTTCGACGTGGTTGCGCAACTCGATGCTAATGCCGCGCAAGATCAGCAGCCACAACACAATCATCAACGGCAGATAAAAGCCGCTGAAGGCCGAGGCGTAGAGCAGCGGGAACGCAAAGTAAAGCGTGCCGCCGCCGGCCAGCAGCCACACTTCGTTGCCATCCCAAACCGGGCCGATGCTGGCAAGCGTCGTACGACGCTCAGTTTCATTGCGGACCAGAAACAGGTGGAGCACTCCTACGCCCAGATCGAAGCCGTCAAGCACCACGTAGCCAACGATCATCACGGCAACCAGCCAGAACCAAATAAAACCCATCATGACGAAACTCCTACTCAATCTCTTCAGCGCGGTTGAAGAACATCAATCAACATGAACCGTATCGATGGGGATCGCCTCTGGCCCGTTGCTGATTTCGCGGTAAATCAGAACTGTAAAGAGGATGCCCAGCAGCAGGTAAAGTCCCATGAAGCCCAGCAGCGTAAACAGGCCGTTGCTGGCGGATACAGTGTTCGAGTAGCCTTCGCTGGTGCGCATCAGGCCATAGATGAGCCAGGGCTGGCGGCCAAGTTCAGCGGTCATCCAGCCGGCAGTGTTGGCGATGTAGGGCAATGGGAAGCTGAGCAGCAGCGCCCACAATGCCCAGCGCGCCGTGTAAAGCCGCTTGCGCCAGAGCAGAAGAGCGGAGACGAACATCAGCATCGCAAACCAGGTTCCGAGGCCGGCCATGATGTGGTAGGCGTAGTAGAGCAGCGGCAACGCCGTGGGCCACTGGTCGTGGGGAATTTGATCGAGTCCCTTCACCTCGGCCTTGGTCGTTCCGTAGATGAGGAAGCTCAACATATCGTTTACTACGATAGGATTGTCGATCTGACCAGTCTCTTCATTGGGTTGCCCCATCAGCACCAGGCCCGCCCCGGCCTCGCCGTGGAAGAGACCCTCCATGGCAGCGATGGCGGCCGGCTGATTGCGCGCAACGTACTTGCCGTGCAGGTCGCCTGTTGGAAAGATGATGAGGATTGAAGAGATCATTCCGGCAATGACTCCGACCTTGAGGAAGATGCGGCCGTAGTTTTCGATCCGGCCTTCAAGCAGATAGAAAGCGCCAGTGGCAGCCATCACAAACGACCCTGTAATCACCGCGCCAGTCATATTGTGCGCGTATTGAAGCAGGCCCCAGGGATTCATCAGCAGTTGCCAGAAGCTGAGCACTTCGAATTGCCCATTTGGCAGGCGATCATAGGCCACGGGGTGCTGCATCCAGGCATCGGTAACGATGATGAAGAATCCTGAAATCCACGATCCGACAAATACCATCACGGCCGAAAACCAATGCATGAGTTTTGAGATCCGCTTTTCGCCGTAAAGAAAGAGGCCAAGAAAGGCCGATTCCAGAAAGAAACTGAAGACGCCTTCCATGGCCAGTGGCTGACCGATCACGCCGCCGGAGAGTCGCGCAAAGCGCGCCCAGTTCGTGCCGAACTCGAACTCCATGGGAATGCCGGTGACCACGCCGAAGACGAAATTGATGGCGAAGATACGACCCCAAAAGCGCGCCGCCCGGTCCCACTGCTCGCTGCCGGTTTTGAGCGCCACCGACTTGAGCACCACGATCAACAATGCCAGCCCCATGGTGAGTTGCGGAAAGAGATAGTGGAAGGTAATCGTAAAGGCAAAGTGCAGGCGATGGATCAATTCAGCGGTCATTGAGATGCTCCTGAGTCAGGACGGGCACGGGGTACGCGAAGACTTTTTTTCTCCGCATGGGTGCACCTGTCACAAGAGTAAACGAAAGTGATCGGCAGCGGAGGTTGCCCTGCATTAACTATCGTGTCACGATGTATATATGGGAATCCGAGATGTTCCTCCTGGTCCTGACCAGTTGCTGAGAACTTTGGCGGAATTTCGCTTTGAACTGCGCTGTTTTTTGCACTTCAGCGAAACCGCCGCGCTGGAAGCGGGGCTACAGCCTCAGCAGCACCAGCTTTTATTGCAGGTTGCCGGCGTTCCCGAGAATACGGTCGTTACGATTGCGTATGCCGCCGAGCGGCTTGGCCTGAAGCACAACAGCGCGGTTGAACTTGTCGATCGGTCTGAGCACGAAGGACTCCTGGCGCGCGCCAAGGATGCCGCCGACAAGAGGCGGGCAGTCTTGCGGCTTACGCGCAAAGGCAGACTTCTTCTTGACAGGCTCGCAAACGATCATGCTCGCGAGTTGAATGAGTTGGGGCCACGACTGGCAACGACGTTGAAGAACATTAGCAGGTGTTCGCGCAAGCTGGCGCTGTTGGGGGCGCAATGAGGTCACGGCCATCCGCATTGCGCGACTTCACTGTCGATCGCCGGGTATGGCTGTTGACAGGCGTGGCGCTGTTTATCGGCGCAGGTGCGGCGGCTTTGGCCGTGCTCTTGCTGCGGGCCATTGCATTTGCAACCAACCTTTTTTACTACCACCGGCTGAGCTTGGCGATGGTGGGACCTGCCGGGTCGCCCCTCTCGCCATGGATCATGCCGCTTGTACCCGTGGTAGGCGGGCTGCTTGTAGGGTTCCTCGCGCACTATGGATACCCGTAATCTCTTCGGCATTCGGCACCGGGTTCCTCATCATTCCGGTCGTAGTCTCCGTCACACGCCGCTTTCTCGACCTCTGTTTGCTGGTGATGTGTGGACAGGCATTTATAGGCATATTGGGATTCTGGTTCCATATGCGCGCAAACCTTGTTGAGCCGGGCAATGACCTCTTCGATAAGTTGGTGAATGGCGCTCCCCCAATGGCTCCGCTCCTGTTTCCGAATCTCGTGGGATTGGCGCTTATCGGACTTTGGGCTCTTCTTCCGCATCTACCGGAAGCACCCCCCGGCCGATCTTGGGTGGGTGCTGCTTATGCCTGGGCGCATCCCGAGGAAGAAGCGAGTGCCGCTGACTAGGGAACCTCTGCACAGGTGCGTGATTTTGCATCGACAACGGGAGCGCAGTTGATTTTTTGATTCTGAATAGGTTTTCTGTCGGAAAAGACGGGTTGCTGCTGGTCTTTTTGATCTCTGTGAGGACGTTTTCCGGCCTCCGGAGACACTGCGCCGTTTGCGGGGCCAGCCGGTTGCGGTGTTGGTACAGATTTACCAGCGCGAAGGCCGCGCACAACCACTGGTGGCTTTTCCAGATTCCGCGATAACGCACCTTGGTAAATCCGAAGATTCGATTGGCATGCTCATCGACTGCCATCGCAGGATCGAACTTTTTCTTCATGACCTCTGCGTGGTGGCGGATCGCGCTCGGAACAGGACTTTGACGAACGAAGAGGTGACAGCCGTACAATCGGCGCTCCAGTATTTCCGCGTGGGCGGGTTGCGACACGCTGCGGATGAAGAAGAATCTCGGTTTCCCAGACTCCGCGTTTTCTCCGCTACCGATACTCATGCGGAGTTGGGCCGCCTTCGACGCCGGCAGGGCGCGGGACGTAGAGAGTGCTTCCTCCACGCTCAAAATAGCGGACCCACACAGAGAGAACTGTATGCCTATCCGGCCGTTCAAGACCATAAACAGACCTTGCATACAATGCCGGATCCGTTGCGAACGATCCGCGACGAAACGGCGATTGAGCTTCTTGCCTCTTCCGTCTAATGAGTTCCCGTCTACCGCTTGGGTGTCCATGGCCTCTATTTCCATCTAAGCCGAAGAGCAGCGTAGGGACGGAGAGCGAACAATGACTTCGGCCACAGCGCATCGAAAGGCTCTCATATGTTGAATAACGGAGTCCGGCGAGAATAAATCTGCGAATCTTGTAACGAATCGTTCGGCTCATGACTTTTTTCTGATGAACGCTCAAAAAAGGACAGTGCTTGCGATGAAGCCGAACCGGAATCCAGCCACGTGGCTCTTGATCTTCTGTTGTATCTGGAGTAGCAGAGCCGGAGCGCAAACAACCGAAATGACGCTTCGGCAGGCCATTGACCTTGCACTGGGACAAAACCCAGAGGCGGCGGTTGCAGGTGCCGACGAGAAAGCAGCCGCAGCCTCGGCCCACCTGACCTGCACATCCTTATTTCCGCAACTCAGTTTTACAGAAGACATCTCGCGCGGAGATGACCCCGTTTATGCCTTCGGTATGCGCCTGCGGCAGCGGCAGTTCACCCAGGCCAACTTTACGTTGAACGATCTGAACCGGCCCCAGCCGATTGGAAACTTTTCTACCCGACTGTCCGGCTCCTGGATGGCCTTCGACTCGTTCAAGACGCAGAAGGTGATCCGCGGCGCCGACCTAATGTATAAGAGTGCCAAGTCCAGCGCCAAGTTCGTGAACCAGAAGATCATTCTCAATGTTGTGCAGGCATACGAGTCGGTGCTCTATGCTGAGCGCGAGATCGACGTAGCCCAGCACGAGCAGGACACGGCCGCGGCGTTGCTTAACACGATCGGGGATCACGTCAAGGCTGGCTTGGCGGTTGAGTCCGACCGTATGTCGGCCCAGGTGAATGTGGCCGCGCGCAAGCAAGAGTTGATTGCCGCCCAAGGCGATCTGGAGCTGGCATGGGCGCAGTTACGAGAAGCGACGGGCGATACGGAGTTGCAAGCGACTATACTTCGGCCTATCGAACCGCACACATTTCCTTCTCAGGCGCTCGATCGGGAGTTGGCTACGGCCGCAAAGACTCGACCTGATCTTGCATCCTTGAGAGACGCGCAATCAGCGCAGGCGACGGCGGTGGGAGCGGCGAAGTCGAACTTTGGACCACATGTGAGCGCATACGGAAATTGGGAAGAAGATAGGGGCTCGCTCGCCAGTTCGGGCGGCAACAATTGGGTTGCCGGAGTACAGATTGGCATCGATATTCTCCCGTTGGGCAAGCGTGCCGAACTGGCGCGAGAGATGGCGACGAAGCAGCGGGTCGATGCGCAATTGGAGAGTTATCAGTTGCAAGTTCGCATGGCGGTGAGTCAGGCGCATATTCACTGCAAGACCGCAGAACTGTCGATGGACACGGCGCGGGCCGCGATGGATCAGTCAGCCGAGAGCCTGCGCGTATTGCGAAATCGCTATACGGCCGGTCTGGCGAACCTCACCGATCTGCTGCGCGGCGAGGATGCCGAGCGAGAGAGCCAGTCCAATTATTGGCATTCCGTTTATGGCAATGCATCGAGTTATGCCGAACTACTTTTTGCAACCGGGACACTGACTCCCGATGCGGCGGAGGAATTGCAATGAAAGTGCTTCTATCTGGTTGCTTGTTAGCCGCCTCTTCGGCAATGTTAGCCGGGTGCCACCCGACCGAATTCGCCTCACCAACTACCGCGCAGACCGTGCAAGCGCGTGTGGTGGAAAGCCGGCAGCAAGATGTTCCCGTAACTGTGCGTGCAACGGGAACGCTGCACGCACGAGAATCGGCGACCATCTCGGCGCAGGTGATGGGGCGCATCGAGCAGGTTCTGGTGCGTGAAGGCGACAATGTACAAGCGGGACAGACCCTTGCCATACTTGACGATGCTACCCTGCGCTCGGCAAGCGATCAGGCGCAGGCCGGAGTCAAGGCCGCCGAGAACCAGCAGGCAGCGGTGCAGACAGAGTCCTCGCTCGCGGCCAGCACGCTCGATCGCTACAAACAATTGCAGGCCGAGAAAAGCGTCAGCCCGCAGGAGATGGATGAGGTCACACGGCGGGCAGAAGCCGCTCGCTCGCGTGTGGATGCTGTGCGCGCGCAGACCGATGCTGCCAAGGCCCAGGAAAGCGGCGCCCGCTCCCTGCTGAGTTATACGCGCTTGCGCGCGCCCTTTGCCGGGGTGGTTACGGCTCGGATGGCCGATCCGGGTACAATGGCGTCGCCAGGAGTGCCTCTGCTTCAGGTGGATCAGGCCGGTGCTCTGCAACTCGACGCTGCGGTGGATGAGTCGGCTATCGGCTCGATTCACAAGGAGATGAAGGCGCAGGTTGCAATCGATGGCGGCAATCCCAAGAGCCTTGCGGGCACCGTCGCGGAGATCGTTCCTGCCGCCGACCCGGCAAGCCATAGCTTTCTGGTCAAGATCGACTTGCCTTCTTCGAGTCAGTTGCGCGCCGGCATGTATGGAACTGCTGAGTTTGCCAACGGCACTCGGCAAGCAATACTCATTCCGCGTTCCGCCTTTGTAATGCGCGGTTCGCTCGCATCGGCATATATTCTCGATGGCCAGGGCATTGCACAGCTGCGTTCCCTAACGTTAGGCGCGGCACAAGGGAATCTCATAGAAGTGTTGTCGGGCATCTCCGCTGGAGAAAAACTCGTCGACGCGCCCTCCGACCGCGACCTTGCCGGCAAGCGCATCGAGGTCCAGCCATGAAGCCAGATCCCACCAAGCAGGAACTTGGCATTGCCGGACGCCTTGCTCACTCCTTTCTCACCTCCAAGCTGACGCCGCTCTTTATCGCGGCGTCACTGGCTCTTGGAATCTTCGCGGTCGTAATCATTCCCCGAGAAGAGGAGCCGCAGATTCTGGTTCCCATGCTGGACATCACCACCGCGATGCCTGGCGCCTCTCCAGCGGAGGTGGAGCAGCGCGTGACGTTGCCCATCGAGAATCTAGTGCATCAGATCTCTGGCGTCGAGTATGTTTACTCGACATCGGCTCCCGGACAGAGTCTGGTGATCGTCCGCTTTCTGGTCGGAACGCCTCAGGAAGACGCGCTGATCAAGGTATACAGCAAGCTCTACTCGAACTTCGATCACATGCCGTCGGGCGCATCGCAGCCGCTCATTAAGGCCCGCTCCATCGACGATGTTCCGATTCTGGCATTGACGCTGTGGGGTGAGCATTATGACGGCTATCAGCTTCGCGCTATTGCCGCCGAGATGCAGCATAACATCGAGCAGATTTCCGATGTATCGGAGACGACAATCATCGGCGGGCTTCCGCGCGCCATGCGCGTCGTGCTCAGCACCGAAAAGCTGAGTGCCTACGGCCTATCGCCGATGGCTATTGTCGGTCATCTGCAAGCTGCAAATGCGAGCGTGCAGGCAGGCAGCTTTGCGGAGAACAACCAAGAGGTTCGGGTTGATGCGGGCAACCTCTTCACCAACCGGGAGGATTTGGAAGCCGTGGTAGTGGGCGTGGTTCGCGGGCATCCGGTGTATCTGCGCGACGTTGCCGAGAAGATCGTCGACGGCGCCGCGGAGCCGGTGAACTATGTGGTCTACGGAACAGCGAACTCAGGCGCGTCGGCTGCGCGCCAATATCCGGCTGTGACCATTACCGTTGCCAAGCGCAAGGGGACCAACGCAACCGATATCTCGAATGCCGTACTCAAACGCGTGCATGAGATGCAGGGTGCGACCATTCCCAACGACGTGACGGTGACCACAACGCGGAACTACGGAGAGACGGCGAAGGACAAGTCAAATGAGTTGCTTGAGCACTTGCTGCTGGCCACGCTCTCTGTCACGATGCTTGTCGCGCTCTTCCTGGGGTGGCGCGAGTCAGGTGTGGTGCTGCTGGCTATTCCGGTCACTCTCGCGCTTACCATGACCGTGTTTTATCTCCTCGGATACACCATCAATCGTGTAACTCTCTTCGCTTTGATTTTTAGTATCGGCATTCTCGTCGATGACGCCATTGTTGTCGTCGAGAATATGGTGCGCCATTTCCGGCTTCCGGAGAACCACGGTCGGTCGATGAGTGAAGTCGCGGTCGAAGCTGTCGCCGAGGTGGGTAATCCCACTATTCTGGCCACCTTCGCCGTCATCGCCGCAGTACTGCCCATGGCCTTTGTCCGCGGCCTGATGGGACCCTATATGCGCCCCATTCCAGTGGGCGCTTCAGCTGCGATGCTCTTCTCGCTGTTGGTTGCTTTCGTGGTATCTCCATGGGCTGTGCTCCGGCTGCTTGGCAAGCATCTTCAAGGGGCTAAGTTACTGGAACCTGAGACCGAGAACTGGCGGACCTGGCTCTATCGCCGCATCATGACGCCGCTGATCCAATCCCAGCGCAATCGTCGTTTGTTCTTTCTCGGAGTGACTGTGCTTTTTCTGATCTCGGTGGCGCTGGTGCCCATGGGATTGGTGCGCGTGAAGATGCTGCCATTCGACAACAAGAGCGAGTTACAGGTGGTTATCAATATGCCAGACGGCACGCCGCTTGAACAGACAGCGCGCGTGGCACAAGCGCTTGGCGATGAGCTTGCGCGCCAGCCGGATGTACTCAACTACCAGACTTACACCGGAACCTCCGGCCCCTATAACTTCAACGGTTTGGTGCGCCACTACTATATGCGCAGCCAGCCCAATCAAGCCGACATTCAGGTGAACCTGCTGCCCGCAAAGCAACGCAGCGTGCAGAGTCATGCCATCGCCAAGCGGCTCCGTCCGTTATTGGACGCGATTGGCAACGAATACGGCGCACGCATTCAGGTCAGCGAGGTGCCGCCTGGACCGCCGGTGGTGCAAACTTTGGTGGCGGAGGTCTACGGTCCCGATCTGGATGGCCAAACTCAAGTCGCGCAGCAGATCAGGTCGATCTTTCAGCACACTCCGGGCGTTGTCGACACGGACTGGTATGTCGAAGATCCTCAACCAAGGCTGGTGATGCGTGTGGATGAGGTCAAGGCCGCGCAGCATGGAATCGCGGTCTCCGATGTAACTCATGCCCTTGCGCTCGCACTCTCTGGCACGGAGGTAGGCCTCATCCACGATCAAACCGCGCGGGATCCAGTGCCCACGATGGTCGAGGTTGATCGTCCGGATCGCTCTTCACAGCAGGGTCTGGAGAACATCCGTCTGCCCGGTTCGGACGGCGCCATGGTCTCGCTGCGGGAGTTGGTAGTGGTCGAGCACAAGACGATCGAGCGCAGCATCTATCACAAGAATCTCCGCCGCGTCGTTTATGTCACTGGAGACGTAGCCGGAGCGGAAGAAAGCCCGGTCTACGCCATTATGAAGATGAACAAGGACCTCGACCATCTCACTCTTCCGGCCGGATACATTCTCACGCGCTATAACGCGTCCATGCCGGAGTCCACAGATCACTACTCGATGAAGTGGGACGGCGAATGGCACATTACCATCGAAGTCTTTCGCGATATGGGGCTGGCGTTTGCCGCCGTACTTATTCTCATTTATGTGCTGGTGGTCGGCTGGTTCCGATCCTTCATAGTGCCGCTGATTATCATGGCGCCGATTCCGCTTACCCTGGTAGGCATCATGCCGGCGCACGCGATGCTGGGAGCATTCTTCACGGCGACCTCTATGATCGGCTTCATCGCCGGCGCGGGCATCATCGTACGCAACTCGATCATTCTGGTTGACTTCATCGAACTGCGGATACGCGAGGGAATGCCGTTGGCCGAAGCGGTGATCGATGCCGGAGCGACTCGCTTCCGGCCCATGCTGCTGACCGCGGCAGCTGTGGTCGTCGGCGCAAGCGTCATTCTCACCGACCCCATTTTTCAGGGGCTTGCGTTGTCTCTCATTGCTGGAGCGGTCGCTTCCACTTTCCTGTCGTGGCCAACCATTCCAGTGCTCTATTTCATGGTCCAATCCCGGCACGAATCCAAGCCTGAAACTCAACCCGGCATCCAATCCGAAACCGTTCGAGAAACCGACTCAGGAGATTCCATATGACAGTAGAACGAGCCCTACGACTGATGGCGGGCTTTGTAATTCTGCTATCGTTTGCCTTCGCTCACTACCTTTCGTCCAACTGGCTCTGGCTGACCGCATTCGTCGGACTCAACCTCCTGCAATCGGCATTCACAAACTGGTGCCCCGCCATGACCATCTTTCGCGCCATGGGGATGAAAGATGCCAACTGCGGCACGACTCAATGAGCCAACACTGCTGGAGGCTATACTGGACTCATCTGTTTAGAGTGGACAACGCCTCACCGAATGCCAGGAGTTATCCCTGAAGCTCTCAGAGTATCTGGATGGAAAAGTGCAACCCCGCACCTGCGATCAGATGCGCCATCATATCGACGCCTGCCCAGCCTGCGTTGCATTCCTGGGCGACCTGCGCGCCGCCATCGACCGCCGCCGATCGCTGGAGGTTCCTTGCGATTCTGCGGTGGCGCCGCGCTTGCGTTCTATCCTCACGCAGGAGTATCTTCGCCTGTTGGGCCTTCCGGGTACAGAAAATGTTTGCGTAACTCTGTAACGAATCGCCGCAGCTATGGCTTTCATCCAATGAATGAGGAAGGCCATCATGGAAGTGAAGATTGCCCATCTCGATCGCGTCAAGTTCGCAATTCAATCGCGGTCGCACACGATCGTTTGCGATCAGCCGACAGAGATTGGCGGCGAGGACTCCGGCATGACGCCGCCGGAACTCCTGCTCGCATCCCTCGGCTCCTGCGCGGCCTATTATGCTGCGCAGTATTTGAAAACCCGCAATCTTGCAGAGGGCGGAGTAGAGGTTACAGTGACCGCCGATAAGTTGAGGCAGCCTGCCAGGCTCGGCAAGTTCCGCGTTCATGTTGTGTCTCCCCTTTCTCTCACTGAAGAGCAAACGGAAGGACTCATGCGATCTGTGCATCACTGCCTGATTCACAACACGTTGCTTTCGCCGCCTGAGATTGCGATTGCGTTGACTACAAGCGAAGCCCTCACCGCCCATAGCTGAGGTCTCGAACAGATAGCGCTGGGTCCTTTAGGGTCATTTGCGCGAAAGCGCGGTAGCGGTGTTCTAATCATCGAATGGCGAGCTTCGAAAACTTCCGTCTCGTGGTCTTCCGGGCAGTTGCGGAGCAATTCAGCTTCCGCAAAGCGGCCGAAGAACTGTACCTTACGCAGCCCGCTGTGAGCCTTCAGATCAAGGCGCTGGAAGACGATATTGGTCTTCAACTCTTTGATCGCACGGGTGCGCACATCACTCTAACTGCTGCTGGGAAGGTTCTTTTTAACTATTGTGAACAGGTCAGAACGCTTCTCGCCCAGACCGAGCACGAGATTGCGGCGTTAAGCGGTGAACATGCTGGGCAACTGGCGCTGGGAGCTTCCACAACCATTGCACAATATGTGTTGCCTCGGCTCTTGGGGGAGTTTTGTCGAGAGCATCCCCGTGTTCACCCCACTCTGATCAGCGGCAACACGGAGCACATTGTGGAGGCCGTTGAGAAACAGAAGATCGCATTGGGCTTCATCGAAGGTCCGGCGCGAAGTCGCGAAGTTAAGACCAAGCCATTTCTTGAAGACGAGCTGGTTCTTATCGCGTCCACTGCGCATGAGTGGGCCGAGCGCACTTCGGTCCGCAGTTCTGAAATTGCCTCAATTCCACTGCTCATGCGGGAGCGCGGATCAGGCACGCGGCATGTGATTGAATTGGCGCTGGAGCGGCAAGGCGTCAAGCGGAATTCGCTGCACATCGCAATGGAACTCGATTCGACCGAAGCCATCAAATCCGCCGTTGAAGCTGGGCTGGGGGTCGGCTTCGTCTCCCGCTGGGCAATTGCGAAAGACCTTAGACTCGGCAGCAACTTCAAGATTGTCGAGGTCGACGGAATGAGTATCAAGCGCCAGTTTCTTGTCGCATATGCATCCGGTCCCGAGCGGCAGGGTCTAACCATTGAATTCCACAGATTTGTAACAGCACGTGCAGGCCTGCAGGGAGCATCTGCCAGGGCCATGCGCAATGGAACTGTGGGAGC
>Ga0302157_10005181_pt1 | contig 13903 bp, 10 predicted proteins | sample I_Bog_N3_3_FD_193502 | JGI IMG/M metagenome (GOLD analysis project Ga0302157, IMG submission 193502) | Peat permafrost microbial communities from Stordalen Mire near Abisko, Sweden - I_Bog_N3_3 | ecosystem: Environmental > Terrestrial > Soil > Wetlands > Peat | place: Sweden: Abisko, Stordalen...
TCACCCGCGCCTTGATGTCGAACGTCGACTTGCCCGCGATTTTCAGGCCGAAGCCGATGTTCTGCGCCACCGTCATGTTGGGAAACAGCGCATAGGCCTGGAACACCATGCCGATGGCGCGCTTGTTGGCGCGCATATGGGTGACGTCCTTATCGTTGATATGGATCTCGCCCGTTGTCGGCGTCTCGAAGCCGGCGATCATGCGCAGCGTCGTCGTCTTGCCGCAGCCGGAGGGGCCGAGGAAAGTGACGAACTCGCCGCGCTCGACGCTCAGATTGAAGTCCTTGACGACCACGTTCGCGCCGTAGGTCTTCTGCACGCCGGCCAAAGTGAGAAACGACATGGGCGAGATCCTAACGCTTGCCTGCGGCGCTCGGCGTGCGTCCGCCGAACAGCATGATGAGGCCCATGCAGGCCCAGGTGAGAGCGAAGGCCATGATGGCCAGCGCCGAAGGTTCGTAGGCGCGGGACGCCCCGATCAATTGCAGATAGGGGCCGAACGCCGGGCGGTCGAGCAGGCTGGCGAAGGTGAACTCGCCGATGACGATGGCGAAGGTGAGGAAGGCGCCCGACAGAATCCCGGAGCGGATGTTGGGCAGGATGACGCGGAACAGGATGGTGACGATCCCCGCGCCCTGGCTCTCCGCGGCCTCCGTCAGCGTGCGCACGTCGATCGAGCGCAGCGCCGTCTCCACCGAGCGGTACATGTAGGGCAGGCCGAGGCAGACATAACCGAACATCAGCAGCGCGTCGGAGCCGGTTTCCGTCGCGGTCAGCGGCAGGATCGACGACGAGCCGTAGAGTTTGATGTAGCCGAACACCAGCACGATGACGGGAATGACCAGCGGCAGCAAAGTGATGAATTCGACGAGGCCGCGCAGTTTCGGCAGCCGCAATTGCACGAAATAGGCTGTGGGGACGACGATCAGTGTGGTGACGACGATGGTGGCGACCGCCTGGACCACGGAATAGAGGAACGACGCCTGGAAATCGCCGCTGGCGAATACTTCCCGATAGGCGTCGAAACTGTATTCGCCGCGGCGCATGCGCAGCGAAAACTCGAAGGTCGCGATCAGCGGCGCCAGGAAGTACAGCGTCCCGAGCGTGGCGGCGATCCAGGCGCCGATCTTGGTCCCGTTCATTTGATCCACCGGTCGGCGCGCGCGCGCAGATACAGATAGGCCAGATTGGACAGGCCGGTGATCAGCAGCATGCCGAGCGCCAGCGCATAGCCGAGATTGGGATCGTGCAGCACGTCGCCGCGGATCTGCGCATAGAGCAGGATCGGCACGATGTTGAGGAACGAACCGGTCAGCGCGTAAGCCGTCGCGATGGCGCCGAAGGCGTTGGCGAACAGCAGCAGCGACGCGCCCAGAATGCTCGGCCACAGGATCGGGAAGGCGATGAGTCGCCAATATTGGAACTGGCTGGCGCCGAGGATTTCCGCCGCCTCGTTCCACTCTCGCTTCAAGCCGTCGATGGCGGGGGTGACCACGAGCACCATCAGCGGAATCTGGAAGTAGAGATATGTGAGGGTCAGGCCCATGAAGGTGAACAGGTTGAAGCCGGCGCCGTAGATGTCGATCCCGACTTTGCGCAGCAGCAGGGTCACGAAGCCGAGCCGTCCCAGCGTCGCCATGAAGGCGAAGGCGAGCGGCACGCCGGCAAAATTCGAGGCCACGCCGGAAAACGTCATCAGCGTCGGCCGCAGCCAATCCGGCAACCCGCCGCGCAGCACGGCCAGCGCGAGGATGAGACCGACGATGGCGCCCCACAACGCCGAGGCCGCGCTGATTTCAATCGACAGCATATAGGAATGCTGGATCGACGGCTGCCACAGGCGAAGCAGGTTGGAGAAGGTGAAGCCGCCGGTGTCCTTGTCCTGAAAGGCGCCGACCAGCAGCGAAATCGTCGGCCAGATCAGGAACAGCACGGCGAACAGAAAGAACGGCCCGACGCCCAGCCAGGCGCCGAACTGGGGAATGCGAAAGCGGCGAGGAGTTTGGACTGCGGACATGCGGCCTTTGAGAGTTTGCGTCCGTCAACCATAACGCCCCTCACGCGAGGGCGGGAGGGGGGCTCTGGATCCCCTCTCCCCGCGAGCGGGGAGAGGGAGCGGAGAGCGCCGGGATTGGCGGCCTTACTTCGCGACCGTCGCGCCGACGACCGTGTCCCACTGCTTGGCGATCACTTCCTTCGCCGCGGCCTGTTCGGCCAGCGTCGGGAACTTCGCCTTGGCGTAGCCTTCGGCCGGCGGCAGCGCGCTCAACAGTTCGGCCGGGACCTTCTTGCCCTCGACGAGGTTGTTGAAGCGGATCGGGTGGCAATAGCCCTTCAGCCAGCCGAGCTGTCCCTCGTCCGAATAGAGATATTCGAGCCACAGCTTGGCGGCGCTCGGGTGCGGGGCGTAGGCGCTGATCGCCTGCACATAGACGCCGGCGATGACGCCGCTCTTGGGCACGACCACGTCGACCTTCGGGTTGCCCTTCAGGCTGTCGCGCGCGGCGAGCGCGTTATAATCCCAGAACACCAGAATCGGCGTCGTGCCTTGAGCGATCGAGGCGGCCTTGCCGATGGCCGGAACGAAATTGCCCGCCTTGTTGAGGTCGGCGAAGAAGTCCAGCCCCTTGGCGGCCGCCTTGGCGGCGTCGGTCTCGCCGGTCGAAAGGCCCGCGGCGTAGACGCCCTGGGTCGCTTGGTTCGACGTGCGCGGATCGCCCGCCAGCGCGACGGAGGCCTTGTATTCCGGCTTCAGCAGGTCGGACCAGTCGGCCGGCGCGGTCTTGACGAGGTCGGCGTTCACGGCGAACGACAGCACGCCATAATAATCGCCCACCCAATAGCCGTCGGCGTCTTTGGCGGAATCCGGGATCGACGCCCAGGTCGAGACCTTGTAGGGCAGCAGCAAGCCGTCTTTCTTGGCCGAGGGGCCGAACGACAGGCCGACGTCGACGACGTCGGGGGCCTGCGGGCCCTTGTTGTCCTTGTTGGCCTTGATCGCCTCGATTTCGTCGCCCGAACCGCCGTCGGGGTTCAGTTCGTTGATCTTGAGGCCATACTTGGCCTTGAAGCTCGAGATCAGGTCGCCGTAGCCGCACCAGTCGTGCGGCAGCGCGATCACGGTGAGTTGTCCCTCCTTCTTGGCGGCCTCCGTCAGCGAAGCCAGATCGTCGGCGCGCGCCAGCGTGGAGGTTCCCAACGCCATGCCCGCCGCGAGGGCCGCGGCTGAGGTAATATAAGCGACTTTCTTCATGTGACATTCCTTCCCTCGCCGCGGCGGCGGAACGAAACCGTCGGGCCGTAGCGTAACGCGGCGAGGACTAGTTATACTCGATGACGTTTGCGTGTCGCCCCCAAACGTGCGACTTCACGACCGAAACAGCGACTTGCCCGGTTTGTCGTTTTCGCGCCATGTTGTTCGCGCAATGCCGGGTCGTCTGTTGGACTTTGGAGTGGGCCTCGTCGAGCCGTGCGCACCGTACTCACGTTCGTCGCGTTCGCGCTCGTCGCGGTTCTGAGCCTCGCGCTCGTCGCGCCGCCGTTCGTCGATTGGACGGCTGAGCGCGCTCAGATCGAAGCGCAATTGAGCGAACGCTTGGGGATGCCGCTGCGCACGTCCGGGCCGATCGAAGTGCGGTTGCTGCCCATCGCCTATGTCGAGTTCGGCGGCCTGGAGGCCGGCCCGGCGGGCGCCCCGGTGTTCGTTTCCGAGCACGCCCGGTTCGAAATCTCGCTCGCCTCGCTGCTCGCCGCCCGCCTGCGATTCGCCGAGGTCGATCTCACCCGTCCGGCGTTGAAGCTCGATCTCGAAGCCACGTCGCGGCTCGGCGCGCTTCCCGCCGCGCTTGCGGCGGCGGGCGCGGAGAAGCTGAAGCTGCGCGGCGGCAGCCTGGTCTTGAGCCGCGGCGCGGCCGGCGCGACCTCGCTCGCCGCGCTCGATGTCGACGCCTCCGCCGGCTCGCTGCTGGGACCGTTCCGCGGCGAGGGTGCGACGACGCTCGCCGACGGACGGCGAATCGGCTTTGAATTCGTCGCCAGCGCCGTGGTCGCCGGAGCGTTGCCGATCAAGGCGGCGATTTCCGACGGCAACGCGGCATGGAAGGCGACGTTCGACGGCGCATTGAGCGCGACGCCTGGCGGCCGCGTCGCCTTTACGGGCGCGACGACGCTCTCGGGCGCGCTCGGCGCCCTCGATGACGTCGGCCCGCTGCCCTGGAAGCTTGCCGGCGCCCTCAGCGCCGACACCCGCGCGGCGCGGCTCGAAAATCTGACGGCGAGCTTCGGCGCCGAGTCGCGGGCCTTGACCGCGACCGGCCGCGTCGAGGCCGCGCTCGGTCCCAACCCGACCCTGAAGGCGGAGTTGAAGGCCAAGCAGCTCAACATCGACGGCCTGCTGCGCCGCGAGGGCGAGGATTCGGCGCCGCCCCCGCGCGCGCTCGCCGCGCTGGCCTCGCTCGGGCGCCGCTTCGTCGACGGCGGGGCGCCGACGCTCGGCGTCGAAGTGGCCTTTGCGACCCCCGCGGCCTACGTCGGCGCCGAGACGCTCGACGATATTTCCTTTGTCGCGCGCGGTCAGGCCGGGGCGCCGTTGCGTCTGACGTTTGCGACGGGGCTGCCGGGCGCGGGGCGGCTGAGCCTCGACGGCGCTTTCGAGTTCGGCGCCTCGCCGCATTTTGTCGGCGCGGCGCAGGCGAGCGCGCACGATCTCGGCGCGCTGGGGATCTGGGCGGCGCGCGCCGACGCCGCGACGTCGGCCAAGGTCGAGAGCATCGCTCGCGCGCTTCCCTATGGGCTGGTCTCGGTCAAGGGCGACATCGAGGCGTCGAAAGCCGGGTTTTCGCTGCGCAATCTGACGCTGGCGCTCGACCGCACGACGCTGACCGGCGCGGCCGCGTTCACGGCGTCGACAGATTCGTCGCGGGCGCGGGTGTTCCTCGATCTCGCCTCCGACGCGCTGGATATCGACGCCGCGCCGGATCTGGCCTCGAACGCTTTCTGGATCGGCGACTTCGACCTCAGCGTCGCCTTGCGCGCCAATCGGCTGCGCGTCGCCCACGCGGGCGAGGCGGCGGTCGAGAGCGGGTCGCTGGCGCTGTCGGCGACGCGAGAGGGCGAAAGGTTCAAACTGGAGCGTCTCTCGGTCGCCGGCCTCGGCGGCGCCTCGGTGGAGGCTCAGGGCGAGGCGACGCCTTCGCGGCTCTGGGGCAAGGCGACGCTCGACGCCGCCAAGCTCGGCGATTTCGCCGCGCTCGTCGCCCGCGTCGCCCCGGACCGTTTCTCGCGCTGGCTGGTCGACCACGCGGCGGGGTTGTCGCCGGCCAAGGCGACATTCGAAGCCCGGCGCGAGGGCGAGTCCAAGGGAGGGCCGTTCCCGTTCGATTTCGCCGCCGCCGAGGGCGTGGCCGGCGGCGTGCGCTTCAAGCTCGGCGCCAATAACGCGCCGGCGCCGGTGAGCGCGCTGTTCGTCGACGCCAACGCCGAGGCCGCCGACGGCGGCGCCTGGCTCACTGTGCTGGGGTTGCGGCCGGCGCCGGGGGCCGTGGCAAAGTCGAGTATTCACATCAACGCCTCCGGCGGTTTCGAGGCCGGCTTCGACGGCCAGCTCGCCGCCAGTTTCGCCGGCGCCGATGTAACCTGGAAGGGCCGGCTGACGCCGAACGCCACGGCGCCCGACGATCCCCTGCTGTTCGGTGCGGCGACGCTCAAAGCCGCCGATCTGACGCCGGCGCTGGTCGCGCTGCGCATGGCGTCTGCGAGCGCCAATGTCGCCGCGCCCGTCGATCTCGGCGGCGATTTCACCCTGCGCGGCGCCAAAATCTCCGTGCCGCGCCTCTCCGGATCACTCGTCGGCGCCAAAATCGCGGGCCAACTCGCCTGGACTCCGCCGCAGGAAGTCGACGCCGCCGCGCTCAGTTCGGATGTCGCCGTCGCTCAATCGATCGCCGGGGAGGCGCCGGCGCCGTCGGGCGGGCTGACCGGCGAGATCTCGCTCGACCGAGCCACTGCGAGCGGGCTGCTCAGCCTGCCGCTCGGGGTCCTCGCCGCGGTCAAGGCCCCGTTGCGCTGGTCGGACAACCGGTTCGCCGAGCCATTGCTGATCCCCCCGACCGCAGACGTGACGCTGCATGTGGGCTCGCTGGACCTCGGCGGCGTCGAAGCCAAGGCCGCTTCGGCGCGGCTTTCGGCCGATCGCGGCAAGTTCGAACTGACCGAAGCCAGTTTCGACGCCGCCGGCGCGCATTTCGTCGGCCACGCCGCGCTGCGCCGGGACGGGCCCAACGCCGCAATCACCGGCGGGCTCGAAATCCAGCACGGCCAAGTCGATCGTCCGGCGCTGTCGGGCAAGTTCGGGCTCAGCGTCGATTTCGCGACTTCGGGAACCTCGCCGAGCGGGCTGGTCGCTGGGCTCGTCGGGCAGGGGCAGGCGACGACCATGGGCCTCGCGCTGCCGCGTCTCGACCTGCTGGCGCTCGGCCGGCTGCTCGCCAAGGCCGAGGCGCCCGAAGTGGCCATCGACGAGACCCATGTTCAGTTCGAACTGGGCAAGGAACTCGACAGGGCCGCGCTCGCGCTGCCGGACGCGTCGTCGCCGCTCGCGCTCGCCTCCGGCAAGTTCAGGCTGGGGCCGTTCGCCGTCGAGCGGCCGGGCGGGCGGGCGAGCGCGCTCATCGGCTTCGATCTGCAAACCTTCGAATTTTCGGCCGACGCCGCGTTTTCGAGCGACCACGTCGGCAAATATTGGAGCGGCGGCGCGCCGGCTTTCGCCGTGACGCTGCGCGGACCGCTCGACGCGCCCCAGCGCAGGATCGACGACACCGCGCTCGCCGCCGGCCTCGCCTCGCAGGCAATCTCGCGCGAGAGCGACCGCATCAGCGCGCTCGAAGCCGATATCCGCGAGCGCGCCGCATTCAATCGCCATATGAAGGCCTGGGCGTTCGTCGCGCGCCGGCAGCGCGAAATCGCCGATTTCGTCGCCGAGCAGCAGCGCCAGCAGATGGAAGTCGAAAGACGGCGCTCGGAAGACGCACTGATGAAGCTGCTGGACGACCAGGAAAAGGCCGACGAGCTGGCGAAATCCGCGCCGCCGGCGCCCAAGCCGATCGCGACGCCGGCCCCCACCCCCGTCGCGACGCCAGTAGATCCGACGGCGAGTGGGCTCTACTGATGCGCCGACGACGCTGCACGAACCGGCGATTCGCGGGCGACAGCGCCACAGCTTCGCTCAGGGCGCCCGAACGGCGCCGTTCGAACGTGTGAAGACGGGGCCTCCATGAACGACATCGAAACTCCGCCCGAACCGCTAGGCAACGTATGGGATGTTTCTCTTCCCATTAGCGAAATGCTCAAGGGCAAGCGCGGGCTGGTGGTCGGCATCGCCAACCGACGCTCGATCGCCTATGGCTGCGCCGCGAAACTGCGCGCCTTCGGCGCCGAACTGGCGCTGACCTATTTCCACGAGAAGACCAAAGCCTATGTGGCGCCCATCGCCGCAGAACTCGACGCCAAGCTGTTCATGCCGCTCAACTTGGAGAAACACGGCGAACTGGAAGCCGTGTTCGATCGCATCCGCGCCGAGTGGGGCGCGCTCGACTTCGTCGTGCATTCCGTGGGCTTCGCGCCGCCGGCCGATCTGCACGGTCGCGTCATCGATTGTTCGCTCGAGGGTTTCACCCTGGCGATGCGCGTCTCCGTCTATTCGTTCATCGAAATGGCCCGGCTTGCCGAGCCGTTGATGACCGGCGGCGGCGCTCTGGTGACCATGAGCTATTATGGCGCCGACAAGGTCGTCGATCATTACAACATCATGGGGCCGGTCAAGGCGGCGCTGGAAGCGACGACGCGCTATATGGCGGCCGAACTCGGAGACAAACGCATCCGCGTCTACGCGATTTCTCCCGGGCCGTTGCGCACGCGGGCGGGCCGGGGGATCGCCGAATTCGACGATCTCGTCGCCTCCGCGATCGCCCGCAGCCCGAGCCATCGCACGGTGGACATCGCCGAGATCGGCCGCGTCGTCGCGTTCCTCTGCGGCCCCGGCGCCTCAGGCATGACCGGCGACACGATCTATGTCGACGGCGGCCGGCACAACATCGCGTGAGCTATTTCTCCGATTCGATTAGCCCTCTGACGAACAGCCGCTGCATGGCGACGATCACCAGAGCCGGCGGCGCCAGCGCCAGCATCGCCGCCGCCATCGCATAGTTCCAGATCGGCGCGGAATCGGTGACCTGCGCCATGCGCTGGATGCCGGCGACGATGGTCGTGCGGTCGGGTTCGGTGATGACAAGCAGCGGCCACAGGTATTGGTTCCAGCCGTAGACGAACAGGATGACGAACAGCGCCGCGACATTGGTGCGCGACAGCGGCGCCAGGATTTGCAAGAAGAACTGCATGGGACCGGCGCCGTCCATACGCGCCGCGTCCGTCAGTTCGTCAGGGATGGTCATGAACACCTGACGAAACAGGAAGGTCGCGGTCGCCGAGGCGATGAGCGGCAGGATCAATCCGGCTTGAGTATTGAGCAGACCGAAATTGGCGGCGACCTGATAGGTCGGGGCGATGCGCACTTCGATCGGCAGCATCAGGGTGGCGAAGATCAACCAGAACGCCAGCATGCGGAAACGAAAGCGGAAGTAGGCGATGGCGAAGGCGGACAGGATCGAGATCGCGATCTTGCCGACGGCGACGCCGATGGCCATGATGGCGGAGTTGACGAGCATCCGCCACAGCGGCGGCATTCCCGCCTCGGCGAGGCCGCTCCCGAGCACGCTCGCATAATTGTCGATGAGCCGATCGCCGGGCCACAGCGGCAGCGTGCGCGCCATCAACTCGTCGCCGGGCAACGAAGACGCGACGAAGGCGAACCAGATTGGCGCCACGACGACGGTCGCGCCGAAGATCAACGCGAGGTGAACCAAAAGAGAACTCAGGCGACTCTGGCCGACCATGTCAGTAGTGCACTCCGCGTTCGAGATAGCGGAACTGCAGCACGGTGAGCGTGAATACGATCGCCATCAGCACCACCGATTGCGCGCCTGCGGCACCGAAGTCGAAACCCTGAAAACCGTCGTGGTAGACCTTGTAGACCAGCGTCATCGTCGCTTCCCCCGGCCCGCCGCGCGTCGTCGCGTCGATGACGGCGAAGGTGTCGAAGAACGCGTAAACGCCATCGACGACAACCAGGAAGAACGCGGTCGGCGCGATGAGCGGAAGCTGGATGGCGAAGAACCGCCGCGCCGGACCGGCGCCGTCGAGCGCGGCGGCTTCGATCACCGAGCGCGGGATCGCTTGCAACCCGGCGACGAAGAACAGGAAATTGTAGCTCACCTGTTTCCAGGCGGAGGCGACGACGATGAGGATCATCGCGTCGGTTCCATTGAGATACGGGTTCCAGCGCATCCCCAAGCTCGTCAGCGCATGCGCGGCGACGCCGACGGTCGGATTGAACAGGAAGAACCACAGCACGCCCGCCACCGCCGGCGCCATCGCATAGGGCAGGATCAGCAGCGTCGTATAGACGGACCGCCCGCGAACGACCTGATCGGTCAGCGCGGCGAGCGCGAGCGAGAACACCAGCGTCAAGGCGATCGTCGCCGTGACGAAAATCAGCGTCGTCTCGGCGACAGTCAGATAATGCGGGTCGGAAAACAGCACGCGGAAATTGGCGAGGCCGACGAAGCGCGCGCCGAGCCCGAAGGCGTCGGCGCGTTCGGTCGACTGGCGGATTGCGACCGCCGCCGGCCAGACGAAGAACACCAGCGTGATCGCCAGTTGCGGCGCGATCAGCGCGTAAGGCAGCGCCGACGAAGGGAAAACGACACGCTTGGTCTGCATGGACGTCTTTTCCCCTCGGCGCCTGACGGTATGAACACATCTCTTGGAGGACCGCTGTGCAATCCATGCCCTCGTCCTGACCCTGTCGAAGGGTCAGGACGAGGTCGTGGGTGGCGCAACCGAGAAGCGTCCGAGCGCTAGCCCGGCGCCGGACGCGAAAACTATTTGTTGGCGTCTTCGAACTGCCGCAGCAAGGCGTCGCCGCGCGCCGCCGCCTCGTCGAGCGCCGCTTTGGCGTCCTGTTTGCCCGAGAACACGTTTTCCATCGACTCTTCGATGATCGCGCGGATCTGGATGAAATTGCCGTAGCGCAGGCCCTTGGAATTTGCGGTCGGCGGGTTGAGGTTCATTTGTTTGATCGAGACGTCGGCGCCGGGGTTCTGATCGTAATAGCCCTGGCTCTGGGAAAGCTCGTAGGCGGCGAGCGTGACCGGCAGATAGCCGGTGTTCTGATGCCACCAGGCCTGCGCGGGCGGCGAGGCCAGGAAGCTCAAGAACTTCGCCACGCCCTTGTATTCCGCCGCCGGCCGGCCGGACAGCACCCACAGCGAGGCGCCGCCGATGATCGAATTCTGCGGCGCGCCCTTCACGTCCGCGTAATAGGGCTGCATGCCGAAGCCGACCGCGAATTTGGCGTTGGCGATGATCCCCGAACGCGCGGCCGAAGAGGCGATCGTCACGCCGCATTCGCCGGACACGAATTTGGTGCGCGCCTTGCCTTCGCGTCCGCCGTAGTCGAACAATTTGCTCTTCTGCCACTCGCCGAGTTCGGCGATGTGGCGCTCGACCAGCGCGTTGTTGAACGAAAACGTCGCGTCGAGGCCGGAAAAGCCGTTGTCTCGGGTGGAGAGCGGAATGTTGTGCAGGGCGGAGAAATTCTCCACCTGGGTCCACGACGGCCACTCGACGGTGAATCCGCAGGCCGTGCCGGCCGATTGCAACTTCCTGGCGTCCTCGGCGAGTTCAGGCCAGGTCGCCGGCGCCTTGTCGGGATCGAGCCCGGCCTTCTTGAACGCGTCCTTGTTGAAGTAGAGGATCGGCGTCGACGAGTTGAACGGGAAGGACAGCATCTCGCCGGCCGGGTCGGTGTAATAGCCGGTGACCGCGGGCAGGTAGGCTTTCGGGTCGAAGGCTTCGCCTTGTTCGGCCATCAGCTTGTAGATCGGCGTGATCGCGCCCTTGGCGGCCATCATGCTGCCGGTGCCGACCTCGAAAACCTGCACGATGTCGGGCTGCTGCCCCGCGCGGAAGGCGGCGATGGCGGCGTTCAACGTGTCGGCGTAAGACCCCTTGTAGACGGGGGTGACGTGAAAGTCGGATTGCGACTTGTTGAAGTCGTCGGCGAGTTTCTGCGCCTTCTGCCCGAGATCGGCCTCCATCGCGTGCCACCAGGTGATTTCGACGGCAGCGCGCGCCGGAAGCGCGGGCAGGGCGAGCGACAGGGCGGCGGCGATGGCGAGCGATCTCATGGGGTCCCTCCGGGGGTTCTGCGGACCCGCCCGACTTTATTACCGTTGCGCGGCGCTTCCTTGAAGCTCTTTTGACAGGTTTATTGCGCTGGGAGTCGGGAGGTCGGTATGGGCGGCGGGGGATTCGGCGGGGCCAGGAATTTGCAGCAACTCGACGCCCGTTACGGCGAGGGTTGGCGCGACGCGACGTCGAAGACGGTCGAGAGCGAGTTGAAGGAGCGGGGGCTAGCGGGCGCCCGGCCGCGCGACCACGCGCCGATCGGGCTGATCCTGTTGGCGCTGGCGCTGCTGGCGGGCTGCGCCGTCTGGGCCTACGCGGAGTGGCGCCCGGCGGTGGAGACCCACGCGCCGATCACCAGGACCTAATGGTGAAAGTCTGGCGGTTGGTTTCCGCGCCGGTGGACCGCACTCGACCCAAGGGGAAGTTGCGAGCTCGCCTTTGCAACGGAAGGAATGTGCCATGACCGGCCGTTCCGATTGGATGCGCTCTGCCTAACGTGTCATCCGGCATATTTTTCGGCGCAGCGATCGACTCCTCCGGTCGAGCGGTCGCCTGCAAGGCGAAAAGGCGCACCGATCCGTCCGGCGAACCGGGCTCGGTTTGGTTGCGCCTCAGCCGGCGCTGGCCTTGCGGCTGCAGCCGCCAGTTCGAGGCGCATGTCCAAGTTTTCATGGGCTGACGCCCTTATCGACCCGGAGACCCCGTCTCCTTCAACGGACTGCCAAACTTTTCGTAACAAGCCTGAAGCGTCTCAGGATCGATGATTTCGATGGCGCCGCGATGGCGTCGAATGGCCCCGTTCTTCTCAAGGTCATTGAGCGACGCGTTGACTGTCTGTCGAGACAACCCCAGCATCAACCCGAGTTGCTCTTGTGACACCTTCAGGATTCGCAGCCTCCGATCAATATAGGCGCCGTAACTCGCCGCCATACTCCCCAAGCGATAGGCCAATCGAGCCGTCGGAGGCAACGCTACGTGGTTCTCGACGGCGACGAAGACCGCGCGCAGCTTCTGGGTGAGAAGCCGGCCGAATTCCTTCCAGTACTCCGGCTTTTCGCCCAACATTTTCAGCAGGTCTCGCTCCCGCACGTGCAACAGCTTCACATCGGTTTCCGCCCAGGCGTCGTGAGTGCGGCTCTCGCTGTCAAACAGGGCGATTTCGCCAAACCATTGCGGGGATCCGACGATCGCGAGGATCGCTTCTTGCCCCTCTTCCCGAATGCCTCCCAAGCGAATAAAGCCGTCGATGACGCAGTACAGGCCGTCAAACGCGTCGTAGCGGGCGAAGAGTTGCTGCCCAACGGTCAGCCGCCTGGAGACGGCGCTGGAAGCCAGGCGCGTCGCAAGCTCCTCGGGAAGCGAGGCAAACCATGCGCTGCTTCTGAGGGCGGCGACCCATTGTTGTCCCTCTGGCGGACTAGACATCGACAGCCCCAACGTCGCGACAGTGACGCACAAGAGTTCGCGAAATTCGAGGATAATGAACGGGCCGAAGATTTCCTAGCTTCGAACTTTGCTGCGCTTTGAATTCTGCTGAGCGGCGACGCCGGCAACGACCGGAAGGCGTCGGCTTTTGCGCCAAGCGAGCGCGAGTTCCCCCCCTTGCCTGCGGGGCCTTCAAGAAAGCGTGCGTTATGTCGGCAATCCGACAGAAGGCTCCGCCGAACTCCTCTATCTTTCCATCGCGAACGTCCGCCGGCCCTCGGGAGACATGGGGAGCGCTGGATAAATCGAGGCGGGCGCCATGCCTCAAGGAGGATATGCTATGCCAAAGACCCTGTTGTCGCTCGCGCCGCTCCCCGTCCCGGTGCTCAAATCGCTGCTCAATCTCTCGCCCGGGGCGGCCGACACCGACATTATCGCCGGCCACGCCATGAGCGACGAACAGCTCGCCGAAGCCTTCGCCAAAGCGGACGTCGTCCTTGGAGACTTTACCTTCAAGCGGGGGATCGGGCGGGATCTGCTGGCGAAGGCGGGGCGGCTCGCGCTGATCCAGCAGCCAAGCGTCGGTTATGAGCATATCGACGTCAAAGCGTGTTCGGAGCGCGGAGTCCCGGTGGCCAATACGCCGGGGGCAAATACCGTGAGCGTGGCTGAGCACACGATCGCCCTGGGACTGGCCATGCTGCACAAGCTGATTCCCGCCAACCGCAGCGTGCGCGCGGGCCGATGGGAGCAGACGGCGCTGCAACCCTGCGAGCTGCAGCACAAGACGTGGGGCATCGTCGGCCTCGGCCAAATCGGGCGCGACGTGGCGCTCCGGCTCCGGCCGTTCGGCTTGAACAAAGTGCTCTATTACGACGTGCGCCAAGCGCCAAAGGAGGTCGAGGCGCAGTGCGGCGTCGAATACTGCGCCCTGCCGGCGTTGCTGATCTCCAGCGATATCGTGAGTTTGCACGCGCCTTCGACCGAGGCCACGCGCAACATGATTGGCGCCGACGAGCTTTCGTCCATGAAGTCCGGGGCCTACCTGATCAATGTGGCCCGCGGAAGTCTCGTCGACGAGACCGCTCTGGCTGAGGCGTTGCGCAACGGAGGGATCGCCGGCGCGGCCACCGACGTTTTCGCTGAAGAACCGCCGGGCGCAGCCAATCCGTTG
>Ga0302157_10005186_pt1 | contig 13896 bp, 11 predicted proteins | sample I_Bog_N3_3_FD_193502 | JGI IMG/M metagenome (GOLD analysis project Ga0302157, IMG submission 193502) | Peat permafrost microbial communities from Stordalen Mire near Abisko, Sweden - I_Bog_N3_3 | ecosystem: Environmental > Terrestrial > Soil > Wetlands > Peat | place: Sweden: Abisko, Stordalen...
ATTTAACCGCGTGCCGGGCCATGTCGGGGGCGACGAACTGGTGGTGCTGACCCCGCTGCCCGACGCCGCCGTCAAGGATATCAAGGCGCTGATCCAGTCCCGCCGCGCAGGGGCCGGTCCGACCATCCTGGTCCTCCCGAAATGGCAGACCGAGCTGCTCGACAGCGATCCGCGCACAGCGCAGGGCTCTGCCGGCAAGGCCTGGGCAGGCGTGTTCGGGGCGCCACGCGCGCCGGTTGGCTGGACGACGATCGTCGGCGCAGCGCTGCCGCACTGGCCCGGCTTGCTCGACCGGGTCGGGGTTGCGCTGGGCCATGAAAACGGCCCGGCGGCGCATGGCTGGCACAGCGGCGACGGCGCATCCGGGCCCTTGCCCGACGACCATGTCGTGCTGTCGGGCGGCGGATCGGACGACGCCGGGGCGCCGCTGGTGCCGCTGGTGCGCAGCGGCGACGGACGCATTCTGGCGGGTTATTTCGCCGATGGTGGGGCCTATCCCGCGCTCGATGCGATGGCCGGCGTCGATCCGACCGGCGACACTGTCGAGAACAAGCCGGCCGAAACCAAACCCCTGGTGATCGTGTTCGAGCCCGACTTGCTCAACAACCACGGTCTTGCCGACAACGCGACGGCGCAGGCGGCGCGGCGGCTGGTGCTGGCAAGCGCCGGGCGCGGGGTGCAGCGGATCGTGTTCGACCTGTCGCTGGCCGGGCTGGGCGCCCCGCGCAACCTGTTGACGCTGGCGTTTTCGCCGCCGTTCCTGGCCGCGACGATCTGCCTGATCCTGGCCATGGCGGGCGCAATCTGGCGCGGTTTTACCCGGTTCGGACCGCCGCGCGTCGGCGACCCGACGATGCCGGCGGGCAAAGTCGCGCTGGTTGCCGGCGGCGCGGCCCTGTTGCTGCGCGCGCGGCGCCATCACCTGATCGCCGGGCCTTATGCCGATGCGTCACGCGAACGGCTGCGGGTTGCACTGGGCCTGCCCCGGCGGCGCCCGGCGGCCGAAACCGATGCGGCGATCGAGCGCATTCAGCGCGTGGTCGCCCCCGGCAGCGTGCCGTTTGGCGAGGTCGCAGCACAGCTGACCTCGGCGAAAGGGACCACGGCCATCGCCACGCACGCGGCCGAACTGCACACCATCGAACAGGCACTGGGCCATGCCGGCCGAAAAGGGGGATCATGACACCAGACGATTTGCGCGCGCTCGCCAGCGCGATCCGGGCCGAAGTGGCCAAGGCGATCGTCGGCCAGGATACAGTGATCGATCACTTGCTGATCGCGCTGTTTTCGGGCGGGCATGTCCTGCTCGAAGGCCCGCCGGGGACTGCCAAGACGCTGTTGGCGCAAAGCTTTGCCGCCACGCTGGGGCTCGATTACGGGCGCATCCAGTTTACCCCCGACCTGTTGCCCGGCGATATCCTGGGTTCGAACCTGTTCAATTTCCAGACCAGCCAGTTCACCCTGACGCGCGGGGCGATCTTTTGCGAACTGCTGCTGGCCGACGAAATCAACCGCACCCCGCCCAAGACGCAGGCCGCGCTGCTTGAGGCAATGCAGGAACGCCGCGTCACGCTCGACGGCGTTGCCCACCCGCTGTCCGACCGCTTTACCGTGATCGCGACGCAGAACCCGATCGAAAGCCAGGGCGTCTATCCTCTGCCCGAGGCGCAGCTTGACCGGTTTTTGTTCAAGGTGCTGGTCGATTATCCCGACGCGGATGACGAGGCGCGCATTGTCCGGCGCTATGCCCGGGGCCACGGCTCGCCACGCCCGGCAGAGCTTGGCATCGGCGCGGTGATCGACGCCGCACAACTCGGCGCGGCGATTGCCGCCACCGGGGAGGTGACGATGGCCGACAGCGTGGTCGACTATGTCGTGCGGCTGGTGCGCGCGACGCGCGAAAGCGGCGATCTGGTGTCGGGCGCATCCCCGCGCGCCGCCGTGCTGCTGGCCGGCGCGGCGCGCGCCCGCGCCGCGCTCGACGGGCGCGCCTATGTCGTGCCCGACGATGTCAAGGCGCTGGCCACCGCCGTCCTGCGCCACCGGCTGTTGTTGTCGCCCGCCGCCGAAATCGAAGGTCGCGCAATCGAAGCGATCGTCGCCGACCTGGTCATCCGCACCGAGGCGCCGCGCTGACCGTGGCCCCCCTGAAGACAACTGCACCGGCGATCCTGCCGCGCCGACGATGGGCCGCTCTGGCACCGAGCGCGCGCGCGATCCGGCTGCTGGTCGTGCTCGCACTGGCATCGCTGGTGGTCGCGGCGATGGCGCCGGGGGCGTGGACGGTGGGCCCGGCTGCGGGCGGCGCGCTTTTGCTGCTGGTCCTGGCCGACGGGCTGCTGGCGGGCGGCCTGGTCGCGTTTCGGGTGATTGCGCCCGGCGATGGTGAAGTGGGTGAGCCGCTGGCGATCCGCATCGAGGCGCAACTGACGCGCGGCGGTGGCTGGACGCGGCCGGTGGCGGCGCTGGCGACCGATCCCCGGCTGTGTCCCGGCGGGCGGCTGGATGTCGCGCTGGCGCCGGCAGAAAATCGCGGCGGGCATTGGCACGGCACCGGCACCCCGGCACCGGCACGGCGCGGCACCGGAACGATCACGCGCGGCTGGCTGCGCTGGCAGGGGCCGCTCGGCCTTGCCCATCGCCAGAGCGCGGCCCGGATCGACACCCGGGTGCGGGTGTGGCCCAACATCGCCCCGGCGCGGGGCAAGGCCTTGCAGATCTTTCTGCGCGAGGCGGGGTTCGGCCTTGTCGCAAGGCGCATTCGCGGCGATGGCAGCGAATTCGAGGCGCTGGCCGAATATCAGCCGGGCATGGACCGGCGCCGTATCGAATGGAACAGCTCTGCCCGCCACGCCCGGCTGCTGGCGCGCGAATACGAGATCGAGCGCAACAACCAGATCGTGCTGGCGTTCGATTGCGGGCAGGCGATGTGCGAACCGATCGCCGGCCTTGCCCGCATCGACCGCGCGGTGACCGCCGCACTGACCACCGCATGGGTCGCGTTGAAGGCCGAAGACCGCGTCGCGCTGTTCGGCTTTGCCGCAAGGCCGCTGGTGATGAGCCCGTTCATCACCGCCCCGCACCAGTTCCACCGCCTGCAGGAAGCCGCCGCCGCGCTCGACTACAAGTCCGAAGATGCCAATTTCACGCTGGCCATGGCGACGCTCGCCACCCGGTTGCAGCGCCGGTCGTTGATCGTGGTGTTCGCCGATTTCACCGATCCGACGGCGGCGGAAATGATGATTGAAATGTGCGCCGGGCTGGTCCGGCGCCACCGCGTGCTGTTTGTGGTGATGCGCGATGAGGATCTCGACCAGCTGGCCGGCGGCGATGTCGCCACCCCCGGCGATGTCGCGCGCGCGGTGGTGGCCCAGGGCCTGATCCGCCAGCGCGCGCTGGTGCTGACCCGGTTGCGGCAGGCGGGCGTGCGCGTGATCGAAACACCGTGGCAGACGATCGGCCCGCGCCTGCTGGAAACCTATCTGGCGATCAAGCGCGAGGGCAGCATCGGATGAGCAGCAGCGCGGCAGGGCGATTGGGTGGAACGGTTGTCGGCTGGTTTTCGCGCCGCGAGGACGCGGCGATCGCCGCCGCCGAACAGGCGTCGCTGCGGTCCGACCGGTTCCGGCTGGAGCGTGAAGCGGACTGGCGCCGGCTGGAAGCGATGCTCGTGCGGATTGAATCGGGGCGGATCGGCGCGATCAGCGATGACGACCTCGTCGCGCTGCCGGCGCTGTATCGCATGCTGGTGTCCAGCCTGTCGGTGGCGCGCGACACCACGCTCGATGCGGCAACGCTGGGCTATCTCGAAGGGCTGGCACAGCGCGCGTGGTTTGTCGTCTATGGGCCCGAACTGGGTTTTCGCGGCTGGCTGCGGCGCTTTTTTGGCGGCGGGTGGAGCGCGTCGGTGCGCGCGATCGGCCCCGATATCCTGATCGCACTGGCCATGATGATCACCGGCGCGGGTGTCGGCTGGCTGCTGGTGGCGGGCAATCCTGACTGGTTTTACGCGCTGATGCCGGCGCAACCGGGCGATGTGCGCGTCCCCGGGGCCAGCCGCGCCGCGCTTTACGCCTCGCTGTTCGGCAAAAGTCACGAAACCGGCCTCGCCGTGTTTGCCGCCTATCTGTTCAGCAACAACGCGCAGGTGTCGATCCTGTGTTACGCGATGGGCTTTGCCTTTGGCGTACCGGCGATCCTGCTGCTGATCCACAACACCGCGCTGCTCGGCGCGCTGCTGTGGCTCTATCACGGTCAGGGGTTGACGCTTGAACTGGTCGGCTGGCTGTCGGTGCACGGCACGACAGAGCTGTTTGCGATCATGCTGGCCGGCGCGTCGGGCCTGCATATCGGTCGGTCGATGGCCTTCCCCGGGGGCCACGCGGTGCTCGATGCGGCGGCAGAGGCCGGGCGGCGCACCGCGACGGTGATGACCGGGGTGGTGCTGATGCTGATCGTCGCCGGCCTGCTCGAAGGCTTTGCGCGCCAGTTGATCAATGCGACCGCGCCCAGGCTGGCGCTGGGCGGGTTCATGCTGGGCTGGTGGCTGCTGTATTTCTTTGCTTATCGCGGGCTGGCGGGGCGGCGCTGATGGCGCTGTGGCCCCGACGCGGCGTCGCGCGCGCGCCGATGAGCGCAAGGGACCGCCGCCAGCGCGTAATCCTGACCGCAGAAGGCCTGCGCCTGCCGCTGACGCTGGCGTCGCGGGGCACGCGCGCGGCGGCGCTGATGATCGACCTGACGATGATCGTGACGACGATCATCGTCACCACCGCGCTGATCGTCCTGTTTGCGCGCGCGATCGACGCCGATAAAGTAAAGAACGGCACCGGGGCCAATGATCTGATCGAAGCGCTGGCGGTGTTCTGGATCATCGCGGTGTTCCTGGCGCGCAGCACGTGGTTCTTGTGGTTCGAGCTGGGTTCGCGCGGGGCGACGCCGGGCAAACGCCTGACCGGAATCCGCATCGCCGCGCGCCCGACCCGCGATGGCGCCGCCACCCGGCTGACCGCCGAGGCAGTGATCGCGCGCAACCTGTTGCGCGATATAGAGCTGTTCATGCCGTTGATTTTCATCGGCGGCGCGATGAACGCCGGGTCCGACACCACGCTGGCCGGCTGGGCCTCGCTGGTATGGTTCGGCATCTTTGCGGGTTTTCCGTTCTTCAACCGCGACGGATTGCGCTGCGGCGACGTGATTGCCGGCACCTGGGTGGTCGAAGCGCCGCGCCGCAAGCTCGATACCGCGCTGTCGCTGGGACAGGGTGCGCAAGGGATCAGCACGCTGACCGGTGCGCATTACCGGTTCAGCGAGGCGGAACTGGCGATTTATGGCGAATACGAGCTGCAGGTGCTCGAACGCGTGTTGCGCGACAATCGGCCCGATGCGCTGACCGAGGTCGCCCAGGCGATCTGCCACAAGATCGGCTGGTCCAGCGGCGCGGGCGATGAACGCGCATTCCTCGACGCCTATTACACCCAGCTGCGCGCCCGGCTGGAAAGCGGCATGCGTTTCGGCAAGCGCAAGGCGGACAAGTTTGCTGGCAACGCCGGGGGGTGATCCCCCCGGCGCACCCGTTCAATCGCGGAATTTCAACTGGCGCAGCAGCATTGTGCCCATCACATGGCGGTATTTCGCGCGCTCGCCGGATTGTGCCTCTTCCTGCGCGATCGTCGTCTGGAAATAGGCCTGATAGGCCGCACGGCGCTTTTCCGCCTCGGCCGGATCGGCAAGGCGCGCAAAGCGGGTGACCAGGTACAAGTCGGGTTCGCCCGCACGCTTGTATTCGTTCGAAAGGATTTCGTAGCCGGTGATCCAGCCCTGCTTCAGCGAGAATTCCTCGGTCTTGCGCCAGACCCCGGCAAGGTGTTTGGCGTAATCGAGATCATGGCCGTCATCGATCGAAATCGTTCCGACCTCAACGTAATCGCCTTGGACAAGCGGGTATTCGTCGGCATGCGCGACGGCAAACGGCATGACGGCAAGTGACAGCGCGGCAAGCGCCGCAAACGGTTTGATCGACACGGGTTTGATCGACATGGGATCGCCCTTCCGGTTCTTATCGGACAATGCGCAAGCGACAGGTTCCCCCGACCTCTTGCGCGGGTGGGTGCTGTCGGTGTCGGTGCCACCCATTATACGACTCGATCGCCTAGGCGATGGGAACGCTGCGCCCGCCATGGCGATCCGTCAATCGGTGCGGGCGCGGAACATGCCCGGCGTTTGCCGACCATGTGTTGGACGGATTCAGCCCGTGCAGGGCACTGGCACCGACACCCTGGCCCGCGCGCCGGCGACGATCGTTTCCGCCAATGCCTCGATCTCTGCCCGATCGGCGCCGGCAGTGATCACCATCGCCAACCGGTCGGCGTTGTCGAGCGCGGGGCGCACCGTATCGCCGACGTGCGCATTGGGGACAATCCCGACCAGTCGCGGGTCGTCGCAGTCGGGCCAGTCGATTTGCGCCAGCACGCCCGGTTCGGGCGCGAGCAGCCAGCGCGTCGCCGCATGGCGCGGTTCGACCGCCGGTGGGGGCAAGGTGCCCGCCAGGTGCAAGGCGATCAGATCGGCATGGACCGAACGGCCGAGCGCCGCGCCGACCAGCCGCGCAATCCGCGCCCCGACCAGGCGCGGGTTGATTTCCACCAGTTGCGGCCCTTCGTCGGTCATCACCAGTTCGACATGCGCCGCGCCGCAATCGAACCCGACCGCATCGAGCAACCGCGCCAGCCACGCATCGAGCGCGGCAAACTGCCCGCAATGCGCGGTAAAACAGCCGCCGAGAATCGCGAACGACGGCGGCGCGGCCATGATCTTGTGATTGACGCCCAACAGCACCTGCCGCCCGCCGACGCGCATCACGTCGCAGCCGATCACCGGCCCGTCGAACAGCCGTTCGACCAGCAGCGCGCCGCGCGCCGCGATGCCCAGTCCGTAATCACCCGGCCCTTGCGCCACCAGATCGGCCAGATTGTCGAGGATCGCCAGATCGGCCGCGCTGCGCAAGGCAAAGACATGTTGCGATCCGAACCCGTCAACCGGTTTGACAATCACCGGCAGACCCAGATCGGCCACCGCCGCAATCAGCCGCCGCCCCGCATCGGGCCCCGGTTCGACCAGCGCAAACGGGGGCTGGGCAATTCCGGCGGCTGCCAGCCGCGTGCGCACCGCCGCCTTGTCCCGGCACAACACGGCGGCCTGCGGTGCGACATGCGCCAGGCCGAGCGCGCGGGCGACCCGCGCCGCCTCGACCAGCCGCAGATCCTGCAGGCACAGCAGCGCATCGAACGGGTCGGCGGCATGCGCGGCGGCAAGCGCGGCGTCCCATTGCGCCCCATCGGCGGGCAGCGCCAACACCGTTTCGGCGTGGGCCAGCAACGGGGCCAGTTCTGCCTGCCCGCGATAATGCGCCGGATCGGCCGTCGCCAGGGTAAAGCGATGCCCCAGTGCGATCGCGGCGGACAGCACGTCACCATCGTTGCCGCCGGGCAGATCGATGATCAACAGATGGCTCATGTCACGGTCTCGGCCAGACGAAAGCCCATCGCATATGTTACCGAACGCGGGTTGTGACCGTGCCGCCGCCGGGTGCGCGCCAGATCGCCAAAGCGGGAAAATCCGCCGCCGCGCGCCACGCGATACCGCCCATGGATCTGCACAAGATGATCGGCGACCGCCACGCCCCCGGGCCATGGGGCATAGTCGTTGGCGACATATTCTTCGACATTACCGCCCATGTCGGACAGCCCGAACGGCGATTCCCCGCCGACAAACGCCCCGACCGGGCTGGTGTCCAACAGGCCGCATTCGGCGGTGTTGCACAGCGCCGGATCAAAGCTGTCACCCCACGGATATTCGAGCGCTTGTGGCCCGGCGGCGGCATGTTCCCATTCCGCCTCGGTCGGCAGGCGAAACGCGCGGCCGGTGCACTTTGCCAGCCAGGTGGCATAGGCATCGGCCGCCGCCGCCGACACGGTATAGACCGGATGGTTGGCGCGTTCCGCCGGATAGCGTCGATAGGTCCAGCTGCTGGGCAATTCGCCATAGCCGGTGGCGACCAGAAAGGCGCGGTATTCGGCATTGGTGACGGGAAAGCGGGCCATGGCATAAGGACGCAAGCTGACCATGTGACGCGGCACTTCCTTGGCGATCCAGCTCTCCACGATGCCAAGATGCGCCAGCCGCCGAACCACCGGGTCGATCTGTTCCGGATCGAGCCCGATCGAAACTTCGCCACCGGCAATGGCGATCATCCTGGGGAAGAATGGCACGATCCGCGGATCGACGGTCAGCGCCAGAACGTTGCCCGCAGCAATGCGCGAGGACAAGTCGGCCCGCGCATCGGCAATCAGTCCCAGCAGCATCTGCACCGGCGACCCGCGCAGATCCGCCGTGTCGGCGTTGACCCGGGTTTGCAGGTCGGTCATCACGAAATGGTCGGGCAGACCCAGCCGTTCGCGATCGGTCATCGTGCCGGCGGCACAGTCGCGCGGATCAAGGTGGGGGATATGCCAGCGCAAAGGTTGGGCAGTCATGGCAGGAGGCCTTTCATACGGGTCGCCGTGCCGGCAAACCGCGCGACGCAATCGCGCCACCAGGTGCCGGCAAAGGCCGGATCGAGCGTGCCGTCGGGCAAGAGCGCCCGATCGGCATAAGGAAGGGTGATCGCCTCGCCGAACACGACCGCGCCGCAATAGCCGAACAGCGCGCGGGCAGCGGGGATGCCGACCGCGCCGCCGCTCCACCCCGGAGAGGCAGCGGCAAGCAGCACCGGTTTGTCGGCAAAGGCGTTGGGCACATTCGCATCGCGCCACGGCAGCCGCGAAACCCAGTCGACCAGGTTCTTGAGAAAGGGCGTCATCAACCCGTTGTATTCGGGGCTGGCCACGATCAGCGCATCGGCGCCGAGAAACCGGGCATGGAGCGCACGCAGTTTGGCGAGGTGCGCCGGATCATCCTCGTGATCGCCGTCAAACAGCGGCAGGTCGACTTCGCCAGGATGCAGCGTGTCGGTCGCGATATCGCCGGGCAGCGCGGACGCCAGCACCGCCAGCAGCCGCGCGTTCAACGAAGCCGCGCGCTGGCTGCCGCAGACCAGCAGGACGCGGGTCATGCCGCCAACCTGGCGACGTTGGCGCGGGGCAAGGCCACGGTGTGCAGCGCGCCGGCATAGTCGGCGGCGATGAACGCGCCCGCCCGGCTCGACCAGCACAGCGCGGCGATCCCTGCCTCGCTGATCCGCTGCAACGGAGCAAAACTGCTGTCGGCGCGGTCAAACAGCGCGATCGTGCCGCCATAACTGCCCGAGGCGAGCCACCGTCCGCACGGACTGGCGGCGAGTGCCTTGACCGAATTGGGATGCGGGGTGGCAAAGGCGTGGTCACCGCCACCTTCGCCTGTGGGAAGCCACAGCCGCAACACGCGGTCGCGTCCGACGCTGGCAAAACCGCCATCGCCCAGCGCCACCGCAGCATTGACAATCCGCGTGTGCGCACGTTCGACGCGGCGCGCTTCATCAAGCGTTTCACAATCGTGCCACGACACGGTGCAATTGGCGCAGACCGCAAACAGTTGCCCGCCGGAACTCGCCAGCGCCTTGATCGCGTTGCCATGCGCCGCAATCGTGCGGACCAGGCGCGGCGCGCCGGCCAGCGCAAAGATCAGGATTTCGCCGGTATAGGTCCCGACCGCGCAATGCGGCATGCCGCCACGGCGGAACAGCGTCGCGCAATTGAGCGGGGAATGATGGCGATGCAGCATCTGGCCGCTGTCGGCATCATACAACTCGCCCATGTGGCCGCCGGCATAAAGGCGCCCCTCGCCCGGAATCACGAAATTGCACAGGCTGCCCAGCGATGCTCCGGCCACACCGTCGGTCGTGACCACACCGGCATCGCCGACCGCGACGATCGCGCCAAAGCGCTCGGTCACGGCGTTCAACGCGGGCCCGGCGGCAACCCCGGTGCAATCCCATTGCGCGGTTGCCGGATCGAACAGCGCATAAGTGCCGCCAAATGTCCCGACCGCGATCCGCCCGTCGGGCAGGACGGTTGCCGCGCGCGCCCAGATCGTGGCGGGCATCGGGTTCATCGCCACCAGCACAGGCGTCGGGCCGACCATGTCCCACACGCCCAGCGCGCGGTCATAGCCCAGCGTCACCAGCCGCGTGCCATCGCGCGACAGCACCAGTTTCTTGATCCCCGCGCGGTGCGCGGGGGTGAACACGGGATCGCTGACCGGTCCGGAAAGCACCGCGATCCGGCCGCGATCATCGCCCGCGACGATCGTGCCGTCGGGCGCGATCGCGACGCAATCGGTGCGCATGCCGATCTCGATCACCCGGCGGCAGGCGCCGGTCGACGCATCCCATTCGCGCAAGGTGCCATCAACGCTGGTGGTGATGAACCGGGTGGAATCGCGCCAGGCAAGCGACAGAACATTGCCGGTGTGCCCGGCCATGGCGTGGACCAGCCGCCCGTCGCGGGCAAACACGCGCACGATGCGATCAAGCGCGCACGTCGCGATCAGCCGGTCATCGGGGGAAAAGCAGGCCATGTCGACATCGTCTTCGTGCCCCGCCAACACCACCGAAAGACGCAGATCGGGAAGCGACCAGACCCGCGCGGAATAATCGCTGCTGGCCGAAACCAGCCAGCGGCCGTCGTGGCTGAAATCGCAGGCGTTGACGAGATGGTCGTGGCTGGCCCGCGCGACGGCAGTGCGTGTCGCCGCGTCCCACAAGATCAGGCGGTTGTCATAACCCGCCGTCGCCACCCATTGTCCGTGGCAGGAAACCCCCGCAATCGGGCCGACGTGATGCATGCGATATTCCCCTGTAATACAACCGGAAAGTCATGCGTCGGTGTGCGCCGTCATGGTTAATGCGGCCCGCTGCGCCCGATCCGGAGCAATGCGTACGCCAGCGAGGGAGGCCGGAAATGCGACGGGGCAAACGGGCGTTTCCGGCCTCCCGGCCAGTGGTTCAGCCTTCGCCCGGTCAGGCGTGGATGCTGAAACTGCTGCCCGATGCCTGTGACTGCATGTCCGCCTGAATCTGCTTGCTGGCAGAATTCTGTGCGGCGGCGGCAGGTGCCGGCGCCGCAGCGGGGGGGGTGGCGGCCTGTGCTTGCCAGGCGGCCGGAGCTGCGCCCGATCCGGCGCCTCCTACACGCATGCCCATCATCATTCTCCTTCGGGAACGCGGATGTGGCTCCCGACCAAAGAACGACGGCTGCGGGAAATTTATAGTCCCGCAGGGCGCGGCGCGATGCCGACGGCCACTATGACAGAAATGAGACGCATGGCCGCCGATTTGTCACACAACGTCGTTAGCCGCCACGCAGGTTCCGCGTGGGAGGCTTACGCATGAAGAAATTTACCGCACTGTCGTGCTGTTCGATGATCGCCGTCTTGGCGGCAACGCCGGCCCTGGCCGACGATGGCGCCGCCGGGGCGAACGCAACCGAAGTAACCACTGCGACCGGGACCGAAGGGACCGACGTGCGGCAGATCCTTGTCACTGCCGAACGCAACCGCGCGGCATCGGACGCGCCGACCAAGGCCTCGATTCTGGAGACCCAGCCCGAATCGCTGATCACGCACAAGTACATCGAACAATCGACGCCCGAGAGCGGTGACTACACCACCACCGTGGCGATCGCCCCGTCGGTCAACAGCTTTGGCGCGAACGGCGGCGGCGTCGGCGATGTCGGCAGCGCCACCATGCGCGGCTTTCAGGATGGCCAGTTCAACATCACTTTCGACGGTATCGCCTTTGGCGACGCCAATGACACCACCCACCACCCGGCGGCGTTCTTCCCGAGCTCGACGATCGGCACTTCGGTGGTCGATCGCGGTCCGGGCGCGGCGGGTGACATGGGTCAGGCCAATTTCGGCGGCGCGATCCACCTGTTTTCGCCGCAAGTCGACGACAAGTTCGGCGTCAGCCAAAAGATGACCTACGGCAGCTTCAACACCCAATCCTATGTCACCACGGTGCAGACCGGCGCGATCAAGGAACTGGGCGGGGCCAAGCTGCTGCTGAGCGCCGATGTGCGCTCGTCGGATGGTCAGCTTACCGACATGGGCGGCATCGGTCGCAACTTCCTGGCCAAGCTGGTGGTGCCGATCGGCAGCGATGTGACGCTGACCGCCTTCAGCTCAATCAACCACATCCGCTATAACCAGACCGACAATACCTCGGGAACGATCCTGGGCTTTGGCATCAGCGCGCCCCAGCAGGCGGCCTATGGCATCAACTTCGCGCTGAACAACGACCCCACCGACGAACATTATGTCGGCTATAACTACGTCGTCAAGAACACCAGCTTCAACTATCTGAACCTCAAGTGGGACGTTGGCCACGACGTGACTGTCGAGGATCACCTCTATTACTACTATTACGACAACCAGACCGTCTCGGCGCAAAGTGCGGGCGATCTGCTCAACCCGCCGACTTCGGGCCCCAACGCGGGAACGAGCTATTATTCGCCCGACGGCGGCACCACCTACACCACAGACATCGCCGGCTATCGCAAGCAGAACAAATACGACACGTATGGGAATATCCTGCGCGTCAACGATGACCTCGGCTTCGGCACGCTGCGCGCCGGCGGGCTCTACGAGCATTCCAATGCAACGCGCTTCATCAACAACTATGACCTGACTACCGGCCGGCCCGACACCAGCGGAACCTATGGCACGGCGACGGGTTCCAATGTTGAATATTACGAACCCTCAAGCTGGAACCAGCTCCAGCTGTTCGCGGACTTCGAATGGCGCCCGCTGGCCAATCTGACCGTGACCCCGGGCATCAAGCAGCTGCATTACACCCGCGACATCGACGCCAATGTCGAGGGCAACGCCAACGGATATGGTGCGGTGGTGGGCAGCCGCACCTACAACAAGACCATGTGGTTCATCACCGCCAACTACCGGGTCAAGCCCAACTGGTCGTTCTATGCGCAGGCCGCGACGGGCTTTCTCGTGCCGCCGATCAAGACGCTGACCACCGCGAACGGCACCACCTCGCCCACCGCGCCGCAGACCACCACGACGTATCAGGTCGGCTCGGTCTATACTGCGGGCAAGCTGACGCTGGATGGCGACTTCTACACCATCAATGCCAACAACGTTCTGGTCGCCGACAAGAATGGCGGCTGCTTTTGCTACCTCAACACCGGCAAGGGCCGCTATTACGGATGGGAGGCGCAGGGCGCTTACCACCTCGGCCATGGCTTCACCGCCTTCGCCAACGGCTCGATCAACATCGCCCGCGACATCACCGACAACGTCGATTACTCGAATGCCCCCAAGCGCACCGCCGCGTTCGGCCTGATCTACGACGACCACAAGCTGCAGGCGAGCGTTTCGGACAAGATCATCGGCCCGCAACTGGCCAGCGATGGCGCGACCTGGCTCAGCTCTTACTCCACAGTCGATGCCTCGGTGTCGTATGACCTCGGCCACGTGAAGCTGAAGCTGGCCGCCTTCAACCTCTCCAACAAGCGCCCCCCGATCGACTTCGATGGCACCTACACGGTCTATCAGGTCGGCCGTCAGGTGCAGGGCACGGTGCAAGTCAAGTTCTGATCTGATTGGTCAAGCCATGCAGCAACGGGGGCGGTCGGCGACGGCTGCCCCCGTTTGTTGTTGGGCGATGCCCGCCTGGGCAAATATAAAGGTGCTGGCCTTTGCCGGGCCACCGGGTAAACACTGCATTCACGGCGTGGGGGCCATAAGCGGACTGTCGGTGTTGATCCCTGGGGATTTGGCCGACGGGGTTTCGGCCGATCACGATCAGGGAAAGCACCTTTCCCGCCGGTGTCGACGCCACAAACCCCCGCAGCACCTGCCCCCCGGCACGCAAACCCGCGCACGCGATGCTGGCGCGACCAA
>Ga0302157_10005191_pt1 | contig 13881 bp, 16 predicted proteins | sample I_Bog_N3_3_FD_193502 | JGI IMG/M metagenome (GOLD analysis project Ga0302157, IMG submission 193502) | Peat permafrost microbial communities from Stordalen Mire near Abisko, Sweden - I_Bog_N3_3 | ecosystem: Environmental > Terrestrial > Soil > Wetlands > Peat | place: Sweden: Abisko, Stordalen...
CGCGCGATCGCGCCATGCTGCTGCTGGGCTTTGGTGCGGCGTTGCGCCGGTCGGAACTGGTCGCGCTGACCATCGGCGATGTCGCAACCGAACCGGGACGCGGCTTGCGGGTGCTGGTGCGCCGCTCGAAGACCGACCAGCAGGGGCGCGGACAGACGGTGGCGGTCTGGGCCAATCCGGCCGAACCCGGGTTCTGCCCGGCCGCCACGCTGGAGGCCTGGATGACGCACCGGCGCAGCGGTCCCGATCTGGCTGGCGGCTCCGACCGGGATCGCCCGCTGTTCTGCGGCCTGACCAAGGCGGGCCGGCTGACCGGCGCGGCGCTGTCGGACAAGGCGGTCGCGCGTCTGGTCAAGCAGGCGGCAGCGGCGGCGGGGTTGGATCCGGCGGGGTTTTCCGGCCATTCGCTGCGTGCCGGCCTCGCCACCGCCGCGGGCGATGCCGGTGCGGGCCTCGCCGACCTGATGCGGCAGACCCGGCACAGCTCGACGCAGGTCGCCCTCGGTTATCTCCGTCCGGCCGATCTCTGGCGCAACAATGTCACGGCCATGGTGTTCGCAGAGGCGCCGTGACATCGCGCCGTTTGTCCAAGTCCCCGATGGCGGGGCAGATCGGTGTTGTCCAGGTAAAAGGCGCTGGCGATACCGTCGAGGGTCCCCTGGACGAAGCCGCCGGCATAGTCATTGATCCGGCCCGCGAGAAAGACGCTGATCTGGTTCATCGCGAAATTGCCGTTCGAGCCGTAGTTGGGTGCGGCAGGCGCGCCCTGTCCCTTGGTCGTGTTGCTGTAAGAACCCAGCAGCATCAGCGCCAGCGGAACGGGCGTCTGCCCGTCACCGCCGGTCTGCGTGTAGCGGCTGATCTTGAACGCCTGTCCGAACGGCGTCAGTTGCGGGCCGAAGGCGTCGACGTGACAGGCGGTGCAGGGTTGGCCGGTCTGCTGCGTAAAGGCCGGTACTGCGCGGGCGAGTGCCGGAACAGTACCACGATCGCCGCGGCCTGGCGCCCGCTGCCGATCCGAATCAGACACGTTTTGACCATGTCTCAGGCTTTCTTGTTGTTCGATGCGGCCCCCGGATGGAGGCGCGGCATCAGCGCAAAGTGGACAGATAGGCGATCAGGTCGATGCGGCGCTGGTCGTCCTTCAGCCCGCCGTAGGTCATGAACGTATGCGGGACAATGGCGCCCGGCCTGGTGATGTACCGGTCAAGGGTCGATACGTCCCAGATCAGTCCGGAACCGCGGTTGGCCTGCGAGTAACGAAAACCCGGGATCGATCCGCTCGGCCGGCCGACGACGCCGAACAGGCTGGGACCGACCTGGTTGCGACTGGGCTGCACAGAGTGGCAGATGCTGCATTGTGACCTGAACACCGCCTGCCCGGCGGCGGCATCCTGCGCCATGGCTGAACCCATGTTGCTCCAGACGACCACGGCGGCGAATGCCGCCAGCAACCACCGCCCGGCAAGGGTGCGGACGGGGATCGGGCTTGCCGTGGTCTCGGCGGTATCCGACCGGTCGATCCGGGCGATGCGATCGGATGCGCCGGTGTTCATGACGAACCCGTCATCACCCGGATCCGGCGAACGCGCCGCGCCATCGTTGCGCCGGCGGCGCCAGCCCGATCGGCGTCCCCCGGCAATATGCCCGTCGGCCGCAAGGCGATCCCGTGCGCGGTTAGACGGATTTGTACAGCAGACAAGGCGGGCCAATCCACCCGTGACAGCATGACTGTTAAGCATCGGCGATCAGGCTCCTCTCACGACAAATTGGGGCAGAAGTCGACTGCCGGTGCGAACGGCCCGGCTGTCGATCGGTTGTCATTTCTGTTCGTGACTTTTCTGACGACATGACGGCAGGTGCGACACACATGCGATGTGCATGGTGGTGTTGCCTGCCGTGCAGGACGCGGGGGGAGAATGCCGCGGAAGAGTGAACAGAACGTAAACTTGGGCCTCAAAGTGACGTGGATAATGTAATATATTGCAACAGGCGGTCTGGAATGGTCGTCGATTCCGATCGACCCTGCCGATCGCGGCGACGCGTTCGGTCCAGTTCAACAGCCTTGGAAAGCCATCAAGCGGCTCCGCCGCTGATCCGAAATTCCGCTGCAAGAACCACACCGGATGGTAGGCGGCGAGGTCGCTGAGGCCGGGGGCGGAGCCCTGCAAGAACGGCCGGCCGTCGGCCAGCCTCTGGTCCAGCCAATCGAAATGCGCGCGCAACCGATCGAGCAGGTGCGGCACTGCCGCCATCATTGCGGCGGGGTCTATATTTCGGCCGGAGAATTTGGCTCGGTCTTCAAGAAATCCCTCGGGCAACGCGTCGCGCTTCTTCGCGAACAGGATGCCGGCAGCCGGGCTGAACATTCTCTTCTCGGCCCACCAGGCAAGCGCGTCGGCCGCGCCGCGACCCGCTGGATAAAAGCTCGGGGTGGGGTGCCGGCGCTCAAGTTCGCGCATGATCAACTGGCTATCGCAATAGATGTCTGCGCCGATCTGCAGCACTGGTGTCTTGCGATAGCCGCCTGTCAGCGCCGTCAGGTCGGGTTTTGGCATGATGCGGGGAATCTCGACCGATGCCCAGGCCAGGCCTTTGAGTCCAAGACCGAGCCAGACTTTCTCCGAATAGGGAGAGGTTTCGTAATGGTGCAGGATGATGTCGGTCATGAGGAGACTCCTTGTTCGTGAAGACGCTCGATGGCAGGCCTCGTGTATGCCCGAGGGCGCGGCATTAAGCTGGCCGCTTCCGGACATCGTCATCCGCAGTAAGAGCGGCTTTGCCAATCAGGCACCGCAAAGCTGGCCAGGCTCGGGGCCGGATAAGTGCGTCGTCACACCAAGACGCATCATGACCAGCCTACAAGCCGCTATCGTAACTGCCGCGATCGCGCAGCTCGCACCGACAACGAATTGAACCGCGCCAGAGAGGATTGCTGTCGGCCGATCCGGTGAGTCTGACACCGCTGACATTCGCAAGCCGGTAGAGGGGGGCCGGTAGCAATGGAACCGAAAGTTCGATTCAGACTGGAGACCGGGCCAAGCGGCGAAGCCCGTAGGACCGGAATCGTCCCAAAGCCGACCCTCCGAGCACCGTACCATCCTTCGAAACGCGTCATCAGCCGGGCACCAAATTTATGCACCGAGAATGCTCAATGATGTCAAAGGTTCGGATTTGGTACGTGTTTCTTGATATATGTGAACATCCCGCCAACGCAGTTGCAGGACGCGCAACATCGCAGCGGCAAGGGAACGACAGGGCCCCGGTGTTAGATAATATCTCGCTAGTTACGAAGGACGGGTTATTGACTTGGTCGCAACGGGCTTTTACGTTATTTTTTTACCGTTGTGTGTGGGGGTGTCGTGCCGCATTTCACAGTGACAGCAATCACACACAACCGCGCCCCTAAATTTCTTTTCGCCATCGGCTTCTTCCTCACGGCGACGCTGGCTCAGGTGGCGGGCCTGCGATCAATCAATATTTCCGCCGACGCCAATGGTCCAGCCATTCACGGCATGGTTTGGTATCCATGCGCCGAAACGCCGGGAGAGATTCACGTCGACCTTTTTATCTTGCCGGGGGTGAAGGAGTGCCCGCTTGCGGGAGACCATCTGCCACTGATCGCCGTGTCCCACGGGCAAGGTGCCTCGATACCTGCAAATCACGATACCGCCGAGACCCTAGCCGACAACGGCTTCGTTGTTGTAGCCATTGGTCACCCGGGTGATACCGCGCAGGATCAGAGCCGTTCCGACGACCTCTCGGTTTTCGTCGAGCGGCCTACCGACATCAAGCGCCTGATCGACTTCATGATCGGTTCGTCGCCGTTCGTAGCAAGAATCGATCAAGACAGAATCGGCTTTTTCGGCTACTCGCGCGGCGGTTATACCGGACTGGTGCTGATCGGCGCTAATCCCGATTGGGCTGGAGAAGCATCGAAGTTTTGTCAGCAAAGACATCTGCAGCTCTGCCAACAAATCCTCGACATGAAATATCCCTCGCAGCCCCTCACGCACGATCCGCGGATCAAGGCTGCGGTGATTGTCGACCCGCTGGCCCGCTTCTTCTCCACGGCGAGCCTGGCACCAATCCAGGTGCCGGTTCAGCTCTGGGCATCCGAACGGGGTGGCTACGGCGTCGTGCCGCACGACGTCGCCAAACTGGACGCAGACCTCCCAGCCAAGTCCGAATATCACGAGATTGCGAACGCTGGCCATTTGGCTTTTCTCGCGCCTTGCTCACCCGAGCTGACGCAAGTGGCGCCCGAATTCTGTGTGGATGCGCCGGGGTTCGACCGCATCGCGTTCCATGCAGAGTTCAACGCCGACGTGCTCAAGTTCTTCAGAAAATCGTTGGTCCAGCCAGCGAAATGAGGCCACACGCCAGCCCCGCCGGTCGGGTATTGGCGCCTGTTGCACAAGTCTTGAATCATGCACCAAACTCCCATCGTCACCCGCATCGCGCGCACTAAGGCCGTCGGGTAGCGGAATGTCCCCTCCCCACCCATTGCGGTCGTAACCGGGGCATCCGGCCCAAACCGCCGGCATCGATCCGAAGCGGCGGTTCTTGCCTTTAGATGCCTGGGCCACCGCGAACATGCTGGAATGGGCCTCATTTCGGTGATGCCTTTATGGGCCATCCGCGACACCGCGTCCGAATGGTTGGAAGCCATCGCGCCTATGGCCTTCACACGCTCCTGCCCGCCCGGCCGGTTTCCGGATCCCAGGTGCCGGAGTCGACCATGTGTGCGAACCATTGGTTGCACCGCCTCAAATAATGCATTACAATGTCATTCAATCAGACCGAGGACGGCGATCATGGCAGCCAATCAACTCGTACAAACCCGCATCGACGGGGCCATCAAGGCGGAGGCCGCCGCGGTGCTGGCCGCGATGGGGTTGACCGTGTCCGATGCGGTGCGGCTCATGCTGACGCGGGTCGCGCGGGATCACGCGTTGCCATTCGATCCGTTGATTCCGAACGCCGCCACGGTCGCGGCCATGATGGAAGCACGGGCCGGAAATTTACCGCGCGCCAACAGCATTCAAGAATTGAAGAACGCACTCGATGCGGACGATTGAGTGGACTGGACAATTCAAACGCGATTACAGGCGCGAGCGCAAAGGTCAGCACCGGGCCACGCTCGATGGGGCGCTTTTTCCGGTCGTCGATTTGCTCGCGAACGATTTGCTACTCGAAGTGAATCACCGCGATCATCCGTTAATCGGTGATTGGAAGGATCACCGCGATTGTCACATCAAACCGGATCTGGTGCTGATCTACCAAAAGCCCGACGGTGCCACTTTACGGCTTGTGCGGCTCGGGTCCCACAGTGAACTTGGCATATGAACAGAATGTCCCCTCCCCACCCAAAGCGGCGGTAGCCAACGCGGAAGGGATGCATCGAACCACCGTTTGATGCACTCAGTCGGGGCCCGCCTGCAATCTGGCCGGAGACGGTCGATGACCTGCGACAACCCATGCATCGATCTACCTGCCGAAAACCTGCCCTGCCGGGGTTGCTGGAAAGTGGCTAAATCGAACTTTCGGTTCCGTTTCTACCGCCCCCCGTAGATCAGGCCGCGTTTGAGACGCGCCCTACCGCCAGGTCCTCGAATTCAGCACCTTCATGAGCGAGTAGCCACCGTTTGCGGTCGACGCCGCCGCCATACAAGGCAAGGCTTGCATCCGCGCCGATGACGCGGTGGCAAGGAACCACGATGGCAATCGGGTTGGCACCGTTGGCAAGGCCGACGGCGCGAGCGGCGTTCGGGCGTCCGAGCTTTCGCGCCATAACCTAGCGTCGTGCCCGGCCGAATGCCGCGAAGTGCCGCCCAGACCTCACGCTGAAAGGACGTGCCGGCCGTCGCAACCGGAATGGCATTAATCGCGGTCAGATCGCCCGCGAAATAGCCGGCAAGTGCACGCCGAATCGCCGCCGGCGTCTCGCGGCTGTTGAGGACAAAATCGCCTCCGTCCTTGCCATAATGCAGCCTGAGGAGCTGCCGCATGCGGGTTTCGAAGTCATGAAAGTCGAGAGCCCGCAGACGTTCTTCGGGATCATGGATAAGGAGCATCGTCCCGGCCCGGCTCTCGACCCGGTCGATAAAGAACGTTTGAGGCGGCATCAGGTTGGGCATCGAGATTGTCCTTTGAGTTGGCGCGGGCGCCCGCTCTCGCTGTCGCCGGACCGCCCGTCCAGAGGTGTTGAGCCGCATAGGCTCGCCACGGTCGCCATGCCTCCGCTCTGGCAAGGACTTCGCTAGCCGCAGGCCCGGCGATGGACCGGGGCCGTGGTCATTCCGGCAGACGGAGAAAACGATGCGCCGCGCCGCAACGCCGCTCGACCCAAAATGCGGCAGGCCGAGCTTTAGCGTGGCGCCTGGATGATCAGGCCGCACCAGCCAAGCCCGCGGTAGGTTTCATATCCGGGCGTGCGATGGAAAGCCACCACATGGCCCGCGCGGTCACGGTAAGCCCGGGCATCCTGCCCCTGAGTCTGCTGCCGGCGAGACCGAGGTGAAGCCACGCCTGCCGCAAGCCGTGGTGCTGCACTACGAAACCTATGACGACACCGGGGAAGCGGCCCACCGGGCGGCCTACGACGCCGAACTCGAGGCGTTTTCAGCCCGTCAGGGGATGGCTGTGGACACGTGGACAAGGCGCGTCATCGGCCGCATGGGAAAGATCGCGGCGATGGGCGGGCGCGACCGTTTGGTCGCGACCTTGAACGGCATGGGCTTCCACCTGAAGTAGAGGTCAGGCAGCGACCTGATGATGTGCATCGGCCTGCTGTTCGGGGTCCGATACTGGAACGACGTCGGGTCCCCGAAGCGATTGCTGCCACGACTGATACGCCAGCACCGCTGACAGCACCCCGAACATGCCAATCGCCATCAGCAGATACAGCCAGTTGCCCGTCGACATCGCCCCCTCCGTCGCTTGATCGTCAACCGGGGTTTAATGTCAGCCGGGCAAGCGACATTGATCTACGTCAAGACGGAGCAGCCGGGTGTCAGGTGCCGACGGATGAGGCTACCCGATCCATAACCCCTCGACCCGGACCTGAAGCCCGTCCTGGCTGCGATTGATGAAATTCACCAGACCGCTGTGCCGCCACTGCAGCATGCACCGACGGGGCTGGAAGAAATATCGCATGCCGATCTTGATCTCGCTGCGGGTCTGCGTGATCAACCCCTCGTAGCCCTCGGCGATATAGTAGCCGATGTCCTTGAAGCCTTGCTCCCGCGCGCCGAGCGGGCCGGTGACGCACCAGACGATCACGCCGGTGCGGGCGTCGACCTCGACCACCACACCACAATGGGTGATCGGGCAGCCGCAGGACATGCCAAGCGGGCGGCCGATCATGAAGTCGCCCACGGCGATTTCCATCTCGCGGGTCAGCATGGGGTTGTGTGGCAGGATGATTTCCCGCGGGCCTGGATCTTCCGGGAAATGTTCCAGATAGAAGTCGAACTCGCGCCCGAGCGTGTCGCGCCATGTCGGGAGGGTGTCGCCTAGCAGGCCGGGGCCTTGTCCGACTGTCGGCGTAACGGTATTGTCTCTCCTGGTGATACAGCGTCCGATCAGGTCGGGCTTGGTTTCAAGCTGCTGCGCGAGGGCGTCGCAGGTGCGGTAACCACACAGGCCGCAGTTGGATCCGGGTAGCGTCGTAGTGGCAGATGTCTGGACGAGTGTCATGGAAGTGGTCCTTTTCTGATCAGGCACGTACTGTGGCGATATGGCGGAGGCTTGCGACGACGCCGGGCAGTAGCTCGACGACTCGGTCAACCTCCGCGACGGTGTTGAAGCGTCCGAGCGTCAGACGCAGCGCGCCGCGAGCGCGGAATGGGTCGAACCCCATTGCCTGCAGCACATAAGACGGTTCGGCTGCGTGCGACGCGCTGCACGCACTGCCTGTCGAGACTGCGATTCCCGCCGCATCGAGCGCCAGCAGCAGACGGATCGCTTCGCCCTCCTGACCGGCGAAACCGACGCACAAATGGCCCGGCAACCGATCCTGCGTGTCGCCGATCACGTAAGCCTGCGGGCAAGCCGCCTGGATGCCCGTGGTGAGCCGCTCCCGCAGATAGGCTGCCTCGGCGTTGTCCTTTTCCATCTCCGCCGCGGCCAGTTCCGCGGCGCGGCCCAGGCCGACAATGCCGGCGACGTTTTCTGTCGCGGAGCGCAGGCCGCCTTCCTGGCCGCCGCCATGTATGATCGGCGCGAGCCTGACGCCTTCACGGACAAACAGCGCGCCGATGCCTTTGGGACCATGCAGCTTATGACCGGACAAGGACAGCAGGTCGATCGGCTGAACCGCGAGGTCGAAGGGCAGCTTGCCGACCGCCTGGACAGCGTCGGTGTGGAACAGCACGCCAGCCTGGCGGACGATTTTCGTGATCTCATTCAGCGGCTGGATGGTGCCGACCACATTACTGGCCGCCATGATCGACACCACACGCGTGTTCGGGCGCAGGGCGGCGCGCACCGCGGCGGGATCAACCTTGCCGACCTGGTCGACCGGGAGAAGGGTGACAGCCACGCCGCGACGCTGCAGCGCACGCGCGGTTTCCAGGATCGCCGGATGTTCGATGGCGCTGGTAATGAGGTGGCCGTCTGCCGCTTCAAAGGCGCCGATCAGCGCGAGATTATCGGCTTCCGTGCCGCTGGCGGTAAACACGATCTCTCGCGGGCGCGCCCCGATCAGCGCGGCCACTTGCGCTCGGGCGGCCTCCACGGCTTCGCGGGCGTGACGCCCGGACCTGTGCAGGCTGGACGGGTTGCCATACGCTTCAGTGTGCCAGGGCGCCATCGCCTGTGCGACGCGGGGATCGACCTGTGTTGTCGCGGAGTTGTCGAAGTAAATCACCGCCTTTTACTCCCCGCGATAAAAATTTTGATTTTCCAGGGTGCGAACGACGCCGAAGTGCGACTGCCAGCCCACCGTCTTCTTGCCGACGCAGATCGTGCAGGTTCCCATCGGCGGGTTGCCGCGCAGCGACAGGTCGGCCTGAACATCCGCGGTCGTTGCGATCGCGTCGACGATCGGATCGATGCCGATGCCATGCAGCGCATTCACTTCGCGGATGCGTACATTCGGCGCCGCATCCAGAATGCGTGCGCGGAAAACCTCCCGTTCGGCTTGCGACACCCGGTCGATCTTGGTGACCACCGCAACGTCGGCGAGCGACAGCATCGGCCCGATCTTGCGCGGCAGGTTCATGCCGCTGGTAGCTTCCAGCACCACGAGGCCGAGCCCGCCATCGACATACGGGGAGCAGCGCAAACACAAACCCGCCGTCTCCACCAGCAGAATATCCGCGCCCGAGCGTCCGGCCCATTGCAGCGCGTCGCCCAGGACCATGACGTTGCAATGGTCGGGGCACAAATCGCCCGAGTAGACCTTGCGGGTCGGGATTCCGAAGTCCTGCGCGAACACTTCGTCTTCATCGGCGAACTGCACGTCCACTTTCAGGAACGCGACCGACCAGCCACGCGCCTTCAGGCGCGGAATGACATGGCGCAGCACGGCGGACTTGCCGGTGGTGGCGGTGCCGGCGCAAATGGCGAGCTTCATACCAGTCCTCCTGTTTCGAATGTTTCGATGCGATCACCGGCACGAATGCGGTCGCGCAGTTCGGCTAGGGCGTCGTCAAGCCGAGCAACGACGGGCGCCAGTTGCTGTTCACGCGCATCGGTGAAGAGCACCCGCTCGATGCGTCCGTTCTTCAGCACCAGCCGGTAGTCCGACAGCAATGCGATGCGCGGGTCGTGGGTGACGAAGATGAAGATCTTGCTGTATCCGCGCAGAAGTTCGAGCGCTCGGGAGCGATTGATGCCGGCGTTTTCGACTTCGTCGAGCAATACGATCGGGGTGTCGCAGATGACCGTGGCGTCGGCGATCAGCAAGGACCGTGTCTGGCCGCCGGACAGTTCCGTCATCCGGCTGGACAGCGAGATCGGTTCGCCGGTCAGTTGATTGGCGAAGGCCAGCGTCTGCGCCACGGCGGCTTCGACATCGCCCGATGAACTGCGGCGAATGCCGGCGTGCGTTTGCAGAAAAACCTCGACGGGCAGATCCGACAGGAAGGTCGTGTGCTGCGTGATCAGCGCGATCGGGTTGCACGCGGGGTCATCCTTGTATTGTGCGGGCGGACGCTCGCCGTCGATGAGGATCCGGCGTCCGGTGGGCGTGTCGCCGTCGGCGAACAGCTCGATATCGTTGATGAGCGTGGTCTTGCCGGAACCGGTGCGCCCGACGACGCTGACCACGTCGCCCATTCGCAGATCCAGTCGATCGATCGCGTCCGGAACGCCGTCGCGGCCGTGACCGCCGAGGATCGAGATTTGCTGGATCATTGTTTGTTCCTTGGAATGAGAATGCCACGGTGCGGGTGACGACCGCAGTTTGGATCTGCAACGCTACTGCGCACGACAGACGCCTCCTTGTAAGCGAACAGGCAGATCGCACATGTGCCTCGGCTACGCGTCCCAAGCACGGCCGTCTCTTCCAGCACGCCCCGTTGATCGGATGCCGCGATGACCCGGTTGCGGGCGTCGATCAGCATGACACGTGTGCGCGTCTTTTCATCCTGTGACAGCCGCACGCCTTTCACCACAGCCTCGGCCTGGGGTGCCCAATCGAAGTGTATGCCAAGCACGCCGATCACCCGGCCGTGCACTTCCCCGCCGTCGCGCACGGCGGCGGCATAGGTCGCCACGGGCGCGCGCTTCAAGGCCGCGCATGCCGTGATATCGGCCACCGCATAATCGTCGCCCGACGCGGTGGCCAGGGCGTCACGGAACCATGGCTCGTGGGAGACGTTCAGGCCTCGCACATCCGGGTAACGATCTGGCCGGCCATGGGCGACGACACGCCCGTCCCGCGAGCAGAGCCACAGATCGAGATAGACGGTATAGGCCGACAGAATGACACCCAGCCGTTTCTCGGCATGGGCCAGCCTCTCGGCTGACGGTTCGGCAACCGCATCCACGATGGCCGCATCGGTCGCCCACCAGCGCACGTCGCAGGTCCGTTCATACAGATTGCGGTCGATGATTTCGATGGCATTCAACGCCAGGTCGGTCAGCCGCTGTCCACGGGTCTCCTCGGCCATCCGGCTGCCAACCGTGCGCACGGCTTCCAGTGCGACACGCAGTTCGCTTTCCATATCGATGGCCAGTTGGGCAACCTTGGCGGAAATCGCCTTCACTTCTTCCGCGACCACCGCAAAGCCGCGCCCGGCCTCGCCGGCGCGGGCGGCCTCGATCATCGCGTTCAGCGCCAGAATGCGGGTCTGCCCGGTAATGTTCTGGATCGCGCGGGCTTTGTCGGCTGCCACCGTTCCCGCGTGGTTCGCCAGGACGACCACACGCTCCGGCGAGGCATCATTGTTCTCGGTCGCGGACGGACCAGAGGCTGCCCTGTCGCCGGTGGCACATTGACCCAGGCCAGCCCCCGAAAACGCCGATTGAGACTGTGGGCGAGCGGCAGCCATCAGATACGGACCTTTCTGTGAAGCCAGCGCTTTGCCAGCCGGCTATTCGCGCAACGGACGACTCCATAGGGCCAAAAGATTGACTAAACGTTAATCGTGCAATGTAAAATGGGCCAGCCATACGTAGGAGATGTGCCTTAAATACAGGCAGAGCGTTAATCGCGACGTGGCAGAGCGCCGCTGCTACGGCTCGGTGACGCAAATCAAGACTTATGGCACGCCGGGCGGCGCAGAAGCATGCTGCTTTAGAACCGCTGATTCGCCTTGGTGCAAGTGTAGGCCGCGGATAGTTTACCTTCTTGTGTCAGCTCGGCCGAGTCGGTGAGGCGGTTTGCCGTAAAGGCCCTGCCTGGAGATGCCTTGCAGAGAACCAGGGTCTTTGCCGAAGCTGGAAGGCCAATGCATACCGACATCAGGACCAGCCCTGGACGCTCTATCTCCCTTCTTCCCAATCTCATTCTCCCATATGGCTAAGATGCTGGCGAACTCGGACCTTGATCTGCGTTCGGACTGCTAAGATCCAGGTTCGCACGGCCTCTGTCTCGTAGCCACGGTTCCCCGTTGAAGGCACTTTGAAGGCATAGGGCAACATTCCGTGCCTGGTGCGGAGCGCCGTGGTCATCCGGTTGCGGTCGTCCGCAACATGCGCCTGACGGTGCGCCGGGTGATTGAGGCGCTGGCCGTGTGGCCAAACTGGGACGATCTGCGCCGCGAATACCCGGAACTGGAACCGGAGGATATCCGTCAGGCGCTCGCATACGCCGCGCAGAGCCTGGATGAAAGCGTGCAGCCGCTCGAGACCGTGTGAAACGCCTGTTGCCCGATCAGGGCCTGCCGCGTTCGGCGGCCAGGTTGCTGGCCGAGGCCGGTTGGGACGCGGTCCTCGTCGCCGTTATCAGCATGAGCCGTTCCGACGATGGCGAAATCCTGCGCCGCGCCCTTGCCGAGGCGCGGGTCTGTGTCACGCTCGACGCAGACTTTCATGCTTTGCTCGTGACCGGTGGAGAACACGGCCCGTCCGCGATACGCATCCGGAAGGAAGGTTTGGACGGGACCGCGCTCGCATCGTTATTGCAACGCATTTGGACCGGGATCGAACCCGCGCTGGAGGATGGCGCGCTGGTCACCGTCACAGAGCACGCCGTCCGTGTTCGGCGGCTGCCGGTCATTCAGGATTGAACCGCGTTCATTGAAATTCAGGCGCGTTATGCGGGCGCCGCGGTGTGTCTCCGGTCGAGCGGCACCGGCACCCTCTGACGGAAACTCCCCGCATCGGCCGGTCTGCGGAAAACATGTGCTGGCGCGCGTGCCAGGCGAGCCCGGCCTCCCCCCCCTTCCCTCACAGCAGGGCCCGCGTCCCGGCCCGAGCCGGCCAGCGCGCCACGGGGTCGCTGCGGCCCTGCAGCAGCGCGGTGCAGCGCACGAAGCCGTTCACCGACCCGTGCAGCGCCAGGAAACGTTCCAGCACCGACCCCAGCCCATAAAGGCCGGCCGCCTGCCAGGCCTGCGGCTCGAAGGTCAGCCGCACATCCAGCCCTCGGCAAAACGAGCCGGACCGGGCCCCCGGCAGCCGAGCGGTCCCCGGTGCCGAACTCACCGCGGTCAGCGCGGCGATCACGGCGCGGGTTTCGGCACTGTCGCGCAGGTCGTACAGCCGCAGCACCTCGCGCAGCACCCCGGCGCCCTCCGCCCCGCCGACCACCGACAGATGGCTGAGCGACAGATGCGAGATCAGCCGCCAGAAGCGCTGCCCACGCGGCGGTGGGCGCAACGTTTCGGTCGCCGGCGACAGCGGCAGGATGGCGGCGACCACCGCGGAGCCTTCCTCGAACCGCAGCACCGGCCGTCCGGCCGTTGCCGGCAGCAGCCGCGGCAGGTCGCGGTTGGTGCACAGCGCATCGACGCTGAGGCGTGCCCGCGTGGTGCGGCCGGGATCGAAAGCCGGATCGTCGATCGTCAGGAACACGTCGCTGCCGGTCAGGCTGCCGCCCGATTGCCGCCGCAGCGGCAGATAGGACCCGCCGGCCTGGCCGCCATCCCCGTCGCCGTGCACCATGCGGAAGAACGGCCGCCAGGGCCGTTCGGTGCCGTCCAGGCGGGTCTCCCGCACCCGTTCGATCGACCAGATCTCGGCTGTGGCAGGACGTTTCAGATCAGGATCGACCCGGTATTCGGTGCGGGTCCAGTCCAGCTCGATCGGCTCGCAGCGCTGCGGGAACAGGTTGATCAGCGGCACGCAGCCCAAAGCGAAGGCGCCCGCATCGACCGACCGTTCGAGCGGTGCCGGCACGTGGTCCAGATACAGGAACAGCTCCAGCCGGTTGCCGGCGCCCGCCAGGGTCTTGCCGTCGATGCCGGCGATATCGACGAACAGGAATTT
>Ga0302157_10005194_pt1 | contig 13875 bp, 7 predicted proteins | sample I_Bog_N3_3_FD_193502 | JGI IMG/M metagenome (GOLD analysis project Ga0302157, IMG submission 193502) | Peat permafrost microbial communities from Stordalen Mire near Abisko, Sweden - I_Bog_N3_3 | ecosystem: Environmental > Terrestrial > Soil > Wetlands > Peat | place: Sweden: Abisko, Stordalen...
GACGTATACTCATTTTGCGGGGTGGAGCAGCCCGGTAGCTCGTTGGGCTCATAACCCAAAGGTCGCAGGTTCAAATCCTGCCCCCGCAACCAAAGAATCAACAAGTTACAGGCAGTGTTTTTCCCAATCAGTCCCCATTATCCCCAATTCGGAAATTGCTCTTCCTAACAGTCCTTCTTCATGGAAGGACTGTGGTGTTTAACTCCCCTTTTCTCTCGTTGATTATTTCGCCAAATACCAGTCCTGCGGCTTGAGTGTTGGCGTTGCGCTTCAAGTCTATTCAGGCTCGACACAGCTTCATGGCTGCACCTCACCCTTCGCTGACAGCGGCAGATAGTGCAGCCAGTCGAAGTCCGCGCGGCCCTTGCTCGCTGCCAGGTTGTTATACGCAAACAAGGCCGGCCGGGCACCCTTCCACCAACTGAACTGAAGCTCTACCGGGGTGCCCAAAGGCTGAAAGCTGACACCGCCATCTGTGCTGTATAGGTAAGTCGCCGTGTTGATCTGTACACGCGCCCGCAGTTGGATGACAGCGCGCTCCCCCAGGCTCGGACCCATCGTCTCAATCCCGTTCGATGAGAAGTAAAGCGAGCGTCTGCCACTCTTTTGCATCACGCCAATCTGGCTGGCTGCGCTTTCAAAGACGCTTAGCCCCGCCCGATCGCCGTCCGTCATCCCGCTGGTGTCCAGGCTCGTCGTTACCTCAAGCGATTCATCCTGCATGCACTCGGTCAGGGTATTGCGCGCATGGAGCAGGTCGGCGGCGAAGCCCGGATGCAGACGAAGATATCCAGCACGCTCACTCAGAGACCAACGGCTGTCGTCGGGGTTATGGTTCCACTCCCACATATCCGCGAGCTTGCTTTCACTGAATTCATCCGAAGTCTGTGGCCGCTCTTTATCGCCCGGAACAACGACCGGCAACGCCCCTGTCATCACAGGTTCACCAACCTTGGCGCCTCGAGTCGCAGTACCCATCAATGGCCAATCGTCCTTCCACGTCATAGGCTCGAGCCACACGATGCGTCCATGCGCCGCACGCTGCTGGAAGTGGATGAACCAGGCTCTGCCGTCAGGCGAATCGACCCAAGCTCCCTGGTGCGGGCCATTCACCGCGGTACTGCCCTGCGTAAGAACATGCCGCCAATCATAGGGCCCATAGATAGAGCGCGAACGCAGAACCACCTGGTCACCAGTGCCGACGCCACCCATCGGCGCGAAGATGTAGTACCAGCCATTCCGCTTATAAAGCTTCGGGCCTTCGAGCGTAGGTAGATACAACTGATCCTGCACGATGATCCTGCCTTCATCGAGCAGCCGCTTGCCGTCCGCAGACATTCGATGCAGGATCAACGGACCCGCGTGTAATCGCGAGTGAATCAGGTAAGCATTGCCATCGTCATCCCAGAACGGGCATGGGTCTTCCCATCCTGGCCCCGGCAACACGACGGACGGCTCGGTCCACGGTCCCGTCATCTTCGCCGCCGTAGAGACAAAGATGCCTTCATCAGGCGTCGGAAAATAAACGTAAAAGAGACCATTGTGGAAGCGGACCGCCGGGGCCCATACCCCTCGACCATAACGCTCGCCCACCACGTCATAGGCCGGGCTCATGTTCAAGCGATGCAAGATATGGGCGGCGATCCTCCAATGCACCAGGTCCCCTGACTCGAGCACCGGCAGCCCCGGAACGAACTCAAAGCTCGAAGAGACCATGTAGAAGTGGTTCCCATCACGGATGACATCCGGATCGGAATAATCCGCGAACAGCGCTGGGTTGCGGTATTCCTGCTCAGGGTTGAGCGTCTGCGAGCGAGCGAGGAGAAAGCCGCTCGGCGAAGGTGCGGCGAGCAGCAGAGCGAGTGTAGCGAAGTAACTCAGACCCCGTATTTGCAGTAAGGATCGATCAGCGAAGATCATGCGTAGTGGTCCCGGTCTCTCATGCAGCCGCCAATCTTCCCTGGGTCGTCGGGGTTCGCTTTCGCGCAAAGTCCAGACTGTCGCGAATCGCAAAGAAGGCCGGCGCAGGACGGTATTGAGGATCGAACAGCAGCGACCGTTGGGGCCGGTTCGGCTGCCTGCGATGATGGGTTGGGCCATCGTTCAGCCACGTCCGCCGATCGCTGACTCCCCAGGTCAACACCATCTTCACCGCCGGATTCGCAAGCGCAACCTCCAGAAACGTACGATACGTCTCAGCGACCGCCGCATCGCGAATGCTCACATCATCGCTCGCTATGTCGTCTTCGTTGACGTCGAGTTCCGTCAGATAGACCTCCAGTCCCATCGCATGGATGGTGGCGATGTACTCCCGCAGATCGCTTCCTATCCTGTTCTGTGACGCCGCCTTGATGTGGCCCTGAATTCCAACCGCATCGAGCGGAACCTTCTTTTGCTGCATGGAACGAAGCAGCGCCAGGATCGCCTTGCGCCTCTCGGTATCTTCCGCGGAATCCGTCTCCACGCCATAGTCGTTGTAGGTAAGGCGCGCTTTTGGATCGGCGGCGCGCGCCGTGCGATACGCCAGATCAATGTAATCCGGCCCGATCGAGTCGAACCAGAACGACTTGCGCAGCCCATCGGCTTGTCCATCCTTCGGAAGAATCGCCTCGTTCACAACATCCCAGGAGTGCACTCGGCCACGATACCGGCCAACTACCGTATCAATATGCTGTACCAGCAGCTGCCGCACATCGAGCGACGCAGCACCTTGGGCCAGCCACTTCGGCACGGAGTTATGCCACACCAGCGTATGGCCTCGCACCAGCATCCGGCGGCGCTGCGCGAATTCAAAAAGCGTGTCGCTCAAGGTAAAGTCGAAGCGATCCTGCGAGGGCCGCAGCGCAACCCACTTCAGCTCGCTTTCGGGAACCAGAATGCCATATTGATCGGCGATCAGCTCATCGAGCACCTTATCCTGGCCCAGCGCCCTGACCACAACTGCCGCGCCGCCAATCAGTCCGCGGCGATGTGCGTGCGCTTTCAAGGATGCCTTACCCGCCAGAGCCTTGGTCTCAGCCGGTAGCTCCTCGGGCAATGGACCGAAGTCAGGCGGAGGGTAGTGCTGCTGTTGCTGCGAAGTATTCAGCGTCATCTCATCCGGCACAGCCTTCTGCCGCGGCGATGCCTGCCAGCCCGCCAGTGCATGGGCTGACGAGGCACGTAACGCAGCGATCGCGCCGGCCCTCAGGCCATGATGAAGGATGTCTCGGCGGGTCAGCATGGAGCCTCTCGAAGAACTATGGAGTCGCGAAGGGCATGCGGTATCTGCATGCCCTCCGCGACTCCCGGTTTAGAAAGCGAGTTTCAAGGAGAGCTGACCAATGCGTGGATCGCCGTTGGTACTGGTAATGCGTCCGAACGAGCTGCTGGTCTCGTTATTCTGCGGGTCGCCGAAGTTGGTGTGGTTGAGCACGTTGAAGAACTCGGCGCGGAACTGAAGATCCAGCCCTTCGTGGATGGGGAAGATACGGATAGCGCTCACATCCCAGGAGGCGAATTGCGGACCGACGAAGCTGCCCTTCACGATATTGCCGTAAGAGAGAGGAACACTGACGGTATAGCTGGGGTTGGTGCTGAAGTTGGCTGTGTTGTACCACGACCGGCAGGCGGCGGTCACGCCCGCGCAGGCGGTGGTGCCGTGGGGGTTCTGGCCGTTCCAGATGGCGCGATCACGGTTCTGGCCCGTACCGTCGACGTTGGCTCCGGTTACGGTAAGGGGATCACCGCTGCGGAAGGTGAAGATGCCGTTGGTCTGCCAGCCGTTGGTGATGTAGCGGATGGCTCCATCGCCGCCATGGAACTTGGGAAGAGACCAAACGTAGGAGAACGTAGCGACGTTACGGTGATCATAGTCGCCGGGGCCGGTATCGAGCCGCTTATAGTTGGGCTCATAGACGGGCAGCACGTAGCTGGCTCCCGGCACGACCGCGGTGACGCCCTGCGCGCCGTAGGGGTTATTGTCGAGCGCCTTGGACCATGTGTAGTTGAAGAATGCGGTCAGCGAGGAGCCAATGCGGTCTGTAAGCGAGAACTGCATCGAGTTGTAATGTGAGTTGCCACCGGTATCCGTAGTCGCAAGAGCGTTGGTAAAGTTCTGCTGCTGGTTGGTGGAGTAATAGATTCGGTGACCTATATTGGGACCCTGGTTCCAGACCGGGTTGATGTCGGTGGGATTGATCTGGTGGCGAGCTTCGGAGCCGACATAGGCCAGGCGCGCCGAGATCGTCTTCGTAATCTGTTGCTCGACGGCAAGGTTGAAGGAGTAGGTCACCGGTACATGGAAGGTCGCGGGATTGAAGGTGGTGTAACTCGCATTCTGGTAGTTGGTGGTGGTGAAGTAATTGGCCGGGGGCGGCTGCGGCGCGGGGAAGGGGTTGCCACCGGGGACGCTGGCATATGGGTTGGTGAAGATGGCGGGCTTTGAGGTTGCGGTGGTCGCGAAGCTGGCGTTCACCGAAGCCACGAAAGGCACTGTGTTCGCGAAGATGTTGTCTAACACGCCGGGCAGTCGGGTGTCATAGAACTGGCCGATGCCGCCGCGGATGCTGGTGTGTCCGTTGCCGAAGACGTCATAGGCGAAGCCGAAGCGCGGCATCACATGCCCATAAACGGGATGAACCATATTCGGAACGAATCCACTGTCTCCTGGAAAGAGCAGACCGGCGAGCGCGGTGGAGTGAGTCGTTGAGATGGTATCGGAGGCCCAGTTGGCAGGGTTGAACATTCCCTGGCGGCCAAGCGCTTCGTGCTCGGGTGAGAACGGTTCCCAGCGGATGCCGTAGTTGAGGGCCAGCCGTTTGGTCGCCCTCCAACTGTCCTGAGCATAGTAGCCCTGCTCATGATAGCGATTGGTGAAGTACTGGCCTGAGGCCTGGGCAAGCGAGGTCAGGCCGCCGAGCAGGAAGTCGGCGATGGGGCTGAGATCCGTCGGATTGCTGTTGAAGGTGAACTGACCTGGCTGCTCGTAGTCGTTAGCGATATCCACCTTGGCGAGCTCAAGATGGACGCCGAAGGCGAAGGAGTGATTGCCGCGGACCCAATGGAGGTCGTCGGTCAGTGTGTAGTTGTTGCGGCGGAAGGTGGCTGCCGGGTTGTCGCCTATGCTGAAGAAGCTGGGCACCTGAATCTGGTTGATCTGACTGAAGGCGGGCTGCCAGACGTTCACGCCAAGGGAGGCCACGTTGGGCGCACCCGGAAGCGGACCGCGGCTGGAGTCGTCGATCTGGTAACTAAGGATGAAGTTGTTCAGCAGGTTCGCGTTGAAGGTGTGGGTCTCGCTGATGAGCGCGTTGTGGTAGCGAATCGACGCCTGGTCGCTGTAGGTGAGCAGATCTGTGAGATCGAGCACGCCCTTCTGGTCGTAGCGATCATAGAAATAGCGCACGGTGAGGTGATCATTGGCACTGAGCTTCTGGTCGCCGCGGGCTGTGTACTCGATATAGTTCATGCTGCTGGGCTTTAGATAGTTGACCGTGGCGTTGGCGTTGGAGACGGTGGGCAGGTACTTGAGCAGGGCAAGTGAAGCCGAGTTGTAGTCGTTCGGATTGACCTGGCAGGTATAGGTGGTCCCAGCCAGCGTGCACGGATAAGGAGCCAGGGTACTGGGGTTTTCGATCGCCGTGGGGGAGCTCAAGCCGGTGAACGTGCCGGCGAGTTGGGCGGGCGTAGGCAGCACGGCAGTTCCGCCGGTGGAGAGATTCCGGTAACGCGTAGCCTGGACGCCGAAGGAGAAGAAGGTCTTATCTTTGCCGTTGTACAGGTGCGGGATGACAACCGGTCCGTTGAAGGTTCCGCCGAACTGGTTGCGCTTGAGGAAGTCGCGGGTCTTTACGCCGTTGGAATATGTGAAATAGTTCGCGGCGTTAAAGATGCGGTTGCGGACGTACTCGAACGCGTCGCCATGGAACAGGTTGGCGCCGCCGCGGGTGATGATATTGACTACGCCACCGGCGTTCTGGCCATACTCAGCGTTGTAGTTGCTGGTCTCCACGGAAAACTCCTGGAGAACGTCGGGGAAAGGAAACGGAGCATTAACGTTGGTGTATTCGTCGACGTTGTTGCCCCCATCCAGCATGAAATTGACCTGGTTGGCGCGGGTACCATTGATGGTGACGGCAGCGACGACAGGGAAGGTCTTGGTGGAGCCCTGGTCGATGTTGGTACTGGGAGCGACGACAACGCCGGGCACCAGGGTAGTCATGGTGGCAGCATTGCGGCCGTTCAGCGGCAGGTCGTTGACGCGCTTCTCATCGATGACCTGAGAGAGCGTTCCGGTGGTGACGTCGACCTGCGGAGGAGTATCGGTGACCTCAACGGTCTCTGCAACGGTACCGACCTTGAGGTGGAGGTTGACCGTGAGAGCCTGATCGGCCTGGAGAATCGCGTTGGGGTCGGTCACCCTGGAGAAGCCGGCCGCGGTCGCGCCGACAGTATAGGGAGCAGGAGGAAGTGACGGAAAAACATAGAGTCCTGCAGCGTCGCTGGTCACGGTGGTGACCTGGCCGGTATCGTTGCGTTTGGCGATCACCTTGGCGTTAGGTACAGCTGCCCCGGACGCGTCGCTGACGGTGCCGCTGATCGTGCCCCGGCCCTGCGCCATGGCCGTCAATCCGGAAAGAAGCAGCAGCAAGGCTGCAAAGAGCCGCATCGTGGTGCGGCTTGTTCGTAAGTTGCGTTTCATCGGTCTCTCCTAAAGGGCACGTCTTTTCTCTCATCCTGAACCCCCGAAGAATCCCGGGTGCCAGCAATGGCGGGCATCCTAGAGAGCCTAAAATTACGTTGTCAACCAGCCGAAAGGCACCGCAGAAGCACGTCATTGCCCGTCATATTTTCTACTAAGTGCCGACAAGAGAATTACTTACCGAAATACCTCCCAACGGAAAGCTTCGCTGGCGTGCCCGGAACCTGACGGTATGTGACAGCCCTTGACGGTGCTAAAATCCCCCTGACCGAGAGACAAACTTTATGCCCGGCACCGCGGAAGAGCAGTCCCTGTCAGCATCCGAGCTTGCGGCCATCCGCGAACAGCTCAAGTCAATGACCGCCCACGACCTGCTGCGAACCAGCAAGCGTTCCGTCGCCTTCCTGCGTTACATCGTCCAGGAGACCCTTGACGGCCACGACGGCGACCTGAAGGAACGCACCATCGGCGTCAACGTCTTCGGCAAAGCGCTCACCTACGACACCAATCTCGACCATGCCGTCCGTACGGCCGCCTCAGAGCTGCGCCGCCGCCTGGCTCTTTACTACAGCCAGGAGGAGCATCGCGACGAACTCCGCATCCTGCTGCTCCCCGGCTCCTACGTCCCACAGTTCCGTGCTCCCGGACACGACTTCCCGGCCCACGCCGAGCCCGCGCATCCAGAGGACGAAATCGCACAGGAACTCGCAGCCGTCCAACCCTGGTGGCGGGCGCATCCAACCATTCTTGCTGTTACAGCTCTGTTGATCATCGCTTCCGGCTTGATTGGTTACCGTCTTACCCATCGCGAGCTCAGCACGCAGCAGCAATTCTGGAAACCGCTCCTCGACACCAGCGGTCCGGTCCTGATCGGCGTCGGCGACGTCCCCGGGGGCCCGCCGGTACTTGATACTGCCGACGGTACGGTCATCGCCATCTCCCCCTCCAAGCCCGGGCCGCCCACTGTTCCCTTCGCTGACGCCGTTACCATCGCTCGCGTCAGCGCCATCCTCGCCCAGTTCAACAAGGACTTCGTCATTCGCCGCGAAAACTCCAGCTCCTTCGCCGATCTGCGCGAGCGCCCCGTAGTCCTCATTGGCGCCTTCAACAATGAGTGGAGCCTGCAGCTCACCCGCAACCTGCGTTTCGGCCTCGCCATGGACTCCACCCGCCAACTCATCTACATCCGCGACCGCCAACATCCCGAGTCTCGCGACTGGGCATGGAACGTCGGTCCACACCCCGAAGAGAGCGACCGCAACAGCGCCACCGTGCTCCACGACTATGCACTCATCTCGCGCATCCTCGACTCCGAGACCGGTCACGACGTCGTCGTCCTCGGCGGGCTCTATGCCTACGGCACCCAGGCCGCTGGAGAGTTCCTCGCCAGCCGCGATATGGCCGCGCTTCCCCCCGCCACGCTCCTCGACAAGAGCCACAAGCATCTGCAAATCGTGCTTGACACCGTCGTAACCGACGGAACTCCGGGACCGCCGCATATCGTGGCTGTCAACATCGAGTAAAGCTCATATTATGGCGGGAAATCCCTCCCTTACCGGAAGCCGCTGGGGGCAGGGACCCTCAGGCTCAACCGGGTGAATGAGAAGAAGCCTGTCGATTCAACCTGCGGCCACGAGGACGAGTCCACCCTGGCGTCCACCTTCGTCGACTACGAAGACGAGCCCAGGGAGTACCGCCTGAGCAGCATCAACGCGGTCCTGAACGTTCACACCCGGGTCTCCGACCTTGACCCTGCGCGCCACGTTTGCGCTCTACAACACCTGCGAAAAGGTCGACGTGCTCGTCGCTGCCCTGTGGGACCTACGCCAGGGGCGCAGTCCCGGACTTCTCTAACTTATCTGGGCTGTTAAATCCTTAAGCCAATGGCCAGGGCGACAGATTCGAACAGGCCCCTGCTCGGGCAATTTTTACGAAGAAAGTTCCAACAGATCTAGCTGCTCTTCGACTTATGGAGAGGCAAACCTGCTTCTGAAGCTGCCGCCCCTGTCCGCTAGCATCCCAGTCACCGGCGGCTGGGTACCCGGCATCGCGGCAGGAGGCAGCTAAAACTGGACCTGCCTCCATTGCGGGGCGCGGACTTTCACAAATTCATAGCATCTCCAGGCGCAAAGGGATGCGCAGCTTCTCCCCAAGCGGGTTAAGCACCCCCTTCCCGCCCTTTCAATCCCATCAAAATATCTCTTTCAATGTTCAATTTTGAACAGATTCCGCCCCCTGTATTGCGGGATATTGGCTCAGAACGGGCCTGACGGCGAAGCTGGCTGAGACGCACCGTCTTCCCCCGTTCTAGGCCTCGCCATCGCCCCGTATGGGCAGCTCGAAGCGGGACACGTTTGGCGATATTCCTCGCTCCCACACGCTCCACCCTGGAAAGAGGAACAATGCTTCTGAAACGCCTGTTGGCGCTCTCCACCCTCGCTCTCTTATGTGCCCCCGCGGCCTTCGCCTCTGACAACGCGGACGACGTCGCTCGCACGCACAAGGCCGCCGAGGTCTTCAAAGAGATCATGGACACCCCGGACCGCGGCATCCCCCATGACCTGCTCGTCAAGGCCCGGTGCATCGCCATCATCCCCGGCGACAAAAAGTTCGCCTTCGTCTTCGGTGGAACCTACGGCCGCGGCCTCGCCAGTTGCCGCACCGGCCACGGCTGGTCTGCTCCGGTCTTCATCGCGGTAGACGGCGGCAGCGTCGGCTACCAGATCGGCGGCTCCTCCACCGACCTCGTCATGCTCTTTATGAATGACCACGCGCTACAGAGCCTGCTCGGCGACAAGTTCAAGCTGGGCGGCGAAGCCACCGTCGCCGCCGGCCCTGTCGGCCGCGACGCCACCGCATCCACTGACGTTCGCCTCTCCGCCGAGATCCTCTCCTACTCGCGCGCCAAGGGCGTCTTCGCTGGCGTCAGCCTTGACGGCGCCGTCGTCCAGGCCGACAAGAGCGGCGACGCCGCCATGTACGGCGACGCCGCCAACCGTCACAACATCGTCAACGGCACCACGCCGGTGCCGCCTTCAGCACGCGTACTCGTGCATGAGCTGCATGTGTACTCCGACTAGAGTTCTCCCCGGAATGTACTAACGCCTTGGATGGGGTGGAGCGTGGCGAGCGAGCCAGGCTCCACCCCAATTTTTTTGCCCCAGCGCGCCGCACCTATAGTCCGGAACTTATCTCTTCCGGCGAAACACCCGCCCCCGCAACGCGCACAGCCCGGCTGCGGCGCTGCCCACCAGCCCGAGAATCGCGGTGGGGTTCTCGGGAGAATCAAGACAGCCGGTCTGGGCGTGGGCCACGACCGGCAGCAAAAAGAACAGTGTGAGCAACAGGACTGCTTGTTTCGTCATGAAGCTTCTCCGGCGATACGATAAATGTGTGAATGGTTGAAGGATGCATCCCAGGAATTGACTCTGCAAGAGACTACGGACGTGTGCCCAGCGAGGAGTTTGCCACTCCATAAGCGATGGGAGTAACGACAGGAACAGCCGCGCCTATCAGCTCATACACGACGGGGATGACGGGAGTGGAGAACCAGACGTCGCCGGAGCCATCGATGGCGATTCCATCCGGGTTGATGAAGTTGCTATTCGCAAAGCCATTGGTTCCGCTGAGAGTGGTTCCGGAGTTGTTCAGCTCCTGGATCGCTAAGCTGTCCTGGTCCGAGATCCACGAATCGCCGGCACCGTCGATGGCGATGCCATCATCGAAGCTGCCGATCGTGAAGGGGCTTCCAGCGGTGCCGGCGCTGGGGAATTTGACCACCTCATTGCCCTGGGTGGCGATCCACGCGTATCCATTGGAGTCAATGGCGATAGACGCTGGATCTGGGGCGAACGTACCCCCCGGCACCGCTGGCTCGGCAAACGGCGCACCCGCATTGGTGAAGACGCTGGCATTGGAAGCGCCGAAATTTGCGACCCAGACATTGCCTGAAGTGCCGGGTTCAATCGCGATCGCAATGGGCTTACTGAGACCGTTGCCTGTCGCCGTGGCGAGTACGCTACCGGTGCCGGCCGCCAGTTTTAGAACATTGCTTGAGCCATTGTTGGCCACCCAGACATTGCCGGAACCGTCGAAGGCCACATCCACAGGCTTAGATATCCCGCTGGTATAGATGGGCGAAGTCGTCGAGCTCGACACGTTGAAGTCCGTGACCGTTGTACCCATGCTATTGGCGACCAGGACGTTGGAAGAACTGGCATCGACCGCGACCGCTACCGGCGACGAAAACGCACTATCGCCCACGCTCACGCTAAAGGTCGACCTCGTGCCGAGCGGGCTGAACTTTGACAGTACCGAGTCAGTGCTTCCGATGTACCAGGCGTTCCCGGAGGCGTCGATGGCAATGGAGTGAGGTTGACTTCCGGAGCTGGACGAGGTGCTGGTGAAGGAGAGCAGGACGGTAAAGTCGTTAGGAGGTGCGGAGCCGGTGAGGCCGCCACCGAAGGCATACGTTCCGTTGGGGATGCTGTACAGCGTGCCGACGTTCGCGCCGGGGTAGTGCGCGATGTTGATCGCCGCCGTCGCAGTGTCGGTGGGGACGGTGCCTCCCACGGCCCCGGTGGAGGTGGCCGTGGTGAGCAGGCCACCGGCGCCGCCGCACTGTGCAGACGTGGGGCCCGTGGAGTTGATGCAGATGGCGAGGATGTTGGCCAGCGTGTAGAGCTCCGCCTGCGGCACCGTACCGTTGCCGCCGGGGGTGGTCGCAAGCGCATTGCCGGTGGTGAGGCTCACCAGGTTGGTGGTGTTCGCGAACGCGTTGCTGATGCCGGTCAGCGCCAGCGCCGTGCCGGAGCTGGAGATGTGCGTGGCGTCCGTGGCGAAGCCCGCGACGGCATAGGCCATGGCGATGGTGGTGACCTCATTCATGAAGACCGTGGTGCTGGAGCTGAGACCACTGCACGGTCCCAGCGACGCTAGAAATCCCGCCGCCGAGTTCGCGCCCGCGCCAGGATTACCGCCGACGGCGTAAAGATAAACCGGCTGGGTGCCGGCGAGCGCTGTGGACGTGGCGCCGCTCTGGGTGTAGCCCGTCGAGCAGCTGTAGTCGCTGGAGATGGAGAAGTTGCCGTTGGCGTCGGTGGTGACGTAGTAGTTGCCATTGACGTCCACGCCGGAGTTGGAGGGGTTGTGGGTCGTGACGCCGCTGTTCAGCAGGGAGAGCGAGGCATTGGTCGCGGACGCAGCGATACCGCTACCGCCGTAGCCGGTGGTGTTCGGTGCGAAGAGATAGATGTGTGTCCCGACGACGGGCTGTTGCCCCCCGTGAACCACACCCTGGATGGCGACCGAAGAGGTGGAACCAGCGAATGGGCCTGAAGACGGAGCAGTCGAACTCAGCGAGCAACCGGTAAGAATCAGGGTAACGGACAGGGCGAGAGCCAGAGCGAGGGCTGAGCGACGCATAGTAACTCCTGAATGTGAGATTGGGGGCCCTATATTCGTCGTGCGGTTGGTCGGATTTAATCTAAGAAGCTTTTTCCATGATGTCAAGAAAAATCCCGAAAACTTCGCTGAAGAATGGTTCATCCCCCTCCGCCGGTTCGGCCAATCCCCCAAATTCTTGTCAAGCCCCCTACGGGGTCAATCTCGCCGGCCAGCTTCTGACGGTCACCGGCGGACAGGACACCAGTCTGTCGTCGCTCTACTCCACGACAGCGACCTCCATGACAGCCTACGGTCCGGTATCTGCCAGCCTCGGCAACGGCCTCGCCGAGACCCTCAGCTTTGACGCTCTCGGCCACCCCGCCGGCCTGGGCCTTTCGCAATCGAACAATCCCATCTACGCCTGGACGGCCACCTGGAGCGGCTCGCGCGTCACCGCTTCAAAGGACAGCGTCAACGGTGGCTCAGCATCGTATACTTACGACGATATGAACCGTCTCAGCGCGGCCACGATGGGCAGTCTGAACCTCAACTGGACCTACGACCGCTACGGCAATCGCTGGTCCCAGAGCTCTTCGGGTTCATGGCCCGGGACGGTGCTGCAGCCGTCACTCACCTTCAGCAACGCCACCAACCAGGTGACGAGCTCCGGTTACCAGTACGACGTCGCCGGCAATCTCACGCAGGACCCTCTGCATACCTACACCTACGACGCCGAGGGCAACCTCACTGCCATCGACCACGGATCGACGGCCACCTTCCTCTATGACGCTCTCAACCAGCGTGTCCAGGCCACCCAGAACGGAGCCACGCAGGACTTCGGATTCAATACTGCCGGTCGCCGGGCGACGGTGTGGAGCGCAACCGGCAGCCTGATCTCCGCAAACTATTTCGCCGCTGGCGCGCCGCTGGCCTACTATCTTGCCGCCGATGGCCACGCGCACTTCGAGCACCAGGACTGGATTGGAACGGAGCGCTTCAGGACCAAGTACAACGGCATACTCGACGGCACCTTCATCTCCTTGCCCTACGGCGACGGCCTGCAAACCACCCAGGGCACCGACACGGACGCCTCTCACTACACCGGCCTCGACCAGGACCAACCCAATCTGGAACACGCCGGCTTCCGGGAACTCTCCAGCGCCCAGGGCCGCTGGCTCCGCCCTGACCCGTACGACGGCAGTTACGAACTGAATGATCCTCAAAGCTTCAACCGGTATTCTTACACCAAGAACAACCCGCTCAGCCGTGTGGATTCCCTGGGTCTGGATGACGACGAAGACGGCACTGGCTGCGGCAATGACGATCCGGACTGTAGTGACAGTGGCGGCGGCGGTGGCAGCTACATTACTTACGATCAAAATGGAAACACATATACCGCTTGCGACACCTGCGGATCTGATGGCGGAGCCTTAATAAACGGCGGTAATGGAGGTAGTGTCGATGTTGACAGCGGCGATGACGATATTTCACCCTTCGCCACAGTGGACATCGCATCAGGGTTCGACCCGTACATGACCCCAGCAAACTACACCACAGATGGTGGGCCTCAAGTTACCAATGCTGATATTTGCGGCGCTGACGCCTTTATTACAAATAATAATGGTATTTCGGTTGGCCTGGACTTACTAGGATTCCTCGTCCCTGAGGAGGAGATTCCGGCGCTCGCATTCGGAATGGGCGTATCGTTTGCAAGTACGATAAACAGTGCAATTAACGAGGATCTTACAGGTAGCATGACGGGCATCTCGGGCTTCCTGGCAGCTCCGATCGGAGCTAATGTCAAGTCT
>Ga0302157_10005198_pt1 | contig 13873 bp, 25 predicted proteins | sample I_Bog_N3_3_FD_193502 | JGI IMG/M metagenome (GOLD analysis project Ga0302157, IMG submission 193502) | Peat permafrost microbial communities from Stordalen Mire near Abisko, Sweden - I_Bog_N3_3 | ecosystem: Environmental > Terrestrial > Soil > Wetlands > Peat | place: Sweden: Abisko, Stordalen...
TGCGTGGTTGACGGAGTCGTTTTAATCTTTTGATTCCGCCGATTAACCCGTTCGGCCCAACGCATGGTTGTGGCCCCGGCTGCGGTGTGCGGGTAGGGAATCATATATTTTTGTGCGTAGGCGGTGGAAAACTTCAGGATCTCCCCTGCCTCGGCGTCACGCTGCGCTGCAACAAACAATTCGACCGCCGCTTCCTGGTCGGCCACCAGCAGCAGGATCGGGCGCAGCAGCTCCGCGGTGCGTGACGCGCAGTAATTCTGGTTCATGTCCTGCAGCATCTGGCGCACCGCTTCGGGCAGGCGGTCATAGGCCTCCCACTGGTCGCCGGTCGATCGGCTGATCCGCGACGTGCCTGCGGCGTTGCCGGTCGGCACCCAGCTGTTCTGGGTCACCACCGGCGCCCGCCCGTGCAGGGCGCCAGCCATGAACGATCTCCGGCCGGGCGGTCAGGCGACGCTCATCAGGGATTGCTGGACCGAAGCGAGGCGTTCGAGCAGTGCGCCGATGGTCTTCTGGGCCTGGTGGATGTCGCCGAGCACTCCCGGTGGGGGTTCCTTCAGCGGCTCGCCGGCCTGCGTGCTGCAAGCCTGTCCGGTGAGCCGGCCCTCGAAGCCCTCCAGCACGCCGACCAGGCCCGACAGGCGATCGGCGTGGTCATGCATCCCGGCCAGGATCGTGCCGAGATGGGTCTGGCGCGGACTCTGAAGGGCGTCCGGCGTCGCCGAAGGCAGGCGGGGTTCGCCTACCAGGGAGGCCCGTTGCTTCGCATACCCGATCTCGCTTGGACCCACGGTCAGTCTCCTGGTTCGGTTTTCTCGTCGCTTGGCAGATAGGGCGACGTCTCGGCGAATCTCACAGCTATCGCCCGCAGGTTCAAGCCGTGGCGCGTTTCGAACGTGCGGGCGCCGGTCTGGTGGATCGCCATGTGATGTGCCGGACAGACCGGAATCGCCCAGCGGTCATGTGGGCGCAAACCGGTCCCGCCGCCGCTGTCGTCGCGGACATGATGGACGTGCATCATGGTGGTCCCGCAAATCCGCACGCAGCAGGGATAGGTGCGCACCCAGGCGAGATGGCGCGTGCTTTCTCCGACATGCTGGCGGGCCAGGCGCTGGCGGTTGCGTATGCGCTGCAGGTCGGTATCGACCACCCGGGACTTCCGGCGCTCGCGCCGCTGGGCCCGATCGATGGCGTGGCAGCTCGCGCATCTGGTGACCACCAGCGGTCCGAAGCGCACCTCGGTGTCGTTCCTGTGGCAGATGCGGCAGCGCATCATCCGCAACCCGGCTTGCGCACCACCCGGAACCCCGTCGGGCCCTGTTCCCCGACGCTGTAGCACCCGCTGCCCCAAAGGGCGTGGGCGCGCCCGGCGACGCGCTTGTAGCGTTCGCGCCGCCCGTAGGCGTCCTGTTCCGCCGAGGTGTTTGGCACCACCAGGCTTTCCCCTGGCAGCAGCCGGCGCATGGCGTCGAACACCGCGACCAGCTCGGGGTAGGCCGTCGCGCGGTGCGTCAACGCAGATCGAGCCCGGCATGGGTCTCCCAGTCCGCGTGGACCAGGTCGGCGGTGCAGAGCACCCCCCAGGTGACGATGTTGCGCTCGGCCACCCGGCCTTCGGAGAAGATGTAATGGGTGACCAGGTCGATCTCGGGGTGCGCGTGGCCGAGATAGATGCTGTCGCCCCAGTCGGCGCGCCGGATCAGGCGGCCATTGCCCATCAGGGTCACCGCCTGGCCGATCGTCAGATGGTCGGCGGTCGGATTGGCGAGGATGAGGTCGGGGCCGGGCGGCAGCGACCCCGGCGCGCCGCCGAACCGGTCGCGTCCCGCGCGCAGCGCCATGGTCTGCGCGAACGCCTGCTGAAAGGCCGCGACTTCCTCTGGCGTGGCGTCAGGCACGTGATGGCCGGGTAATCGCTTTTCCATCTCGTCTTCCATGTGTTTTCAGCTGCACGACAGGCGCGGTCCGAGCGGCTTGCCGTAGACCAGGCAGGTATGTTCGACGCACCAGCTGCGGCCGCGCTGGCTGAGCTTCCCGCAATAATGGTCGTTCGGGATCTCTCCCGCTTCCCACATCGGCCAGGCGCACAGCACCGAGCTGCTGAGTTCGAGGATGTCGATCGGCAGGATCGGCATCCGCGGCATCCGCATCGGAAGGCTGTTCGGAGCGCGCTTGCGCTTCGGGGGCGTCACGCCACGGGCGTTGCTCGAATACGGCTTGTGGCCTGGCCGCGCGTCGCCCCAGCCGGTGCAGAGATGGTCGGGGAAGCGCACACGCCGCCGGCGGGTCTCGCGCTCGATCCTGATGCGGCCGGCTTTCTCCAGCCGCTCCAGCGAACGCGACGCGCTCGATCGGCCGCGGTTGCCCGCCAACGCGCCGAGCACCGGGTTGTTCGGCATCGGCGAATGGGCCATGGCGATGCGCCGCAGAATACGTTCGATCTCCAGCATCAACGCCGTGATCGTGTGGCCGGACAGGTCGAGACAGAACTGCGGCGGCGGCTCGCGGCGCAACACGCTCCGCCGCTGGCGGCGTGGGCGCGGCGCACTGAATGGCCACAGCGTGGCAAAACTTAACTGCTGGGCACAGCCGGATCTGCGGCGTGGCGTGCTGGTTATTACCGGATTATTTATCTGGTCGGATGCTTGCGCCAGCAAACGCTGTGTATCCTTCGGGCAGAAACCTCACCTGCCAAACGCTTCTACGAGCGGCCAACGCTACACCGCAAGGCATTTGAATTTCAGGAAGAACGAGATGGCGCCTTGTTCTCCAGGCTCTTCATGCGCGCGCGCTCATAGATGATCTGTATGGCGGGCGGCCAGCGATCGAACACGCGCGACGGCGGAAAGGGGCGTCCGGCGCGCGCATCCTGGATTCCGCGGGTGTAGGCCTGCGCCTCGGTGGGTGTCCTGGGCTCGATGTTTGCCAACTCAGCGATCCGGATCGCGGAACTTGTCGCCCAGCAGGGCGCGCGCCAGGTCGGCGACGTTGTCGGTCTTCACGACACGGTGCGCTTCCTGCGTGCTGGCCGTCGTCTCGGCCTGCTGGCGCTCCTGCTCGCGCTCCGCCACCCGGCTGCGGTAGAAATCGAGCAGCCCTGACGCGCCGTCGGTCAGCCGGTTGAACGCCGAGGCGACGGCGTCGACCATATCGTCGTGGTTGCCGGTCGGAAAGCTGGTGAGTTCGTTAAGGAACATATCGTTCCAGTTCTGGTCCTCGATGATCACCACATGGCCAGCCCCCGCCTGCGCGGCAAACGGTGTCGCCCGGGCCAGCTTGTCGCCGGTCTGCGGCTCGGCCTGGATCTGATAGCCGGCATACATGCGCACGAGATCGGCGGACTGGTCCTTGCCGGCCTGCGACGGCTCGCGCGGGATGGTCTGCTTGCAGGCTTTGCCGTCCGATTTCGCCAGCTCCAGCATGAACATCCGCCATTTGTGCGGATCGACCCGCCAGCGCTGCACATGCTTGATGTACCATTTCCCCATCGACCGGCTGAAGCCGACCTTGGCGGTCGCGGTCCAGTCCGGGTCGCTCTTGATCAGCTGCTCCTCGGTCGCCGCGAGGTCCCAGGCGCGCGACCAGGTGCAATCCGCCGGCGCCTCGCGTTCGATCTTGAACCAGGTGCGCTTGAAGTAGCCGCCCTCGCGTGGCGCCGGGCGCTGCTGCTGCTGGCCGGCGAAGGCATACGGCCCCTGGACCGCGCGAAACTCGTCGATCTCCTGCTGGCGTATCCTGGCCGGCCATAGCAGGCCGCCTTCCTTGCGCGGATCGCGGAACCACCGGTTGGGATGATCGGATTCATAAATCTGCGGCAGGCACAGATAGGTGTAGGGCAACGCCATCTTCTGGCGCAGCACGTGGCCCAGCAGGTCGCTTTCGTGGACGCGCTGCTGGATGATGACGAAGGCGCCGGTCTGCGGATCGTTCAGCCGCGAGGACATCGCCTCGTCCCACCACTCGAGCGTGCCCTCCCGTTTCCTGGTGCTCTCGGCTTCCCTTACGTTGTGCGGATCATCCACGCAATTTGCGACCGTGACCGCGTTACGTGTTATCATGAAGTTATGGTAGCCTGCCACCGACAGGCAGAAGGTTTCGTCAACGTGGCCGACGGACTCGACGAGAACTGGAAACCGATACCGGGTTTCCCCGACTACAGCGTCTCGGACCTGGGGCGCATCCGGAGCCACGCCCGCGTGGTCCAGCGCAGCGGGAGGGCCATGAAGCTCCCCGAGCGGATCATGAAAACGCGGCTCATCAAAGGTTATCCATGGATCGAGGTGCGCCGCGGTGGCAGCTACCACCCGCTGTTCGTCCACCTGGTCGTCATGCTGGCGTTCGTGGGCGAGCCGCCCGACGGTGAAGAGGTCAGACACGGCGACGGGACTCCCGGGAATCCCAGGCTGTCCAACCTCAGCTATGGCACCCGCGCGCAGAACATCGATGATGCCAAACCGCTCGAGACCCCCCCGCGCCTGAGAAAGCGGCCCAAGCCCAAGCCCAAGGCCAGGCGCACGCGCAAGCCCGTGAAAAAGCGGCCCAAGGCCAGGCTCGTGAAAGTGAGGCCCAAGCCCAGGGCCAAGCTCACGCGCAAGCACGCGGTTGCTGTCGCTGAGAGCCAGGAGCGTGCTGGCGTCCTGGCTGCCCGGTTCGGGGTCACACGCGGCACAATCCAGCAAATTCGAAACGGGACCACATGGGGCCCCGTCACCGATCAGGCCAGGCGTTCCGACTACCGGCTGCGCGGCTCGCTGAACCAGAACACCAAGCTCAACGAAGAGCAGGTCATCGCAATTCTTGGGAGCGACGCGAGCGCCCAGGTTTTGGCGAAACGCTACGGCGTCTCGCAGACGGCGATCATCCGCATCCGGCAAGGTCGGAATTGGAAGCATATCGATCGCGCGCAGTTCGTCCGCCCGTCGCCACCCCACCGCGGTCCAGATCCGGTGGTCGGGCGTGCATCGGAAGGATGACCCGTCCGACAGCGTGACGCGCACGATCTCCCGGCCTGGGTTCCTGTGCCACCCCGTGATCGGCCTGAGCGCGGCGGCGCCCGTTTCGGTGTTGCAGGACCACACGTTGATCTCACGCCGCTCGTCGACCAGGCGGCCGATCTCGACGAGGCCGTGTTCGGTCTGGACCAGCTCATCCCAGGGCAGGCAGACGATATCGCCGCCCTCGCCGGTGACCTGCGACTTCACGCTGGTGGATAGCCGGTAGCCACCCGCGTTGTTGTCGAACCGGATCTTGGTGTTCTGGTCCGAGGTGATCCGGAACCTGTCGCCCCACCTTGCCTTGTACCAGGGGCTGTTCATCACCTGCCGGCATTTGCGGCTGTCGCGTATCGCGAGGTTGTGGGCGTAGGAGCTGAACAGGAAGCGCCGCTCGGGCAGGGTGATCCAGTCCCAGGCCGGCCACATCACGGCACAGGCCGTGGATTTCATGCTGCGTGGCGGAATGGCGATCGCGAGGCGGCGGATTTCTCCCCGGCTGACCGCCTCCAGATGCTCGCACACGGCATCGATGTGCCAGTTGTTCAGAAACGCGTTGGTGCCTTCGACGGTGTGCCAGGCGAGCCTGGTGAACGCGCGCAGGCCGCCACGCTCGACCAGGATGCGGTCGATCGCGATCGCCATGTCATGCGGCGCGCTCTGCGCCCGGGCCATGAAGTCGGAATCGGTGAAGGCCACCTGGTCGGCGTCGCTCATTCGGGCGGAAACCGGAAGCGGCTGCGCCGGACGATCTCGGTCTGCATGTCCAGCCGCTTGTGCCGGTTGAGACCCCCGAGGTGGAAACGTCTGCAGATGCGGCAGCGGTAGATCACGACGACGACGTTACGGTCCCACAGGCGCAGGTTGGTCTTCCGGGCACTCTCCCGGTCCTCGTAACGCGCTTTTCCGAGGCAGGATGCCTGGAAATCCTCGCGTGTCGGGGGGCGCTTTGCCATCGGCCCGGACGGCGATCTCCACCGCCTGTGCGGTTTTCAGATTGGCGGGATCGTCACCGTCGGCAGCCCGTATTCGCTGGCGTCCGTGTTGTAGATGGCGAGCAGGGTGACCAGCACCTTGTCGTAGGCCTTGATCTTGGCCGCCACCGAAGCGACCGTCGCACCGGCCTGGGCGCTGGTGCTGCCATAGCCGGCGAGCAGCGACTGCACCGCCGCGGTGCCGAGCTGGACGTTGGCCGACAGGTCACCCGACACCGCGGGGCTGCTGGCGATCGACTGGCCGGCGGCGATCAGCGCCGTGGCGGCGGTGGTGATCACGGCATCGGCGCTGGTGCTGGGCGTGGTCAGGGTCATGTCGACGGCAACCACCAGATTGAGGGTGTTGCCGAGCTGGATCGCATCGGCGCCGAGCTTGGCGGCGGACACGACGGTCTTGCCGCTGGTGGTGACCACCGTGGGCGCGAGGGAGGTCGCGCAGGCGCCAACGGCCAGTGCGGCCGCGAGGGCCAAGGCTGCGGGATACTTGATCATGGGGTTTACCTTTGAGGAGGACGTCCTCCCATAACACAGGTCTCTGTGTTCAACCTACGGTTCTCGGCCCATAGCTTTCAGGCCCATAGCTGTCAGGCATGGACCCGGACGGTGCTGCGGAAGCGGCGGACCATTTCGCGATCCGGGTGGGACGCGAGCAGGTCCTTGAGGATCGGCACGCTCTCCGCGGTCATCAGCTCGCCGTCACAATCGAGGATATACCCGGTCGACCACCGGTTCCGGATCACCTTGGGGGGCAGCCCAACTTCCGCACAGAGCTTGCGCAGATGATGGACCCCCAGCCTGACAATGCGGTCCGGGTTTTCCGGTTCATCGTCCGGGTTCGGATAGAGGGCGCCGATCAGCTGGTTGTTGCTCACCACGGCGCGATTGGCGAGCAGCAACTGCGCCAGGATGGTGGCCCGCTGTGGGCTGAGAATCCGCTCCCCGAGCGGGCCGGTGAGCGTCCTCGCTTCCGGATCGAAGACCAGAGATGCTGTCATGTCACGCGCGCCGTGGCGCGGAAGCGGCGGACGATGTCGCGGTCCGGGTGGGACGCCAGCAGCTCCTGCAGGATGGGCGCGCTCTCTGCGGTCATCAGCTCAGCCGTGCAGGCCACCAGCCAGCCGGTCTTGTAGACGGTGCCGATCACCCCGTCCGCTCCGACCGACGCGAGGTCCTTGCGCAGGTTGGTCAGCAGGACATTGACCAGGGTGTACGAATGCTCGCTCTCACGGTCGGGGTTCGGATACAGCAGGCCGACGATCTGGTCGCGGCTGACCACCCCACCTTTCGCGCGTATCAGGCGCTCCAGGATCCGGCTTTTCTGGTTGCTGAGATGTGCCTCGCCGGTCGGCCCGGTCAACGTTCGCGTGCTCGGGTCGAGGATGATGGCCTTGATCATGTCAGACCCGGTCGGGACGGGGAGCCTGCTTCGGATTGCCGCACGCGTAGCAGGTCACATAGGTCGACAGAGACAGGGAGGCGGCGTGATAGGTCAGCCAGCCGTGGTCCGTGCAGAGCCGGCAGCGAGGTGCCCGCACAGGGTCGCGCTGGACGAAATCGGGGCGGCGATCGCCGTGCTGACGGGAAACATGGTCGAACCCCATAAATTAACCTCCGCTAAGAGGTTATCAACTCCAGGTTCCGATTCGCTGTCTCTACACGTTTCGTGGCATCGCGCTCGAAATCGAATAATTTCATTGCCCGGAACACCTCGGCGGCCTTCCGGCAGGTGCGGATCGTCGCCCGCAGCGCCTCGGCCTCGCGCTCGGCGCGCGTGATCTCCCTCGGCGCCGGGGTGAAGAGATCGCTCAACCCGGATCGGGCCGCTCAACAACCAGCCAGACCGCATGGCCACCGGTGGGCTCGATGTCCTCGTAGTTCACCCGGATGAATGCCAACCCGGCCGATCCGGCGGACTTCACGTAGCCCTGCGCGCCGAACGGTTTCGGTTCGGTCACCACCAACAGGCAGCCACCGAACCACTCCGTGCCCCGGCAGGCGTCGGGATTGATCTGGACGATCTCGCCGATCTGGAGCGGACGGGGTTCCATGTCACACCTTTCCTTGTTGTCCGAAGGTCATCGACGCCTGGATGATGAGGGCCTTGGTCTCGACGGTGGCGTCCGGGGGAAACGCGATCGGGGTGCCGAGTTGGGCAAAATGCAGCTCGATGAACGCGACCACCGCCTTCAGCATCTGGCGGAGCGATTCCTCATCGGCCATGATCTCATTCGTCCTGTTCCCCGTGTTCGGTGTCTTCGCACGGCGTCCGTGGCGGATGGTAGGACCCGCCCATCCGCTTCAGCATGGTCCCGACGACGATCGCCAGCACGAGGATCGCCAGCGGCAGCACGCCAAGAACCAGGAACCAGCCGAGCAGAACCCACACGATTGTCACGCCGGCGTTATCCGCTCTCGTACAGAGCGGCAATCGCCTTTTCTATCGCGGCGTCCGCCTGGCTGACCTCGTAATCCTGCAATCGCCCGTAGCGGTCGAAGACGCCCTCGATGGCTCTTCCAGACACCAGGGCCGACACGATTTCGGCCGACCAGTCGCTGTTGCCGAATGGGCGCTTGGCGCTGAAGGATTCCTGCTCGGTCCAGAGCCGGTGCAGCAGTGCCAGCAGGTAGTGGCGTATCGTCGTCGCGTAGGCGTCGTTTTTGCCCATGGACAGTGCCAGGATCTGCTGGCCGGTCAGCGCGTCAGGCATCGTGCTTGTGCTCCTTGTTGCTGTGCCACAAGGCGCGGTCGTTCCAGCCAAGGCGCCAGCACAGCGACCGGACGCTGCCAACCGGCTCCGGTGCCTGGTCGAAATGGACCCCAGCTGCGTGGGCCTGCCAGCCGGCGAAATGAAAGTCCGCGTCGGGCCGTTCCAGGCCGTTCAGGATGGCGATGTAGCGCACCCCCTCGTCGAGGCTCACGCGCCGTCAGCCGCGGCATGACAGCCCACGATCTCGGTAATTTCGGCGATGCAATCAGCGCAGATACGCCGGTAGCCGGTCTCCGGCGACGATTTCAGGACCGCCCCGGGATCACCGAGAGCCGCCACGCCGCACCACACGCAGGCCAGCAGCGGCTGGGGTGCCGGCGTCTCGCAATGGTCCGGCACATCGATCCATTCGGGCTGGTAATAGGCGCGCGAAGCGTCATACCAGGTGCGCTGCAGCACCGTCTTTCCCGAGGTCTTGGTGCTCAGCTGGTAATTATCGGTCGGCGTCAGACCGCGGCTGGCCGAAGCATCATCAGGCGGCATCATCACCTCCCTCGGTTGCCATCAATGCCGCGTCACCGATATCTCGCCGGCGGCCAACCCGGACGGCGAGGTGTCCCGACGCGGCGGATAGACGAGCACCCCCCTCAGCGCCGCAATGTGCAGCACCGACAGCAACGTGTACTTCGCGTCTTCCGACCAGGCATTGAACGTCTCGCCGTCGAAGCCGTCCGGAGCCAGTTCGGCCAACACCTGCCCGATGCGCTCGATCGCTTGCTCGGCCGAAGCGCATTGCTGGGCCCATTTGGGGAATTTCGCCAGGATCGCATCGTACAGTTTGGGGAACAGCTCGAAGCTCCAATCGTACAGCAGAAACGCCGGCGGCGGCTTTTCGGCCCAGGCGTGGTTCTTCGCGGCCACGAACAGCAGAGTGACCAGCAGCTGTTTCGCGTGCTCCTCGGCCTCGCTGCGTGTTCGAAGCGGCGCGTTGACGGGACTGCCCAAGATGTTGGCAACGCCAGGGGGCACCGTCTTCAACAGTATATCGGAGTGCCACCCGCCGAGCGGTGCGGGATAGATCAGCACTGCGTCGAGGTTGTCCTCAGTCACGTAGGCCAGCATTGCCATGCCGACTGGCGTTCGCGCTTCGAAGCCAACGTTTTCCTTGAGCGCCTCGGCGCGTGCCCATGGCAGCAACTTGCGCAAGCGCCGGCGGCCTTCCTTTATTATGTGGCGCTCGTCTTCAGGCGGCATCGTCGCCTCCGTCGGTGTTGGCTGCAATCGTGACCGAGGCGAATTGCGCGCGCTCGTGCTTCTCCAACGCGGCGGCGTAATCGCGCCCGACTGTTCCGGCACGCAGCAGCGCCTCCGGGGTCACACCTTTTCGGCAGTGCGGGCAGACCGGGATCATCTTGCCGCGCCAGATCGATTCCAGCTCGCGCACGGCACGCAGATGCGGCGCATAGTTCTCGAGATGGCTGTAGTCCCGACACATCCCGTCATAGGTCGACTGGAACAGCGAACCCGATACCGCCAGGGTATGGATGGTCTCGAAAGCCTCCACCTCGCGCTTGCAATCGTCGCAGGTGATGATGCGGTTCCTGACATCGACCACGAACCTGGTGTGGTGGCAGATCGTGGGCACCACGCGCGTCGCCAGGATGTCGGTGAGCCGGACCACGTTCGCGCCGTCGTCGCTCATTGGACGAAGGCCAGCATCCCGATCGCAAACATGATGACCCCCCATTGCAGCATCAGGGCGTAGCGCAGGATCCAGCGCTTCAGCGCCTCAGCGAGGCCCGTCGGGTGCAGCCGCTCACGGGAGACGAACTCGCGCGCGTCATGCCAGCCAAGCAGATAGTAGCGCGACGCGCCCGGCTCTTTTTTGCCGGTGATCCGGAAGCCTTCCCAGCCAGCCTCGTATTCCCAGCGCTCACACTCTTCCATGATGCCCTGCCACGTCGTTACGACAAGATTATCATACAACCATGTGACGTTCCAGCGTGTGACCACCAACGCTCTGCGATAGAGGGGCGCGTTCCGGGTGCCCGTCGGATCACCCCTCGGTAACTTTATTGCGTGTCTGGCGATTTCTCTCCGGGCTCGATGTCCATTTCCAACCCCGTATGTTTCGGATTGTTGCTCAGGCTGGCGAGCCGCGTCGCAACCTCGTCGATGACCTGCCCGATCTGTTCGTCGCCGGCGAACTCGTCCAGGAAGTCCCCTATCGCTCGCGCCGTCGCCAGCTCGATCGAGACCTTTGGATCGGCCATATGCTCGCGTATCGCGCGCGCAGCTGCTCGCAGGCCGCGGTCGGTATCGCCGTAGGTCGTCATGTCGTCGCCTCCTCTGTCACCTTGCCGTCGATCGTCGGCGCCCGCTTCGGTGCCGGTAGCCTCGAGATGCGCTCGGCGGCGTTGCGCAGCTGCATCAGCGCCTCCTCCGGCATCTCCCGCAGCACCGCCTCCATCGGCTGGGTGAGCACCGGCCCGCTCGCTGCCACCTGGCCGGGCCGCGACAGCACGTCCATCCCGAGCGAGCGCCGCTTCATCGCCACGCCAGACTCGATCAGCTTCGCCGCAGCCGCCACCAGGGTGCCCAGGCTGTCCTTGTCCGGGTTGAGCGACAGCAGCGCCCGCTGGGCATCCCGCCGCTCCTCCGGGTCCGAGGTCCCCAGCACCGCCTGGATGCGGCTCATGATCATCTGGCCGGTGACCCGCATCTCGTCGCCCAGCGCCGCCTGCTCGCGTATCGCGTCGGTGTGGATCGTGGCGAGACTCTTGGCCGTCTTCAGCGCCTCGGCTTCCTCGCGGTCGCGCTGCTGGGAGGCGATCTCGCGACGCTCGGCGATGCTGGGCGCCGGCTCGACCGGGGGTATCGGCGTCTGCGGACCTGGCCGGCGACGCGCAGGGGGGCGGGTATGGGCGTGGTCCGCGCCCCGATCCATGGGGATGGGCTTGGGGGGTGGGGGTGGCTCGCTGTGGTCCGCCCCGTGGTCCGCGTCGTGGTCCGCACCGTGGTCCGCACCGTGGTCCACCATGGCATTGGTGACGAGGGTTGCGGTGATGGCGGAGATTTTCCTGTTCCAGCCTTCCTTGTCGCGTCGCTTGCGTATGGCGCGCTCGGTGATGGAGCCCCAGCGTGTGGCGAGGAAGCGGATCGAGATGGGGGTGGTCTCGTATTCCTCGCGGATTTCGGCCCAGGGGGTATTGCGTTTGGGCTGGAAGCTCATGGGGGGGTCATGTTGACGATGTCCTTGCGGGACATCATGCCGCCGCGCATCGCCGTGTCAGGGAACCCGGCTTTGCCTTTTGGGGGTTCCGGGGGCGGGGGCGGCGCTGCGGGCGCTTTGAATCCGGCCCGGATCATCTTGTCGGCGACCCGTTTGGACCAGTCTTTCATCGCCTCTTCGGTGGTCTTCGGCATGGGGCATCTCCTGGGCGGGGGTTTTATGACGGGGGCGCATCGCCAGCACCTCGTCATGGACCGGGTGCATGACGTCGTCGCGGGCCCCGTTGCAGGCCTGGCAGCAGATGACGAGGTTGCTGAGGGTGTCGCGCCCACCGCGGCTCCGCGGGATGACATGCTCGAACGTGGCGGTGTTGGGCGGCACGCGGTTCCCGATGCGCGGGGTTGGCTGCGGGTCCATGCGGCAGCCGCAATAGCAGCAGCGCCAGTTCTGCTCGCCGGCGAGGTGGTCGCGCAGGTCATTGCTGAGGAACAGGTTCCGCTCACCGCCGCGGGGGGACTTCGCCCGGGCGCTCAGGGACGGGTGCGCGAGGCGCTGGGCGTGGATGGCCCAGGCGCGCTCGATGTCGCGCTGCGTGGCGGGATCACTATTTGCCATGGGCGTCGATCAGCAGGATGGCGCCGGTGGCGACGAGGTCGATGACGCACAGCACCAGGGCCACGAGGGCGATCGCATAGGCGCGGTGACGCGCTCTGGTTGCGGCCTGCAGCGCGTTGGACAGACGCGCGCGCTCCCGGTCGGAGGCGCGGAGCCGATCGGCCAGAACCACTTGCTGGCCGAGCAGACGCCGGCTCAGGGTGTCGAGATCGGCCCGCAGGACCTCTTCCTCGGAGGCGTCCTGCGTTACATCGCCCGCTGGCTCAGTTGACACGGTTCACCATTGCGCTGTGGGCGACCGCTTCCTCGAGCGCCTGGGCAAAGTCGCCAACATAGCTTGGTGCCCCCCTTGCCGAGTACGACTTCAGCCGCTGGGCCAGGTCGCGCGCATCGGCCAGGTTCATTCCGGCGGCCAGATCGTCGACCTGGAGGCAGATGCCCGGCATCGCTTCCGTCGCGCCATCGGGCTGGAACATGACCGCCCGGATGAGGATGTCGGTCTTCCCGTGAGGCATCGCGGTCATCAGCAGGGGCCATACTTCCGCGCCAAACATCTCGACCCTCCCAAAGAAATTATCGGAGCGTCTATCCCGCAGTTCCTGGAAGAGGGAGAACTGTTCCCGCAGAGCGACGGCAAAGCCCTCCAGGAATTCCTTGTTGCGTTTGTTGCCGGCGATGCCGGCCTTCTGCGCCGCGGCCTGGAGCTGCTCGTTGAACGCAGCCATCTCGGATTCCGGCAGCACCAGGGTGCCGGCTGCGATTTCGAACCCGATACCCTCGGCGTAGGCGCCCGCAACCGCCGCCATCGACAAGAAACGACCGACAGCTCCATAGGGTTCGGCGAGCAGCAGTTCGATGAATTCCTGCCGTTCCGCCTTGTGGAAAAACACCCGGCTGGTCTTTTTCGGGCCCTTGCGCCGCGCGGCTCGCCTGGCACCCATCACGCGACCTTGTCGATGCGCGCATCGAGCCGGGCGGCGATGTTGGCGAGCCGCACCTCCAGCTGGGCGATTTCCTCCCGGCGGGGCGCCAGCCGTTCGTCGAGCTCCTTCTTCAGGAGATCGAGATCCTGTCTGAGTTGGGTGATCTCTGCCTGCATCGCCACGTCCTCCGGATTGACGCGCAGCGGCCCGTAGCTGACCTCGCGCATCTGCTCGACCACGAGGCGCGGGACGCCGACCTCCTCGGCCAGGGTCTGGTCGTTCTTGCCTTCGAGATACATGCCACGGGCGTCGTCGAAATGCAGATCCAGCAGCGCGCGGATTTTCATCCGTTCGGCCTGCGTCGGCTTGCGGACATCGACCAGCTTCGGCGGGGCCATCGGGACAACTT
>Ga0302157_10005200_pt1 | contig 13867 bp, 10 predicted proteins | sample I_Bog_N3_3_FD_193502 | JGI IMG/M metagenome (GOLD analysis project Ga0302157, IMG submission 193502) | Peat permafrost microbial communities from Stordalen Mire near Abisko, Sweden - I_Bog_N3_3 | ecosystem: Environmental > Terrestrial > Soil > Wetlands > Peat | place: Sweden: Abisko, Stordalen...
ACAATAGGTATGAATTTGCATGGCGAAATTGAGGTGTGAGCGTTCGCTATAAAAAAATATGGTGAGTCAAAATACCTTGCATATTAAGGCTCACGAAAGGTTTATCGAGTGACTTTAGATATCGATCGATCGGCGCTGTCTAAACTGCAATCGGCGACTCGAATTATTTGCGGGAAAACGAGATGAGCGTAAGCGAGCGTGCAGCGCGAGAAGAGTCCTCATATATATTTCGCGGCCGGGGAGAAATTATCCCCTTCAACACCGCTCAATATTGGGGATTCAAATGGCTAAATTGGTGAATGCAGGAGTTCATTTTGGTGCGCGTAGCCGGCTCGACCTGGCGCTGATGGCTGTTTTCTCCGGCGCCATGGCCGTGAGCGGACTGGCCAGTGCAGAGACGGTCGGCACGCAACACGTGCGCGACGCCATCCTTGGCGGTCAGGCGCAAATGGTCGGCAGCCCGGAGCAGACGCAAGTGATGACCCTGGACGTGGTGCTGCCCGTGCACGACCGTGAAGCGCTGAAGGCCTTGGCGGCGAGCGTGTCCGATCCGCAGAGTCCGGCCTACCGCCACTACATCACGCCGACGCAGTTCACCGAGCGCTTCGGCCCCACCCAGGCGGACTACGACACCGTGGTGAGCTACATGGAGGAGCGAGGCCTGAAGGTCATCGGCGGCAGCCGTGACGGCATGGAAGTGCAGGTCAAGGGCACCATCGCCAATGTCGAACAGGCCTTCCACGTCACGATGCGCAACTACAAGCATCCGACCGAGAACCGCGTGTTCTATTCGCCGGACCGCGAGCCGACGACCGACATGGCGGTCAAGCTGTGGCACGTCTCCGGCATGGACAACTTCTCCATTCCGCATGCGAAGTACGTCAAGCGCAGCGACTACGCCGCCGCCCACGGCATCTCGCCCGAGGCCGTCGTCGGCCACGCCACCACCGGCTCCGGCCCGTCGGCCTCGTTCCTGGGCAGCGACATGCGCGCCGCCTACTACGGCGGCACGGCGCTGACCGGCGCCGGTCAGCATCTGGCCCTGTTCGAGTACTACGGCACCGACCTGGCGGACCTGACCACGTACTACAAGAACATCGGCCAGACCAACACGGTGCCCGTCACGTTGATCTCCACCGACGGCACGAGCACCGCCTGCACGTCCAAGAGCGGTTGCGACGACGGCGAGCAGGAGCTCGACATCACGCAGGCGCTGGGCATGGCGCCGGGCCTGGCGGGCCTGGAGATGTACGTCGGCTCGACCGACACCGCCATCATCAGCGCCATGACCACGCACAGCCCGCTGGCGCTGAGCATCGGCTGTTCCTGGGGCTGGACGCCGGCCGATGCGAGCACGCTGGATCCGTATTTCGAGAAGATGGCGGCGCAAGGCCAGAGTTTCTTCGTCGCGTCGGGCGACGATTCCACCTGGAAGAAGACAGGCGATGCTGCTGCGTGGCCGGGTGACGACGCGCACATCATCTCCGTCGGCGGCACCGACCTGGTCACCGCCAAGGCCGGCGGCGCCTGGTCGTCGGAAACCGCGTGGACCGACAGCGGCGGCGGCATCTCGCCGGACAAGATCGCCATCCCGACCTGGCAACAGATCTCGGGCGTGATCAACTCCAGCAACAAGGGCTCGACCACGCTGCGCAGCGGACCGGACGTGGCGGCCAACGCCAACTTCACGTTCTACACCTGCGACAACCAGACCACCTGCCAGGCCAACGAGTACGGCGGCACCAGCTTCGCCGCGCCGATGTGGGCCGCCTACGTGGCGCTGGCCAACCAGCAGAACGCCAGCAAGGGCGTGGCGGCGGTGGGTTTCTTCAATCCGAAGATCTACGCGACGAACGTGACGTCGAGCTACTCGACCGGCTTCCACGACATCGCCAGCGGCAAGTCCGGCAGCTATTCGGCCGTGACAGGATTCGACCTGGTGACGGGCTGGGGCAGCCCGAAGCCGGCCTTGATCACGGTCTTCGGACAGTAATCGCGGCGCCGGTTTCCGGCCGCATCGCAGGAGGGGCTTCGGCCCCTCTTTCCATGGCGTGTCAGGCCGTCGCCGCGACCCGGGTGAAGTGCTCCACCACCGGCGGCTTCGCGAAATACGGGCCGACGATGGCACGCCATTGCGGGAACAGCTCGCCGCCGCGGAAGTCCACGGTGTGGTTCTCCAGCGTCTCCCAGTGGATCGTCAGCAGGTAGCGCTCGGGCGACTCGATGCCCCTGTGCACCTGCGCATCGATGAAGCCCCTGGACTTCGAGACGACCGTGGCGATGCCGCGCTGGATCGCCTCTTCGAATTCGGCGTTCTTGCCGACGGGAATCGTGAAGTCGGCGTTTTCGAGGATCATGACGACGTCTCGCAGTGGATGAGGCCGCGATTGTCCCTGCGTCGCGTTGCCCCCGCAGGTGACAGGGAACTCACGCCCGTGCGAGATTCAGCGGCGCCGCATCGAATCCCGGAAACACCGCGGCCAGCCTGTTGTCGGCCAAGCCCAGGTTGTGCGCGCAGACGCCCGCCAGCACCTGCCGGAAATCGGTCGTCACCGCGAGGTCGCGGCCTTCGTTGAGCGACGACGCATCGATGCCCGGCCAGCGGCCATACACCTTCCCGCCGGCGATGTTGCCGCCGAGGGCCCACATCGTGTTGCCGTGGCCATGGTCGGTGCCGCCGGTGCCGTTCTGGCGGACGGTGCGGCCGAACTCGGAGATGACGAGGATCGTGGTGTCGTCGAACGTCGGCCCCAGGCGTGTGGCGAGTTCGGCCAGGCCTTGGCCCAGCGGCTGCAGGCGGCCGGCGAGCTGGCCCTTGGCGCCGCCCTGGTTGACGTGCGTGTCCCAGCCGCCGAGCGCGAGGAAGGCGATCTGCACGTTCGGGTCGCGCCGCATCAGCGTGGCCAGGCGGGCGGCGTCGTCGGGGAAGCCGTTGGGCAGCGGGGCGCCGTTGTTGGCCACTGTCTGTTCGTGATCCATCGCGGCCGGACTCATGGCGTCGGCCACCTCGGCGCGCGATTGCTGCGACTCGCGGTAGGCTTTGGACATCGCGTCGTCACCGCTGTAGAGCGCGTCGAACGCCTTGCTCACCTGCGGTCGATCGAGCAGCGTCGGCTTCGTGGCGCGCGCGCCGTTGGCGATGTTGGCCACCGGATTGGCGCCGGCCCAGATGCGCGGCAGCGTGGCCCCGACGCTGATCCCGCGCGTCACCGACGCATGCGTTCCCGCGGGCGCCGGCACGGGCGGCTCGGCGCCCAGCAGCCGGTTGAGCCAGCCGTCGGGCGTGCCCTTGCGGCCCGGCGTGCCAGACTCCATGTAGTCCTGCGCGTCGAAGTGCGAGCGGGTCGGGTCGGGCGAGCCCGAGGCCTGCACGAAGGCGAGCTTGCCCGACTGCCACAGCGGCATCAGCGGGGCCAGGTTCGGGTTGAGGCCGAAGTGGCCGTCGAGATCGAGCACGCCGCCGTCCTGGCCCGGACGCGCCAGCGCGATCGACGAGCGCTGCTGGTAGTACGCGCCTTCGCTGTACGGCACCACCACGCTGAGGCCGTCGACGGCGCCACGCAGGAACACGACGATCAGGCGCTTGTTGCCGGGCAGTTGCTGGCCGGCTTGTGTCGCCGTGGCGGCGAACGCGGTACGGCCGACGGCCGACCAGGCGAGGCCGGCCGTCGCGGCCATTTGCAGGAGTTGTCTGCGTTGCATGGTGAGTTCTCCTGGAGCGTCTAGCGACGCATGAAGTCGGGGCTGCCCAGCACCAGGGCGGCGCGCAGCGGGGGTGGCGAGCCGGCGACGGCAGCACGGGTCTTGTCGGAGATCGCCGGGCTCAGCGTGGCGAGCAGCGCGGTGACGTCGACCGGGGGCGTGGCGCCTTCGACGGCCATGTCCTTGTTCATCGCGCGATCGGTCTGGCGCTCCATGGCCTTCATGCCGTTCGCGCCGGCCGGTGCGTCGGTAAAGTCGACGCGTTGCAGCGGCAAGCGGCCCGACGCCAGCGCGGTGGCGAAGTTCACGCGCTGCGTGATCGCGTTCGGGTTGAGCCAGTCGGCCTCGGTGTCGTGCCAGCCGTCGGGCGTCTGGCAGCCGAACAGCGGCTGGCCCAGCTGCGTCAGGGTGGCCATCAGCGGGCGCACATTGGTCGTCGTGATGCCGGTGGCGCGCACCGACGACAGCACGTACTGGTAAGGCGTCTTGAACTTCACCGGGCGCACATCGTGGAACTCGGGGCTGTCGAAGATCGCCTGCATCGCGGCGCGCAGGTCGCCGTCGGTGTCGAGGAAGCGTTGCGCGATCTGGCTTACCAGCGCGGGCGTGGGCTCGTCGGCGACGAAATGGCGTGCGAGCTTGAACGCGATGTGTCTGGCGGTCGCCGGATGGCGCGCGAGCACGTCCAGCGCGTATTCGCCTTCCAGCTGGCCGTTGGGCGGCACGCTGTGGCCCAGCCAGGTCTTGCTGCCGTCGTCGTGGCGCGCCGGGTCGAATCCAAAGATCGAATCGCCGTGATGCTGCGGCGTCGGGAAGTCCTGGCCGTTGACGAAGCGGCGCTTGCCCGGCTGCTGCGATGGCGCCAGCGTCCAGCCGGTGAGGATGCGCGCCAGTTCGGTGACGTCCTGCTGCGTGTAGCCGCCGTCGACGCCCAACGTGTGCAGCTCCATCACCTCGCGGGCGTAGTTCTCGTTGAGGCCGCTCGGCTTCGCTGCGCCACCGGCAGCGCCGAAACCACGACGAGGCTGGTAGCCCGGCGCCACCGACAGCCAGTTGTCCAGGTAGAACAGCATCGCCGGATGCTTGGCCGTGGCGCCCAGCATCGCGCGGAAGCGACCCAGCACGTGCGGGCGGATCGCCTCGCGCTCGTAGCTCTCGGTGAGCACGCGCACCAGGCCCTTGCCCTCGTAGACGTTGAAGTGGTTGAACCAGAAGTCGACCAGCACTTCTTCCAGCTGGCGCGGGCTGTTCAGGGCCTGCAGCAGGCGTTCCTCGCCGGCCTCGAGATAGATGTTGGCGATCTGCTTGCGGCGCTCGCCGCCTTCGTCGGTCCCGGGCTTCTTGCCATCGGCGGGTGCGGTCTCGGCCTGCTTGGCCTCCTTCGCCTCTTTCTGCATCTCGCGGTAGCTCTGCACCAGCTCACGTTGCGACTCGTTGGGCGTGCGCAGCGTGGCGAGCTGGTTGGCGAGGAACGACGGCAGCGCCAGGCGCTCGGGATGCAGTTGCTCGGCGATCCACGCGGGCGTGCCCATGCGCATGACGCGATCCAGGTCGCCAGGCGCCGGGCCGAAGGCCAGCCGGTTCAGCACGTGCAGCGCGCCGGCCTGCGCCCCGTTGGCGTCCTCCACCGCGAACGCGGGACGCCAGGCCACCGCGGCCAGGGCGGCGGCAAGCGCGCTGCGGCGAGTCATCGTCGGGGCGATCGGCAAGGTCATCATCGTCTTCGCTGGGCGTGCGTGGAGGGGCTACCCAGTTAACGGCAGTCCGGTGGGCGATGTTGACACCCGAAGCGTTGCTGGAAGGCAAAGTCGCGTTGCCTTCCGCGCAAGCTGAACGCGGCCTGTTGAGCGCCTACGAACTAACCCTCACATCCGGCTCAGGCGGATCGGAATCGCCTTGTACGCCGGCACCTGGCTACCCACCGCATGGTGCCACAAGGGCACCAGCGGATTCAGCTCGGGGAAGTAGCCGGCCGCGCAACCGCGCGGGATGTCGTAGCGCACGATGCGCAGGCCGCCGACCTCGCGCGGCGCGCCGTCGGTCGATGCGGTGGCGGCGCGCACCGTCTGGCCGTCGACGAAACCCAGGCGAGCGATGTCCTCGTCGTTCATCATCAGCACGTGGCGCGTGCCGTGGATGCCGCGGAAGCGGTCGTGGTTGCCGTAGACGGTCGTGTTGAACTGGTCGAAGCTGCGCAGCGTCGTCAGGCGGATCACGTCAGGGCCGCGTGCCGTCATGTCGTCGTCCTCGTCCAGCGACGGCGGGCAGATGAAGTTGGCCTTGCCAGTGGGCGTTTTCCACACGCGCTCGCAAGCGGGCAGCGGGCGATGGAAGCCACCGGGTGTCCACATGCGTTGCTCGAAGTCGTGGAAGATCTCCGGGTAAGTCTGCGCGATCGCCACCCGCACCTTCGCGTAGTCGCCCACCCACGCGTCCCACGGCACCTTCGCCGTGGCTCCGAGCATCGCCTTGGCGATGCCGGCGACGATCGCCGGCTCCGACAACAGCTGCTCGCTGGCCGGCTCCGCCACGCCGCGCGAGCCGTGCATGCAGCCGGTCGAATCCTCCACCGACACGGCCTGGTCGCCGCTGGCCTGGCGGTCGATCTCGATGCGGCCCAGGCAGGGCAGCAGGTAAGCCACCTGGGCGTGGACGACGTGGCTGCGGTTCAACTTGGTGGCGATCTGCACCGACAGCGCCGCGCGGCGCCAGCCTTCCTCCACGCGCGGGCCGTCCGGTACCGCTCGCAACAGGTTGCCGCCGAGGCTGACGATGGCCTTGACCGAGCCGGCCATCAAGCCCTTGCAGGTCTCGACGGTGGTCAGGCCCTTGTCCTGCGGCGGGTCGAAGTCGTACAGCGCCTTCAGCTTGTCCATCGGCACCATTTCCGGCTTCTCGGTGATGCCCACGGTGCGCTGGCCCTGCACGTTGGAGTGGCCGCGTACCGGCAGGATGCCTGCGCCCGGCCGGCCGATGTGGCCGCCGAGCAGCAGCAGATTGGCCACCATCTGCACGTTGGCGACGCCGGTCTTGTGCTGCGTCAGCCCCATGCCGTAGACGCCGATCACGCGCTTGGCCGCGCCGATGACCGAGGCCGCGGATTCGAGCGCGGCGCGCGTGAGGCCGCTGCCTTCCTCGATCGCCGGCCACTCCAGCTCGCGCAGGTGTTCGCAGAATGCCTGGAAGCCGTGCGTGTGTTCGGCGATGAACTCGTGATCGAGGACCGCGGGCCTGTCGTCCGCGCGCGCCTGGTCGTCGAGAGCGACCAGGGTCTTGCACAGTCCCGTCAGCGCCGCGAGGTCGCCGCCCGCCTTGAGCTGGTGGTACTGCGTGTTCATCGCCGTGTCCGCCGGCGTGAGCATCTGCACCGGCGACTGCGGATTGGCGAAACGCACCAGGCCCGGCTCCTTCAACGGATTGAACACGATGACGGGCACGCCGCGCTGGCGGCAGTCCTGCAGGTCGTGCAGCATGCGCGGCGCGTTGGTGCCGATGTTGTGGCCCATGATGAGGATGCAGTCGGTCTGCTCGAAGTCCTCCAGCTGCACCGTGCCCACCGGCGCGCCGATGCTCTTGGGCAGGCCGAACGACGTGCTCTCGTGGCACATGTTGGAGCTGTCGGGCAGGTTGTTGTTGCCGTAAAGGCGCGCCATCAGCGCGTACATGTAGGAAGTCTCCAGCGACGCGCGGCCGGAGGTGTAGAACACGGCGGACTTCGGCTCCAGCGCCTTCAGCCGCGCGCCGATGTCGGCGAAGGCCTCGTGCCATGGGACCTCCACGTACTTGTCGGTGGCCGCGTCCCAGCGCATCGGCGCGGTCAGGCGGCCGGTGGATTCGAGCGCGAGGTCGGTCCAGCCTTCGAGCTCGGTCAGCGTGTGCTCGGCGAAGAAGCCCGGGGTGCAGCGGTCGGTGGTGAGTTCCCACGCCGTGGCCTTGGCGCCGTGCTCGCAGAACTCGGCCGGATGCGGATGCGCCGGCTTGGCCCACGAGCAGCTGACGCAGGCAAAGCCGTCCGGCTTGTTCTGCTTGAGCAGGATGCGGGTGCCGTCGAGTCGGATATGCGCTTCGCCCAGCGCATGGACCACCTCCTTGACCGAGGTCCACCCGCCGGCGGCGTGCGTGAACGCTTCGATGCGAATGTCTTCGTCCTGGGCCATGGTTCGGGTCTCGAGAGGGGGCGACATGAAGGGTCGGCAAGGCGTGTGCCGTCGGGTTGTCGGTTCAGGGCGGTGCAAGGCGGGCGCACTCGTGCGACAGTCGGCCCTTGCGAGTGCGCAGCCCGATGCGTGTCGCCCCCCTGGAGCCGCCCGTGGACAACCCGCCGATCTCCGCTGCCCCCGCGCCGGGCCAGCAACCCGACCCGAACCGCGATTACCAGATGTTCCCGGTGCTCAACGCCGCGGACATGAAGCGCATCCACCGGTTCGGCCAGCCGCATCACGTCGATGACGGCCACTACCTGATCCAGGCCGGACAGAAGTCGCGTGGCATGTTCCTGCTGGTGACGGGCCGCGTGCAGGTGTCGCAGCGCGACGGCCTGGGCCGCGTGCTGCCGTTCCGCACCTACGGGCCGGGCGAGTTCCTGGCCGAGGCCGGCACGCTGTTCGGCGGCTCGGCGCTGGTGGATGCGCAGTGCGTCGGCGACGTCGACGGCTTCCTGGTGGTGCCCGACCAGTTGCGTGCACTGATCATCGCCGAGGCCGACCTGGGCGAGCGCATCATGCGCGCGCTGATCCTGCGCCGCGTCAGCCTGATCCAGGCTGGCGCCAGCGGCGCGACGATCATCGGCGCCGCCGGCTCGGCCTCCGTGCTGCGGCTGCAGAACTTCCTGCAGCGCAACGGCCAGCCGCACCACGTGGTCACCGGCGACGACGATCCGGTGGCCGCCGCGCTGCTGGTGCAGTACGGCGCGGCGGCGGCCGAGGCCGTGGCCGTGACGCCCAACGGCACCGTGCTGATCGACCCGAGCGAGACGGCGCTGGCCACTGCGCTGGGCATGATCGACGACCACGTCTGCGACGGCCTCTTCGACGTGCTGGTGGTCGGCGCCGGGCCGGCCGGGCTGTCGACGGCCGTCTACGCCGCGTCGGAAGGCCTGCACGTGGCGGTGCTCGACTGCCGCTCGTTCGGCGGCCAGGCCGGCGCCAGCGCGCGCATCGAGAACTACCTGGGCTTTCCCACCGGCATCTCGGGGCAGGCGCTGGCTGGCCGCGCCTACATCCAGGCGCAGAAGTTCGGCGCCAAGATGATCATTCCGGCCGAGGCCGTGCGGCTCGACTGCTCGCTGGCCGAGACCGAAGGCATCTTCGCCGTGCATCTGGCCGATGGCCGCCGCCTGCGCAGCCGCAGCCTCGTGTGCGCCAGCGGCGCGCGCTATCGCCGGCCTGCGCTGGGCCGCATCGAGGAGTTCGAGGGCCACGGCGTCTGGTACTGGGCCTCCGGCCTCGAGGCCAGGATGTGCTCGGGCGCCGAGGTGGTGCTGGTGGGCGGCGGCAACTCGGCCGGCCAGGCGGCGGTGTTCCTGTCGGCGCATGCCGCCAAGGTGCACATGATGATTCGCGGCAGCGGCCTGGCGGCCAGCATGTCGCGCTACCTGATCGACCGCATCCAGGCCGCGCCCAACATCCAGCTGTGGACCAACACCGAGCTGGTGGAGCTCGAAGGCCAGCTGCCGTCGGGGCTCAGCAGCGTGAAGTGGCGCAGCGGCGGCCGCGACGGCCAGGTGCACGAGCGGGAGCTCCGCAACGTGTTCCTGTTCGTCGGCGCCGATCCCGAGACGCGCTGGCTGGAGGGCTGCGGCGTGGCGGTCGACCCGCACGGCTTCGTGCTGACCGGCACCGACGCCGTGACCGGCCCGGATGGCCGGGTGCTGCCGGGCCGCGTGCCCAATCCGTTCGAGACCAGCGTGCAGGGCGCGTTCGCGGTGGGCGACGTGCGGGCCGGCTCGGTCAAGCGGGTCGGCGGGGCGATCGGCGACGGCGCCGCTGCGGTGGCGCTGATCCACCAGCACCTGGCCGCGCTGGATGCGAAGACGACGGCCTGACACAGATCGCGCCCGCCTGCCAAGACCACGCGCAGGAAAATAGTCACGGCGCTTGTCCATACTGGATCGAATCCGACCTCGCACTGCCGGTCTTTGCGACGTTTCCATTTCAATGAACAGGACGACACCATGGCCATGCACCCCAAGACGTTTCGCATCGGCGGCGAGCTCGAGATCCACCGCCTCGGCTACGGCGCGATGCGCATCACCGGCAAGGGCATCTGGGGCCCGCCGGCCGACCGCGAAGGCGCGCTCGCCACGCTGCGCCGCCTGCCCGAGCTGGGCGTCGACTTCATCGACACCGCCAACTCCTACGGCCCCGAGGTATCCGAAGAGCTGATCAGGGAGGCGCTGTACCCGTACAGCAAGGTCCTGGTCGCCACCAAGGGCGGCCTCACGCGCAGCGGCCCCGATGTCTGGGCGCCCAACGGCAACCCGGCGCACCTGATCAGCGAGGCCCATGCCAGCCGCGAGCGCCTGGGCGTCGAGCAGATCGCGTTGTGGCAACTGCACCGCATCGATCCCAACGTGCTGCGCGACGAGCAGTTCCACGCGGTCAAGCTGCTGCTCGACGACGGTGTGATCACCTTCGCCGGCCTCAGCGAGGTGTCGGTCGAGGACATCCAGGCCGCGTCCAAGGTCTTCCCGGTGTCCACCGTGCAGAACCGCTACAACTTCGCCGACCGCGGCAGCGAGGACGTGCTGAAGTACTGCGAGGCGCACGACATCGGCTTCATCCCCTGGTTCCCGCTCGCCGCCGGCGAGCTCACCCGGCCCGGTTCGGCGCTCGACGCGATCGCCAGGGCGCACGGCGCCACGCCCAGCCAGATCGCCGTCGCGTGGCTGCTGCAACGCAGCCCGGTGATCATTCCGATTCCGGGTACGTCGAAGGTGTCGCACCTGGAAGAGAACGTGAAGGCGGGGGAAATCGAGTTGACGGCCGAGGAGTTCGACACGCTCGACCGGGTGGGGTTGAAGCGTCAGACGCAGGGCTGAACGGGCGCGATGGCGAACACCTGGCGCAGGTAGGCGAGGAAGGTCTCGTCCTTGCACAGCGTCTTTCCTGGCGAATCCGACAGCTTGGCCACCGGCTGGCCGTTGCACTGTGTCAGCTTCATCACGATGTTGAGCGGCGCCAGGCCGACGTCGTTGCTGAGGTTGGTGCCGATGCCGAAACCCAGTTGCGTGCGGTCGGCGAAGTGGCGATAGATGCGCAACGACGTGGCCAGGTCGAGACCGTCGGAGAAGGTCAGGCGCTTGGTGTGCGCGTCGATGCGCAGCTTCGCATAGTGCGCCAGCGCCTTCTCGCCCCACGCGATCGGGTCACCCGAATCGTGGCGCAGGCCGTCGAACAGCTTGGCGAAGTACAGGTCGAAGTCGGCCAGGAAAGCGTCCATGCCCACCACGTCCGTCAGCGCCACGCCGAGGTCGCCGCGGTACTCCTGCACCCAGTTCTCCAGCGCCATCTTCTGGAAGTCGCGCAGGCGCACGTCGAAGGCCTGGTACGACTGCAGGTATTCGTGGGCCATCGTGCCGATCGCCACGAGCTCGAGCTTGCGCGCGAGGTGGACGTTGGACGTGCCCTTGAAGTAAGGGGGTAGTTCCTCCTTGAGCGTGCGCACGACCTCCTCTTGCCAGGCCCCGGAGAAGCGGCGACGGACGCCGAAGTCGAAGAACTCGAACGGGTGAGCGCGCGCAGGTTCGCCTGCGCCGAACGCGTGCAGCGCGGTGATCTTGGCCTGCAACCGCATGCGGCCTTCGGCGAGCGCCGCGGCCTGGTCGCTGCGGCGGAAGTACAGCTCGTTGACGATGGCCAGCACGTAGATCTCGAAGCCCATCACGTGCACCTGCGGACCGTCGGCGACGATCTCCAGCATCCGCCCGTCGGCGCCGATGGCGGCCCGCACGAAGCGCCGCTGGAACCTGAAGATGCGCAGGAAATCGACGAAGTCGTTCTTGATGTAGCGCAGGCTGCCCAGGTACGCGAGTTCGTCTTCGGTGAACGACAGCGTGCACAGATGGTCCAGTTGCGCGTCGACCTCGGCCAGCAGTCCGGCCAGCGGGAACGCGGGCGTGTTGCGGCAGACGAAGCGGTACTCGGCCTGCGCCTGCGGGTGGCGATGCAGCATCGTCTGCCACATGGTGAACTTGTACAGGTCGGTCTCGAGCAGGCTGTGCAGGATGGGGGTCATGGTGCGATTCTCGTTCGGCTCGGGCCCGATCGGCACCCGGCGGCCGTGCTGGTCGAGGATTGGCCTCGGAGCATCCCTTCGTCAGGTCACCGACAACCGCATCGGTTATCCTATCCCCCCCCACAGGATAAAAGCCATGGCCGTCCACCCGTCCCACCCCGACATCATCAAGCGCCTGAAGCGTGCCGAGGGCCACCTGCGCAGCATCGTCACGATGCTGGAGGAAGGCCGTGACTGCCTGGAGATCGCCCAGCAGATGCAGGCCGTGGAGAGCGCGGTGGGCAACGCGAAGAAGACGCTGGTGCACGACCACATCGATCACTGCCTGGAGCACGCCGTGGAGGGCGTCGGCGCGCGCGACGCGATCAGCCAGTTCAAGGCCATCACGAAATACCTATGACCGATTTCCACACCCTGCTGCAGGGCGGCAACGCCTGGCTGTTCATCCCGAGCGCGATCCTGCTGGGCGCGCTGCACGGCCTCGAGCCCGGTCATTCGAAGACAATGATGGCGGCGTTCATCATCGCCGTGCGCGGCACGCTGATGCAGGCGGTGCTGCTGGGCCTGGCGGCCACCCTCTCGCACACGGCCATCGTCTGGGTGATCGCGCTCGGCGGCATGTATTTCGGCCAGCACTGGAGCGCCGAAGCCAGCGAGCCCTGGATGCAGGTCGTCTCGGCCGTGCTGATCATCGGCGTGGCGCTGTGGATGATGTGGCGCACGTCGCAGAACAAGGCGGCGTGTTTCCACGATCACGGCAGCGACGGCGGGCACGACCATGGTCATGGTCATGGTCACGCACACGAACATGATCATGCGCACCATGATCATGACCACGCACACGCGCATGCCCGAGTCGCGCAGGCGCACGAGCACGCGCACGACCATGCGCACGCGCATGACGAGCACGCACACCACCCTGTGCATGGTGCTGCGTGCGCGCACGATCATGGCCATCACGCCGCCCATGCGCCGGCCCTCGCTGCAGCGCCGGTCGAACAGGACGCCCACGAACGCGAACACGCCGAGCAGATCCGCTCGCGTTTCGCGAACCGCGAAGTGACGACCGGCCAGATCGTGATGTTCGGCCTCACGGGCGGCCTGATCCCGTGCCCGGCGTCGATCACCGTGCTGCTGCTGTGCCTGCAGCTCAAGAAGATCGCCCTCGGTGCCGTGCTGGTGCTGGGCTTCAGCGTCGGCCTGGCGCTGACGATGGTCGCCTCGGGCGTGGTCGCCGCATTGAGCGTCAAGCACCTGTCGAAGCACGTGAACCAGTCGGGCCGCTTCAGCGAGCTGGCGCGCAACGCACCGTATCTTTCGAGCATCCTGATGCTGATCGTCGGTGTCTACGTGGGCTACCAGGGCCTGCATGCGCTGGTCTGAAGAAGCGCTCTCCTGAGACGACGAAGCCCGCACGCAGCGGGCTTCGTTCCTTCAGGCGTCGCTCTGCGCGTCAGGCGACCGGCGCCAGCGGCTTGGCACCGAAGCGGCTGCCCAGCAGCACCTGCGCCACCGAGGCGACGACGATGTTGAGGATCAGCGCGAACAGGCCCGTATACATCGCATACGAATCGCCGCCGACCAGGAACGTGTGCACCGGCTTCACGCCATCCGCAAACGCCAGCCACGTGCCGGTGGCCAGGCCCACGGCCCAGCCCAGCAGCAACGCCGGGGCACGGAACCACGCGAAGAACAGCCCGAACACGACCGCCGGGAAGGTCTGCAGGATCCACACGCCGCCCAGCAGCTGCAGATCCAGCGCGAACTTGGTGGGCAGCACCAGGATGATGACCAACGCGCCCAGCTTCACCACCAGCGACACGATCTTGGCCACCTTGGCCTCGCCCGCGGGCGTGACGCCCGGCTGCACGTAGGCCTTCCAGAAGTTGCGCGTGAACAGGTTGGCGGCGCCGATGGACATCACCGCGGC
>Ga0302157_10005205_pt1 | contig 13862 bp, 9 predicted proteins | sample I_Bog_N3_3_FD_193502 | JGI IMG/M metagenome (GOLD analysis project Ga0302157, IMG submission 193502) | Peat permafrost microbial communities from Stordalen Mire near Abisko, Sweden - I_Bog_N3_3 | ecosystem: Environmental > Terrestrial > Soil > Wetlands > Peat | place: Sweden: Abisko, Stordalen...
TGTAAAAGCCATAGGAAGGTGCGCGTATCCAGCAGAAACGTCATTTCGAAGGCGGCGGCACAAGCGGCACATCCACCAGATAGCCGAAGCCGGAATCGGTCAAATCCTGATCGGTCATCGGACCGAAAGCGTCATCGTCCCAGCTCAACTTCCCTCGATAGGCTCCGATCAGGCGAAATGGAGTCTCCGGCTTTGAGACGATCGGCTCTTGAAATGGAACGATCTTCGCCACCGGCTTCTTCCCCCGCATCACCACAACTTCCTTCCCCGCCTCTGCCTCCTTCAGCAGCCGCGAGAAGTGAGTCTTTGCCTGGTGGACGGTATAGGCCATGGACTAAGCATACTTAGTCCACTTTGCCGAGTCAATCAAACTTGGCCCCGGCTGCACACCCGATTCCGCCCCAGGTGTTTTGCCTCGTAGAGAGCCTGATCGGCAGTCTCCACCAGCCTCGACGGGGCCAATTCCGCCTTCGGCACTGCGGTCGCCACACCAACACTCAACGTGAGTCGCTCGTTGAACGGCGAAGATCGATTGGGAATGTCCAGCTCCGCGATGGCCGCGCGCATTCGCTCCGCCACTACCAACGCGCCTTCAGTGTCGGTGTCTGGCAGCAGCAGGACAAACTCCTCGCCGCCGTATCGGGCGATCAAATCATAGGCCCGGAGCGCCTGCTGGCCCAATGTGCGGGCAATCGTAGCCAGGCACTGGTCGCCATAGGCGTGGCCGTGCATGTCATTGATTCCCTTGAAGAAGTCAACATCCACCATCAGCACCGCAACCGGCCCTTTGCTGCGCAACCCGCGCCTCCAGGCATCTTCAAGAGAAGAGGTAAAACACCGGCGGTTGGGAATGCCGGTCAGCGGGTCAATCAGCGACAGCCGTTCCAGGTTTGAGTTCGCCGCCCGCAGCTCCCTTTCGCGCTGCACCAGCAGTTGCTGGGCAACAACATAGTTCAGTTGCACTGCCCCTGCATGAAGGCTTTGCAAGGCAAACAGCAAAAAGATTGCGCCAAGCGCCAGCACCAAATGCTGCGATGCAATCGACGCGGCCAGCGCGAAGATCCCCGCAGTCACCAGCGCCGGACAGAGGCTCTCAATCAGCAGCTTGCCCCGCCCAAGGGTTCTGCCGCCGCCGGGATTCTCCTCCCTCGACATGAAAAGCGCTCGCCATCCGGCGAAGACGAAAGGAACGCTCCAAAGCAGGTCAAGAAGGGTCCCCGCACGCAGATTCCATCGGCTGCTGGCGTAATCCATCCCCAGTTCCACAGGTAGGTAGAGCCACACCACCGCGCACAACAGACGGATGCGGCGACGCTCTTCCCGCGTCGACCAGGAGACCAGCCGCAGAATCGCGAGCACCGCCAGCAGCGAGCATTCCGCACCGTAGATGCGCCCCATCACCGTGGCGGCCTGCTCCGGCGGCAGGCTCATGTGGAACAGGCGCACACAGGCAAGTCCAAATGCCAGCAGGATCTGTGCCGCGTCCAGAAATGCTACGGCCCGGATTGACTCCGTCTCCCGCGTCCGGGAAATGGCCAGCAGGATTGGAAATGCCGCGGTGATGTAAAGAAAATCCGACGCATCCACCGATAGGTTGCTGGCGGCGTTCGACCGGCCAATGAAGGTCTCAACCACCTGCCCGCCGGCCCAAAGCAGCACCCCCACCGAGAGCCACCGCCAGGCAAACTGCTCTCGGAAAGGAACGCGACGCGCACGCCACAGAAAGCACACCGCGGCCAGAACCGGAATGGCCGCTGTCGCCAGCCGCGAGGCGGCCACCGCCCTTTCGCCAAGCGCCAGAATCAGACCCGCATGGATCGCGATGACCACCCAAAGCGAGTAGGCCAGCAGCGTCCGAGTCGAGAACCGAACACTTGGTCGAATTTCGATTGCCGTATCTGACATGGCAGATCTTTACTTTCCCGGCACAGTCGTCAACTGGCCTGTGACGAGGGCTCAATATCCTTTTTTCATACCATAAAGTTACAGGCGACCTGGGAAACAAGGCTTGACGGTCGGCGTCCCGTCTTTCTCCATTTTCAGCCCAACATGCGGTTCGGCCCAACAGAAATCGCATCGCCAATCAACGAAGTTTCAGAAATCAAAGCGGGCAGCGCACCAGCGTAGCAGCGCCAAAAGACCGCACCAAGCCCCGCTCACTATGATGGAGTGAGTTTGGTTCGAGTCCCAATGGCCGCCAGCGACACCACAACCCGCACCCTGCCCACCCTGCGCGAGTTCTTTTCGCCCGGCGGCATCCTCGCCAAATCGTCGCTGCCTTACGAGTTCCGCCCCGGCCAGCTCGAGATGGCCAAGGCCGTCGAACGCTCCCTCGAAGAGCGCCGCCACCTGATCGTCGAAGCCGGAACCGGCACCGGCAAAACCCTGGCCTACCTGCTCCCCGCCCTGCGAACCGGCCAGCGTGTCATCATCTCCACCGGCACCAAGGCCCTTCAGGACCAGCTCTTTTTCCGCGACGTCCCCTTCCTCGAATCGCTGCTCGGCCCCCTCCGCGTCTGCTACATGAAGGGCCGCGCCAACTACCTCTGCCGCCACAAGCTCGTCACCCTCCAAACCCAGCCCATCCTCTCCGGCCTCGAAGAGATTGACCAGTACCGCCAAATCTCCGCCTGGGAGAAGACCACCGAAACCGGAGACCGCTCCGAAATCTCCGGCATGCCCGAATCCAGCCCGCTCTGGAACAAGCTCGACGCCCGCACCGAAGCCTGCCTCGGCTCAACCTGTCCCGACTATCGCCGCTGCTTCATCACCGAAATGCGCCGCAAGGCGCTCGAATCCGACATCATCATCGTCAATCACCACCTCTTCTTCGCTGACCTGTCGGTCAAGCAGGAGTCGACCGGCGCGCCCGATGCCGGAATCCTCCCCGAAGCCGCCGCAGTGATCTTCGACGAAGCCCACGAACTCGAGGAAGTCGCCTCCAACTACTTCGGCCTCTCCGTCAGCAACGTCCGCTTTGAAGAGCTGGCCCGCGATACCGACGCCCTGCTGCGCGGCAAGGAAGGCGCGGAAAAGCTCCCCGCCGCCACCCAGCAACTGCGCGAGCGTGCCCGCATGTTCTTTGCCGGGCTGCCCATGGCCGGCGACGGCCGCCAGCCCTTCGTCGGCCGAGAAGACTTCCTCGAAACCTCCGGCGACCTCTACATGGCCGTCCGCGCCACCCTGCGCCTGCTTGAAGCCGAAATGGAAGGCATGAAGGGAGTCGACGAAGCCCCCGGCCTGCGCAAACGCGTATCCCGCCTCCGCACCGAGCTTGAGTTCCTGCTCGAATCCAACGCCAGCAACATGGTCTATTGGATGGAACGCCGCGCCTCCTTCGGCGGAGACAAAGCTGCCCCCCGCGGCCCCCGTGCCCAGTCCCGCAATACCTTCCTCCAGGCCACCCCCATCGATGTCTCCGAACTGCTCCATGAAATGGTCTTCGATCAGATTCCAACCGTCGTGCTCACTTCGGCCACCCTCACCGTGCAGGGTGGTTTTGAACACATGCGCAAGCGCCTCGGCCTCACTGAAGCGCGCGAACTCGTCGTCCCCTCCCACTTCCAATACGACAAGCAGGCACTGCTCTATCTGCCCCCCAACATGCCTGACCCCCGCGAGCCCGACTTCCCTGAAGCCGCCGCCGAAACAATCCGCCGCGTCCTCCACATCACCCGCGGACGCGCCTTCTGCCTCTTCACCAGCTACAGCCAGATGCGCGACCTCTACGAGCGCCTCCTCCCGGTCCTCGACTTCCCCCTGCTCCTCCACGGCACCGCGCCCCGCAAAGCCCTGCTTGAAGAGTTCCGCTCCACCCCCAACGCGGTCCTCTTCGGTACCTCCAGCTTCTGGCAGGGTGTAGACGTCCAGGGGGAAGCCCTCAGTTGCGTCATCATTGACAAGCTGCCCTTCGCCGTCCCCAGCGACCCCGTAGTAGCCGCCCGCATGCGAGCCATTGAAGAAGCCGGCGGCAAGCCCTTCTTCGACTACCAGGTCCCCGCGGCGGTTCTCACGCTAAAGCAAGGCTTCGGTCGCCTCATCCGCTCGCTTGAAGATCGTGGCGTCCTCGTCCTCTTAGACCCCAGAGTCCGCCGCCAGCGCTACGGCCAGACCTTCCTCCAGAGCCTCCCCCCCTATCGCATGACCACCTCCATCACCGACGTAGAAGCCTTCTTCGAGAGCCAGCCATAGACACGCTTTGTAACGAGGGCACGGCTCGGGAAACCCACACGCAGTGTGGGTCGCGGGCCAATAAAGCCAATCAAATAAACGCTGGGCTTTAGCCCCCGAGGGATGTTCTTTGTGAATCTTGACTCAAAACCCGACTTTTTCCGCAGCCTCTTCAGCCCCTGCGGGCTTCCCAATCTCAAATCCGCACCAAAATGGAGTTTTTCCGCAGCCCGTTTACCCCCGGACGGGGTCCTCTGTCCCTCCCCCGAGACACTTCGGAAGAAGATCACTCACCCGAGCCGCGCCCCCCACAAAGATTCCGAAATACATCCTGATACCAGCACCCAGAGGCCAGGCCCGGTCTGCATGTGAGATTGAATCGACGACTCTACAAAAAGTGTTCACTCGGTCCTCAACGCCCGCATCGGATCGACACGCATGGCGCGGCGAGCCGGAATGTAGCAGGCCGCAAGCGCTGCGGCCATAAGCAGCAATGCGGCAGCCGCGAAAGTCAGAGGATCGGTCGACTTGATGCCATAAACATAGCCCGCCATCACGCGGCTGAGCGCCAGAGCCGCCACCAGCCCAATCCCTACGCCGACCAGGGTTAAACGCAAACCCTCGCGCAGCACCAGCCGCAGCATCGTCGAGCGGTCTGCGCCCAAAGCCATGCGAATTGCCAGTTCCTGGGTGCGACGGCTCACGGTATACGACATCACGCCGAATATCCCAATCGAAGAAAGCACCAGCGCCAGTGCCGCAAAAACCCACACCAGCATCATCGGGAACCGAAGCGTGCCGTAGGTCTGCGCCACCATCTCGCTCAGCAGCCTCACTTCAGTCAGCGGCTGTTCCTTATCGAGCGACATCACTTCCTCACGTATCGACGGCACCACCGTCATCGGCGGCACCGCGGTGCGAACGTCCAGATTGGCCCACGACACGGGGTGCTGCTCAAACGGCACATAAATGTCAGCGCGAGCTTCCCACAAGTCATACCCTCGCCGATCTTTCACCACCCCGACGATCCTCAATGGCTCTGCCGGCCCGGCGCTCTGCCCCGAGTAGACATGCGCCAGAACCGTGAGATTCTTCCCCAGCGGATTCTCGTGCGGCCAGTAGCGGCGCGCCACCGTTTCGCTGATCAATGCCACCGGCGGCCCCTCTGAGGTGTCATTGTCAACAAACTCCCGGCCTGCCGCCATGCGGATGCCCTTGGCGCCGAAGTCTCCCGGCGAAACCACATTGAGGCCCGCACTCGGCTCCTGTCCAGGCTCTGCCGCAGGTTGCCCTTCCGGTTCAAAGAAAACATTGGAACCCGGTTGCTCAATCCCAGCGGATTTCACTCCCGGCGTGCGCCTCACCTTTTCCAGCAGTTCGCGGAAGAAACTTGTCTGCTGCGTAGCGGTTGGGTACTTATAGTGGGGCAGGTCAATCTCCATGGTCACTGCATTGGTTGCATCGATTCCCAGGTCTACCTGCGTAAGCCCAAGAAATGTCCTTACCAGCAGCCCAGCGCCGGCAAGCAGCACCAACGCCAGTGCCACCTCGGAAACTACCAGGCCGTTGTTGAGGCGGCGGCGTCCCGACTCCGTCGTCGAACTTGCCGAGCCTTCTTTCAGCGAGTCGCTCAAGTCGGTTCTTGAAGCGGAAAGGGCCGGCGCCAAACCAAACAGGATTCCCGTGGCGACTGTTACGCCCGCCGAGAAGACCAGAACACGCCAGTCAATGCCGATCACGCTCGCATTGGGAACACTGAAGCGATGATAGTGAGTCATTTCCCGCGTAAGCAGGCGATCCCCAAGGTAGGCCAACAGCAACCCGAGCGCCCCTCCAGCCGCCGCCAGCAGCACGCTTTCGGTCAGCAACTGCACCACCAGCCGCCAGCGGTTGGCCCCAATGGCAACCCGTATGGCGATCTCGCGCCTGCGGCCGGCGGCCCGCGCAAGCAGCAGGTTGGCAACGTTCGAGCAGGCGATCAACAGCACGAACAACGCCGCCCCCGACATAATCAGCAGTGGCGTCGACATTTGACGGTAGTAAGCCGCGTGCAGCGGTTCCACTTTAATGCCCCAACCCTTGTCGGCTTCCGGATATCGCGTGGCCAGATTGGCGGCCAGGGTGTCCATTGCCGATTGCGCCTCCCGCACGCTCACGCCAGCCTTCAGCCGGCCCTGCGCCTGCAAGTCGCGCGAAGTCGCACGCGCTGCTTCGCTTAGTTCGCCGGGCGTCAATGCCAGCGGCACAAACACGTCCATCTCTTGATCCCATGTGAAACGAAAGCGAGCAGGCAGCACGCCCACGATCGTGTAGCGCTTTTCATCCAGGTCGATCGCCTTGCTCAGGATCGCCGGATCGGAGTTGTACCGTTCCTGCCATAAGCGATAACCGATCACGGTAACCTGGTCGTGGCCTGGCTGCATCTCCACCGGCAAGAAAAAGCGGCCCATCAGCGGCTGTATGCCGAACATCGGCAGCAAATCGATCGAGGTCTTAATCCCTGTGATGCTCTCCGGCCGGTTGCTTTCGGTGATGTTGAAACCCGACCAGCGGTAGTAGCCTGCTTGCTGGAAGATGCCCGTCTCCAGGCCGATGTCCGCCATGTTGGGTGCGGACACACCCGTCTGCACATAGCCCTCGCCCGCCTGGTTTCTCCATTGCCCCAGCCCCACCAATTGCTCCGGATTCGGATAGGGCAGAGGGCGCAGAATAATGGCGTCCACCAGGCTGAAGATGGCGGCGTTTGCGCCGATGCCGAGCGCCAGAGTAAAGATCGCGGTGACCGCAAAGCCTGGATTCCTCACCAACTGGCGCGTCGCAAACCGGATATCGCGAAAAAGATTCTCAAACCACGCCTGGCTGTTTCTCATCTCGATGCTCCCCTGTGCCCCTGGCGGGCTGCCCAATACAATCCCTGAATCGCGATGCACATCTTCCGGGTTGAGTTCGCGCTCCAGTCTTCAACAGGAGCATACGCTTCCCGGTTAGGTAATCGTAAACGCGGCGGGTGCCCCCGGTCCCTTGGAACCGCAACCCACCTGGGTGCCCCATCCATTCGCAGTTCTATCGCGAATGGGTGGGAAAGCAACACTCCCAATCAGACAGTCCCTCGCATCTGGGGACCGGGGATACCACCAGGCCTGGGTGCCCCATCCATTCGCAGTTTTATCGCGAATGGGTGGGAAAGCAACACTCCCAATCAGACAGTCCCTCGCATCTGGGGCCCGGGGATACCACCAGGCCTGGGTGCCCCATCCATTCGCAGTTCTATCGCGAATGGGTGGGAAAGCAACACTCCCAATCAGACAGTCCCTTGCATCTGGGGACCGGGGATACCACCAGGCACTACTCGCCGGAAACTGGCACACCGGCAAGCCGATGGATACCCGCAAACACCCATGCATCCGGCACCTGCCCTGTCTTCGCGCAGAATCGCCAAATCGCGTTTCGACTACCGTGACCGTCGGCGAGAAAGGCTTGCCGCGCTGCCCCGGTCTGATCCACCTTCATCTCAGTAGTCACAGGTCGAGCTGCAGTTGCGAAAAACCTCTCCCTGTAACGGCCACTTGCATCTCCTCTAACAATCCAAAACCAACCCGGAAAAGAAGGCCCGGTCCGGCCGCTTGGTGGCACTCTTCATACCCCGAAAATAATTCCAAAAACTTTGCACGTTAATTCCACTCCCCGGCGCATACTCATTTCATAGCAGTATTCCGGCCCCTTCACAGGGGCCGAACTGAAGCCGAAACCGCCCAACCGCCCTACCCCCCCGGCCTTTTGTTGATGGCAAAGGGCTTACGCAATTACCCCCTCGAAACAAAGGACTTACAGGCGGGTGTTCGTTGCAAAACTCCCTTTTTGCACCGAAAAACAATTCAAATCGTCCTTTGGATTTCCTATCCATCGCGGAATCCGTCTGCTAACGTCAAAGCGCGGAGACCCAATGGAAGTCAATCCTAAAGACGTCCTCCTCGTCATCGATGTCCAGAACGACTTCTGCCCCGGCGGCGCGCTGGCCGTCTCCGGCGGAGACGAGGTCGTGCCGCTCATCCAACGCCTCGCGCCCGCTTTCCAGCACATCCTCCTCACCCAGGACTGGCACACCGCAGCGCACTCTTCCTTCGCCTCCGCACATCCAGGCGCAAAACCCTTCCAGCAGATCGAAGCCAGCTACGGCAAACAGACCCTCTGGCCCGACCATTGCGTCCAGGGAACCATCGGCGCCGAGTTCCATCCCAATCTCGATCTCACCAAGGCTGAACTCATCCTCCGCAAGGGCTTTCGACCGCGGATCGACTCCTACTCAGCCTTCTTCGAGAATGACCGGACAACCGCAACAGGGCTCGGCGGCTATCTGCGCGAACGCGGCCTCACGCGGGTATTCCTCGCCGGCCTCGCCTATGATTTCTGCGTGGGGTACTCAGCGCTTGACGCGCGCCGCCTCGGTTTCGAGGCAATTGTGCTCCGCGACGCCTGTCGCGCCATCGACCTCGGCGGCTCGGTTGCGGCGATTGAGTCCGAGTTCGCGCGTGCTGGAGTCCGGCGAATGGAAAGCACCGAAGTCCGCACCTAACCTACTTCGGAGCGGCGTCCGAGCTGGCAGGGTCGTCAAGCCGGGCAATGTGGACCGTGGCTTGCGTCTCCGGAACCGTACCATCGTTCACCTGGACCTCGACCGGCTTGCCAAGCAGAAGCAGCCGCTGCGGCGCCTTGCCCCGTGCCGGAACCATGAGCCGCTGCGTAACGGAGCTTGTATCCGTTCGCGCCGTCACGGCCACTTGTGCGGCTGCAAATCCGTTGTTGGCCACGTTGATGGTGACCAGCCAACTCCCGGCCTGTTCCGGATTGGGATACACGCTGGAAATGGTCAGGTCAGGCAGTCCCTTGTCCGCATTCACCCAGTCGTTGAAGAACCAGGACAGATCGCTCTGGGTTCCAGCCTGTTCCAGCAGCTTTTCAAAAGGACTGGGCCCGTTATCGCGGCCGTAGCCAAGGCTCACATCGGCAGCCGGATCGTAAGCTCTCAGAGCCGCGGAGAGCGTTGCGTCGCCGACAATCTGGCGCAGCATCCAGAAGACATACGTCGCCTTGGTGCGGTAGTAAACCGGAGAAATAGCCTCGGCGAGCGGCTGGCCCACACTGGTGCCAGGGCTGTCCGGCTCGGCCAGTGCAAGAGCGGGCCGTCCGGCCTCGAGCGATTCCAGAGCCTTCTCGTGCCCCTGCTGCTTCTCAACCCACAACGTCCCCATAAAGTGCGCAACGCCCTCGCTCAGCCACGCCCGCGGCGACTCCATCCATGCATGAGCGAGTGCATGCGCCATCACGCCGTCAAGCTGCTCCGGAGCGGCGGTGCGAATGGCCGTGGCCAGCATCGAACCGGTTTCGTACGGAGCGTCCTGCGCATCCGGCAGATCGAGCAGCGTGAGCTGCGAGCGCGGACGCTGCCCAAGCCAGCCCTGCAGAAAAGGCGTTACACCGGCTGCAGCATCCGCCCAGGCCGGCACGGCCGCTTCATCGTCGGGCAGAACCCAGACGACCGTATTCGTGGCGTTGCGCGGAGTGCGGATAGCGACGAACAGGCTCGGCGCCTCAAAGCCGAGCGTTTCTCCACCATTGTCGGCCGTGGCCACGCTCCACACTTCGTCCCCATGTCCCCCTGAATCCGTGACCGTGAGCGGCGCCATCCGCCCGTTGATCAGGGCTACGGAAGGCGCTCGGCCGCGAGGAAACTCGCTCGTCAGCCGAAGACGGAAGCGGGCCCCGGAGATGCGCAGCTTATGCTCGCCGATCTCGTCGAACAGGCGAGCACCATCGCCGAGAATCACAGGCACGCTGGAGACCGGGTACCAAACCACGTTCCCGAACCCTCGCAACCCGGTGAAGTCGACGCCGATCTGGTCCCAGTCCGAGTGCAGAGCCACGTCGTCCGGAGTTCCGATAACCACCAGGCGCTGCGCGTTCAGCGCGATGGTTCCGGAGTAGGTCACGTCAAGCTGCAGCACCCCGCCAGGCGCAAGCGGCTGCGCCAGCGGAACGGCCGCCTCGTGCAACTGCCCGGTGTGGTCGGCATCCGAGTTGAGCACCGCGACGGTGAAGGCGATGTCCCGCCCACTCACCCGGATGCGCTCCCAGTCGAGCGACGAAGATATCTGTAGCGGGATGTGCGATAGCGGCTTGTTGCCGTCATTTCGCACAGTGACCAGGGCGCGCACAGCGATGTGCTTGTCGACCGGACGCAAGCGCACGTCCAGATCGAAGTCGGTGAAGGTGATCGATTGCCGCTCCGCGTCCTGGGCAGTAGGCGCGTCGGTCATTTTGATGGGCGGCGGCGTCGCTGCGGGTCCGGCCTGGGTGGTGGTCTGCCCGTTGGAATCGATAGAACGGGAGAAGATGACTTTGCCGCTGGGCGGTTTCGTCTGGGCGGCTGGGCCAGGCGAGGTGGCGGGCGTCGCCGCTTCCGGAACAGGCGGCGTGTAGGTTGTCGTCTGCGCCGTCAAAGCTGCGGACGACAGGCCGGCTGCAAGCAACAACAGACTGCCGGCGAGAAGGTACTTCATGAGCCCAGGCCTTTCTGTTTTCCTGGTTTGGACGCGCTGCCGCGGGAGGAGTCACTGGAGACCGCGCGGCGGCCTGCCGTACGGCGCTGGCGAAAGGCTTCATACAGGACCACAGCGCCGGCGGCGGAGACGTTGAGCGAGCTCACGCCCCCGGCCATCGGAATCCGCAGCAGGTGGTCGCAGGTCTTGCGAACCAGGTCGTGCAGGCCGGCCCCTTCGCGGCCCAGAACCAGCACACAGTCGCCACTGAAGTCGAACTGGTCGTAGTCGGACTGCCCGCGCTCGTCCAGACCGATCACCCAGATATTCCGCTCCTTGAGCTCTTCAAGCGCACGCACCAGGTTGACCACCCGAGCGATCCGGATGTGCTCGGATGCACCTGCGCTTGCCTTGATGGCTACCGGACTCAAAGGAGCGGAGCGGCGCTCGGTAATGACTACACCGTCCACCCCCGCGCCGTCGGCCACGCGCAGCAGCGCCCCAAGGTTCTGCGGATCTTCCACCCCGTCAAGGGCCAGCAGCAGGCGGCGCGCGCCGGATGGGTTGGGCGCGTAAAGGTCTTCGATACTTAGAAAGTCCATCGGCCGCACAATCGCCACAACCCCTTGATGCGCAGGCGTCTTGGCCATCACCGTCAACTGTTCGCGCGACTCCTGGCGAACGCGGATGCCAGCCTGGCGCAGCGCATTCGTCAGCTTCTCCAGCCGCTGATCGTCACGCTCTCGCGCCACTAGAACATGGTCAAAGCGACGCCGCCCGGCCTTGAGCGCCTCTTCCACCGAATGCACGCCGTAAAGAACTTCCATAACCCTTAGTATATGTGGGTTTGCCCTACGGCCTCTGAATCCCCTGCCCCGCAACGTTGTCGCGAACCTCCTCCACAGGTATTTCCAGCCCGCCAATGTGGTCGCTCGCTGCGTCATGCACGCCGATGCGGAGAAAGTAATTGCCCTTCACCGGAATGGCAATCTGCTGCTGCACCCCCAGTCCGCTGGCCAGCATCTGCCGATAGTGCGCATCGCTCACATTCAGCACCGCAGTAGTCAGCAGCGAGTTCACCTGGGTTCCCGTGGGGTCGAAGACCAGCGTTACAAACTCAACCGTGCCGTGATGAAAGCCGTTGGCAACGGGTGCCAGACGGAACGCATGGGCATCCGCCTGGATGTGCACGGTGTAGACACGAAACGGCTTGCCCTTGTACCCCGCGCTCATGTAGTTGTCAGCTGGAAGCGGCGCCTTTTTGTCCAGCTTCACAACCTTGTCGTCGATGGAAAGTGCGGCGGTAAACACCACCTCCGTCGGCGGAATCGCCCCCAACTGCATAGTGGCCTCAAATCCGCCTTTAGGATGTGGAATCAGAGCACCGGCGCTCTTGGCACGCTCGGGATCGGCGTTCGCTGCGGTTGACCCTTCCGCGGCGTCCTCACTCCCTGACTCATCCCCGCCGAAAGGATTTCCCGCAACCTTTCGCTTCTGCATCGCCGCCAACAGGCGCTGCTCCAGCTTGGCGCGGTCAATGGCGTAGTAGCCCTGACGGTACTGCACGCGAACACCCGGCCTTTCGAGCTTGACCTTGATGTGCCGGAACTGGCCCTCCCATTTCTTGTTGGTCGTCGCATAGGCCAGCGTGTAGTAGTTCGAGCCGTTGTTCACGATCTGGGCAATCGCCTGCTTCAGGCCATTGGTGTTGTAGTAGGCCCTGCCGCCGGTTGCATCGGCAATGCTGTCCAGGTCCATGTGCTGAAAGGCCTGGGAAGCCTCGAAGCGCATCCCGGCCGTTGGGGAGGCGCCCCGGTTATTGCTCGCCTGGAATTGCGGCAAAGTCTCCAGGCCCCGCGCGTCAATTGGGTACACGGCCACCCGGCTCAGGGTCAGCGCATCGGTCAGGTCGTCCGGGTTGTCATTCAGAACGTCGAACTGGTCCCGGAACGACTTGCCGAACGAACTGCCGAGTGGATCGGCCAGGTACGAGGAGGGAACTGCCCCAGTCAGCCAGATCAGGTTCTTGCGGCCGGGAAAACCGTTGAGGTAGCGGCCCATCATCTGAAAGCCTTCGTGCAATGCGTCCAGCCGAATGCGGCGGTATTCCTCAGCCGACCCAGGAATCAGCTTTTTCAGTGCGGGCATGTCGCGTTTGCCCTTGGCGGCATCCAGCAGCACCTGCTGATCGGCGGTAAAGCCCTGAATCAGCCGCATCTCGGTGTCCGTCCTTTGGAAGATGGCGATGGGCGTTCCCGGCTGCATGTGCTTCAAATAGTCGATCAGTTGTTCCCGCACCTCCATTTGTGCCTGAAGGCTGCCAGTGGCAGCGTCCAGCAGCATCACCGTCGACGAGTTGGTGTTGGCGATGGGCGTGTAGTTGGTAAATGTGTTGGGCGGCAGGGCCGGGGTGGCCTTAAGGCGCGTCAGGTCTTCAGCGCTCATGGGAAGGTGTTCTTCGAGGTGCGCAATACGCTGCGGGTCGTTCTCTTCGGTTACGGTGAAGTCGGAAGCACTAAGACCTCTCACCGGCTGCCCGTCTTTATTGGTGACCACCACATCCACCAGCACCTCGTGCGTGGTGATGGAGAGCGTTGGGGGCTGTTGGCTGGGTCCCTGGCTGCCCAGCAACAGTGAGCCAATCAGTACGACCCGCAAGGCCGCACAACTGGAACCGAAAGGCCACATAGCGATCCTCCGCCGGACACAACTATCCTATGCCCAATTGGACTGGCCTGGCGGGCTGCGGTTATTTCTCATTTCTTATTGCAGAGTAACCAGCACCTGGATCACGCCGGTGCCTTTCGCAAGCGGTTCCAGCGCTTTGCCCACCACCGCGCCCAGCATTTGCCGGCGATTGGTGCCTTTCATTGCGCGCCCCGGCAAACGCATTTTGAAAATCGATCGAACCACTGAATGTGCCTTCCGGCAGGCCTGCAACCCGATTCCCCATACCCCACCCAAAAAAAAGCAAGCCCCTCCCCCATCTTACCTTGACTAACCTACCTAAATCCCACAACTTCCACCCATGCCACAAGTGCAGGCAATTACCCCCTTCTGGCGCACAATCCTAGTAGAGGTGTTTCTCATGCCAAAATCGTCCAGCAAAACGCAACCCGCACCCTCGCCAATTCCATCGCCCCGCCTTTGCCCCTG
>Ga0302157_10005216_pt1 | contig 13845 bp, 8 predicted proteins | sample I_Bog_N3_3_FD_193502 | JGI IMG/M metagenome (GOLD analysis project Ga0302157, IMG submission 193502) | Peat permafrost microbial communities from Stordalen Mire near Abisko, Sweden - I_Bog_N3_3 | ecosystem: Environmental > Terrestrial > Soil > Wetlands > Peat | place: Sweden: Abisko, Stordalen...
CATCGAGGAAGAAAAGCTGCGCATGGAGGCTGCCGGCGACGACGTGCGCTCCAAGGGCAAGATCGTCATCGCCACCGTCAAGGGCGACGTCCACGACATCGGCAAGAACATCGTCACCGTCGTCCTCCAGTGCAACAACTTCGAGGTGGTGAACATGGGCGTGATGGTGTCCTGCAAGGACATCCTCGACCGCGCCCGGGTGGAGGGCGCCGACATCATCGGGCTGTCCGGCCTGATCACGCCCAGCCTGGAAGAGATGCAATACGTCGCCTCCGAACTGCAGCGCGACCCCGACTTCCGCGCGCTGAAGATCCCGCTGCTGATCGGCGGCGCCACCACCAGCCGCGTGCACACCGCCGTCAAGATCGCGCCGTTCTACGAAGGTCCGGTCGTCTACGTGCCGGACGCCTCGCGCGCCGTCGGCGTCTGCTCCGAGCTGCTGTCGGAAGAACGCGGCGACCAGTTCCGCGACGAGCTCGTGGCCGACTACGCCCGCGTGCGCGAACAGCACGCCAATCGCAAGCAGGTGCCGCTGGTCACCATCGCGGCCGCGCGCGCCAATCGCACGCCGCTGGACTGGAACACCTACACGCCGCCCGCCCCGAAGTTCATCGGCCGACGTCAGTTCAAGCAATACGACCTCGCCGAGATCGCCGCCTGCATCGACTGGGGCCCGTTCTTCCAGACCTGGGACCTGGCCGGCCCGTATCCGAAGATCCTCACCGACGAGGTGGTCGGCGAGGCCGCCACCAAGGTGTTCGCCGACGGACAGGCCATGCTCAAGCGCGTCGTCGAGGGCCGCTGGCTCAGCGCCAATGGCGTGATGGGCTTCTGGCCCGCCAATACCGTCGATGACGACACGATCGAGATCTACACCGACGAGTCACGCACCGACGTGCTGCTGAAGTGGGCCCCGCTGCGCATGCAGACCGAGCGCCCGGTCATCCCCGACGAGAACGGCGTGGAAGTTCGCCGTCCGAATCGCTCGCTGGCCGACTACATCGCGCCCAAGGGCACGAAGCCCGACTGGATCGGCCTGTTCGCGGTCACAGCTGGCCTCGGCATCGAGAAGCGCGAAGCCGAATTCGCGGCCGCGCTCGACGACTACTCCTCCATCATGCTCAAGGCCATCGCCGACCGCCTGGCCGAGGCCTTCGCCGAACGCCTGCACCAGCGCGTGCGCACCGAGCTGTGGGGCTACGCCGCGGAAGAAAAGATGTCGGTGGCGGACATGATCGGCGAGAAGTACCGCGGCATCCGCCCCGCGCCCGGCTATCCGGCGTGCCCGGAACACGGCGTCAAGCGCGACATGTTCCGCGCGATGCAGGCCGAGGAGATCGGCATGGCCCTCACGGAGAGCCTGGCGATGACGCCGGCGGCGAGCGTCTCGGGCTTCTATCTGGCGCATCCGGAGGCGAGCTACTTCAACGTGGGGCGCATCGGCGAGGACCAGATGAAGGCGTGGGCGGCGGCGGTGGGGGTAGACGAAGAGACGGCGCGGCGGCGGCTCAGCGCGTCGTTCGAGGGCGGCTGAGCTTTTTCCACGATGCGGTCGTTCTCGTGCGCAGGTCGACGGCCTCGTCCACGATCCGCTTCAACGGCAGCCCGAGGAGGACCTGATCCCTGGGTTCGCCGCGGCTGGCCGCCATCCGTTCGCTGAGCGTGGCCTTGGCGCGCCGAAAGTGCCGAGCCACGGAGGCCGCCGAGCAAAGCTCGAGTTGCACGGCCAGGATGGCCACCAGCGCATGAACCCGGGCGCCGGCGAGCGAGTGCGGCAGCGCCAGGTCTGCGCCTTCGCGCAGGCCCATCCTCGCCAGCACCCAGCGTTCGAGCAACAGCAGCGCTCCGTCGATGCCCTGGGGTTGGCTCGCCGCCACCAGGGCGGCGGCCAGGCCCTTCACCGGCCGCGTCACGCTGGAGACCGTCCCCGCATCGCCAGGCGCCCGCACCATGCCGCGGGCGAGTTCCCAGCGACGCATGTCGACGAGACCCGGACGTCGAGCGACGGACGCCGCGAGCGCGGAACGGTTGTCCGGAAAGTCCGGGCCGAACAGCCGCAGCGGGTTCAAGATGTTGAAGCCGTCGATGCGTCGAAGCCCGAGCGATTCGCGCAGCGACGAGGTGACGTGATGGGTCGGCACCTTGCAAAGCCCCAGCGTGACGGGCCGCCAAGCCAATATCCGAAGCTCGTCTCGCGCAGCGTCGTCCGACTCGATTGCGTACGCGCGAAAGCGGCCGGCAAGAACAGCTCCGGAAACATGCCGCTCCGCGCGCACCCAGCGCGCCACCATGTTGCCGATGGCCGGCGCGACCTCGCTCGGTGATTCGCTCGCAGGCAGCCTCGAGAGCAGGTGCATCTCGGTGGGCGTCAACAGGTAGTGCAGGAGCTCACGGCCTGGCCGCCGATGCACGGACAGCAGGCGCGCACGAATGCGTCCGGCCACTTCCGGGCTGGTGAGGTCGTTTCCCTGGACCAGCTGCCAGACGATATGCCAGATCACCGACGTCGCCGTGCTCGGGACGGAGCTCTCCATGAATGCATGACGTTTCAGCGCGCGAAAGCCTCAGCGGACGGCGCGTAACAGTTTGTTCAGCGTCCAGATCGTTGGCACCTGACCGCTGATTTGAGCGGAACCGAACGATACCGGCAGCGGTGCATCGCGATCGCGAGCCATCGACACCGCGAAGCTCACGCTCGCAAGAACTTCGCTGAATGCGGCTTTTGACAAACCGAACGCGTGCGACCGCCGCATTCTTTGTTTGCGGTGGACTGCGCTCGAGTCCTATCTTTTGCTTGCCGGCAGCAGTTCCGCTGAAGGCACTGCGTACTCAACCTCACTGAAGGAGAACGTCATGAACGACGAACTGGAGATGGAACTGGAGATCGTGGAACTGGGCGATGCGAAGGAAGAAACCAAGGGGATCACGCCCGGCCATACCTTCGAAGACGGCAGCACCGTCCTGTACCGCTTCGCGTGAGCCGCTAGCGGCAAGAGCGGCGCGCGGACGCCTGTCCGCACGCCGCTCCCCCATTGGGAGGAACATGTCAGTCTCACCCTCGCACCCCGAAGCGCGTCTCGCAGCTCATGTGCGGGCCTGCCGCGTCGGCGACCAGATGATCTTTCTGGACCTTCTGCGCAGCAAGTACATCGGCATGGGCGGCCCTCAGATCTGCGCCTTGTCCGACATGATTCTCGGCACGGTGGCGGCCAATGGCCTGCCGACGCAGACCTCGGACACGGCCCCGCTGGGAAAATGCATCCGTCGCTTGCGCAAGCAGCAGTTGCTGTCGAACGAGCCTGCGCTGGAGCCGACGGAGAGATCGCCAGTCCTGGACACTCCGGCCGCAACCTGGGCCGTCGATGTGCCGGATCGCCAAGTGCCTTTCGAATGGGGCCAGCTCCTGCGTCTGTGGCGATCCGCCTTCATTGCGAGCGCATGGTTGCGTCGGCGAAGCCTGGCCGACATCGCCCAGCGACTCGTTGCGCTGCGGGCACGCCAGCCCAGCCGACAACGTCAGGCGTCGCCCGAGGCGATGCGTGCATCGGTCGAGTCGTACATGCGGCTGCGCCCCTTCGCGCTGAGCGCCAACGATCGGTGCCTCAACGACTCGCTGACACTCATCCATTTCCTGGCCACCCAAGGACTCTTCGCTCGGTGGGTCATCGGCGTACGCGTCAATCCGTTCGGGGCCCACTCCTGGGCGCAGGTCGGCGACGTCGTGCTCAACGACTACCCGGAGCGCGTACGGCATTTCCAACCCATCCTGATCGTCTGAGCGAGGCCGAACACCATGTTCCGATATGTCGGCTTCAGCTGGGATCCCGCCGTGGCCACCCAAGCTGCCGTTGCTACGCGGTTCGAAGAAGCCGTCTGGTCCATACCGGACTGGCAACAGGCTTTGGGCGGCCCGGGCATTCGAGTCTTCATCATCGGACGCTGTCCAGGCGTGAACGACGTCTATCCGCTGCCGTCCGCACGCGGAGTCATCCTGGGCCGGCTGTTCCGCCGGCCAGGTCGGCAAGACGGCGCTGCGGAAGTGCATCTCACGGACTGGGAAGGCGAGCAGGTCTTGCAGACGCGCGGTCGCGCGCTGGTCGACGACTATTGGGGCCGCTATGTCGCCGTTCTCCGACCCGATCCTGGAAGCACGCTCCTGCTGCGCGACCCCAGCGGGACGCTCCCCTGCTTCCGGCAAGAGATCGACGGGGTAATGGTCTTCTTTTCGTGGCTCGAAGACTTCATCGCGCTCGCACCCGCGGCGGCGCAGCCGCGTGTCAACTGGAATGCAATCGCGGCGCGGCTCGTGCTGCGCCAGCTTGGCGGGCGCGAGACAGCGCTGGAAGGCGTGGAGCAGGTGTTGCCCGGCCAGCTCACGGCATTGGGCAAAGGCGCGCCACCGCCCGAACCGCTCTGGAGCGCGTACGCCTTCGCCAGGCGCGCCGTGCATCGGGAGCCCGATGCCGCCGAACGCGAATTGCGTCGACTCGTCATAGCCTGCGCCCACGACTGGTCATCCTGCTACGAATCCATTCTGTTGAGGCTGTCGGGCGGCGTCGACTCCGCCGTCCTGCTGGGCAGCCTGGTCGCCAAGCCCCTGGCGACGAAGATCACGTGTCTCAACTACCACTCCGCGGGCTCGGACAGCGACGAGCGCAGCTTCGCTCGGCTTGCTGCGAGCAAGGCGGGCGTGAAGCTCGTCGAACGTGAGAGGGATTCCAGCTTCCTCCTGGACGATCTGCTCACCGCGAGCCGGATGCCGACGCCCGAGATCTATCTCGGCCGCCTCGGGTCGGGTCGTATCGATGCCGAGGTCGCAGAGGCGCATGGCGCGCGGGCGATGTTCACCGGCGTCGGTGGCGATGCCCTGTTTTTCCAGATTCCTTGCACCTGGCCTGCCGCCGACTATCTGAGCGTCAAGGGATTCGATCGTGGATTCCTCCGCGCGTGCCTGGCTGCGGCTCGCCTCGGCCGCGTCTCACTTCTCGAATCGATCAGGCACGCGCTGGCAGACCAGCGACATGGCACCGGCCCGTTTCAGGGCTGGGGTGAGTACACCAAGCTGATGCGCCGCGAGGCACTCGACGGAGTCCGCCAGCCTGAACGCTACGTGCACCCGGAGCTTGTCGACGCGGCCGATCTGCCCATCGGCAAGTACAACCAGTTCCGGGCATTGATCGATGCCTGCGGTTACTACGACCCCTACCTTCGCGAAGCCGCGCCCGAACTCGTCAGTCCGCTGCTGTCACAACCGGTCATCGAGTTCTGCCTGGCGACGCCCACCTGGCTGCTCACGCAAGGCGGAAGGGCACGCGGACTGGTGCGACGGGCTTTCGCTGGAGACATCCCGCGCGAGATCGCGGCTCGCCAGTCCAAAGGTGGCATGGAAGAACACGTGGCGGCCATCCTGGGTCGGAACCTTGCATTCGCCCGGTCGCTGCTTCTCGACGGACAACTGGTTCGACGCGGCCTCCTCGACCGAGACAAGGTGGAGGCCGCCCTGGCCGGCCGGCTTTCCGCGCTGGGCGGCTATCCCGCCGAGATCCATGAGTGCATCGCGGTCGAGGCGTGGCTTCAACGAATGTCGGTTGCGAGTCATTGAATGTCGCCGGGACCACGCGCCGTGGCAACGTTCAAATCGCGGTATCAGGACGTGCGGCAAGTCGTGCGCTTGCTCCATTCCGAAGCCGATGCGTACGTGGCGTGGCACGGGCTGGCGACGATCCTGGTCGTGATCACCAGCGGTGCGACGGTCGCGCTCTCGCCCCTGGTCTTGAAGACGCTTGTCGACGCGCTCGATGGCGCTCAAAGACTCCCGGCTTCCGGCCGACCGGGCGCCCTGCTCGGCCATGGCCTCGGATACCTGCTTCTGCTGCTCGCCGGCCGCGCGCTGGCGGATGTCCGGCCTCTCCTGAGCGGCGCGATCAACCAGCGCCTCCACAGCCGACTGACGGCGCGCTTCTTCGATCACGTGCTGCGCCTGCCGATGGCTTATCTGACGGGATGTCGAAGCGGCGAACTTCAACACAGCCTCGATCTCGGGTGCGCAGGTGCCCAGCTGGCCACCAGCCACCTGACCGGGAGCCTGCTCCCTGTGCTGGTTGAGCTCCTGACGATGGCAGGCGTTCTCATTCACCTGGGCCAACCCACCCTGGTCGTCACTTTCGGGATCACCGCTTTCGTCTACCTCGTCATCTTCTCGGCTGGCGCGCGGCGGCTGACCGCGAGTGCGCACGCCGTCTCGACGGCGAGCCTGGAGGCCTATGCGCATCTGGGCGATGGCCTCGCCAACCTGGAGACCCTGCGCTACTTCACCGCCGAAAACCAGATGCGTCGGCGACTGCTAGCGTCGTCCGACACCCTCGAGAAACGGTGGATGAGGCTGAACCGGTTGAACGTCGTGATCGGTCTGGCGGCGTCGGCAACCTTCGCGGCCTCGATGGCCGCCAGCCTGCTCATCGGGGTGGATGCGGTGCAGAGACACGCGATGAGCCTCGGTGGATTCGTGCTGACCTCGGTCTACACCCTGCAAATGGTGCGGCCGATCGAATCGATGGGGTCCGCGGCAAGGGATCTCTCACGTGCTCTCGGCTATCTGCGGCCGCTGCTCGACTTGCTGGCAGAGCCGTTGGCCGCAGATTCGACACATGCGGCGCTCCATGGGGCGCCAGCCGACAGACGGGTGCCGTCTCCCGTGGCTGTTTGCCTGGAGAATCTCCATTTCGGATACGACCCGCAGCGGCCCGTCCTTCGAGGAGTCGACCTCATTGTTCCCGCAGGGAGCACGACGGCCATCGTGGGCCGCAGCGGCTCCGGAAAATCGTCTCTCGCGCGGCTGCTGATGCGGCTGTATGTCCCACAGCAGGGCCGCATCCTGTTGGACGGACGCGCCATCGAATCAATCGACGGCGCGTTGCTGCGCGGGGAGTTGGTCGCGCTCGTCTCCCAGGAGACCGCACTCCTGCATGAGACCATCGCTGGGAACATCGCGCTAGGGAGACCCGACACGCCGCGCAACGACATTGCCAGCGCCGCGCGCGGCGCGCAGTTGGACGCGCTCCTCGGCACGCTTCCCGCCGGCCTGGACACCCCGGTGGGCGCACGAGGCATGCAACTGTCCGGCGGCGAGCGCCAGCGCGTGGGCATCGCCAGGGCGCTGCTGCGGCGGCCGGGCCTGTACATCCTGGACGAGCCCACCTCCATGTTGGACAGCAAGACCGAGCTCGAGATCCAGAAGACCCTGCGGTCGCTGGGCGCCGCCACCACCATCGTGATCGCCCATCGGCTGTCCACCGTCGTGGACGCCGACGAGATCGTCGTGCTGGACGAAGGCCGCATCTGCGAACGTGGCAACCATCGTTCGCTCATTGCCCGGGATGGGCTCTACGCCCGTATGTGGCGGCAGCAGATCGCCGGAGCCACCCGGTAGCTGATCAGCGCGCGCAGTGCGGCCGCGCGTCGTCGGCGACCTTCAACGTCTCCATCTGCCGCCACCGTGCAAATTGCTCTGCCAGTGTTTCACGCGTCTCCCAGGTCGCCAGGGGCTCGGCCCGAGTCTGACCGGTCAACCAGAAGCTGAACCAGTCGACATTGCCTTGCAAGGAGGTCATGCGATCGCCGGGGCCTCCGAGTGAATGCGCACCGGTCGGAATCACGATCATCTCCACCGGCTTGTATTGACGCCGCAGCAAGGCCTGCAGGTCCCAGTTGTTGCCGACAGCGCGACCGTAGCTTTCGATCCTCAACGGCGTCCGAATGCAATCGGTGTGCAAGGAGGGATCTTCGCGAACCCATGACGCCAATTTATCGCCGAAGGGCACGCCTTCATTGGACTTCTCCTTGCGCACCCAAGTGGTGTCCATGCGTCCGTACGTGATGGTGTACGAGAACAGGGTGTTGGCATCCGAGTCGGCCATCGTGGCCGCGCGAAGGGGCACGTCGCCGAAGGTCAGGAGGTTCAGGACGCGCTCGCCCGTGGCGCTCCATCCGATGATCCCGATTTTCGACGGGTCGACTCGTCCCTCCTTGACCAGGGCTTCAATGGCGCCGCGAACGCCGGCGTTGAAATCATTGAAGGACTGCCGGGTCTGGTCCTGGCTCGGATCGTTCGTCGCCCTGACAGGCATGGCGAGCACAAGAATCCCGTGCGTGAGCAAGGCCCTTCCGACGAATGCGCTGCTGGCGCCGTCGGCAACATTCGGCCCATCCAGATAGAACCGACCCGGAGCGAATCCATAGGTCTGGATGAGCAGTGGGTAACGAGCGTGCGGGTCCATGCCGGCGCCGACCATCAGGCCGCCATCCCATTGTTGCCCCTGCCCATCTCGCCATGAGAAAGGCTTCATGCTGCCCCAGGTGTCGGGGTCGAATTGCGGATTCAGACGAGTCAGGCGCCTCGTTTCGCCGGCTGGCCCGACGGCATAGACGTCTGGTGGGCGATTCGGATCCTGGATCGTGCGCAATGTCCATGAGGAATCCTGGGCGCTCTTCATCTCCGTATCGGCGGTCGATTCACGCCATCGGCCGGACGGCAACCGTTGAAACGCCCGGCGCTTCTCGCCGTCGATCACGAAGAATCCGTCCCGGGTCGCGTGGGCGCCGGCCGCAAGGCCTTCCAAGGTTGCAATATCGATCCACTGCCGACGCTGCGGCCAATACTCGACGACGTGCGAAGCCTGCGAGGTCTTGCCATCCGACCCCGTCGGAAGCAGGGTGCCCGCGAGCACCACCGACGTGCCCGTGCCTTGCCACAGACGAGTCTGTGGGAACTGTGTCGTACCGGGCAAGGCGTCGTCCGGCGCGTCGACGATCGTCTGTTCCTTTCCGTTGTCCAGGTCCCAGGCCATCATTCGGCGCGGCACGTAGGTGGAGGTATTCAGGAAGTAGCCCAGCGGATCGATCTTGCGAGTCAGGGAGTACTTGGAAGCGGTCTCCGCCACCAACGCGTACTGCCGCTCCCAGACATCAACTCGTTCCGGTTCGTAGCGAGGCAGCACGGCCCATCGTCCGTCCGGCGACATGCTCACGGTTGGATAAGCGCCGCTGCTCTCGGGGAAAGGCGTACCAAGCGGCCGCGGGTCTCGAGCGCCGCGAAGGTCGGCCACGAAGTACTGATACTTCCGCGCCTGGTTATTCAGGTCGCCTTGGCTGAACTTCACGCTCCAGAACGTTTGGTTGCCGACGACCACAGCATGGGTGCCCGCACGCTGAGCCGGATTTTGAATGGTGGCCGCATAGAGGATGCGCCGCAGATTTTGCGACTCGGCGTACGACACGATCAGGTTCGTCTCGGAGGTCAACCGCGTCAGCTTTCGCGTGGGGACATCCAGGCTGTAGACCTGGAAGAGCGAACCATCGAATCGCGCCATGAAGACAAGTGTCCGGTCGTCGTGCCAGCGAACCTGTTTCACCGACGGGTCGGTGAAGGTGTAGTCTTTCGGGACGCTCGCTGAAAAAACAGTGGCGACGCTCGGCGAGGTTTGAGCGGCCAAGCGATTGGGCCGCAAGTCGAGCAGCTGGATCTCGTAGTGGTTGGTGTCGCTGGCTATATCGGCCTTCCGGATCACGATGAACGCGCGAGTGCCATCGGGCGACACCTGCTCATGCAGCGCATCGTCGTTCTGATTGACCGGCTGTACGATCTGCGTGAATTCGACGACATCGCGCACCTCGGGTCCTGCAAACGAGGGTGCGGCCGCAACATGCACGGCGAAGCTGGCAAGCGAGAGAAGCAGGCTGAACGAAAATTGTCTCAAGGCTGAAAATTCCAGATGAAGGCGCGGCCCGGCCGCCGGCAATCGCGGCCGGTGCTACCGAAAAAAGATGTGTCTGGTCGTTGACCGCGCCATCCCTGGCGCGCAACGGTTACCAGTCGATGGAGACCTTCGTGCTGACGTAGCGGCCGCGCCAGTCGGCCTGGGTCACGTCGTAGTACGGCAGGGTTTCGACGAACTGGGGTTGACGGTCGGTGAGGTTGGCGATGGCCAGCGACAGCGAGGCCCCTTTCACGGCCGCGACCAGGTTGGGAAACGCCTTTTTCAGATCCAGGCTGGCGGCCAGGTCTTCCATCCAATACGCGCCCAGGCGGCGTTCGCTGGTGCCCTCGTCCTTGTATTGACCCAGGTAACGGCCGGTCAGGCCCAGCGTCCACGAGCCGGCGTCGAAACTGATCGCCGCGCGGCTCTTCCAGCGCGGCGCCCAATAGTCGTCGAACCGCCGGCCCAGGCGATTCTGCGGCGCCGCTCCTGGCGCCAGCACGACCCGGTACTCGTTGGTCAGCGTGGCGCCCGCGCTTGCCACCCAACGCCCCAGGGAACTGCGCCACGCGTAGGCGGCCTCCATGTCGGTGCCCGCGACGTCGACGCTCCCGAAATTGGCGTAGCTCTCCAGCAGGCTGGTGACGACGCCGGGCTGGCCATCGACGGAGGGGCCGCGGGTGACGAATCCTGGAAACTGGGCCTCGTTGTCCAGCGCGATCTGCGGCGTCAGGATCGCGATGAGTTTGTCTATGTGCACTTGCCAATGGGTGGCCGACAGTCGCGTGCCGAGGCTTCCCTCCTGCTCCCAGACAGCGCCGAAGCTGTTGGCGCGTCCATGCTCCGGCTTCAAGGCGTCGTTCGACGTGATCAGGAGGTTACCGGAGGTGATCGCCTCGCCGCCCCGCGACGGGTCGAGCAAGCCGAAGAGTTCCGCCGGAAACTCGTACGGACCCAGGTTCATTTCAAGCAATGTCGGAGGCTTGAAAGACGTGGCGGTCGAAGCGCGCAACAACAGGCTGCGCAAGGGACGCAATTCGAGGCCGGTCTGGTACGTGTTGGCAGAGCCGAAGTCGCTGTATCGGTCGCGCCGTGCGGCCATCGTCAAGGCAGCCAGGCTCCAGTCCTTGCCGACCGCTCCCGCGCTGAGCAGAGGCGCCCGGAGTTCGCCATACACCGCGGAATCGCGCCGGCCGTCGTGGACTGCCGGCTGATTGGTGACTGTCGCGTCGAAACGGTCATGGGCCAGTTCAGTCCCGACGACGGCTTCGACTGCGCCAGCGGGAAGTTGCAAGACGCTGCCACGGGCCAGCGCGGTCACTTGTTCCTTGCGGCCACGACCATGCCGATCGGAGTCCGACCAGATCCCGCGAAGCACATCGTCGCTGGCGGCTCGCCCCGTCGCGAACGGGTTGAGCGCCGTCGCTGGCGACGACGAAGCCAGGGCGTCGGCAAGGGCGTCGTAGTTGACGTTGGCGGCATACGTCTGGGAATTGGCGGTATCGCGCGCGGTCGACAAGGTGACCTCCGCGTCCCAGTCGCTCGTCAGCGTGCCGCGCACGCCAGCCAACGCGCGCATGAACCTCGTCTGCCGCGCGAAGCCGCTCAAGCCGTTTTCAGATCCGAGCACGGTCGTGACCTGCACGTCCTGGCCGAACGGGTTGTAGGCATTGCTCGCGGGGACGGTGACGTCAGTCAGGTCAAAGCCAAGATCTTTCGCCTCGAGCCTGTCGCTGGCGAGCGTCAATTCGCCGAAGGCGGACCAGGATCCGAGGATCTTGTACTCGCCCGTCGCATGCAGTGCGAAGGCGTCATCGCCGTAGATGAGCGGAGAGCCCTTTCCGTCCGCGTATCGATTGCACAGGTTGGTGGTGCCCGACGTAGCCGCGTAGTCGGAGAGCTGTGGCGTTTGGCCGCCAGCCAGCGTGGGAATGGCCGCGAGGCTCGAATCCAGGCCCGGCAGGTTGGCTCCGGAAACGCTGCTGACGGTGCCGGGCGTGCAGTTAGGCTCGCGCGCATCCGGGCCGCCGAACCTTCTGTAGTCCGCGTCGCGGAAGAACGCACGTTGCGCCATGCCCAACGGTGTGGCCCGGGTGTAGGAACCAAGCACCAGGTAGCTGCCGTCGGCGCTGTGCCCCCCGGTCGCCAACGACAGGCCGCCGCCGCCGAAGCCACGCCCCAAGCCCAGGTTCGCCGAGACGGAAATGCCGTCCATCGACTTCTTGAGGATCACATTGACGACTCCGGCCAACGCGTCGCCGCCATAGACTGCGGAGGAGCCGACTGGCACGATCTCGACGCGCTCGATGGCGGCTGTCGGGATCATGTTCAGATTGAAGTAATTGTCGGCGGTCGAGCCCATCGCCTGGATGCGACGGCCGTTGATCAGTACCAGCGTGCTGCCGACCGGAAGGCCGCGCAGTTGCACGGTGGCTTGCCCCAAAGTGGAACCGAAGCCGCCTTCCCCGGATGCGGCAGACACCTCGTTCAGCCCCGCCAGGAACCGCTCCAGGTTCGGCTGCCCGCTCTGCTCTATATCCTTCGCGGTATAGATATTCACCGGTGCCGGGCCCTCCGCGTTGATCCGCTTCAGACGCGTTCCCGTCACCTCCACTCTGGTGACCTTTTCCGAGTCATCCTGCTTCGCGTCGACCGTCGCGACGATGTCTCCCTCGGCGAGCGCCGCTCCTGCGGACGGCGTCGATGCACGGGCACCGCTCGCGGGCGCCGCGTTCGGCGTTGCCGCCGGCCTCACCAGAAAAGATCCATCTCCTGTTCTCTCCGCACCCAGGCCCGTGCCCTCCAAGGCCGCCGTGATGGCTTCGAACGCCGTCAGGTTCCCGGACACCGCATGCGCCATGCGACCGCGAACGATGGCCGGATCGAACAGTACCGACGTGCCCGTCTCGTGCGCGATCGCTCGCAGGGAGTCGGCCACCGACTGAGCCGGTTGCTGGATCCGGTACTGAGCTGCTGGCGCGGGTTCCGCAGCGGCACTGGCGCCGACGTGCACCAGCACGGAGATCAGGATGGCGGGCATCAAACCCGCAAGGTGGATGCCGGGAATCGTCTTTTTGCGAATCATCTCTTGTCCTTGTTCATTTCCGATGAGTGACAAAGAGATGACGAGTTGGTCAACGAATCAACCTGCGGTGGATTCCCTAGTGAGTCTTCAGCGGCCCCAAACGTCCCGACCGTTTCCGTAGGTGCTCTCGTGCAGGGAATCGATCGAATGGCCGAATCAAGGCGAGCCCAAGCGACTGGCCGACGATGCAATCGTTCGGTTCACGGGTCGCTGCCCAGGCTGAACGTCGTCGGTCCGGCCCTCATGGATACCAGCCCGTCATCCCGTCGCTGAGCAGCAAGACGGCCTTGGCCACGTGCTTTTCAACGCTGCTGATGCTCAGCCCACGATCCAGCGCAATCCGTTGGTAGCTCATGCCGTCGATGCGATGCGCCAGGAAGATGGCGCGCGTCTTCTCCGGCAACTGGTTGAGGCATTCGAGCAGGCGATCGAGTCGCTCGTGCGCAAACATGGCGTCCTCGAGCGTGGGCGCGGTGTCGACGACCACCACGTCTTCCAGCAACACGTCTCTCCCATGGTGCGCGTGTGCCCGGTAGGCATCCTTGGCCAGGTTGAGCGCGGTCTTCGTCAAGAACGCCTCAGGCTTGTTCACGACGTTGCCGGCGCCGTAACGGATGAGCCTGACGTAGGCCTCCTGCACGATGTCTTCCGCATCGTGCTGGGAGCGCCCAAGCTTGCGCAACGCGCATTTCACGCGTGAAAAGACGCTCGTCCACTCGTCGTCCATGTTGGCCCCAGGAAGCGGGCGTCATGGCGTTTTCAGCCGGCTGGCGTCGCCGTCTGCGCGCCCGAGTCGTGTCGGGGCCGCTCCTTCGCCATCTGACGCCCACGATCCAGGCGGTGCTCCGCCCGGCGCAATGCGAGTGCGAAGAAGTCTAGGGCCGCAGCCTCGTTTTCGAAATGCCCATGACGACGTACGGCGCGAACCAGGCCATTACGCACGTCTTTGGCTACGGCCGCCGCGCTTGGCAGCATGTGCGGCCGGGACGATGCCAGCGCGCCAGG
>Ga0302157_10005217_pt1 | contig 13844 bp, 11 predicted proteins | sample I_Bog_N3_3_FD_193502 | JGI IMG/M metagenome (GOLD analysis project Ga0302157, IMG submission 193502) | Peat permafrost microbial communities from Stordalen Mire near Abisko, Sweden - I_Bog_N3_3 | ecosystem: Environmental > Terrestrial > Soil > Wetlands > Peat | place: Sweden: Abisko, Stordalen...
CGCCGCCCTTGACCCGCTCGGTCTCGGAGACGGCGGCGCTGGTGGCGGACTCCGGGGCCAGTTTCAGGCGGGTCAGCCAGTGGGTCATCTCCAGCATATCCTGGATGATCACCACCGGATCGGCACCGACGGCATATTGGTCGGTCATCATCTTGAGGGCCGGGGTAATGTCGCCCTTCATGACGGCGTCGAACAGGTCGAACACCCGGGCCCGGTCGGCCAGGCCCAGCATATCGCGGACCTGCTCTTCCGAGACAGTCCCGGCGCCATGGGCGATGGCTTGGTCCAGCAGCGACAGGCCGTCACGCACCGAGCCATCGGCGGCGCGACAGATCAGCGCCATGGCCGAGGGCTCGATCTGGGCGTTTTCCTTCTCGGCGATGGCCGAGAAATGCTTCTCCAACACCTCCATCTCGACGCGGCGCAGATCGAAACGCTGGCAGCGGGACAGGACGGTGACGGGGATCTTGCGGATTTCCGTGGTGGCGAAGATGAACTTCACATGCTCGGGCGGTTCCTCCAGCGTCTTCAACAGGGCGTTGAAGGCGGCGGTGGAGAGCATGTGCACTTCGTCGATGATATAGACTTTGAAGCGCGCCGAGGTCGGGCGATAGCGCACGCCGTCGATGATCTCGCGGATGTCGTTGACGCCGGTGCGGCTGGCGGCATCCATCTCCATGACGTCCACATGGCGGTCTTCGGCGATGGCGCGGCAGTGGATGCAGACGCCGCAAGGCTCAGTCGTCGGCCCGCCGCTGCCGTCGGGGCCGACGCAGTTCAAGGCGCGGGCGATGATGCGGGCGGTGGTGGTCTTGCCCACACCGCGCACGCCGGTCAGCACGAAGGCATGCGCCAAGCGGCCGGTCTGGATGGCGTTGGTCAGGGTGCGGACAAGGGCTTCCTGACCGATCAGGCCGGCGAAGTCGGTGGGGCGGTATTTGCGGGCCAGAACCCGATAGGGAGCGGCGGCTGGCGCTTCGGTCATGTCGCCCACAAAGAAGAAGGAGAGGTGAGAGACTGGCTGCGACCCGAATCGAAATTCGTTACGGCTGCTTCCTTCCGGACCTGACCGGGTTGGCGACGGACTCGTCCGCTACCAGCCTCTCGCTTGGGAATATCGTGGGCAGGGAGGGAAAAGGCAAGTGCTTTCCGACTCGGGTGACGCGGGAGGTTCCCACCGGAGGCCGCGACCGGCGACTGAGGGACTTACGGCAAGCCCTAAGGCCTGCCGGTCCATTAATGCGCGTCGGCGCCGCCCGCTCCCGGCTGAACCTTGCGCAGCAAGGGCATCAGACACAGAGCGAACAGGAAGACCGAGGACATCAGCAGCAGCACATCCTGGAAAGTCAGGGTCAGGGCCTGCAACTCCAGCCGCTGGGAGATCATGGCCCGGGCGGCTGCTTCGGCGTCGGTAGCGAACTGGCCGTCGAAGCGGTCGGTCAGGGCCTGGAACTGCTCGGTGACGACCGAGCGAGCGCTGGTGATGCTCTCGGCCAGACGCAGTTCGTGCAGCTTGGTGCGGTCGATGATCACGGTGTTGATCAGGGCCAGACCGATGGCTCCGCCAAGATTGCGCATCAGATTATAAAGACCGCTGGCGTTCTGCACCTCTTCCGGCGGCAGCATGCCCAGGGCCAACTGGTTGATGGGCATGAAGCAGAGCATCAAAGCACTGCCGCGCACGGCTTGGGGCAGGAACATGTCCCAATAACCCCAGTCCGAGGTCAGGCTGCTGTTCATATAAAGCCCGCCGCCGAAGCAGGCCAGGCCGATGCCCAGCATCAGGCGGGGGTCCATCTTCTTGATCATCATGCCGGCCACGGGGGCCGAGAGAAACTGGAACAGGCCGGTCACCATCATGGTGAGGCCGATCTCCAGGGAATCGTAATGCTTCACCTCGCCCAGATAGAGCGGCACCACATAGACCGAGCCATAAAGTCCGATGCCGAGGACAAAGCTGAACATGCAGCCCAGCGTAAAGTTGCGATTTCGAAAGGCCCGCAAATCCACCACCGGATGGGTGGCGGTCAGCTCCCGCACCAGCATGGCGACGAAACAGAAGCCCGAGACAAGTGCGTTGAGGCTGATGGCGTCGTCTTCGAACCAATCGTTGCGGGGGCCTTCCTCCAGCATATATTCCAGGCAGCCCAGAAAGCCGGCGACGAACAGGATGCCCCAGACGTCGAAGCCCTTCAGCATCTCCCACTTCGGCGCGGTCTTCTTGACGAACAGATAGACCATCGTCGAGACGATGACGCCCGGCACCACATTGATCAGGAACAGCCAGTGCCAGGTCAGGCTTTGGGTCAGCCAGCCGCCCAGGGTCGGGCCGATGGTGGGGGCCATGGTGGCGGTCAGGCCGATCAGCACCGATACGCCCGGCTGCTGCTTCGGCGGGAACAGCATGAAGCTGGTGGCGAAGACCGTGGGGATCATGGCGCCGCCCAGAAAGCCTTGCAGCGCCCGGAAGACGATCATGGAATTGATGTCCCAGGCAAAGGCGCAGGCGGCACTCATCACCGTGAAGGTGATGCAGGAGGCCAGGAACAGGGTGCGCACCGACAAAAGCCGGGTCAGCCAGCCCGACAGCGGGATCATGATGACCTCGGCGATCAGATAGGAGGTCTGGACCCAGGCCACTTCGTCGGTGCCGGCGCTGATGCCGGCCTGGATTTCCGACAGCGAGCTGGAAACGATCTGAATATCCAGGATGGCCATGAACATGCCGACCACCATCGACATGAAACCTATCCAGTCTCGTCCGGAAACAACCCTATCCGCGGGGTGCTTGGGGGTGGAGGAGGCTGCCTCCGGACGAGCTTCGGGATCGGAAGACATTTAGGGAGCCTTGGCGGCGGCCTTGGGGAAGACCCCAATGCCGTTGTCACTGGAACCCATGGTGTCCACCGTCACGACGGCACTCATCCCAGGAAGCAGCTTTCCTTCCAGGGAGTGGCCGGGATCCACGATGATCTTGACGGGAATGCGCTGCACCACCTTGGTGAAATTGCCGGTGGCATTGTCGGGGGGCAGCAGGCTGAACTTGGCGCCGCTGGCCGGGGACAGGCTGTCCACATGGCCATGCAGGGTCTCGCCCGAGAAACTGTCGATGCTGATACTGACCGGCTGGCCGGGCTGCATATGGCCGATCTGGGTTTCCTTGAAGTTGGCCTCGACCCAGACCTGATCCAGCGGCACCACCGACAGCAGGGGTGAACCGGCGCGGACGAATTGCCCCAGCTGGACGCCGCGATTACCAACCACGCCATCGACGGGGGCGGTGATGATGGTGTGCTCCAGGTCCAGCTCGGCGGTGGACAGCTGGGCGCGGGCTTCTTCAAGCTGGGCCATGTCCATGGCCCGCTCGCTGGTCAGCACCGCCACCTGGCGGCGGGCGGCGTCGGAATTGGCCTGGGCTGCCTTCATGGCGGCGCCGGCCTTCTGGCTGTCGGCCTGATGGGTGTCCAGAATCTGGTGGCTGACGAAGTCTTCGCGGACCAGGGCGCGGCTGCGCTCCAGATCGGCGTGGGAACGGGTGACTTCGGCCGAGGCGCTGCCGATCTGGGCGTCGGTGGCGGCGATGGTGGAATGCTGCAGATCCAGGCGGGCATCAAGATTGCCCAGGGCGGCCTCGCGGGCCTGGACCTGGGCCTTCATCTCTTCGACCTTGGCCTTATAATCGCGGTCGTCGATGCGCACCAAAACGTCGCCTTTATGGACGGCCTGATTGTCGCTGATCTCGACGGTGGCCACATGGCCCGACACCTTCGGCGAGATGGAGGTGATGTCGCTATGCAGATAGGCATCGTCGGTGGACTGGTGGAACCGCCACGAGGTCGCCCACTCGTAGGCGCAGACCGACAGCCCAAGGCCAGCCGTTGTGCCGAGAATTACGAGTAAGTTGCGTTTGTTCATGGCATTATTCCGGTAATCGATGTTGAAAAACTGAACTGAACGGTTTAGTACATAGCCCTTCAGATCAAAGAGGTCAAGGATGTCTCGTCCCAAAAAGAATCTTTGCTGCGGCGATAAGCCCGCGCTGTCCAAGCAGGACGCCGTTCTGGCCGCCGCTCAGGAGGTCTTCCTGGAGGCCGGTTATGCCGCCGCCAGCATGGATGCCGTGGCTTCCAGGGCCAATGTGTCGAAGGCCACCATCTATGCCCACTTCGACAACAAGCGGGCCCTGTTCGAGGCCATGATCGGCAACCGCTGCGAAGCTGCCTTCGAAGGCTTGCAGGTTTCCGCCTGTTACGAGGATGCTCATCAGGCTCTTTATGAACTGGCGGTCCATTTCATGCGGCTGATCATGGCCCCTGAAGCGGTGGCCCTGCATCGGGTGATCATCGGCGAGAGCCCGCGCCTGCCGGAAGTGGGCGAGGCTTTCTATAATGTGGGCCCGACCAGGGCGCGTCAGCGGGTGACCGAGCTTTTCACCGACTTGAACCAGCGCAAGCTTTTGGATATGCCTGTGGAAGATATGCCGACGATGGCCGACCTCTTTCTGGGCATGATGAAAGGCGACATGCATTTGCGGGCCATCGTCAACGTGCCGCCAGCCGAAGGCTTGTCCATCGAACGACTGGCCGAAGGGGCTGCCAGCCTGATCATTGCCCGCTATGGCGTGACGTCGTGATCTATCGCCCCGCCGCCTTCGCCGAGGATGACCGCCCGGCCCTTGAGGCCTTCATCCAGGCCCATCCCTTCGCCACGGTGATCACTTCTGCTGGAGCCGAGCCCTGGGTCAGCCATATCCCCTTGCGCCTGGAGGGAGATCGCCTGCTGGGCCATCTGGCGCGCGGCAACGGTCACGTCAAGGCGCTGGAGGCGGCTCCGACCCTGGCGATCTTCCATGGCCCGCACGCCTATGTCTCGCCCCGCTGGTACGAGACCAAGCCCATGGTGCCGACCTGGAATTACGCCGTGGTCCATGCCTTCGGCCCGGCCCGGCTGCTGTCCGACGCTGATACCGCCGGTCTGATGGAGCGGCTGTCGGGCGATTACGAAACGGCGGACTGGGCTTACGCCGATCTGCCCGAGGACTATCGCGCCAAGATGCAATTGGGCATCGTCGGCTTCGAGATGGTCATCCAGCGGCTGGAGGGCAAGTTCAAGCTGTCGCAGAACAGGACCGAGGCCGATCAGGTCCGCGTCGCCGCAGCGCTTTCCGAAGGCTCGCCCGAGGATCAGGCCGTCTCTGCCCTTATGACAGTAAAGTCGTAAAAGCAATCGCCGCCCGGCTGGGCGTGCGTTCCCGGTGCCACAGCAACGAGAACCGCCGCCCCGGCAGGGCGCAGGCGGCGGCTTGCAGCAGACCGGCCTTAAGGGCGGTTCCCACCACCAGCATGGATAGCACCGAGGCTCCGGCCCCGGCTTCGACGGCGGCTCGTACCGATTCGTTGCTGGGCAGTTCCAGCATCTGCGGCACATGGCTCAGATTCAGGCCGCGGGTGGCCAGCAGGGCTTCGGTGGCCGCCCGCGTGCCCGATCCCGGCTCACGCAGGACCCAGGGCAGGCGGCGCAGTTCATCGGCCCCTAAGGCCAGGTCTGCGGCCCAGATATGCTCGCCGCCCACCACCAGCACCAGTCGGTCATCAGCCACTGGGCGGCTGTCCAGCAGCGGCTGGTTGACCTCGCCTTCCACGAAACCCAGCTCCGCCTCTCCCGCCGCCACCGCCGCCGCCACTTGAGTGGTGTTGCCGATGGAGAGGCTCACCCTGATGCCGGGATGGCTCTGGCGGAAGCGATAGAGCAGGGGCGGCAGCCAATAGCCCGCCGTGGTCTGGCTGGCCATCACCGTCAGATGCCCTCGCCGCAGGCCGGCGAAATCTTCCAGGGTTTCCTCGGCATGACGGGCGGCGCGCAGCACATGGCGGGCCTCGGCCAGGAAGGCGTCTCCTTCCGGCGTCAGTTCGACGCGACGGCCCACCCGATGGAACAGCCGCACGGCGGTGCGTTCCTCCAGGGCGGCGATGGCCGAGCTGACGGCGGATTGGGTCAGACCCAAAGCTTCGGCGGCGCGGGTGAAATGCAGCCGTTCCGCCACGGCGGCGAAGATGCGCAACTGCTCCAGGGTCATCGATCGATTTTCCTTATGGAAATGACAGAAACAATGCGTTGGACCGATGATAGCCGGAAAGGGCAGTTTGGGGGCATCTTCTTTCACCGAAAGTTTAGACCATGGATGCCGCCGCCATCGCCCTTCCCCAGCCCACCGCCGCCAGCCGTCTTCTCGGCCTGATGCCGGGCGTGGCGCTGTCCGCCGGGCTGGCCTTCGCGGCCATCGCCATCCGCAGGCTGCCGGGCCTTGGCCATCTCAGCCCGGCCATGATCGCCATCCTGCTGGGCATGGTCCTGCGTCGGATCATCGGCCTGCGCCCCAATGTGAAGGCCGGTCTCGGCTTTACCATGCGGACCCTGCTGCGTTTGGCCGTGGTGTTGCTGGGCCTGCAGGTAACCTTCGCCCAGATCATCGGGATGGGGCTGACGCCTTTGCTGGCCGTGGTGGCTGGGCTGCTGGTCTGTTTCTTCGGCACCGTCTGGCTGGGGGCGCGCTTAGGCGTCGAGCCCAAGCTGGCCCGGCTGATCGCCACCGGCACCTCGATCTGTGGGGCTTCGGCCATCGTCGCCGCCAACAGCGTGACCCGCGGCAAGGACGAAGAGGTGGGCTATGCCCTGGCCGCCATCACCCTGCTGGGCATTGTCGCCATGCTGACGGAGCCGGCGGCCAGCCTTTTGCTGCATATGGCCCCCGGTCGGGCCGGGATTTGGGTGGGAGCCTCGCTCCATGACGTGGCCCAGGTCGTGGCCGCCGCCAGCCAGTTGGGCGACGAGGCCACCCGCAATGCCACCATCGCCAAGATGGTCCGCATCCTGATGCTGGCCCCCATGGTCCTGAGCATGGCCGCCTATGAGCACCACCGTCACAAGGGCCGGAAGATCAGCGACGAGCCTCATGCCAAGATCCCCATGCCATGGTTCGTCTTGGGCTTTCTGGCTCTGGCTGGACTGAACAGCGGCGGCATGGTCCCGGCCGAGGTGATTCGCATCACCGGCCTGACGGCGGGCATCATGTTGGCGGCGGCGGTGGGAGCCATGGGCTTCGCCATGGACCTGCGGGCCTTGCATCGCAAGGGCCTGCGCCCGCTGATCCTGGCGGTGGCCAGCTGGCTGCTGATCGCTGGGGTGAGCTTGGGGCTGACCTATCTCAGCTGACGAAGTCTTCCAGGCCATAGCCCTGGATGAACAGCAGGGCGGTCAGATCATTGTGATCGACCCTGGCCTGAGCCTCCGCCGCGACGATGGGCTTGGCGTGATAGGCGACGCCGATGCCGGCGGCCCTGATCATCTCAAGGTCGTTGGCCCCATCCCCCACCGCCATGGTGGCAGCCAGGGGCAGGGTGAATTCGGCGGCCGACGAGATCAGGGTCTGCAGCTTGGTGCTGCGGTCCAAGATGGGCTCGACCACCTTGCCCGACAGCTTGCCGTCTTCGAAGATCATCTCGTTGGCCAGATCGCGGTCGAAGCCGCAATGGGCGGCAACCCGGCTGGTGAAATATTTAAAGCCGCCGGAAACCAGCACGGCTTTCGCGCCGTTGGCCTTCATGGTCCGCACCAGAACTTCCGCGCCGGGCATGAATTGCAGGTGCCGATAGGTCTTTTCCAGGCAATCGGCGGACAGACCGGCCAGCAGGCCGACCCGTTCGCGCAAGGCATCCTTGAAGTCCAGCTCGCCGTTCATGGCCCGGGCCGTGATGGCGGCGATATGCTCTTTCAGACCGGCGAAGGCGGCCAGATCGTCCAGGGTCTCGCCCACCACCATGGTGCTGTCCATGTCGGCGACCAGCAGCTTTTTGCGTCGCCCTTGAGCCGCTTGGGCGATACAGTCCACCGGCAGATTGGTTAAAATCTGGCGGGCGGCGGCATCGGCCTGACAGGCGGCCAGCATCTCGAAGGGAAGGTCGGCGGCGCGGCCCTTGGCCAGCCAGGTGGGGGCAAGGGTGTCCGCTCCCAGGTCCTTCAGTGCGGACCGGACCCGGGCGAGCGTGCTATCGTCCAGCCCGTCGGGCGGCGCGATGAGGGTGAGGACGTTTTCCATAAGCCGCAGTTCTAAGGTCATGTCGGGTCAGTTGGCAAGCGTGGGAAGATGAAGAAAGCAATCATCGTGGCGGGACCGACGGCGTCGGGCAAATCGGCTTTGGCCTTGAGCTTGGCCGAGAGATTGAACGGCGTCGTCATCAATGCCGATTCCATGCAGGTCTATTCCACCTTGCGCATCGTCACGGCCCGTCCGTCGATCGAGGACGAGGCCAGGGTGCCGCACCGTTTATATGGTGTACTCGACCCCTCGGAGCTTTGCTCGGCGGGGCGCTGGCGGTCTTTGGCTGTGGCCGAGATGGAAGCGGCCTGGGATCAGGGCAAGCTGCCAGTGGTCTGCGGCGGCACCGGCCTTTATATCCGCAGCCTGATGCAGGGGCTGTCGCCCATTCCCGATATTCCCGAAGACGTCCGCACGGCGGCGCGGGCTTTGTTCGAGCAGATGGGCAACCGGGCCTTTCACGACATGCTGGCCACCCGCGACCCGGTCATCGCCGCCCGCCTGCATCCCGGCAACAGCCAGCGCCTCGTCCGTGCCTGGGAGGTGGTGCAGGCCACGGGGCGAAACCTGTCCGACTGGCAGGCAGAGCCGCCGACCGATGTCCTGGACGCCGCCTTTTATGCCGTCTCCATCGCCCCCGAGCGTGAGGCTTTGTATGAAGGCTGCGACCGCCGCTTCCGCCTGATGATGGAACAGGGCGCTCTTGCTGAGGTCAAGGCCATCTTGGCCATGCATCTCGATCCAGCTCTGCCGGCCATGAAGGCCTTGGGCGTGCCGGAACTGGCGACCTATCTGGCCGGAACCTGCTCCCTGGAAGACGCCATCCGCCGGGCCCAGCAGACGACACGAAATTACGCGAAGCGACAGCTGACTTGGTTCCGCCATCAGCTTCGGACTGATTTTTCCCTATCTGCGCAATATTCGGAAAGTTTTTTTGACGAAATCTTTGCTAATATTCGTCAATTCCTATTGACCGGCGACAGTTGAGCGTCTAGTTTGCCCCTTCGCGAAATCCGCCCCTACAGGCGGACTACGCCCATTGTTGTTTTGAAGAGTGTGAAAGGCGCAAGTCATGGTTCAGGAAGCGATGACCGGAGCGGAAATCGTCCTCAAGGCTCTGGTCGACCAGGGTGTCGAGGTAATTTTCGGATATCCCGGCGGCGCTGTACTGCCGCTCTATGACGAATTGTTCAAGCAGAACAAGCTGCGCCATGTCCTGGTGCGTCACGAGCAGGCCGCTTTGCATGCCGCCGAAGGCTATGCCCGGTCCACCGGCAAGGTCGGTTGCGTGCTGGTGACCTCGGGTCCCGGCGCCACCAATGCCGTTACCGGTTTGCTGGACGCCATGTGCGATTCGGTTCCGCTGGTCTGTCTCTGTGGTCAGGTGCCGACCCATCTGATCGGCAATGACGCCTTTCAGGAAGCCGACACCACCGGCATCACCCGGCCTTGCACCAAGCACAATTACCTGGTCAAGGACGTCAACAAGCTCGCCCGCGTCGTGCACGAGGCCTTTTATGTGGCCCGCACCGGCCGTCCGGGTCCGGTGGTCATCGATCTGCCCAAGGACGTGCTGGTCACTCGCGGCGAATACGTCGGCCCGGCCAAGGTCAAGCACAAGAGCTATAAGCCCCAGGTCAAGGCCGACCCCAAGCTGGTCGAGCAGATGGCCGAGATGCTGTCTCAGGCCAAGCGTCCGATTTTCTACATCGGCGGCGGCGTGGTGAATTCCGGCCCGGCGGCCTCGCAGCTGCTGACCCAGTTCATCCATACCACCGGCTATCCCTGCACTCAGACCCTGATGGGCCTGGGCGCTTTCCCCGGCTCCGATCCGCAGTCGCTGGGCATGGTTGGCATGCACGGCACCTACGAGTCGAACATGGCCATGCATGGCTCGGACCTGATGATCTGCATCGGCGCCCGCTTTGATGACCGGGTGACCGGGCGCTTGAACGCCTTTGCGCCCAACTCGAAGAAGATCCACGTCGATATCGATCCTTCGTCCATCAATAAGAACGTGGCGGTGGATCTGGCGGTCATCGGCGATGTCGCCCATGTGCTGGAAGACCTGACCAAGATCTGGAAGGCCAAGCAGTACCGCGCCGACGAAAAGGCCTTGAAGGTCTGGTGGGCGCAGATCGAGCAGTGGCGCGCCAAGGATTGCCTGCGCTTCGTCCAAAGCAACAAGGTCATCAAGCCGCAGCATGCCATCAAGCGCATCTACGAGCTGACCCGGGGCCACGACACCTACTTCACCACCGAAGTGGGCCAGCATCAGATGTGGGCGGCTCAGTTCCTGAAGTTCGAGGAGCCCAACCGCTGGATGACCTCGGGCGGCTTGGGCACCATGGGCTACGGCCTGCCCGCCGCCATGGGCGTGCAGCTGGCCCATCCGGATTCGCTGGTCATCGACATCTCGGGCGAAGCCTCGGTGCAGATGAACATCCAGGAACTGTCGACCCTTTGCCAGTATCAGCTGCCGGTGAAGATCTTCATCTTGAACAACCAGTACATGGGCATGGTCCGTCAGTGGCAGGAACTGCTGCATGGCGGCCGCTATTCCCAGAGCTATTCCGAGGCCCTGCCGGACTTCGTGAAGCTGGCCGACGCCTATGGCGCCGTGGGCTTCCGCGTCGATCAGGTGGGCGATCTGGACGGCGCCATCGAAGAGATGATCAAGCTGAAGCGCACGGTCATCGTCGATTGCCGTGTGGATTCCTCGGAGAACTGCTTCCCGATGATCCCGTCGGGCGCCGCCCATAATGAAATGCTTCTCGGCCCCAGCGACGAGGCGGATAAGCCCGTGTCCGAAGACGGCATGGTCCTGGTCTGAGACGGAGGGAAGACATCGTGAGCAACTTTAACGAAGACACCGTCCGCCGCCATACCATCGCCATCCTGGTGGACAATGAGGCCGGCGTTCTGGCCCGCGTCATCGGCCTGTTCTCGGGTCGCGGCTACAACATCGAAAGCCTGACCGTGGCCGAGGTGGACCCGCGCGAGCAATTGTCGCGCATCACCATCGTCACTTCGGGCACGCCCATGGTGATCGAACAGATCAAGGCCCAGCTGCGCCGTCTGGTGCCGGTCCACAAGGTCTCGGACCTGACCGTGGAAGGCCCCTCGGTGTCGCGCGAACTGGCCCTGGTCAAGGTGTCGAGCATCGGCGAGAAGCGGGTGGAGAGCTTGCGCATCGCCGACATTTTCCGGGCCCGCGTGGTGGACAGCACCAACGAGAGCTTCGTCTTCGAGATCGTTGGCGCCACCGAGAAATTGGACGCCTTCGTCAACCTGATGGAGCCCTTAGGGTTAGTCGATGTTTCGCGGACAGGCGTCGCGGCCATTGCGCGCGGACCGAATCCGATTTAAAGGAACACCGTGATTTTCGCCCGGCAGCAAAGCGCCGGGCCTTTAGGCGTTTTCCGTGAGCAAGGCGGGCGCCTTGCTCTACAGGCGAAAGGAACTCTCATGCGCGTTTATTACGATCGGGATGCCGACGTTAATCTGATCAAGTCCAAGAAGGTTGTCGTGGTCGGTTACGGCAGCCAGGGCCATGCCCATGTGCTGAACCTGCGGGACTCGGGCGTCAAGGACGTCGTCGTCGCCCTGCGTCCCGGTTCGGCCACCATCAAGAAGGCCGAAGGCGAAGGCCTGAAGGTCATGAGCCCGGCCGAAGCCGCCGCTTGGGGCGACGTGGTGATGATCCTCACCCCCGACGAGCTGCAGGCCGATCTCTACACCAACGATCTGGTCAAGAACATGAAGCAGGGCGCCGCCCTGGTGTTCGCTCATGGCCTGAACGTGCACTTCAAGCTGATCGAGCCCCGCGCCGATCTGGACGTCTTCATGATCGCCCCCAAGGGCCCCGGCCATACCGTCCGCGGTGAATATCAGAAGGGCGGCGGCGTTCCCTGCCTGGTCGCCGTTCATCAGAACGCTTCGGGCAATGCCCTGGAGATCGCTCTGTCCTACGCTTCCGCCATCGGCGGCGGTCGTTCGGGCATCATCGAGACCACCTTCCGCGAGGAATGCGAGACCGATCTGTTTGGCGAGCAGGCCGTGCTGTGCGGCGGCGTCACCAAGCTGATCCAGAAGGGCTTCGAGACCCTGGTGGAAGCCGGCTACGCCCCCGAAATGGCCTATTTCGAATGCCTGCATGAAGTGAAGCTGATCGTGGACCTGATCTACGAAGGCGGCATCGCCAACATGCGTTATTCGATCTCCAACACCGCTGAATACGGCGACTATGTCACCGGCCCGCGCATCGTCACCGACGAGACCAAGGCCGAGATGAAGCGCGTTCTGGAAGACATCCAGTCCGGCCGCTTCGTCCGTGATTGGATGCTGGAATGCAAGGCCGGTCAGCCGTCCTTCAAGGCCACCCGCCGCATTCAGTCCGAGCATCAGATCGAAGCCGTCGGCGAAAAGCTGCGCGGCATGATGCCCTGGATCGCTAAGAACAAGCTGGTCGACAAGAGCCGCAACTAAGCTCTTTTCAACAGTTTAAGTGCCTGTGCGAGACCCCGGAGGGAAACCTCCGGGGTTTTTGCCAAGCAAGATGGGTGGCAGCCAGACCCGACTCGCATGCGGCAGATGCAGCATGATGGTTGACAAAGGCACCCCATCTATACTTCCTATTGCGCGGGCGGGTTCGCGGGTGCACAAAGTGGCGCTCGACCTCCCATTGCATGAACCCTCGATGACGACCGAGAGCATGGCCAACAACCGAATCACGATTTTCGACACCACCCTGCGCGATGGTGAACAAGCCCCCGGATGCTCCATGAACCTGGAGGAGAAACTCCGGGTTGCGGCTCTGCTCGAGGAAATGGGCGTCGATGTCATCGAAGCCGGCTTCCCCATCGCCTCCAATGGCGACTTCGAGTCGGTGCAAAAAATCGCCCAGCAGGCCAAGACCGCCATCATTTGTGGCCTGGCCCGCGCCACCAAGAACGACATCCAGCGTTGCGCCGATGCCGTCAAGCCGGCGCCGCGTCATCGCATCCATACCTTCATCTCCACCTCGCCCCTGCACATGAAGTTCAAACTGCAGATGGAGCCCGAAGCGGTGCTGCAGGCGGTGACCGACAGCGTCACCTTTGCCCGCTCGCTGGTGGATGATGTGGAATGGTCCGCCGAGGACGGCTCGCGCACCGAGCATGATTTTCTCTGCCGCACGGTCGAGGCGGCTATCGCCGCCGGTGCCCGTACCATCAATATTCCCGACACCGTCGGCTATGCGGTGCCGGACGAGTACGCCGCCCTGATCGCCATGCTGATCAACCGCGTGCCCAATATCGACAAGGCCATCCTGTCGGTGCATTGCCATAACGATCTGGGCCTGGCCGTGGCCAATTCGCTGGCCGCCGTCAGTTCCGGCGCTCGTCAGGTGGAATGCACCATCAACGGCCTGGGCGAGCGCGCCGGCAATGCCGCCATGGAAGAGATCGTCATGGGTCTGCGCACCCGCAACGATCGTTTGCCCTTCCAGACCGGCGTCAAGACCGAGCTGATCACCCGGGCCTCGCGGCTGGTGTCCTCCATCACCGGCATTACCGTCCAGCCGAATAAGGCTATCGTCGGCAAGAACGCCTTTGCCCACGAGTCCGGCATCCATCAGGACGGCATGCTGAAGAACGCCCAGACCTACGAGATCATGACCCCGGAATCCGTGGGTCTGAACAAATCGACCCTGGTGCTGGGCAAACATTCCGGCCGGGCCGCCTTCAAGGCCAAGCTGAAGGACCTG
>Ga0302157_10005220_pt1 | contig 13837 bp, 4 predicted proteins | sample I_Bog_N3_3_FD_193502 | JGI IMG/M metagenome (GOLD analysis project Ga0302157, IMG submission 193502) | Peat permafrost microbial communities from Stordalen Mire near Abisko, Sweden - I_Bog_N3_3 | ecosystem: Environmental > Terrestrial > Soil > Wetlands > Peat | place: Sweden: Abisko, Stordalen...
CTGGCGCGAACCCGCCGGCCGCAACGATGCACGTCAGCCCGATATCTGGCATTTCAGCCTCGCGGCGCCGGCCGATATCGATTTGTCGATCACCGACGGCATGGAGGCGACATTGCGCGGCGCGGACGGCAAGGCAACCGCGCATATCGTCGGCGGCACGCCGTTCCATGGCCGGCTGGCCGAAGGCGAGTACCGCGTTGAAGCCACCAGCCAGGGACGCAACGACCGGCTGGATTACACGGTCAGACTCGATGCCGCGCAATTGCAGCCAGCCACGCCGCGCCAGGTTTCGCTGCCGTCGAGCGTCACCTTCGCGTTGGCCCTGCCGCGCGTCGTCAGCCTGACAAGTTTCGGCGGCGTGCCGGTGCGCGCCACGCTACGCGATACCGCAGGCCACGTGCTGGGCCGTTACGGCGCGCGCGCGAACGATTGGAACGTCGCCATATCGCGCCTGCTCGATGCCGGCTCCTACACGGTGGATCTGGCCAGCGCCGCGCCGCCAAAGCAGCATCCCACGCCGGCCAATCGGAACGACGGCAACACGACCGCCGCTTCCCCCGAAGCCGCCGAAACACCCGACGGCGGCACGGCCAACGACGCGGATGCCGCCCCCTCGCCCGACGCCCCCTCGCCCGACGCCCCCTCGCCCGACGCCCGGGCCGCCGATGCTCCCGCGCCCGACGCGCCTGCCCCAGTTGCCCCATCCGCCGACGCGCCTGCCAACGATGCGCAATCATCAGACGATATCCCGCGCACCGAAGTGACGCTGGCCCTGCCTGAGACCGCGCCCGAAACGACCCTGACCGGCGACGCCGCAACACTGCCGGGCGGCAAGGTGCAACACGTTCCCCTGCCGCAACCGGCCGCCGGCCAATTGATCCTGGCCGGCGCCGCCTCGTCGGCGCCGGTCGTGCTGTCGCTGGAACAACAAACCGGATCAACCTGGCAAAGCCGCGCGCTTGGCGAAGGATTGTCGCCAGTGCTGGCCGTGCCAGAAGATGCCAGCGCCGGCGCGTGGCGGGTTTCGGTCTGGGCCGTCGATGGCGGCAACCTGCCAATCCGCGTCGCGGCGCGCGTGCTGGCACAGGCGGCCGCATCGGGCGCGCCGGACCTGGAAACCGTTACGCTGCCGGGGGTCTCGAACAGCCTCGCCGTGGCGCATGTCGCTTTGCCAGCGCGCACCGTGCTGACCTTGACCGGCGATACCCGCAACGCGTTGGCCGCCCCTCGGCCCGGCCACCAGGCCGCCAAGCCCGACGCGGGGATCATCGCGCCGCAAGCCGCTGACCTCTGGCTGATCGCGCCGCAAGGCGCCGCATTGACACTGACGCCGCAACCATCCGGCGCGCCGGTCACGCTCACACTGCCGCCCGGCGCCCAAGCCGGCCTGCCCGCACAGCGTAGCGTCCTGACCGCCTGGGTCGCCGATGCCCAGGGCCAGCCGAGCTTCCTCGGCCCGCACGGCATGGGCGTCGCCGATAGCTCGGCGCTGGCCCTGGTGTCGCAGAACGATAGCGACGCGCAGGCGCGCCTGCTGAACACCAGCGATGAGGACGCCCTGCGCGCAACGGCGCGGCCCGTGACGCTCACCATGCAATCCCCGCAACCGGCCGATGGCCCGCTCGCGCACACCCTGCAAGCCGCCAGCGCCGTGCCGGTCGATCTGCCATCCGGCCCGCAAACCCTGCGGCTGGACCTGGCGCCCGGCACCGCCGCCATCGCCGGCTGGCCCGATGCCGGCGCGGTCACGGTATGGGCCGGCGCCGCACCGGTCAGCCGCACGCTGCAAGGCAATTTCGGCCGCGTGCTGCTCGTCAACACCAACGCCACCGGATCATCGATCAGCCTCGCGACCACCGCGGCCTCGATCAACGATGCGTTGCGCCCCGACGCCGCGTTCAAACGGTTTTTCGGCGCGGCCGGATCGGTGGATCTTCCGGTCCTGGCTGCACCAGGCCAGAGGCTTGTGGTGACCGGCGCCACCGCCGTCTTTACCGACGCGCAAGGGCGCGTTCTGCGCGGCCTCTGCCTGGCGCTGCCTGGGCCCGGCCGCGTCACGCTCAACCACGGCGCGGGCCCGGTGGCGGCATGGCTCGAAGGCCCCGGCGCCGCGCCCTGGCCGGCGCCGAAACCGCAAGCCGTTTCGCTACCGCAAACCCTGGCCCTAACCGGCCCAGCCATGCAGCTCGATCTCGCGCCAACCCAGCCCGTATTGCTGCGCGCGCGCAGCACCGCGCCGGTCATTCTGGCCATCGGCAACGCACGCCCTGCCCTGTTCCCGCACGGCGCCGCATACAGCCAGTACCTGCCCGCCGGCCCCGCCGCGCTCCATGTCATCGCGCCGCAGGACGGCCCGCTCACCGGCTCGCTGGACCTGTCGGCAACGCCAGTGCGCGCCGCGCATGAGGGTTTAGGCGATACGGTCACGCTCGCCCCCGGCGACGCTGTGCTGTTTGGATTTACCCTTGAAGCACCTGCCCGCATCGGCATCGGCATGCGCGCGCAACCCGACCAGGCGGAGCTTGCGCTCATGGACGCCACCGGAAAACAACTGGCCAGTGGCGCCGCCATGCTGCGGGACCTGCCGGCCGGCAGCTACGTGCTGCAAGCCAGCGTTCCCGCCGGCGCCCCCACCACGTTGCTGCAGCCGGCCATCGTCGGCCTGACGAAGCGGCCTAACGGCCCGCCGCCCGAAACGATCGATTATTATCGACAACTGGCGGGCCTGACCTCGCCGAAGGACCGCGCGCCATGAAGGAAGGAAGCAGTTCTTTTTTGAAAAAAAGAACCAAAAAACTTTTATTCCAAAAGTCTTTTGCTTCTTTTCTTCAGAAAAGAAGGCCTTTCTTCCTTGCCCTTGCGCTGTTGGCCCCCCTCGCCGCCCACGCGGCACCCCCCGTGCTGGAACACGCCCAGCGTGCCGACGGCGCCCGCATCATCCCCGACCGTTTCTTGCGCGAATGGGACCCGCTGACGGTGTTTTTCCCGTCCGACACCGGCCCGAAATCCGCCGGCCCCGAGGATGCCCCACAGCGTTTCGTAACGCTGCAACCGAATATCCCAGGCGCCTGGCAATGGCTCAGCCCGCGCGTGTTGCAATTCCGCCCCGCGGAAGCCTGGAAACCGCTGCGCCGCCTGCATGTCGTTTCGGGCACAGCCACCGTCACGCTGGTGCCGCTGCTGCCGGTGCCAACGCGCGTGGGGCCGGAGGATGACCCCAGCGGGATTGTCGATCTCGACCGGATAGCGCTGACCTTTCCGAACCCGGTGGACCGCGACGCGCTGGCGCGGCTGCTGACCATCGATCTGCGCCCGCAACCCGGCATTACCGCGGATAACACCACCACGCTCACGGCGCAGGATTTCGATCTGCCGCCGGTGGAACGCAGCAGCCGCCACGATAGCGAAACCATCATGGTAGTGCTGCACCGGCCGATTCCGGATGGCCAGGTGGCGATATTGCGCCTGCGCCTGTCCGACGCGCCGGGCCTGGACGTGCCGATTTTCGAAACGCGCCTGCACAGCCCGGTGCCGTTCGCCTTCACCGACGCCGCCTGCGCCTCCGGTTTCGGCAATTCGGTGGTGGACAGCATCCGCAATTGCGCGCCCAACGATGAATCGAACACTGGCGAACGCGGCCTGGAACTCAGTTTCACCGCCGAGCCCGAAGTGCTGGATATCGTGCATGCGCGCGACGTGCTGCGCATTTCCCCGCATGTCGATGAACTGACCACGCAATCGGACGGCACCACGCTGCGCATCCACGGCAAGTTCCAGGCCGCCACCGTCTATACGCTGCAGGTGGAACCAGGCGCGTTGCACGACCGCCGCGGCCGCAAGCTTGCCGCCATGGAACCGCTGCGTTTCGCCTTCGCAACCGCCGCGCCAGGCCTGCGCTGGGATGCGGCGCAAGGCATCGTGGAACGCTTCGGCCCGCAAATGGTCCCATTGCGCGGCCAGGGTTATACCAAAGCCGATTTGCGCATTTACCCGATCGATGCCGCATCGCGCGATTTCTGGCCGTTCCCGCAAACCGGCCTGGTCACCGAAGATGCCGCGGCGCCGCCCTTGCCGGGCCACGAGCCCGCGCCGTGGGACCAGCCCTACCCGATCAGCGCCGCCGATATGAGCGCGCGCCTGATGGCGCTGGGCTCGCCGTCCGTTTCCACGCTGGTGGATTTACCGCTCGCGCCAGGCGCCCTCGAACAGAAATTCGGCATCGATGTGGCGCCGCTGCTCGCCCGCATTGCCGGCGCCGGCCAACCCGGCACCTATCTGCTCGGCATGCGCCCGGTGGATGCCAAGGACCGCCACTGGCTGCGCGTGCAAGTGACGGATCTGAGCGTGACAGCGGTCGAGGAGGCCGGCAAAGTCCATTTTAACGTTACGTCACTGGCCACCGCCCAACCCACCGCGGGCGCCACGATAGAATTGCAGCAAACGCGATCGACGCGTTTCGAAACCATCGCGCGCGGCATAACATCTTCCGATGGCAGTTTTGTCTGGACCGTGCCGCCGGCCGCCGGCCGCCATTGGCAGGATGCGCTGGGCCGCGTGCTGGTGACCAAGGGCGCCGATACGCTGGCGCTGGATCCACGCCACGGCCCGCCGCAATATTCGGAATCCGGCTGGAGCCATGGCGGCCCGAACTGGCTGGGCTGGGCCGCCGCCGGCCAGATCGCCGGCCGCGGTCAACCGCCGGAACTGCTCTGCCATGTGTTTACCGAGCGGCCGATCTACCGGCCTGAGGAAAAAGTGCAAATCGCCGGCATGGTGCGCGACTACAGCGCCGGCGCGCTGCGTTTCGCCAGCGGCGCCGGAACGGTTACGGTCACTGGCCCGGACAAGCAGGAATGGAAATTGCCGGCGCCGCTCGACGATGCCGGCGGCTTCCATCTGACGTTCGACGCGAAAACCACGGCCACCGGCGATTACACCGTGGAATTCCGCGCGGCGAAACAGGAAAACGCCTCCTGCGACATGAGCTTCAAGAAAGAAGCCTATCGCCTGCCAACCTTCGAAGTGCTGCTGACCGGCGCGAAAACGGCCGCGCTGGACAAGCCATTCACCGTGGATTTGCTGGCCCGCTGGTTCGCCGGCGGCCTGGTCTCGGATCGCCCGGTGGCCTGGCGCGTCACGCAATTCCCCTATGTCTGGTCCCCGCCCGGCCGCGACGGATTCGAATTTTCCTCCGACAGCCGGTTTTCCGGCGAGGCGAATTTCCGTTCCACCCCGGTGCTGACACGCGATGTGAAAACCGATGCCGGCGGCGCCGCGCAATTGGTGCTGGACCCCACGATCGAGCCTACCGCGCAGCCGCGCGAATACGTGGTGGAAGCCACGGTCACCGGCGACGACGACATGCAGGTGCGCGGCGTGCAGCACGTGGTGGCCCTGCCGCCGTTTGTTTTGGGCGTGAAACTGCCGCGCTACATCGCCCACACCGGCGCAATCGATCCGCAAATCCTGGCGCTCGACGGCGAAGGCCACGCGCTGAGCGGCCTGAAAATGACCGCCAAACTGATCCGCCGGAACTGGAATTCGCTGCTGCAGGCCAGCGATTTCGCCGCCGGCTCGGCGAAATACGAAACCCAGGTAATCGACGAAACCGTCGCCGAGCGCAGCATCACCAGCACCGCCGATCCGCAGGCGTTGCATTTCGATGTGCACGACTCCGGCGTCTATATCGTGGAGCTCACCGCCAGCGATCAGGCCGGCCGCGCGCAAACCGTGCGCATCGACAGTTTCGTCGCCGGCGACACGCCGGTCACCTGGGCGCAACCGCCGGCACAAACCATGACTCTAACGCCGGACAAACAAGCCTACGCGCCCGGCGAAACCGCCACGCTGGTGATACAAAGCCCGTTCCAGACCGCCCGCGCGCTGGTGGTCATTGAACAGCCCGAAGGCCCCTTCACGTACGATTGGGTGGACGTCACGCACGGCTACGGCCGCGTGCTCGTGCCGATCCGCAAGCTGCAAATGCCGAAACTGGCCGTGCATGTGCTGCTGATGCGCGGCCGTCTGCCCGGCCCGCCGCCCAGCACCGCCGCACCGTTCGACCAGGGCAAGCCCACCACGGTCGCCGCCACATCCTGGCTCACCGTGACGCCAGTGGAAAACCAGGTTTTCGCGACGTTCGATGCGCCCGCCACCGCGCGCCCGGCGCAGGAAGTCGATCTGGTGCTTCATTTGCGCGACGCCAAGGGCCGTCCGTTGCCCGGCGAAGCAACGGTGTGGATGGTGGACCAGGCCGTGCTGTCGCTCGCCCGCGAACAACCTTTAGATCCGCTGCCGCATTTCATCGTGCAACGCCCCAGCCGTATGGTGGCGCGCGACAGCCGCAACATGGCGTTCGGCATCATTCCGCTTAGCGAAGCACCAGGCGGCGGCGCCGGCGGCGACCAGGGCGTGGAAAATATTTCCGTCCGCCGCAATTTCACCCCCGTGCCGCTCTATCTGCCGCGCGTCAAAGTAGGGCCGGACGGCACCGCGCGCATCCATGTGAAACTGCCCGACACACTCACGGTCTATATGCTGCGCGCCAAGGCCATCAGCGGGCCGGACCGGTTCGGCTACGGCACAGGATCGATGCGCATCCGCCTGCCGCTGGTGGCGCAGCCGGTGCTGCCGCGCTTCGTGCGCCCCGGCGACGTGTTCGACGCAACGGTCATCGGCCGCCTGGTGGAAGGCGCCGGCGGCCCCGGCACCGCCAAGGCCACGGTGCGCGGCGTAAACCTGCAAGCGGGCGCGACGCAGGCGTTTCGCTGGGATGCCGGCCACCCGGCGCGCGTCAGTTTTCCGGTAGCTGTGCCGCCGGATGCTTCCGGCTCCGTGCGCCTCCGCTTTACCCTGCAACGCGACGCCGATGGCGCCGGCGATGCCGTGGAGCTGGATTTACCGGTACAACCCGACCGGCCCGTGGTAACGGACCGGGTATTAGGCACACTACCGCCGCGCGGCACGCAAACCATCGCGCCGCTGGCCGATACCGCGCGCCCCGGCACCTACGCCCGCAGCGTGACGGTGGCCGCCGATCCGTTGCTGGTACGCATCGTCGGCGGCCTGCAATATCTCGCCGAATATCCTTTCGGCTGCACCGAACAGCGGCTGGATCTCGCCGGCTCGGAACTGGCATTAAAACCCTACGCGCCAATCCTGAACGCGGCGGGCGTGCAGGATCGTATCGCCAGCGATGTCGCCTCCACCCTGGCGGAAATAACCACCAATACCGATGCGGACGGGCTCGTGGCCTACTGGCCGCACACGCAGGGCTCGGTGCTGCTCACCGCCTGGGCATTCGATTTCATCGTGCAGGCGGACCGCGCCGGCCTGCCGGTGGATAAAGCCATGCGCGCCCGCATGGCCAAAGTCCTCGAACAATCCTTGCGGTCCGACTACCCGCGCCTGTTCGCCCCCGAAGCCATGCGCGAACGCGCCGCCGCATTATGGGCCTTGGCCGAGGGCGGCAATTTGCAGCCGGCCTACGCCGCCGAACTGGCGCGCCGCGCCGGCCAACTGGCCACCGGATCGGTCGCCGCCGTAACGGAATCCATCACCCATCTACCGGCCGGCGATCAGGCCGTGTTGCCGGAATTGTCCGAAGCGCTTTGGGCCCGCGTGCAAACCCGCCTGCAGGATGGTCAGATCGTCTATGCCGGCCTCACCGATATTCCAGCCGATCCGCTGATCCTGCCATCGGAGGCGCGCAGCCTGGCCGAGGTAATCCGCGCGGTCGCCGTTACCACGCCGCGCGAAGCCCGCCTGCCGATGCTGCGCGACGGCCTGCTGCGCATTGCCGATGGCGATGGCTGGGGCAACACCAACGCCACCGCGGCCGCGCTACGCGCTTTGGCGGCAAGCTGGCAACGCCCCGGCGCCGATATTCCGATCAGCTTCGCGCTCCCTGGCGCCGCCACCGCGCAAGCCGCCATCACTCCCACCACGCCGCTGCTACAGCAAACCACCCACACGCCGGGCCCGATTGGCATTTCCGTCGCCTATGACGGCGATAAATTGGCGCTGCTGACCGACACACGCTACGTGCCGCTGGCCCCCGGCGCACAGGCCAAAGCGGTGCCGCACGGCTTCGTCATCGGCCGCCAATTCTTCCGCGTGCCCGCGCAAGGGCCGCTGGAGCGCCTGGCGCCCGCCGCGGACGGCAGCTTTCATCTCGCAACCGGCGATGTAATCGAGGAGCTCGATGAGCTCGTGTCGCCCGAAGCGCGCACGAACGTGGCCATGCGCCTGCCAATGCCGGCCGGCATGGAGCCGCTGAACCCAAATCTGGCCACCTCGCCCGCCAACGCCGCACCCTCCGCGGCGCCCAATCCGGCGCCCGATTACGCTGCCTATGGCGACGATCAGGTCCTGGTGGTGTACCAGGTGCTGCCTGAAGGCCATTTCACCTTCCGCACCCGTATGCGCGCGACCACCACGGGCAGTTTTACCGCGCCGCCGGCGCAGGTCGAGACGATGTATCAGGCGGGAGTGACGGGTAGCAGCGATGGCGATCGTGTTATCATTGCGCATTAAGAAAGCAGTTCTTTTTTGAAAAAAAGAACCAAAAAACTTTTTGACGGCTGTCGCCGGCTAGTCCGCGACAGCCGCGTAAAAGTTTTTGCTTCTTTTTTCAAAAAGAAGCGCTTTACCTTCCCTTGCCTTGCCTTAATTGCCTGTATAGCCGCCGCATTTAGCTGGCAAATCGCCGACCGCGCCGTGCTTACCGCGCCAGCGCCCACACCGATGGTGTTCGACCGCAACGGCCAGTTCCTGGCGCAATTCGGCGATCACCTCGATGACCGCACCGAGTATGGCTACTGGATGGTCAATACGGTCCCAGACCGGGTAGCCCGCGCCACGCTGGCGCTGGAGGACCGGCGCTTCGCCGAGCATCCCGGCGTTGATATCCGCGCTGTGGTACGCGCTATGTGGCAGCATGTGCAAGGCGGCAAATCGGGCGCCTCGACAATCGCGATGCAGGTGGCGCGCATGCAGAACCCGGAGCCGCGAACGCTCTGGAACAAGGCCGTGGAGGCCGGCACCGCGGTGGTATTAACGGCGCGCTACGGGCGCGACGCGATTTTGGCGCAATATTTGCGGTTGGTGCCATATGGCAACGGTAGCCACGGCATTGCGCATGCCGCGCGCTGGTATTTCGCCAAACCGGTGGCGGATTTAAGCTGGGCCGAAATAGCGCTGCTCTCAGCGATTCCGCACGCGCCGGCAACGCTGAATCCGTTGCACGCGGCGGGGTTGGAAATAGCGCGCCGCCGCGCGCAGCGCATTTTGCAAGCATTGTCGGCCCAGGGTGTGATCGGCGGCGCCGAAGCCGTTTCTGCCCGTGCCCAACTGGCGGCATTGCAAATCACCACGCCGCCGTCCCGGCCGGCGGTGGCATTGCACGCCATCCTGCGCCTGCAACGCATGGTGGCCGACGAACCGCCGCGCGACCCATCGGACCCACGCGTGCGCACCACGCTGGATCTGAACCTGCAATCCCAGCTTGCCGTGCTGGCCAACGCGAAGCTACGCCAATGGCGCAACGACGGCGCGCAGCAAGTGGCGCTGATGGTTACGCGGCGGCACGACCGGCAGGTGCTGGTGGCGCTGGGCTCCGCCGGGTTTGCAACACTTCCCGCCGGACGCATCGATTTTACCGAGGCGCTGCGTTCCCCGGGCAGCGCGCTCAAACCCTTCATTTACGCGCTGGCGCTGGAACGTGGCACGCTCACGCCGGCGCAGGTCATGCAGGATTTGCCCGATAGCGCCACCGGCATCGGCAACGCGGATGGCGGATTTCTGGGCGCGCTGCTACCGCGCCAGGCGCTGGCCAATTCGCGCAACGTGCCGGCCGTCACGCTGCTACGCGAAGTGGGCCTGCAACGCGCCTTCGACCAATTGCGCGCCCTGGGCCTGCACGATCTGGACGGCTCGGCTGATCGTTTCGGTCTATCAATGGCCATCGGTTCGCTGCCCACCAGCCTGGACCGCCTGATGCGCGCTTATGCCACGTTGGCCGAGGACGGCGCGGCTCAGGACCTGAACTGGATCCAGGGCCAGGCGCGCGTCGCCCCGCGCCCAATCATCCGCCTGGACGTAGCGCGGCAAGTGGCGCAATTCCTGTCCGATCCAACCGCGCGTCTGCCGAGTTTTCCGCGTTATGGCTCCACGGAATATCCGTTCACCGTCGCACTGAAAACCGGCACGTCGCAAGGCTACCGCGATGCCTGGGTGGTCGCCTGGTCGCAGGAGTACGAAGTGGGGGTCTGGGTCGGCCGCGCCGACGCTGGCCCAATGACGCGCCTGAGTGGCGCACTGTCGGCCGCGGATCTCGCGCAAGCGGTGCTGCTGCACCTGCACGGCGTCACCCGCGGCGACCTCACCGCCGATGCCTTCGCCGCGCCGCCCGGCCTGCACCCGGCCGAATTATGCACCGCCACGGGCCAGATCGCCGCCGCCGCATGCCCCTCCCGCATGACCGAATTCGTCGCCCTGCGTCCGCCGATGCCGGAAGCGCCAGCGGACGATACCGTGCATCTATCGATCGTTTCGCCGGCGCCGGAAAGCCATATCTGGCGCAACCCCGAAGTACCGGCCGCGATGAACCGCCTGCTGTTGCGCGCCAGCGTCTCGCCCACCGTGCACCAAGTGGTGTGGCTGGTGGATGGCGAGGATTTCGCCGTCGCCGATCCGATGGCGCCGCTCTATTGGACAGCGCTGCCAGGCGTGCACCGGTTTCAGATCCGCCTGCCGCTGCAAGCGGGCGCTTCGCGCGTGGTTCGCGTGGTCGTTGAGTGAACGCGCCGCCTCGTGCGATTCGTCTTGCACGATGGCAATATGAAGAAAGCGGTTCTTTTTTGAAAAGAAGCACCAAAAAACTTTTATCACGACGGTGATCTAACGGGTTTCCTTCACCCGATAGTAGTTGCTGGTCCAAAAGCCACGCCTTACCATGCGCTCCAATCGGCGGGAGGCGCGCATGTTGTTACGTTATGCGTTTGTTACGGCCGCTCTCGCGATCGGCGCCGCCCACGCTCAAACCGGGCCGGCCATCACGGTTACGCCCCAGGCCGGGCAGCATCCGATCAGCCCCTATATTTACGGCATGGCCGAATACGGCGTATCGCCCAGCTTCCAACAGGCCGCGCAACTCGGCGTGCTACGCTGGGGCGGTGACGGCACAACGCGCTATAATTGGCAAGTCGACAGCAGCAATGCCGGATTCGACTGGTTCTTCATGGGCGGCGACGGCAACGCTACCCCCACCCCAAGCGGCGGCCCGGACGCGCTTGTGCTGGCCGACCAGGCCACCGCCAGCGCAACGTTACTGACCATTCCGATTATCCCGTATATCAACAGCAGCGCCAACTGGTCATGCAGTTTTCCCGTGGAAATCTATGGGCCGCAACAAGAAACCAATCCCTACATATTCCCCAATGGGGATACCTGCGGCAACAGCATCACCCTGAAAGGTCGGCAGTTGCACGATAAGGATATCCTCGCCAACCACATACCGAACCAGCCCGCCATCCAGGCTGCCTGGGTGCAGCATTTGGTCAGCCGTTTCGGTACCGCGGCAAACGGCGGCGTCCAGTTTTACCAGTTGGATAATGAACCGCTCGGCTGGTCCAACACACATCGCGACGTCCAGCCAAAAACCCCGCTCTACAGCAACATCGTCCGCCTCGGCCAGAAATACGCCGAAGCGGTCAAACAACAGGACCCCTCGGCGCTGATCCTCGGCCCGTCCGATTTCACCCTCGGCGGCTGGATCGGCACGCCCAGCCTGCAGGACAACCTCTACGCCGGCCAATACTACCTGCAGCAAATGGCAACCTACGAAGCGGCGCATAAAGGCCGCCGCCTGATCGATTACTTCGATGAGCACTACTACTTCGTCTTCACCGACCCAACCTCGCAGCTCGCCTCGGCGCGCACGCTATGGGACCCCACCTATAATGGCGGCACCTGGGTGGAACAATACGTGTTCGACGCACCCATGCAGCTGATCCCGCGATTCAACCAATGGATCGGCCAATATTACCCCGGCACGCAAATCGCGTTCTCGGAATATTCGATCGATAGCGGCAACAAGCTGATCACGGATGCACTGGCGGAAGCCGACGTGCTCGGCATTTTCGGCGCCTATCAGGTCGGCCTGGCCACGATGTGGAACCCGCCGGCCCCCACCGATCCCATCGCGTTAAGTTTCCTGCTGTACCGCAACGTGGACGGCGCCGGCAACGGCTTCGGCACCACCTCCGTGCAAACCCAGAGTGCCAGCCCCGGCGTCATCTCCGCCTACGGCGCGCTCCGCAACGCGGGCACGCTCACATTGGTGCTGATTAACAAAACCACCGGCGCGCTGGCCACGCCAATCACCATCGCCGGCCAAACCAACACCGTGTCCGCCGCGCTGTACAGCTACACCGCCGCCAACCTCACCGCGATTCAGCCACAGCCTTCCGTAACCGTAACGGCTGGCGCGGCCACACTAACGCTCCCTGCCTACTCAATGAGCATGCTGGTAATCCCGATCCAGTAACCGCAGCCGCCAGCCAGAAACGAGGGCCGATCAGCGAGCCGTAGGGCGAACAAGCGCAGCGTGATCCGCCGGCCCACCGCTCCGCGAACGCTCCCAAAATTTAACTTGCCTAGTTAGTTAGACTAACGCATGCTGCGCCCCATGCACATCCCAGCCCGCATCCTCCGCAAACACGCCATGGACGTCGTTCCGTCCCTGCGCAATCAAACCGAACGCGAGGTCCAACGCGAGGAAACCATCCTCAAGGCGGCCGCATGCTTGATCGCCCGCTTCGGCGCCGCGGCAATCAGCTTCACCAACCTGGCCACCGCCATCAAGATCTCGCCCGCCACAATGCGCAAGCATTTCACCGATCTCGATGCGTTGATAGGCGAAATGATGCGCCGCCACCTGAGCGCCATTTCGCAAGCCATCGGCGCCGTCCCGCGCGACGCACCCGATCGCCAGCGCAAGCAGCGCGTCGCCTACATCGAAGCCACCCGCTGCCTCGGCGCCCCCACCCAGGCGCACCTTATCCTGATCACCTACCGCACCATCCTGGCCGAGGATGAACGCATCAGCGTCGAGGAAATCCGCAACGTGATCGGTGACACGCTAGGCCGCGAAAATCCCGAAGGCACGCTGCACCTGCTCGATAGCCCCTGCTTCGATATCGATCAGATCGAGGCAATGCTCACCGCCGCCAGCACCGCCCGCCGCCAGTTCGCGCCCCCTCGCACCGCAACGCCCGAGCCTCCAACCGCCCTGGAGCCGCCCGCCAAAATCTCACTCGATCTGCCCAAAATCAGCCGCCTCGAAACCCAAGGCGGCCCGCTCTGCCAGCCCCGCAAACTCCAGCCCAGGGATCGGCCGGAGCGCCCGGTCCCCGACGACGATCTGCAGCGCCTCTTGGCCGATCCGCGTGGCCCACCCGCCTCCATCGCGGCATTGCGCAGTGCCCTTGCGCGCAGCGTTGGGAAGCAAGCGCTTCTTCTTGAAAAAAGAAGCAAAAACTTTGGCGCGGCTGTCGCGGATTAGTCCGCGACAGCCTTGCAAAAGTTTTTTGGTTCTTTTTTTCAAAAAAGAACCGCTTTTCTGGCGCTTTGCGAGCCTGATAAAGCGCTAAACGGCGACAACCGGATTGCGCAGCGTGCCAATGCCCTCGACATGGCATTCAACAACGTCGCCAGGCCACATAAACTCTTGCGGATCGCGGCCGGCGCCCACCCCCTCTGGGGTGCCGGTTGCGATGATGTCGCCCGGCTCCAGGGTCATCACGCTACTGATGTCGGCGATAAGCTGACCGACGTT
>Ga0302157_10005237_pt1 | contig 13809 bp, 15 predicted proteins | sample I_Bog_N3_3_FD_193502 | JGI IMG/M metagenome (GOLD analysis project Ga0302157, IMG submission 193502) | Peat permafrost microbial communities from Stordalen Mire near Abisko, Sweden - I_Bog_N3_3 | ecosystem: Environmental > Terrestrial > Soil > Wetlands > Peat | place: Sweden: Abisko, Stordalen...
GCGCTGTTGGCCGAGCGTGCGCGCCACGGCTACGAGCTCATCAAGGAGATCGAGCAGCGTTCCGGCGGCTGGTACGTGCCGAGCCCTGGCATGGTCTATCCGGCGCTGAGCTACCTGGAGGACGCCGGTTACGCCAGCGTCGAGCCCGCGGGCGCAAAGAAGCTGTACACGATCAGCGTTGCGGGCCTGGCGTGGCTCGACGAGCAACGCAGCTCGGTGCAAGCCCTGTGGACGCTGCTCGCGCGCTTCGGCGAGCGCATGGGGCACGTGCGCGAGGAGGCGCGCTTCGCGCGCGACGTCGGCGAAGGGCGTGCCGAATTGCACGCCGCGATGCACGAGCTGCGCGACGCGCTGCGCGCGCAGCACGGCACCGGGCCGGACGCGATCGTGCGCGTCATCGAGATCGTGCGCCGCGCCGCGGCGCAGGTGCGGGGCGAGGCATGACGCGGTGACCGGCGACGGATGGAAGGCTTCAGGGCTTCCAGCCCTTGGCCTTCGCGGCGGTTTCGGCCGTCGCGTCCAGCGTGTCGCCGTCGCGCAGCGCGTCGATGGCTTGCAGCAGCGTCGGGCTGTACGGGCTCGCGGCCGTGCGATACACGCCGATCGCGCTCGCGGGCGTGCCCGCCGCGTGCTCGAGGTGGGCCACCACCCAGCCGTCGGACTGCCTGCAGGCGATGCCCGAGGATGCGCTGTCCAGCGTGAACGTGCGGCAGTACTGCTGCGCGTGGTTTCGGAACGTGAGGCCGACGGTGATGGGGGAGTTCGGATCCAGCACCGTGCCCGCCACGCGCTGTTCGAGCGCGACGCGCAGGCCGCCTTGCGCGGTGATCGCGCCGTCGTTGCGCACGTTCAGCGCCACCGTGTCGGCGCCGCCGATCGCAGGCGATTGCGGTGCGTACATGCGCGTGCCGAATACCACGCCCAGCACCAGGCACGCCGCCATCGCGCCCCATGGCTGCCAGTGCCGATGCCAGTGTTGCGCGCGCGGCAGGTGCGCGCGACGGGCGTCGCTGCGGCCGATCGCGACGGGGTCGTTGGCGGCATGCGCCGCCGGCGCGGGCTCGCCGTCCGGTATCGCGAGCAGATCCAGCAGGCCGGCCGGCACCGGCTCGTCCATGACGGGACCGTAGGCCGATTGCAGGGTCGCGCGCAACGCGCGCTCGCGCGCCACCGCGGCCGCGAGCGCGGGCTCGTGCACGAGACGCGCGTCGAACGCCGTCCGCTCGCCGGCCGGCATCTCTGCGTCCACGTAGATCATCACCGCGATGCGGTCGTCTTCGGTCAAGGCGTTCATGGCTGCAGGTCTCCGTCGCCCAGCATCCGTTGAAGCGCGTCGCGGCCGCGCGCGAGGCGGCTGGTCAGCGTGCCGATGGGAATGTCCAGCACCTGCGCGGCTTCCTTGTAGGGCAGGCCTTCGACCAGCACCAGGCTCACGGCCATGCGCTGGTCGTCGGGCAGGCGGCCCATGGCCTTCTCTATCGACAGCCGGATCTCGCGGCTGCCCGTGTCCGAGTAGCCCACGTGTTCGCCGGCCTCCTCGGGCGCGAGCACGTCGTCGCGCCGGCCGCGCGCACGCACCTCATCGATCCAGGCGTTCTTCATGATTCGAAACAGCCAGCTGTCCAGTCGAGTTCCGTCCTGCCAATGATCGAGGTGCTTCAACGCACGCTCGACCGCAGTCTGCACGAGGTCGTCCGCGTCCTCCCGATGCCGGGTGACGGCACGCGCGAAACGGCGCAGCCGCGGCAGCAAGGCCGCGATCTCGGCGCGCAGCGCAAGGGGCGAAAGGCTCATGACATGATGGGATAACGTCGTGGCGATGGATTTTCTTCCAGGGTTGCTACGTTATATCGAACATGAGCCGCAGAACTTGCCAAATCCTTGCGCTGGCCGTACTGCTGTCGTCGGCCGGCCCCGTTCAGGCGCAGCTGCGCCTGCCATCGCTGGGCGCGTCGTTGTCGCCGATCAGCCGCGCGCCGGTGCTGCAGCGCGTGGAGCCGCCGGTCGACGCTACGCTGGCGCCCGTCGACCTGGCCGACGCGCGATTGCAGGAGGCGGCGCAGCGGGCCCGTGCGCACCGGCACGAACTCGACCGCGATCCCCGCGGTGAGTTGATCGTGCGCGCCGAGGTGCTGGCGCAGCCCTCGAGTCCGGCCGCGCGCGCGGCGCTGCTGGCGGCCGGCTTCAAGCTTCTGCGCGAGGACGCGCTGGAAGGTCTGGACGACCCGCTGATCGTGATGAAGGCGCCGGTCGGCCTCGAGCTCGAGGATGCCGTCGCGCGGGCGCGCGCGATCGACCCGGCGGGGGCGTACGACTTCCATCATGTCTACCTGGGCAGCGGCAGCGTGGGTCCGGCCGGCGCATCGTCGACGGGTGTCGCGGTTGTCGTGCCGGCGCCGGCGCGCGACGGACCCTTGCATGTCGGCCTGATCGACAGCGGCGTCGATGCGCGCCACCCGGCGCTGGTCAACGCGATCGTGCAACGCCATGGCTGCGACGACGGCGCGCATCCGGCCGCCCACGGCACCGCGGTGGCGTCTCTGATGGTCGGCCAGGCGGGCCTGTTCCGCTCCGCGTTGCCGCGGGCCACGCTCTACGCCGGCGACGCCTTCTGCGACGCGCCCACTGGCGGCTCGGTGGAGGCGATCGCGCGCGAGCTCGCGTGGCTGGCCCGCATGCAGGTGGCGGTGGTCAACATCAGCCTGGTCGGACCACCTAACCAGGTATTGCAGCGTGTCATCGCGCACGCCGTCGCGCAAGGCATGTTGATCGTCGCGGCGGTGGGCAACGACGGACCGGCGGCGCCGCCGCTGTATCCGGCCTCGTGGCCCGGCGTCGTGGGCGTGGGGGCCGTGGACGGGAGGCTGCGCCTGCTGCCCGAGGGCGCGCGTGGACCGCAGGTGATGTTCGTGGCGCCGGGCGCCGACATGGCGGCGGCCGCCAATGGCGAGTCCGGTTTCGTGCCGGTGCGAGGCACCTCGTTCGCCGCGCCGTTCGTGGCCGGCCTGCTGGCTGCGACGTATCAGACGGCGTCGCCGGAGGGTGCCCGCGCCGCGATCGCGCGGCTGACGAGCGCTGCGCGTGAGCTGCCCGCGGCGCCGCGCGATGGCGTCGGGCGCGGTCTCGTCGCGGAGAGTCTGCGCACGGCGCCGGACGTCGTCGACCTGCTGCGCTAGTTGCAAGCTGTTGCATTTGCGCCGGAAGAAAACCGGCGCAGGCGGCGTTCTCCCTTTGCAGGCTGCGAAATCGTTCGCGAGCCAATCAGTCAAAGGTGAACCCCATGATCCGCAATCAATCCGCTTTCCACACCGTCGCCGTGATGGCCCTGGCGACCCTTTGCGTCGCGATCTCCACCTCTGCCCACGCCGGCCTGCTGGGCGGCGGTGGCGGCCTGCATGGCGGCGGCCTGGGTGGCGGCATCGGCGGCGGCCTGGGCGTGATGCCAGGCAGCAGCACGAGCCACGGCGGCCTGGCGGGCGATGTCACCGGGAACGTGGCCGGCAGCGTGACCGCACCCGACACGACGCCGATCAAGGACGCCGCCGGCCACGTGATCGACTCCGGCCAGGCGAAGGGGTCTGTCTCGCGCAACACGCCGACGGCTGCGGCTCCGACGACAGGCAGCAAGACGTCCACCGCGCCGACCCGCGCCGCGGCTGCACCCGTCCAGCCGACGCGCCCGGTCTCCACCAGCGCCGCCGGCAATGGTTCCGCGACCGCGGCACGCTTGAACAGTGCCACTGTTGCGGGCACCGGCACGACGTCGTTGAGCGCCAACGGCAGCGCGCAGGGCGGATCGCAAGCGCCGGCCGCGAACTGATCTCCTTCAGCCAATGAACAGAAGCGCGGGCCATGGCCGCGCCTCTTGTCGTTCAGGTCGCCCATGAGGACGGCCAGCGATACGCCAGCACGCTGTCGCGCGGATAACGATGTTCGCGCACGGACTCGAGCTGGTTGCCGCCCAGGAGGACGATCTGCGCGCCTTCGTGGCGCAGGAAGAAGCCGACGTGGCCTTTCCAGCTTTGCGAATCCTGGCGCCATAGCACCGCGATGCAGCCCGCCAGCGGTTCATCCAGCGGCTCGCCCCACGTGAGCCAGCTGCGCGCCAGCGCGGAGCCGGTGCCGCGCACGCCGCAGTGCGCCAGCGTCCAGCCGACGAACGACGAGCACCAGTTGGCCTTGTCGTCGTAGCCCGCGATGTGGGTGCCCGCGTGGTACCCGGTGATGCGCGGGTTGCTGCTGCCCGCGGGGAAGTTGCACACGCCGAGTTCGGCGCGTGCCACGCGCAACCAGGGCGCACGGAGCTCATCGTCGATCCGCGTCACCGTGCGACAGCGGCGGCTCATCGCGTCTCCCGCGCGGAACGCGCGCGTGCGACGGCCTCGGCCGGCCTGCGAAACGCCGGCATGTGCACGCCGCGGAGCGCCTGCAAGTCGACCAGCCAGGCCTGCAGGTCGGCCAGGGGCTGCGCCTCGAGGCGGTAGGTGCGGGCGCGCGCGTCGTCGTCGGGGCTGGCGGCGCCCACTTCGTGGATGACCCCGGCCTGGCGCAGCACGCGCAGGTGGCGGCTCATCGCCTGGCGCGACATCGAGAGCGCATCGGCGATCTCGCCGGCGCGTTGCGGGCCGTGGCGCAGCAGGCCGACCACCGCGCGCCGCGTGGGCTCGGCGAGCGCCTGCAGCGTGCGGTCGAGCGTCTGCGCATCGACCGCCGAAGGCAGCGGGCGCCGGCTCACCGGGTGGGCTGGCCGCGCAGGCGTTGCATGAACCACCACGGGTGACCCTCCGGATCGCTCGCGCCGTCGCTGCGGTCGCTCCAGTCGTCGTCGCCGTAGTCGTGCGTGGCCGGCTCGGAGAAGATCGTCGCCCCGTGCGTGCGGGCGTGCTCGCAGTGCGCGTCGACGTCGTCGACGAACATGCAGATCGACTGGCTGACGCGGCCGCCCAGATCCAGCGGGCTGGCCTGCGCCCTCTTGAACTCGCGTCCGGGCTCGGGCGCCTCGCCCGGCCTGGCGCTGCCGTTGACGCTGATCGTTTATCAAATGCAAGGCCGGAAACATGCACTCCCTAGAATGCCGGCAGCTCACGCCGAGTCCCCTTCCAGAGAACATGCAGAAGAACTTTCCCCGTCTTGTCGTCGGCGTCCTCGCCTTCGTCTGCGCCGCTGCCTCGGCGGCCCCCGCGAACCGCATGATCCTGCCGGACGACGTCGTCCCCGATGCCTACCGGATCTCCATCACGCCGCACATCGCGGAGACGACGTTCGACGGCAGCGTCGAGATCGACGTCCAGGTGCGCCACCCCACCCATCGCATCGTGCTCGACAGCGCCGACCTGGTCATCGCCAGCGCCGCGCTCGACGACCAGACGACGGCGCCGCGCGTCGCGCTCGACCCGCAACGCCAGCGCGCCACGTTCACGTTCGCCCACGCGATCGCGCCGGGCCGCCACACGCTCAAGATCGCCTACCGCGGCAAGATATTCGACCAGGCCTCCGGCCTGTTCCGACTTCAATACGCGACGCCCGACGGCCAGGCCACGTCGCTGTTCACGATGTTCGAGGACTCCGACGCGCGTCGCTTCGTGCCGAGCTGGGACGAGCCTGCGCGCCGCGCCACGTTCGACCTGACGGTGACGGTGCCGGCCGACCAAATGGCGATCGGCAACATGCCCATCGCTTCCACCGACGCGTTGCCGGGCCACCTGAAACGCGTGCGTTTCGCGACGACGCCGAAGATGTCCACCTACCTGCTGTTCTTCGGCCTGGGCGACTTCGAGCGCGTGCATCGCGACGTGGCCGGCGTCGACGTGGGCGTCGTCGTCAAGCGCGGCGACACCGCGCAGGCGGCCTACGCGCTGGACGCCGCCGCGCGCATCCTGCCGTACTACAACCAGTGGTTCGACACGCCGTATCCGTTGCCCAAGCTCGACATGGTGGCCGGCGCCGGTGGCAGCGTCACCTTCGGTGCGATGGAGAACTGGGGCGCGATCTTCTATTTCGAGCGCGACCTGCTGATCGACCCTGCGCTGGCCACCGAAGAGGACAGGCACCGCGTGTTCGAGACCGTGGCGCATGAGGTGGCGCACCAATGGTTCGGCGACCTGGTGACGATGGCCTGGTGGGACGACCTGTGGCTCAACGAAGGCTTCGCCACGTGGATGCAGGTCAAGGCCACGAAGGCGCTGCATCCCGAGTGGCAGGCCTGGCCGCGCGATGCCTCGCGCAAGCAGGCGGCGATGGACATCTATGCACGCCGGGGCACCCACCCTGTGATCATGCGCATCGACGACGTCTCGCAGACCGAAGGCGCGTTCGACACGATCACCTACGCCAAGGGCTCGCAGGTCGTGCGCACGCTCGAGGCTGACATGGGCGACGACGCGTTCCGCGACGGCGTGCGCCGCTACATCGCGCGCCACGCCTACGGCAACACCGTCACCGACGACCTGTGGCAGGCGCTCGACGAACATGCTGACCATCCCGTGCGCACGATCGCGCGCGACCTCACGTTGCGGGCCGGCGTGCCGTTGATCACCGAGCGCGACGCGCGTTGCCTCGATGACAGCACCGAGATCATGCTGTCGCAGGCGCAGTTCAGCATCGATGCGTCGCGGGCGGGCGTCTGGCACGTGCCGATCGCCATCGACGTGCTCGGCGGCGGCAGCACTCGTGCCGTCATCGTCGGGCCGAAGCCGCAGCGTGTGACGGTGTCGGGCTGCGGTCCGGTGGTGATCAATGCGGGTCAGTCCAGTTACGTGCGCGTGCGCTATTCCGATGCCGGCCTCGCCGCGCTCACCGCACAGTTCGCGCGACTGGGCATCGACGACCAACTGGGCCTGCTGGCCGACACGCAGGCGCTGGCTTTCGCGGGCAAGCTGCCCATGGGCTCGCTGCTGGGCCTGATGCGCCAGGTGTCGACGAATGCCGATCCGCTGGTGATCCACCTGCTGGTGGATCAATTGACGGATCTCGACGTTTTGCACGAGGGCCTCGCCACGCAACCCGCGTACCGCGCGTTCGCGCGCGGACTTCTGGCGCCGCTCTTCGCGCGCGTCGGCTGGGAGCCGGTGGCCGGCGAGAGCAGCGAATCGGCGACGCTGCGCGCCGAGCTGATCGAAGCGCTCGGCACGTTCGACGACCCGGCGATCGTGGCCGAGGCCGAGCGGCGCTTCCAGGGCGACTTGGCCGAACCGGCAAGCCTGCAGGGCGACGTGCGCGGCGCCGTGCTGGCCGTGGCCGCCCGCCACGCCGACGGGCGCACCTGGGATGAATTGCATGCGCTGGCGCAGGCCGCGACGTCCCCGCTCGAGCAGGCCGAACTCTACGAGCTGCTGGGTCGTGCGCGCGACCCCGCGCAGGCCGACCGCGCGCTGGCGCTGGCGATCTCAGGCGAGCTGCCGGCTACCGTCGCCGGCCGCCTGCTGCGCAGCGTGGCGCTCGGGCATCCGGGCGCGACGCTGGATTTCATCGCCGGTCATTGGGCCCGGGTCGAGCCCTTGTTCGGCGAAGGCGCCGCCGCCTCGATCGCAGCGCGCTTCTTCGACAGTGCCACCGACCGCGCCGTGCTGCCGCGCCTGGACGCCTTCGTCGCGGCCCACGTGCCGGCGGCGACTCGCTCGCGCATCGACAAGAATGCCGCCTTGATACGCTACCGTGCAACCGTGCGCGAGCAGCGGGTGCCGCAGTCCGACCGCTGGATTGCCGACCAGGCCCCGGCGCCCTGACAGCGCGCGTCCATCCAACACCACTCCCACGAACAAGGGCTCTCCGGCAGCGATTCGTTGACTCCCTGCTACATCTGGATACGATGAATTCGGGTTCGACACAGTTCCATTCCGGAGCGGGGCGCGCCCGGGGAGCGGTGGCATGAGCAACTCGACAACGTCAGCGACCGGGGCGATCTCCGCCGCCGAACTCGCGCAGATCCAGCGCGCCAACGTCTCCGGCCTGCATCCGGTCGTGTTCGTGCACGGCTTGTGGCTGCTGCCCGGCAGCTGGCAGCGCTGGGCCGGGTTGTTCGAGGAGGCCGGCTACATCGCGCTGATGCCCGATTGGCCCGACGACCCCGCCACGGTGGCCGAGGCCAACGCCAACCCCGGCGTGATGGCCGGCAAGACCGTGGGCCAGGTCGCCGATCATTTCTCCGCCGTCATCGCCCGGCTCGAGCGCAAGCCAGCCGTCGTCGGCCACTCGTTCGGCGGGTTGCTGGCCCAGATCCTGGCCGGGCGCGGCCAGTCGGCCGTCACGGTCGCGATCGCCCCCGCGCCGTTCCGTGGCGTGCTGCCGTTGCCGTTCTCGGCGTTGAAGGCGTCGTGGCCGGTGCTGGGCAATCCGGCCAACCGCCACCGCGCCGTGCCGCTCAGCGACGAGCAGTTCCGCTACGCCTTCGCCAACGCCGTCGGCGAGGACGAGGCGCAGCAGCTGTACCGGACCTTCGCCGTGCCCGCGTCCGGCGCACCGTTGTTCCAGGCCGCCACGGCCAACGTCAACCCATGGACGCAGGCCCAGGTCGACACCCTCAACCAGGAGCGCGGCCCGTTGCTGATCGTGTCCGGCGAGAAGGATCACACCGTGCCGTGGGCCATCGCCAACGCGTCGTTCAGGCAGCAGCAGGCGAACCCCGGGCTGACCGAAATCGTCGAGATGCCCGGCCGCGGCCATGCGCTGATCATCGACAGCGGCTGGCGCGAGGTGGCCGATACCGCGCTGGCCTTCGTGCGGCGCTTCGCGATGGCGGACAGCTTCGAATCCGCCTACCTCTTCAACGACGAGGACCGCCGGGTCGCCGCTTGAAAGTCAGCCGGCACGCCTGACGACCAGGCGCTGCACCCGCTTGCCCGACGAGACGCTGACGCGTTCCTCGTCGTGCAGGACCGCATCATCTCGCGCGAGCTCGTCCATCACCACAGCCTTCTCGAACGCCGCATAGAGCCGACCCGCGGGGTCGCGCTTCGATGCGTCATCGGTCACGCGCCAGCTCAGGTACAGCGTGCCGCCGGGCCGCAACAGCGCGAGCAGGCTGCACACCGACGGGCCGATCTGCGGCGGAGCCAGATGCATGATCACCGTCTCGCACAACACATTCTGGAACGCACGGCGCTCGACGCCGTCGAGCTCGGGCAAGGCGGCCTGTTCGAAGCGCAGCGTGGGCCACGCGGCGCGCGCTTGCGCCAGCAGGCCGGCGGAGGCATCGAAGCCGCGCGCATCGAACCCGTTGGCCGCCAGCCAGGCCGTGTCGCGACCGGCGCCGCAGCCCACGTCGGCGGTCGGGCCCGGCGTGAAGTGCGCGCGCAGCAGCGCATACATGTCGTCCGGCGCGGCCTGGGCCAGCCATTCGGCCGCGTAGCCAGCGGCGTTCGTGTCGTAGGCGGTGAGGGTAGGCGCGTCCATCGCGTCGAATCGTTGCAGTGCAGCCGGAGGGCGCGGCGTCACGCCGCAGCATTGCCCTTGGCGATCCGCGCCGCCAGCTTCATCAGCGTCGGCACGCGCTTTCGGCCATGCATCGTGCGGATGCGCGCCTTGGCGGCGCCCAGGTCGATGCCGGCGCAGGTGATGATCAGCGGGCCGGTTTCTTCCTCGCGGTAGATCTCGAACTGCTCGGGCGTGTCCTTGAAGCCGGTCTTGGCCACGCCGATGACCGCGGTGCGTGCGCCGAGGGTGTCGTGCAGGTGCCGGCCCAGGCCGGGCGTCTCCTGCGCATCGAGATGCACGAAGCCGTCGAACACGATCACCTCGGGTTGCAGCGAATGGGATTGCAGCAGCTGCAGCAGCCACGGCAGCTCGCGCAGGTCGAGTTCACCCTTGGCCGGCTTCTCCACGTGCTCGATGCGCAGCGAATACGACTTCGTGCCTTCGAACGCGGCCCAGTCGTCGAACGCGACGGCCGCGACCAGCGCGCTGTCGCCTTGAATGTGCACATCCATGACCAGTTTCATGGCTGCATTCTCGCTCCGCGCGAGCCGGTGCTCAGCGGGCGCGGTTCCTGGGCCAGCGGCCCGCCGCCTGCAACGGGGCGACGATCGCGGCGAAGGTCTCGCCGACCTCGGTGACCAGTTGCAGGATCGTCTTCGAGTCGTGGTCGGCCTTCAGCGCGACGCGCGCCTCGTTGATCCGTGCCGGGAGACGGGCGAGCCCGACGTGCACGTCGTCCGGCGGGGCGACGACGCGCAGCGCCGGCAGCTTCGCGATCAGCGCCAGCAGGTCTTCGCGCGCGTCGAGCAGGCGCGAGATCGCCATCGCGGTCGGCTGTTCGTAGCGCGCCTGCTCGACGAGCTCGACGAGGTCCTTGGCGCTCGCGCCCAACTCGTCCACCACCGCCTCGAATTCGCGTTGATCCATCGTCGCTGCTCCCGTGTCCAGGCGAGCATTGTGAGCGCTTCCCGGGCCGAGCAGGCGTCCCGGGTCCCCGATCTTTCGCCCGGCGGCGAGGGCGCTTGACGTGCATCGACGACGCGGCCGTTCAGTCCTCGGCGCGCCGCGTCGCGACCAGGGGCTGCACGGTGCCGGTGTCGAGTCGCTTGCGATCCGGTTCCTCCGCGGTCAGCGGCTCCACTTCCTTCATCGTCGCCAGGCAGCGCTCGGTCAGGCGCTGGTACGTGGCCGTGCCTTCGCGTTTCCACGCGAGTTCCTGGTCGCTCAACTCGCGCAGGATCTTCGCGGGCACGCCCGCGGCGAGCGAGCGCGCCGGCACCTTCAGGCCGGCGCGCACGAAGGCGCTCGCGGCCACGAAGGCGCCGGGGCCGATCTCGGCCTCGTCCATCACCACGGCGTTCATGCCCACCAGCGCGTCGGCGCGGATCACGCAGCCGTGCAGCACGGCGCCGTGGCCGATGTGCGCGTTGTCCTCCAGCAGCGTGTCCGAAGCCGGGAAGCCGTGGATCACGCAGGTGTCCTGCACGTTGCAGCCCTTGCGCAGCACGATGCGGCCGAAGTCGCCGCGCAGGCTGGCGCACGGGCCGATGTAGGCGCCGGGGCCGATCACCACGTCGCCGATCAGCACGGCGGTGGGATGCACATAGGCGGTCGGGTCGACAACGGGGCGCAGGCCGTCGATCTCATAGCAGGGCATTCGGGTTTTCCTCAGGTAAAGACCGGGTTGCGTTGCGGGGTGGACTTGCGTCGAAGGATGCGTCAGTTTAAGATTAACCGACCGGTCGGTCAAAGAATCGATCGACCCGCAAGACGGGTGGGGGAGACAACCCTTGGTAGCGCTGGCGAATGCGACGGTCATCCCGCCGCATTCGCCCGACGAGTCCCCGGCGCCGGTCCGTTGCAGGCGACCTTAGCAGTTCAAACCTCCGAGGCTTTGCTCATGTCCGACCCGACTCTTCTCTCGTCGCCCGACGCGCTGATCCAGATCGCGCAACGCGGCGCGGTGCGCGTGCTGACGCTCAATCGTCCGGCGGCGCTCAACAGTTTCACGCAGGACATGCACGCCGAGTTGCGCAGCGCCCTCGACGGCGCCGCCGCCGACTCGGCCGTGCGCGCCGTGCTGATCACGGGCGCCGGCCGTGGTTTCTGCGCGGGCCAGGATCTCAACGATCCCGGCATGGCCCCGGGGGCCGACGGCAAGCCGGACATCGGCGCCGTGATCGAGGCCAACTACCGCCCGCTGGCGTTGAAACTCCAGGCGATGCCGGTGCCCGTGATCTGCGCCGTCAATGGCGTGGCCGCAGGCGCGGGCGCCAACTTCGCGCTCTGTTGCGACATCGTGCTGGCTGCGCGCTCGGCCAACTTCATCCAGGCGTTCTCCAGGATCGGCCTGATCCCCGATTGCGGGGGCACCTGGTTGTTGCCGCGCCTGGTCGGCCGCGCGCGCGCGCTGGCGCTCGCGCTGACCGGCGACAAGTTGTCGGCCGCCGATGCCGAGCGCTTCGGCCTGATCTGGCAGGCGGTGGACGACGCCGACCTGCAGGCGCAGGCGTTGGCGCTGGCCGACAAGCTGGCGGCGATGCCGTCCAGGGCGCTGGTCGCGACGCGGCAGGCGCTCGATGCGTCGCAATCGCTGCCGCTGGCCGATGCGTTGTCGCTCGAGGCGCGCATGCAGGGCGAACTGGGCCGCGCGCACGACTTCGCCGAAGGCGTGACGGCGTTCCAGCAGAAGCGTCCGGCGGTCTTCAAGGATCGTTGAACGATGTCCGAAGCTCAAGCCATCGCCGAGCGCGTGCGCGACCACATGTGGGCCACCGACCGTGCGTCGCAAGGCATGGGCATGCGCGTCGCCGCCATCGGCCCGGGCACCTGCACGATGACGATGACGGTGCGCGAGGACATGCTCAACGGCTACGGCACCTGCCAGGGCGGACTGCTGGCGGCGCTGGCCGACTCCTGCTTCGCATTCGCCTGCAACGCCTGCAACGAGATCACCGTGGCCTCCGGCTTCAACGTCGAGATCGTGGCCCCCGGCCGCGCGGGTGACGTGCTCACCGCCACCGCCGTCGAGGTCAGCAAGGCCGGCCGCATGGGCGTCTACGACGTCGACGTGCGCAACCAGCGCGACGAACGCGTGGTCGCGTTCCGCGGCCGCTCGTACACCATGAAGGGCAAGCCCGTGCTTGCCCCCGTCCAGGGATAAGCCCATGCCTCTGCACGCTCCCCGCCCCGTCGAACTCGACCCCATCGAACGCGCCAGCCGCGACGAGATCGCCGCGTTGCAGCTCGCGCGCCTGCGCGGCACGCTCGCGCACGTGTACGCGAGCGTGCCGCACTACCGGCGCGCGTTCGATGACGCGGGCGTGCATCCGGACGACCTGAAGACGCTGGCCGACCTCGCGAAATTCCCGTTCACCGGCAAGGGCGACCTGCGCGCGAACTACCCGTTCGGCATGTTCGCGGTGCCGCGCGACCAGGTCGTTCGCGTGCACGCGTCGTCGGGCACCACGGGCAAGCCCACGGTGGTCGGCTACACGCAATCCGACATCGACCACTGGGCCAACCTCGTCGCCCGTTCGCTGCGCGCCGCCGGCGTGCGCCGCGGCGACATGGTGCACGTGGCCTACGGCTACGGCCTGTTCACCGGCGGCCTGGGTGCGCACTACGGCGCCGAACGCCTGGGCTGCACCGTGGTGCCGATGTCGGGCGGCCAGACCGAGAAGCAGGTGCAGCTGATCCGCGACTTCAAGCCCGATGCGATCATGGTCACGCCGTCGTACATGCAAGTCATCTGCGAAGAGTTCCGCAAGCAGGGCCTGGATCCGCGCGAGATGAGCGTGAAGGTGGGCATCTTCGGCGCCGAGCCGTGGACGGAGGCGATGCGGCGCGACATCCAGCAGGCCGCCGCCATCGACGCGGTGGACATCTACGGCCTGTCGGAAGTGATGGGCCCGGGCGTGGCGAGCGAATGCGTGGAAACGCAGGACGGCCCGGTGATCTGGGAAGACCATTTCTATCCCGAGATCATCGATCCCGAGACCGGCGCGGTGCTGCCCGACGGCGAAGAGGGCGAGCTCGTCTTCACCACGCTCACCAAGCAGGCGTTCCCGGTGATCCGTTATCGCACGCGCGACCTGACGCGCCTGCTGCCGCCCACCGCGCGCAGCATGCGCCGCATGGGCAAGATCGTCGGCCGCTCCGACGACATGCTGATCATCCGCGGCGTGAACCTGTTCCCCACGCAGATCGAGGAGATCGTGCTGGCGCACGGCGCGTTCGGCGGCCAGTACCAGCTGGTGGTCACGCGCGACGGCCTGCTCGACAAGATCGACGTGCTGTGCGAGTTGCTGCCCGACCAGGCCGCCGCCGATCGCGGCGCCGTCGGCCGCGACCTGCAGGAACGCATCAAGACGCTCACCGGCGTCAGCACCCCGGTGC
>Ga0302157_10005238_pt1 | contig 13808 bp, 14 predicted proteins | sample I_Bog_N3_3_FD_193502 | JGI IMG/M metagenome (GOLD analysis project Ga0302157, IMG submission 193502) | Peat permafrost microbial communities from Stordalen Mire near Abisko, Sweden - I_Bog_N3_3 | ecosystem: Environmental > Terrestrial > Soil > Wetlands > Peat | place: Sweden: Abisko, Stordalen...
CGCTCGCGGCGCGCTTTTTCCTCCACGCTCAGGTGCTCGGCGGCCGCCGGCTGTGCCAGCGCGTGCTCCGCATGGGATTGCAACTGATACTGGTAAAGCCCCAGATGGGTATCGCGCGGTCCGCTGCGCAGATACAGCACAGACCGCCCGTCCGGGGTGGGAATCGTGTGCACCGGCGCGCCCAGCGAATAGCCGCGCGTCTGTGCCAGAGCCTGAAAGCAGGTTTCGGCAGCCCGCGCCGGGCCTATTACGAAAAGAAACGCGGTGCCGGTCAAAACTACGCGCTTTAGAGTTGATTTTTGGGCCATAGGTGAACAGACATAACCTTATGAATCACGTGATTGAACCCTGCCCGGTCCGCACCCGCAAGCCCCGCGGCCAAGGCGCCTCGCGCCGCGGTGAGATACTGGACGCTGCCAAGCGGCTGTTCATCGAGGAAGGTTTCGCCCACGCCACCATGCGCCGCATTGCAGCAGAGGTCGGCGTCTCGCCCACCGCCATCTACCTGCATTTCGCCGACAAGGACGCGATCCTTAAAGCGATCGCCGAGGATTTCTTCTCCGAACTGCTCGTCATCCTGCGCAGCACGCAGCACTCCACCGAGCCGCCGCTGGTGCGCCTGCGCGCCGGCCTGCGCGCCTATGTCAGTTTCGGCCTGGAGCGGGCGGACGAATATCGCCTGACCTTCAACGGCCCGAAAGACCGTGACATGTCCCTGGCGACGTCCTGCGACGAGGTCGACATCGCCAATATGTCGTTCGACGTGCTGGTCAGCGCCGTGACAGGCCTGATCGATGCTGGCATTTTCCGCCCGGCCGATCCGGTGCTGGTCGGTGAATCGCTCTGGACCTGCATGCACGGCGTCACATCGGCGGCCATCGATTTGCAGCAGCGCCTGCAACGCGACCTCTGGACGCTGGTGGATTTTTCGATCGATACGCTGCTGAATGGGCTTAGCTGCAAGGCTTAAGGAAGCAGTTCTTTTTTGAAAAAAAGAACCAAAAAACTTTTGCGAGTTGCCGCTGACTAGCCGGCGACAGCCGCGCAAAAGTTTTTGCTTCTTTTTTTCAAAAAGAAGCGCTTTCCTTTACTTATCGGCCACCGGATCCGACGGATGCCCCTCGTGGCTATTCACATTGAACGGCAACATCCGATACCAAACCTGTCCGGCCGGCACGTTGGGGTCCTGCCACATCGGGTTCTCGTCCGTCGCGCAATGGTCGCACAGGGTTTGCCATGATCCGATCGTCGTCAGGTCGGGGCTGCGCTCGATGCTGTAATTTAGCGCCCCGGCGGCGCCCTGCCAGCGGAGTTTGCCATGCACGGCTGAAAGGATCGTCGGTGCGTCCGGCTGCGGATACGCCACGGGCATCAGATCCATCATCCGGAACGTCATCCGCCGCACCGCGCGGGCGCGCTTTCGCACGTCGGCTTCATCCATGCCGCCGATCGCAAACCCCGGCGTATATAGCGGTGGCAGCACGCCTTGTGGCGCCTTTACGTAGCCGCCCTGGTCGGCATGGCCCATGACGTCGCTAACAAAAGCGCCCGACAGGCGGCGGTCCAGGAACACCTCCTCGACGAAAGCAACCAGATCCGCCGGCGTGCGCCACGTTGCATCGCTCCAATCGTAGGAATCGATGACATACACGCGTGAAGCCCCGGTCACCGCGTTCAGCGCGGGCTCGAACCGGTCCGGCCCCGCATCCGGATCGCCCTCAATACGGTCGCCGACAATATCCACGCTCGCCAACGCCAGCCGCGCCGGTGGCACATTGGCCAGGCGGCCGGCAAACGCGCCGTTCTCGTAAAGATGCTTCGCATCTTCCGTCTTGATCGTGCGGCCCAGAAATTCGGTCCAATCGGCCAGCACGGCGGGGTCGATCCCGGCGCCGCAGCCGTCGCAATTTTCCCACGCGGCGATCGCGGTATCGCTGCGGTACGGAATACCCGTTTCGGCGTTCACATGCTTCAACAGAGCCACGACCGCGGCCGCGAAATCGCTGCGTGTTCCGGCATCGGTAAAAAACGCCGACGGTGGCAAGCCGCGCCAGCGCGCGAACACACAGGCCGTATCGCGCACCGCGTCGGGCACCGCCGGGCAGGTGCTGCCGCCGCCGGCCAGTACGATAATCAGCTTCACCCCATTGTCGTGGGCAAGCTTCAGCACGTGGTCCATCCGCCGCAGCGCGGCCTTGTTCAATGGCCCGGGCGCGGGCAGCACGCAATCCGCGCACCCGGCCGAAATCCCCATGGAGACCGACCGCACATAGTTGGCGCTGAACACCTGCATCGTGCCGAACAGATCCACGGTCTCAAAGTCCGTTGGCACGATCTCGCCGTCAGCGCCGCGCCGCAGAAAAAGCGAACCGACATTGATGCCGCCGAAACGCAGCGGATTGCCCATCGCGTACAGCGTCGAATCGGTGCGCCGTACATAATCATGCGGGTCCGGCTGAATCGCCAGGGCGTCCGGCAGCGGCTGGATCGCCGGGATTTGTTGCGCCGCCACCGGTGGCGCCACAAGCGCCGCCAGGGCCATCACCAGTAATGCAAACGCCGGACCGATCATTCGCACCGCGCCGCGCAACCTCATGGCCGTCCGATGCTGGAATAGGTAAAGCCGGCCGCGCGCATCGCCGCCGGCTCATAAAGATTGCGCAAATCCACAACAAGGTTGCCACGCATCGCCTCGCGCAGCCGCTGTGGCTCGATGGCGCGGAATTCGTTCCATTCCGTAATAACCACGAGAAGATCCGCGTTCTGCGCGGCATCCAAAGCATCGCGGCAATAAATCACCTCGGATGGCAGCAAGGGTTTGGCTTGCTCCATGCCTTCCGGATCGAAGGCGCGCACCGTGGCGCCATCCTCGACCAACCGCCCCACGATCGGGACCGACGGCGCGTCGCGCATATCGTCGGTTTCCGGCTTGAAGGTCAGGCCCAGCACAGCAATGGTCCGGCCGCGCACCGACCCGCCGGCGGCCGCCACGATGCGCGCCGCCATGCTGGCCTTGCGCGCGTCGTTCACCGCCACCACGGCCTCGATCAGCCGGCTGGGCGCGCCATGATCCTGCGCGATGCGCACCATGGCCAGCGTGTCCTTAGGGAAGCAGCTGCCGCCAAACCCGGGGCCAGGATGCAGGAATTTGCGCCCAATCCGCCCATCCAGGCCGATGCCGCGCGCCACATCGTGCACATCGGCGCCGGACCGCTCGCAAACATCGGCCATTTCGTTAATGAACGTGACTTTCATGGCCAGGAACGAATTCGCCGCGTATTTTATCAGCTCGGCGGTTTCCAAATTGGTAAACAGAATCGGCGCTTCGATCAGATACAGTGGCCGGTAGAGCATTCTTAATACTTCGCGCGCACGCTCGGTTTCGGCGCCGATCACCACCCGGTCCGGCCGCATGAAATCGCCGATCGCGCTGCCTTCGCGCAAAAACTCCGGATTGCTCGCCACGTCCACGTCAAGATCGGGCCGCACGGTATCGAGAATTTCGTGAATGCGCCTGCCGGTGCCCACCGGCACCGTCGATTTCGTAACAATAACCGTATAGCCGGTCAGCTGGCGCGCCACCTGCTCCACGGCGGCATACACGTAGCTCAGATCGGCGTGGCCATCGCCGCGGCGGGTCGGCGTGCCCACGGCAATAAACACGGCATCCACGCCGGCCACCGCGGCGGCGATATCGTCGCCGAAGCTCAGCCGCCCCGCGCGCGCGTTATCGGCAACAAGCTTGTCGAGGCCGGGCTCAAAGATCGGAATGCCGCCGGCCCTCAGGCTGGCCAGTTTCGCCGGATCGGCTTCCACCACGGCGACATCGTTGCCCAGCTCGGCGAAGCAGGCCCCGGACACCAGGCCCACATAACCGCCGCCGATCATTGCAATGCGCACGCTGGACCCTCTTACCTGCTAAAATACCGGACGCCCGGCCCGCACGAACCCGCGCCTATAGCCTTTGGCGCCACCCAGGGGAAGGCAGCGACGTCACCGAGGGGCAGCATCTCCGCCAGCTTTTGCCGCCAGTTCCCGCCGCACCCGCTCCAACACCGGCGCCCATTCCCCCGGCTCGGCCTGCCGGAACTGCCGCATCGTCGGATACCAGGCGCATTCCTCGCCCTCCGCGCCCCAGCGCCAGTCGCCGGCGAACCGGTTCAACAGCCACACGGGCCGCCCCAGCGCGCCGGCCAGGTGCACCACGGCGGTATCAACGCCGATCACCAGGTCCAGTACGGCGATCAGCGCCGCCGTGTCGGCGAAATCGCGCAGTGCTGCTGTCCAGTCCGCCATCTTCAGAGCGGGTTTCGCGCCCGCCCCCACCTGCAGGGAGACGAAGCTGACGCCCTCGATCCCCCCCAGCGCGTCGAACCGGCCGCACCGGATCGAGCGGGCGAAATCGAACGGGAAATCCTTGTTGCCGGCCCAGACCAAGCCAACGCGCAACCCGGGCAGCGTCCCCAGCCGCGCCCCCCACGACGCCGCCAGGTCCGGCTCGGCCGCCAGATACGGCACCGGCGCCGGGATCGCGCCCACATCCGTGCCGAACGCTTCCGGCAAGCTGGCCAGCGGCGCCTGCGCCGCGAACTCCGGCGGCGCATCGAGCTCGGAGACCACGCGCACGCCCGGCAGTGTCCGCAGTAGCCGCACCAGCGTCGGCTGCACGCCCAAAACCACATTGGCCCGGGATGCGGCCAGCATGGCGTAGCGGCAGAAATGCAGCGTATCGCCCTGGCCCTGCTCCGCATGCAAATACAGCGTGCCGCCCGCCAGATCGCGCCCGTCCCAGCGTGGCCCGGGGAAACGCCGCCGCGCCCCCGGCACCGCGTCCCAGCGATACTCCCAATGCGGCCAGGCTTCGGCCAGCCGCCCGGCCGCCAGCAGCGTCAGCGCCAGGTTGTAGTGCACCTCGGCGTTCTCCGGCTGCAGCGTCAGCGCGTGGCGGCTCGCCGCCTCGGCTTCATCGAACCGGTAGAGGTCGCGCTCCGCATTGGCCAGATTGTTCCACACCTCGATGCGCCCCGGCGACAACGTGGCCGCCTCGCGCGCGAATGGCGCCACCTCCCGGAACGCCCCGGTGCGGCGCAGCGCGTCGCCCAGATCGGTCACGATCACCGCCTGATGCGGCGCCAGCCGATCGGCCTCGCGCAGATACGCCAGCGCCTCCGCCGCGCGGCCCAGCCGCAGCAGCGCATGGCCCGCCAGATGCTGCGTGCCCGGGTTACCGGGGTCCAACGCCGCCGCGCGCGCGAAGCTGGCCGCTGCGTGCTCCGTTTGCCCCAGCGACAGCAACGCCAGCCCCAGGTTGTTGTGGGCATGACCGAAACGCGGCGCCAGCCGCACCGCGCGACGGTAGGCGTCCACGGCCTCGGCCAGCCGGTTGGCCGCCAGATACGTGTTACCCAGATTGTAGAAGGCGCCGTGCGATTGCGGCGCCAGGCGCGTTAGTTGCGTGAACGAGGCTATTGCTTCGTCGAAGCGGCCGGCGGCTTTCTGGGCCAGGCCTTGCCGCTCCAGCGTCAGCGGATCCATCAGAAGGAAGCAGTCCTTTTTTGAAAAAAAGGACCAAAAAACTTTTGCTCATAGAGTCGGCGATAGCCGGACAAAAGTTTTTTGCTTCTTTTTTTCAAAAAAGAAGGCCTTCCTTAATCTCGCAACAAATCATTAATCGAAGTCTTCGACCGCGTCTGCGCATCCACGCGCTTAACAATAACCGCGCAGGCCAGCCCCGGCCCTGGCTCGCCATTCGGCAGAGGTTTGCCCGGCAAAGTGCCCGGCACCACCACGCTGAACGCCGGCACCCGCCCCACGAAGATTTCGCCTGTCGCGCGATCGACGATCTTTGTGGACGCGCCCAGGAAAACGCCCATCGAAATCACGCTGCCGCGCTCGACAATCACACCCTCGGCCACTTCGCTGCGCGCGCCAATGAAACAATCATCCTCAATGATCACCGGGCCGGCCTGCAGCGGTTCCAGCACCCCGCCTATGCCGGTGCCCCCGCTGATATGGCAATTGGCGCCGATCTGCGCGCAACTGCCCACCGTGGCCCAGGTATCAATCATCGTGCCGCGCCCGACATAGGCGCCGACGTTGACGAAGCACGGCATCAGCACCACGCCCGGCGCGATATAGGCGCTGTGGCGCACCACGGCGCCCGGCACGGCGCGAAACCCGGCGGCGCTGAAATGATTATCGCCCCAGCCCTCGAACTTCATCGGCACTTTGTCGAATACCGGCGCACCGCCAGGACCGGGCATGGGGCGGCTGGCGGCGAGGCGGAACGACAGCAGCACGGCCTGCTTCAGCCACACATGCGTGGTCCAGGCGTTGCCCAGGTATTCGGCCACGCGCAATTCACCGTCATCGAGACGCTTTAGCGCAGCTTCGATCGTCTGACGATCCGGTCCCACGGTCTGCGGCGTCAGCGTATCGCGCCGTTCCCACACCGCCTCGATATGACTGCGCAGATCTATGCTCATCGGTGGATCAGGGTGCCTGGGCCCGCTTCGGTGAACAACTCCAGCAGCACGGCATGTGGCACGCGCCCATCCAGGATCACCGCGCCACGCGCGCCCTGCTGCACCGCCTTCAGGCAGTTCTCCACCTTGGGGATCATGCCGCCGCTGATGGTGCCATCGGCGATCGCCGCATGCGCCTCGCGCGCCGACAATTCAGGAATTAGGTTCTTATTGGCATCCAGCACGCCGGCCACATCGGTCAGCATCAGCAGCCGCGTCGCGTTCAGCGCGCCGGCGATGGCGCCGGCCGCGTCGTCCGAATTGATATTGTAGGTCTGGCCATCGGCGCCCATGCCCACCGGCGCCACCACCGGGATCAGCCCGCTGCCGGTCAGCGCGTGGATTACGCGCACGTCCACCGCCTCCGGCTCGCCCACCAGGCCCAGATCCTGCACTTTTTCGACGTGGCTTTCCGGGTCGATCACCGTCCGCGTCATTTTCTTGGCGCGGATCAGGCCGCCATCCTTGCCCGATATGCCCACGGCCAGCGCCCCGGCGTTGTTGATCAGCGCGGTGACCTGTTTGTTGACGGTGCCGGACAGCACCATTTCAACCACTTCCACCATGGCCTCGTCGGTCACCCGCAGCCCGTCCACGAAGCGGGACTGGATGTGCAGCCGGTCCAGCATGGCGTTGATCTGCGGGCCGCCGCCATGCACCACCACCGGGTTCACGCCCACCTGCTTCAGCAGCGCGATATCGCGGCCGAACTCTGCGGCAAGCGTGGGGTCGCCCATGGCGTGACCGCCATACTTGATAACGATCGTGGCGCCCGCATAACGCCGCAGGAACGGCAACGCCTGGGCCAGAATGCTGGCCTGTTCGGTAGCGCGCCGCAGGTGTTCGGACTGATCGTTCATGGCGCGCGGTTGCTAGGGGGCGGGTTGCGCTGGGTCAAGGCGCTAGGAGAAGGAAGGAAGCGCTTCTTTTTGAAAAAAGAAGCAAAAACTTTTGTGAATTGGCGTACGTATTGGGGAGATGGCGGGGCCGCAAGTGCAAAAGTTTTTTGGTTCTTTTTTTCAAAAAAGAACCGTTTTGCCTTATCGTCAGCTGAACTGCGACACGAGCCGCCACACGCCAGGAGACGCTGATGGCCAACCCTGACGATCCTGTGCTGATCGAGAAGCTGACTGACGGGGACGGCGGCGGGTATCTGGCCACGGTGCCGGACTTGCCCAGTTGCATGTCCGACGGCGAGACGCGCGAGGACGTCGCGCGCAACGGTGCCGACGCTATCGCGGCTTGGCTCGACGAAGCACGTCAACTAGGGCGCGCCATCCCACCAGCGTCGCGGAACGTTCCCTCGGCAGCCTGACAGCCAAACGAATTTCATCGGCTACTAGACCATTGCCTAGCGCCCGCGCGGTCGGCATGCACATGCGGCGGCGTACCGGTTTCCCGGCTGTAGAAATAAACGCGAAAGCCCTCGGCGCGATAAACAGTCGGCGTATCGGCCTCCCGCCGCCTCAGCTCAGCATCGCCAACTGCGCCCGCAGCACGTCGATCCCCATCCCGGTTTCGCTGCTCGTCGCCACCACCTCCGGGTATGCCGCGGGGTGCTTCTTCGCCAGCCGCTCCACCTCGATCAGCTTCTTCGCCAAAGCCGGCGGTTTGATGCCGTCCGCCTTTGTCAGCACCAGCTGATACGTCACTGCCGCGCGGTCCAGCAGCTCCATCGCCGCGTGGTCGGACGCCTTCACCTCGATGCGAGAATCCAGCAGCAGCACCACGCGGCGCAAATCCGGCCGGCCGCGCAAATAGCCGAACATCAGCCCCTGCCAGTCGCGTTTCACCTCCTTGGCGGCCTGCGCGTAGCCATAGCCCGGCATATCCACCAGGATCAGCCGGTCACCGAGGTTGAAAAAATTCAGCTGCTTGGTGCGGCCCGGCTGGTTCGAGGCACGGGCCAGCGCCTTCTGGCCGGTCAGCGCATTGACCAGCGAGGATTTGCCCACGTTGGAGCGGCCGGCGAAAGCGATCTCCGGGCCCAGGGGCTCGGGCATCTGGTCGATACTTTGGGCGGCGTAGAAGAAGTTGCAGGCTTGCGCGAACAGGACCCTACCGGCTTCGATTTGTTCGGGTTTTAGGCCAGGGGGCTCTGCCCCCTGGACCCCCGCTGGGGCCTGAGGCCCCAGACCCACTTCAGTTTGCTCAGCCGGCGGCATGTTGTTTGTACCAAGTAATGGGGTCTGGGGACTTGTCCCCAGCGGGGTCCAGGGGCAGAGCCCCTGGCCTTAAACCTTAACCTTCTTGAGCGTAGCGTGCCGCTGGATCCACCACTGCTGCCCAATAGTCAGCACGTTGTTCCAGCACCAGTAAATCACCAGCCCCGCCGGCGCCTGGCCCATCATGAACATGAAAATCAACGGCATGAACTGAAAGATGCGCGCCTGCGTCGGGTCCGGCGGCGGCGGGTTCAGCTTCTGCTGAAAGTACATCGACGCGCCAAGGATGATCGGGAACACGCCCAGATGCAGCTGCGGCGAAATCGCGGAAGGATCGTACGGGATCAGCCCGAACAGATTGAACACGTTGGTCGGATCGGTCACCGACAAATCGTGGATCCAGCCGAAGAACGGCGCGTGCCGCATTTCGATCGTCACCAGCAGCACCGTGTAGAGTGCGATGAATACCGGCACCTGCAGCAGCATCGGCAAACAGCCGCCCAACTGCGCCGCGGGGTTCACACCCTCCTGCTTATACACTTCCATCATCGCCGCCTGCTGCTTGGCGGGATCGTCCTTGTGCCGTTCCCGCGCCGCCTGCACCTTCGGCGCCAGCAGCCGCATCTTGCCCATGCTCTCGTACGATTTCGAGGCCAGCGGGTAGAACAGGATTTTGACGAACAGCGTGAACACCAGAATCGCGATGCCGAAATTGCCGGTTATCGAGAATATGAAGTCGATCGCTGTGAAGATTGGCTGGCTGATGAAATACAGCCGGCCCCAATCAACCGAATAGCTCAGCAGCGGCGCCGGCAGTTGCGTCTCATAGCGCTGCAGCAGGCCCACTTCCTTGGCGCCGACGAACACATGCGTCTTGTATTCCAGCGTCTGCCCCGGCTGCGCCGTCTGCACGCTGACCGGTTGCAGGCTGGACTGGTAGTGATCCACCCCATCGTCATGGCCGTAGAACCAGGTGGCCTGGCTGGGCGCGGTCTGCGCCGGCACGATGGCCGTCAGCCAATACTTGTCCACGATGCCGGTCCAGCCGCCGGTGCTGGTATCGGTATAGGCAGTGCCCGCGGCCGCATCGGCCGCCTTGCGCACATCGGCGTATTTCAGCTGGTGCGTGCGGCCGTTGAATGCGCCCATCAGGCCTTCGAACACCGATCCGTAGCCGGAGGGCGGCGGCGTGTAGTCGCGCCGCACGCGCTGCCAAGGCAACACCGAAATCGCGCGCTGGCCGCTGTTCCGCACTGTCTGGACCGCCGAAAACGCGTAGTTGGCGTCCACCGACAGATCGATCTGGAACACCTGGCCCTGGCCGTTATCCCATTTCAGGCTCACGGGATGCGTGCTGGTCAGGTCGCCGCCGCTGCTCGCCCAGGTCGTGCTGTCGTCGGGCACCTTGGTGCCATCGGCGGCGCTCCAGCCAAACTGCACGAAACTCGGTAGCGGATCGCCGGCCGGCTCCAGTAGCCGCACCAGCGGCGAGCTTTTGCTGACCGTGTCGTGGTAGTCGCGCAAATCGATGTCATCGAGCCTTGCGCCGAGCAGGCTCAGGCTGCCCTTCACGCGCGCCGCGTCGATGGTGACGCGTGGCGCGTTACGAACCGCTGCCGGCACGCTGGTAATGCCGGCAACGGCCGGCGTGGGCGGCGCGCCCGGCTTGGCCGGCTGGCTCAGCGCCGCCGGCTGCACGCCCGGCACCGGCTTGGCCGGGTGGTGCGGCACCAGGAACTGGAAGCCGATCAGGATCGCCGCCGATATGGCGATGAACAACGGCAGGCGGTTTTGGTCCATCAAACGGCTTCCGGGGGAATGGAGCAGGCGCGGCCGGGTGGCACGGGATCGTGGCCACCCTCGCACCAGGGGTTGCAGCGCAGCACGCGCCAGGCGGCAAGCCCCGATCCGCGCACAGCGCCATGCGCGCGCAGGGCTTGAAGTGCGTAGTCGCTACAACTTGGCGTGAACCGGCATTGCATGCCCAGCACCGGCCGCAGCGTGAATTGATACAGTTTGACCGCACCGGTCAGCGCCAGCGTGGGCGCGTTCATGATGCCGGGCTTTTTGGCAGGCCGGACCGCGCCAGTGCCTGGCGCAGGTCGTCGATCAGCAAGGTGAACTTGCGGCCGCGTGTCTTGTCGCGCCCCACCAGCACCAGGTCGGCGCCGGTCACCGGCGCGTCGCGCAACAGCAGGCGGGCGGCTTCGCGGAGACGGCGGCGGGTGCGGTTGCGGACCACGGCATTGCCGACCTTCTTGGTAACGGTGAAGCCCAGCCGCGCCGGCGCCTCATCGTCCCGCCGCAGCACCTGCAGAACCAGGCCCGGCATGGCGGTTTTACGGCCCTTGCCGGCGACCAGCAGAAATTGCGCGCGCCGCGTCAGACGGCCCAGGTCCACATGGGCGGGCGCGCCAGGCGCAGGCCCAGGCTGCGCCATGTCCCGTCTCCGGAAATCAGGCCGAAAGGCGCTTTCTGCCCTTGGCGCGGCGGTTGGCCAGCACCTTGCGGCCGCCAACCGTCGCCATACGGGCACGAAAACCATGCCGGTGCTTGCGGACGAGCTTGGATGGTTGATAGGTGCGCTTCACGGACGGAAAACTCCAACAGCAGTCGCGGGGCCGACAGGGCCCCGGGGCAAGAGAGCGCGGCTTCTACGCCGCGCCCGCGCCTGCGTCAATCGCCGGGCGACAAAACCCTGCCTTTACTGAACTTCGTTCTTGCCGCGCGAAACCGCCCGCTTGGCCACCATGTCCACCGACCAGCTATGCGGCCGGCGGCGCCGCCACCAGCCGAAGATGATCGGCTGGAAGTAGCTGAAATAGGCGGTTGTCCAGGTAATCACGCCAAGAACACCCATCACGTAGATGCGGTGGATGTTCATCCACAGCAGGACGTCTCTCATCACGGCTCGTGCTCCCTACGCGGTGGTCGTCCTGGCCCGCGCCATCGGCGCGGTGTTGCGATCATAGCCCGTTTTGCGCCACGATACGACGCCTGAACGCAGGCCGGCCCTGGTTGCGCGCCCGCCGCAACCCCTTTCGCCCCGCCATCCGCGCCCCAAACGGAACCACCACAGCTGCGTTGCGGCCGTCCGAAAACGGGTTTAGCGTTTCCGACCGGCGACAACCGGGACCGTATCGGAAAAATGACCCGGGCTCGCCATCGGAGAGACGGATCATGACACAGGGTACCGTAAAGTGGTTTAATCCCACTAAAGGTTACGGCTTCATCGCCCCCGAAACCGGCGGCAAGGACGTCTTCGTTCACATCAGCGCGGTGCAGAAAGCCGGCCTGCGCAACCTCAACGAAGGCCAGCGCCTGGGGTTCGAGGTGGAACAGCAACAGAACGGCCGCGCCGCCGCGGTAAACCTGCAGCGCACCGAATAGCCCGCCCGCCAGCGGACGCAAGCCTGTTCAAGCGGTTGGCGCCGCCGGTCCATTGCGATCTGGAATACGGCCAAACGCGCGGCAAAGAGCCATACCGCGCGCGCTTGCTCGCCGCCACGGAGGCGGCATTGCACGACGGGCGGTTGCCAGAGCGCTCGCTGTCTGACACTTGGCATGCATGCCAACGCTGGATGCAGCTTTGAACCGCCTGGATGTAGACGCCGTTCGTACCGCCTACCGCCGCCAGGCCGCGTTCTACGATCATGCGTTCGGCACTGTCTCGACGGTGGCGCGCCGCCGCGCGATCGACGCGGCCAACAGCCTGCCGGGCGCCGAGGTGCTGGAGGTCGGCGTCGGCACGGGTCTGGCGCTGCCGCTCTACACCGCCGACAAACGCGTCACCGGCATCGACCTCTCGGCCGACATGCTCGCCCGTGCCCGCGAACGCGTGGCCGCCCGCGGCCTGCGCAACGTGGTGGCGCTGCTGGAGCAGGACGCCGAGGCCACCACCTTTGCCGACAACAGTTTCGACATCGCCGCCGCCATGTTCGTGGCCAGCGTGGTGCCGCACCCCGATCGCCTGCTGGCCGAACTGCGCCGCGTGGTGCGGCCCGGCGGGCACATCCTGTTCGTGAACCATTTCTCCGCACGCCGCGGCCCGCGTTTAGCCGTCGAACAGGCCATGGCGCCTTTGGGCCGCAAACTCGGCTGGCACCCGCATTTCCCGATGGAACGCCTGCTGACGCCGGCTGATATCACTGGAGCGCACATCACACCGATGCAGCCTGGTGGGATTTTTACGTTGGTTTGTTTGCAGAACTAAGCGAAGGCAAGAAAGCGCTTCTTTTTGGAAAAAGAAGCAAAAACTCTTGCAAGGCTGTCGCGGAGTAGTCCGCGATAGCCTTGAAAAAGTTTTTTGTTTCTTTTTCTTCAGCAAAGAACTGCTTCCTGTGCTGGCCTTACGAGCGAGGCCAATGAGATTTTTCGATGACCAATGCACCAACCCTGCGCGTGGCGCGTCCGAGTGACGATTTGGACGCCCTTCTGCGGTTTTATGTTCAGGGGCAGGGCTGTAGGCGCAGTGCCGGCGAGCGGCAGTGGCGCGCATGCGCCGTGCCGGTTTCGACCCCGTGCCGGCGTTCAATCCGTATTGGGACCGGACGGGCGTGACGCTTGAGGATCCGGACGGCTATCGCATTGTGCTGCAACACGGCGTTTGGGAGCGCTGAGGGATATGCGGCGGAGCCGGAAAATTGGATCGGTGTCATTGGATGGCGAAGCGGACATTCGCATTGGATGATGCTTATGATGTTCGAACCATTTGGAACGTCCGGAAGGAGTGAACCTGTGCCCCACAAGACCACCCCAACACTGCCAGCGAAATCGGCGGAACATACCGATTCTGCCGCCGCGCTGATCGATGCAAAGATCGCGGCGCTGGGAGATTGGCGCGGTGCCACGCTGTCCCGCATGCGCGAACTGATCCGCCAGGCCGACGCCGGGGTGGTCGAGGAGGTGAAATGGCGTAAGCCATCGAACCCCCTCGGCGTCGCCGTATGGTCCAACGCCGGGATTATTTGCACCGGCGAGACCTATCGCGACAAGGTTAAGCTGACCTTCGCCAAAGGCGCCGAATTGCCCGATCCGTCGGGCCTGTTCAACTCCAGCCTGGATGGCAACGTAAGGCGCGCCATCGACATCTTTGCCGGCGCCCGGCTCAACGAAGCGG
>Ga0302157_10005242_pt1 | contig 13800 bp, 12 predicted proteins | sample I_Bog_N3_3_FD_193502 | JGI IMG/M metagenome (GOLD analysis project Ga0302157, IMG submission 193502) | Peat permafrost microbial communities from Stordalen Mire near Abisko, Sweden - I_Bog_N3_3 | ecosystem: Environmental > Terrestrial > Soil > Wetlands > Peat | place: Sweden: Abisko, Stordalen...
ACGTCCGCGACCCCGACGGTCATCGGCTGGAGCTCTATACCAGCGACTACTTCACCGGGGATCATGATCACGAGCCGTTGCGCTGGTCGCTGAAGGACCCGCGGCGGCAGACGCTGTGGGGCGCGCCCGCGCCGCGCTCCTGGTTCGAGCAGGGATCGCCGTTTGCCGGCCAGGCGGTGCGCGAACCGCTGTTCGTCGCCGACGTCACCATCGCGGACTGAAGCATGCCGTATCCGGAGATCATCGATGGCGATCATGTGGGGTCCGATGAAAAAGCCTTTGCTCGCCGCCGTCGCGTCGATGCTCGGCCTCGCGCTGGTGATGCCGCCGATGACTGACCTCCATGCCGCCGAACTCAGGGTCTTGGCCGGCGGCTCGATGACCGGCCCGCTGAACGAGATCGCCCCGCAATTCGAGCGCGCCTCGGGCCATAGGCTGGTGATTCACTTCGACTCCACCCCGAACCTGATCAGGCAGATCATTTCCGAACCGTTCGACCTTGCCGTCGTCCCAGCCGACGTCTTCAGGGATGCCGGCGCCAAAGCCCGCGTCGTCCCCGGGCCCACCATCGATATTGCCCGCGCCGGTTATGGCGTCGTCGTCCGCGCGGGTGCACCCAGGCCCGAGGTTGGCACGCCGGAGGCGCTGAAGCAGACTCTGCTGCGCGCGTCGTCGATCGCCTTCGTGCCGGAGAGCGCAGCCGGCGCCTATGTCCTGAAGGTGTTCGACCGGCTCGGCATCACCGAGGCGATGAAAGCCAAGACCAGGCCGCAGACCATGCCGGCCCAGATCGCGCCCGCCGTCGCCAACGGCGAGGCCGAGGTTGGGGTGTTTCTCGTCAACGTGTTGATCGCCCCCGGCGTGGAGCTCGCCGGAGCTTTCCCGGCCGAGTTGCAGCAGGAACTGGTTTTCACGGCCGCCGTCGCCGCCGACAGCAAGCAAGCGGAAGCTGCCCAGGCATTCATCACTTTTCTGACCTCTCCCACCGCCACAGCCGTGATCAAGGCCAGGGGCATGACCCCCGGCTGAACGGCCTTTCGCCTCCATATTGGAAACATCATGACCTCACATCGCCTTGCAACCTTCTCCGCCGGAGGCTCGACCCGATACGGCGCGGTCGTCGATGGCGGCGTCGTCGATCTCTCGGCGCGCTTTTCGAAGGAATTCCCGACGCTGCGCGAAGCCATCGCCGCCGGCGCCCTGACCCGGCTGGCCGAGGAAGCCGCGCGGCATTCACCCGACCATGCGCTCGATGCCATCACCTGGCTGCCGCCGATCCCCGCACCGGAAAAGATCATCTGCATCGGCGTCAACTATCCCGATCGCAATGCCGAATACAAAGACGGCCAGGACGCGCCGAAATATCCGAGCATGTTCATGCGCACGCCGCGCTCCTTCGTCGGCCATTTGACGCCGCTGGTCCGGCCACGCGCATCTACACAGCTGGACTACGAGGGCGAACTGGTGTTGGTGATCGGCAAGGCCGGCCGCCACATCCCGGAGAGCACGGCGCTGGATCACATCGCAGCCATCACGCTGTGCAACGAAGGCACCATCCGCGACTGGGTCCGGCACGCGAAATTCAACGTCACCCAGGGCAAGAATTTCGACTCCACCGGCAGCCTCGGCCCCTGGCTCGTCCCCTACACCGATGAAGCGCAAATCGCCGATGCCAGGCTGACGACGCGGGTCAACGGCGAGACGCGGCAGGACGACCGCACCTCGCGGCTGATCTTCGGCTTCCGTTATCTCATCAACTACATCTCGACCTTCACCACGCTGGTGCCCGGCGACGTTATCGTCACGGGAACCCCGACCGGCGCCGGCGCGCGCTTCGATCCGCCGCGCTATCTGAAGCCCGGCGATGTCGTCGAGGTCGAGGCCGACAATATCGGGACCTTGCGCAATGGCGTGGTCGACGAAATTCTGTAAAACCCTGCCCGCGAAGGATTGGACAACATCATGACTGTGAGTTCCGGCGGCGAAGCCATCGTCTCAGGCCTGGTCGCCCACGGCGTCGATACCGTGTTCGGCCTGCCCGGCGCGCAAATCTACGGCCTGTTCGACGCCTTCCATCAGGCGCAATTGAAGGTGATCGGCGCCCGCCACGAACAGGCCTGCGGTTACATGGCCTATGGCTATGCGCGTTCCAGCGGCAGGCCCGGCGTGTTCAGCGTGGTGCCCGGCCCCGGCGTGCTCAACGCCGGCGCGGCGCTATTGACCGCGTTCGGATCGAACGAGCCGGTGCTGTGCCTGACCGGACAGGTGCCGACGCAATTCCTCGGCAAGGGCCGCGGCCATCTGCACGAAATGCCGGACCAGCTCGCGACCTTGCGGACCTTCGTCAAATGGGCCGAACGGATCGAATATCCCGATAACGCGCCCACGATGGTTTCCCGCGCGTTCCAGGAAATGCTGTCCGGCCGCCGCGGACCGGTGGCGCTGGAAATGCCCTGGGACGTGTTCACGCAGCGCGCGGAAACAAGTACGCTAAAGCCGTTCGATCCGTTTCCGGCGCCGCAGCCCGATCCCGATCGCATCAAGGCAGCGGCCGCGCTGGTCGCCGGCAGCAAGACGCCGATGATCTTCGTCGGCAGCGGCGCCATTGACGCCCGCGACGAAATCCTCGAGCTCGCCGAATCGATCGACGCGCCGGTAGTGGCGTTCCGCAGCGGCCGCGGCATCGTCTCCAACGCCCACGAGCTCGGGCTGACCATGGCGGCGGCCTATCGGCTGTGGCCGAACACCGATCTCATGATCGGGATCGGCACCCGGCTCGAATTGCCGACGATGTCGCGCTGGCCGTTCCGCCCCGACGGCCTGAAATCCGTTCGCATCGATATCGATCCCGTGGAAATGCGCCGGTTCACATCCGATGTCGCGGTGATCGCGGATGCCCGCGCCGGCACGCGCGAGCTGCTCGCCGCGGTCGGCAAGGCCGGCTACAAGAAGACCAGCGGCCGCCGCGCCGCGATCCGCGAGGCCTCGGCGGCGGCACTCAAGGAAATCCAGAAGGTTCAGCCGCAGATGGCGTACCTGAACATCCTGCGTGACGTGCTGCCGCATGACGCCATCGTCACCGACGAATTGTCGCAGGTCGGCTTTGCCTCCTGGTACGGCTTTCCGATCTACCAGCCGCGCACGTTCATCACGTCGGGCTATCAGGGGACCTTGGGCTCGGGCTTCCCGACCGCGCTCGGCGCCAAGGTCGCCAACCCAGATAAAGCGGTGGTCGCGATCACGGGCGATGGCGGCTTCATGTTCGGGGTGCAGGAACTGGCCACCGCCGTGCAGTTCAACATCGGCGTGGTCACCCTGGTGTTCAACAACAACGCCTACGGCAATGTCCGGCGCGACCAACGCGAACGCTTCGAAGGCCGCGTGGTCGCCTCCGACCTCGTCAATCCCGATTTCGTGAAGCTTGCGGAATCCTTCGGCGTCGGTGCCGCGCGCGTCACCTCGCCGGAAGGATTTCGCCCGGCGCTGGAAAAGGCGCTGGCGCATGGCGGGCCCTACCTGATCGACATCGAAGTGCCCAGGGATTCCGAGACCACGCCGTGGACGTTCATCCATCCGCCGAAGCCCTGATCCTCACCGCAAGGTGGCGCCTGCTCGGCTCTCGGGCGCGGAGCGCCGCGCCGTGCGTCACGGGGTCGTTGGTTCGCGGATTTCCGGGGCCGTGGCGGGCTGGTCCAGCGTTTCCGCCACGACGCTGATTCTGAAGACGGGCTTTCGGGACTCGTCCAACAGTTCCATCCGCCATTCGGTCTGTGGCTTCAGTTTGCGGGCAATGCCGCCGACCAGATCGCCACAGACCCGGGTCATTTCGGTCCAGGCGGCATTCATGTCGGCAAGGTCGAATCCCTCGCCGGACGTGCCCGAATAACTTCCGTTGCAGATTCTAAAATAAAACCGCGGCACAGGCCGTCCAATGTTTTGAGGCCGTTCTCGGCCGGGTCGACGATCCAAAAATATCAAGCGCCCAAAATTCCGGCGGGCGGGTTCAAAAATTCGCGCACACGCCGGGCGCGCCGCAGACTATCGCCTAACTCTATGAATGAGTCGCGACGAAGTCCACAACTCTCGATTTTGGCCGAAGTCGAATTATCTGGCCCTGGACCATGCGCCCGTTTCTGAACGGTACCGGACAAACGGCCTTTCCCGTCCGGCTGAACTTTGCCGCCCCGACCGGAACACAGCGTACCGCTCCCCGCGCCAAAACCATCCCCGTTTTTGCAGGCGTTTCCCCGGTGCCTGGCACGGCGCCGGCATGAGATAGATCAAAAAGTTCCTCGGGCAGAGGCGCATAGTTCCATCGAAATTCCCCAACCGGAAAGTGGCCCAGCATGTTGCACGATATCTCTGTCCTTCTTCCCGTTGACCGGCCCGCCGACGCCTTGATCGAATGCGCGGCCTCGGTCGCCGCCCTGTTTGACGCCCATCTCGACGGCATCGCCTGCGTCTATCAGGCGTTGAACCCCATGATCGCCTCCGAAGCCGCCGCCGTGGTCATGGCGGCCGAGCACGAGACAGGCGTCGAGCAGGCCGCGGCCGTCCTCGACAAGTTCGAGATCGTCGCGCGGCGGCTCGATATTCCCCACGACGCCAGGAGCACGTTCGACGTTTCCTATGCGGCGACCCGCACCGTGACGCAGATGTCGCGGCTCTACGATCTGAATATCGTCGCCCAGCCGGACCGGTCTAACCCCAGCCAGGCCGATTACCTGTCGGAAGCGGTGCTGTTCGGCTCGGGCCGCCCGGTACTCATGGTTCCCTACATCGCCAAGGCGCCGATCAAGGTCGACCGTGTGCTGGTCTGCTGGGATGGCGGAATACCGGCCGCGCGGGCCGTGCATGACGCCATGCCGTTCCTTCGCAGGGCCAAGACCATCGACGTCGTCGCCGTCAACGAAAAGGAAGACGCCGCCGGAGAAGTATCGCTGGCGGCATTGATCACGCACCTCGCACGCCGCAACCTGACGGCGATCCCTCACCGCCTTACCGCCGACGGCCCCAACATTCACAATACCATCCTGTCGCTCGCCGCCGACAGCAATGCCGACCTGATCGTGATGGGTGGCTACGGCCATTCGCGACTTCGGGAATTCATCCTGGGAGGCACGACCCGCGGCATGTTCGAATCGCTCACGGTCCCGGCGCTGATCTCACACTGAATCGAGGACGGCGTGAGCTACCGATCCCTGATGGTGTATCTCGACCTCGAGCACGGCAATGAGCCGGCGTTGCGGGTCGTCTGCGAACTGGCGGACCGGTTCAAGTCCGACGTGATCGGTGTGACTGCCGGCCTTCCGGCCATCGCCATTTATGCCGACGCCATGATTGCGTCGAGCGTGCTAGAGGTCGCCGACCAGCAATTGAACCAGGCGATGACCTACTGCGAAGCGCGCTTTCGATCCGCCCTGAAGGATTCCGGCCGTTCACTGCAATGGCGCTCTGCCGCCGCCTATCCCGCCGACTTTCTCGCGGCGGAGGCGCGGGCTGCGGATCTGCTGGTGGTCGGCCGTTCGGAAGATTATGCGCTGCTCGGCCCCAACCAGCAGCTTGCGATCGGCGATGCCGTCATGAAGGCGGGCCGGCCGGTTCTGGTGGTCCCTCCCCGGCACGGCGGCCTGGCGCTGAGCCGCCTTCTGGTCGCATGGAAGGATACCGCCGAAGCGCGCAGGGCAGTCCTGGCGGCGCTTCCGCTGCTCAGAAAGGCCGAGGAACTGACGATCGTCGAGATCGTGCCCGACGCGAGCGAGCGCGACGCCGCGGCGGCACGCGTCGCCGATGTCGTCCATTGGCTTCAACGCCACAACGTTCAGGCGTCGGCGCGAGTCGAACTGTCGGCCGGTGACGCCGGCAGCCAGCTCGACGCGATCGCCTCCGAGGCGCGCATCGACATCATCGTCGCCGGGGCCTATGGACACGCCCGCTTGAGCGAATGGATCTTCGGCGGCGTAACGCGTCACCTGCTGCAACAAAGCTCGGCCTGCGTGCTGCTGGCGCATTGATCCCGGCAGTTCCTTGGTTTCGCCGAGATCAAGCGGCGTCGGCAAGGTGCCGTATTACGTTCCCCTCATCCGGAGGGACCGGCGCGCGGGCTTGGCCTTTCACGCCCGCCCAACCCGTCCGGCTCTCTGATCCAGCCCGCGATCCGCGGCCAATATTCTTCGAGGGTCCGTTTGCCCATGAACAGCCCGAGATGCGTCGAAGGCGCGATCTCGCGGCGGAACAACTCCGGCGGCGTTCCCACCAGCCGCTCCAGCGCCAGCAACTGCTCGGGAGCCACGACTTCGTCGGCGTCGCCGGCCAGCAGATAAATCGGAAGACGCAGCTGCGCCAGTTCGACCCGCTGCCCCAGCGCCACGAATGTTCCACCTGCGAGTTCGTTGCGCTTGTACAGCTTCTCGATGACTTCGAGATAATAGGTTCCGGGCACATCGATGGTCCAGTCGTTCCAGGTCTTGAAGCTGGCTTCGAGCCGGGTGAATTCCGGCGAGCCGGCCGGCTCCGGCGTTTGCAGCGCGTCGCGAACGGTTTTTTCGTCGACGGCGGCGGTTCCCCAGAACTTCGCGACGTCGCGGCCGATCACGCGGCCATCGCCTGACTGCACCAGGCTCTGGAACAGGCCCAGCGGCGTCGCCGCGGCGACGGCCGACAACCCGGACAGACGCGCGGCGATATCGACCGGGGCGCCGGCCATCACCAGCTTGCGCACCTTGGCCGGGAACCGCGCGGCATAGAGCAGCGACAGCCAGCCGCCCTGGCAAAGCCCGATCAGATCGACGTAGCCGCCGAGATGATCGACCAGCACATTGAGATCGGCGAGATAGTCGTCGATGCCGCGAAATCGCATCTCCGCACCGGCAGAGCGCCAATCGGCCATGAACAACCGCTCGATACCCGCCTCACGCAGCGCGGCGACGAGACTGTGCCCTGCGGCGATATCCGCCACCACGGCACCATGCAGCGCGAGCGGCGTGCACAGCAGCGTTGCAGCGCCGCTTTCGACCGTGCTGAAGTCGCGCAGCCGGACGGTATGCAGGTCCAGCGCCATCTTGGCTGCCGTGGCGCCTTCCGGCTCCGGCATATTGCGGCCCGCGGAGACATCGCCCGAAGGTCCCATAAGCTGCACGGCGATCGATGATGCGGCTTCAACCGCGGACGCAGCCGCAAACGCCGGCCAGAAGAACGCCGCGTAGGGAAATTGACCTCCGATGTGTCGATCCATTTACTATAGCAATGCAAGCTTTGCCGCTGCCGACTTGAGCCAGATCAATCTATCCTGTCATTCCCGTGTACCGGACCAACCGCATGGCCACCAGCGCCGGCATCCTGATGTACCGCCACGGCGACGCCGGAATCGAGGTTCTGCTGGTCCATCCAGGCGGACCTTTTTGGCGAAACCGCGATCTCGGCGCATGGTCGATCCCGAAAGGCGAACTGGAGGACGGCGAGGACCCGGAAACCGCGGCCCGCCGGGAATTTGCCGAGGAACTCGGCCTCGAAGCCAGCGGCCTGCTCCGCAGCCTCGGCGAGGTGCGCCAGCGCGGCGGCAAGACGGTCCTGGCCTATGCGCTGCAAGGCACGCTCGACGCGGGCAGCGCGCGCAGCAACCAGATCGCCATCGAATGGCCGCCCCGCAGCGGCCGCATGATCTTAATTCCCGAAATCGATCGCGCCGAATGGTTCGCGCTGCCGCTGGCGCGGCAAAAGATCCTCGCCGGGCAGCAACCGTTTCTCGATCGTCTCGAGGGCGTCGCCATCCGATGACGGATGGCCTCCTCGTCACGCCGCCTGCGCGACGACCGAGCGGAAACGCAGGATAGCCAGGGCCAGGAACAACGCCCCGATGACGGCGACCGCGAGAAATTCCGGCCAGACCACATCGATGCCGGCACCGCGATAGAGGATGGACTGCGCGAACGACACGAAATGCGTCGACGGCGACGCCTGCATGATCGTGGCGAGCCAGACCGGCATGCTCTCGAGCGGGGTATTGCTGCCTGACAGCATGTTCATGGGCAAATAGACCAACATATAGAGCAGACCGAGTTGCGGCATGGAACGCGCCACGGTGCCCAGAAAAATTCCGATCGCGGTTGCGAAGAACAGATAGATCACGACGCCAACCATGAAAAGCGGTACCGAACCGGCAATGGGGATTCCAAGCATCATCTGCACCACGAGGTAAAGACTGAGGCCGACCGCCACGGCGATCACCAGGCCGTTCGCCCAGACCTTGGACATCGCAATCTCGAACGGCGTTATCGGCATCACCAGCAGATGATCCATGGTGCCGTGCTCGCGCTCCCGGACGACCGCCGCCCCGGCGAGAATGATCGCCAGCATGGTGATGTTGTTGATGATGCCCATCACGCTGGTAAACCAGGCGGTGGTCAGGTTCGGGTTGAACGCAATTCGCACATCGAGATTGACCGTCGACAGCGGCACACCCTCCTTGTGGGAAAGGAAATCGGCGATCTCGGTGGTGATGATCTGCTGCGCATAGCCGGATCCGAGCCCCGCCTGCACCATCGCCGTCGCATCGACGTCGATCTGCAGCCCGGGCTGCCGTCCCGCCAGGACATAGCGCTCGAAGTCGGGGGGAATGTCGATCACGAAGGTGAACTTTCCGCCGTTCATCGCCGGAATGATGTCCCGCTCCTCGATCAGCTTCGGCCGCTGAAACAATGGCGGAAAGAACGCATGGGCAATTCGACGCGAAAGCTCGGACTGATCCTCATCGACGATCGCAATCGAGGCATTGTGCAGCTCCTGCGAATTGCTTCTGGCCTGCAAGGTCACGGCCAGGGAAAATGCATAGACCACGAGCCCGAGCAGCACGAAATCATGCAGGAAGCTGCGCAATTCCTTGATACCGAGCCAGTAGATATTTGCGACCTTGCGCACCGCCGGCTCCCTCAGCGTTCCTGTTTGCGCAGCAGGGAAACGCTCAGAAGCGTCATGATCGGGACAAATACCGCCAGAGCCAGCAGGTTGCCGGCAAGATCGTCAAAGCCCAATCCCTTGGTGAAGGTGCCGACGCTGATCGGCACGAAGTAGGTCATCGGAAAGGCGCGACCGATGATCTGGGCCTCCGCGGCCAGGGAGGAAACCGGCGTCATCATGCCCGCGAACTGCGTTGCGGGCAGGACGGTCAGGATTGCGGTGCCGAAAAGCGCTGCGATCTGGGTATTTGTGAACGCCGAAATCAGCATGCCGTAGCCGGTCATCGTGGTCACATAGGTCAGCACACCCAACAGCAGTGTCGGAAAGCTTCCCTTGAGCGGAACCTGAAACACGAACAGCGCCAGCAGGAGCATCAGGGTAAAATTGGCCATCGCGACCGCGATGTAGGGAAGCTGCTTGCCGATCAGGAATTCGAGCCGGGTAACCGGCGTCACATACAGGTTGGTGATCGAGCCGAGTTCCTTCTCGCGCACGATGGCAAGCGCCATCAGAATGGCCGGAAACAGCGCGAGCAGCATCGACATGTTTGCCGGCACCATCGCATAGATGCTGTCGAAATCCTGATTGTACTTGAACCTGATCTCGATATCGGCCGGCGCCGGTTTCGCAGGCTGCGTCGTCTTCACGGCGGGATCGGTCAGGTACAGTTGGTGCATGCCCTGCAGGTAGCCGCGGATGGTTTCTGCCCGGAACGGCATGGCGCCGTCGACCAGCGCGCTGACCCAGGCCGGACGTCCGCGCTTGATGTCGCTGCCGAAATTGGGCGGGATTTCGATGGCCGCCTTGATCTCCCCACTCTTGAGACGGTTGTCGAGCGCGGCATAGTCGGCGAGCGGCGCCTTCTCCACAAAATAGGGCGATCCCCTGAGTTCCTCCAGGTAGGCGCGGCTCTCCGGACTCTGGTCACGATCGAGCACCGCAAACGTCAGATTATTGACGTCTGTCGAAACGCCGAAGCCGAACACCAGCATCAGAAGCGTCGTGCCGAGCAGGCTGAATCCGAGCCTGATCGGGTCGCGCAGGAGTTCCAGAGTCTCGCGGATCGTATACGCCAGCAGCCGCTGCAGGCTGAACGCGGAATGCCCGCGTTCTGGCGGTGGCACCTGATGGACGATCTCGCGTGACGCAACCGGTTGCTCCGCCGCGGCGGAGCGTGATCCCATTGCCGCCTCGAGATAGCTGATGAAGGCATCTTCGAGCGAGGCGGCGCCGCGGGCCTCGACGAGTTGCGCCGGCGTCCCCGTCGCCAGCACGCGGCCCGAATCCATCAGCGATATCCGGTCGCAGCGTTCGGCTTCGTTCATGAAGTGGGTGGAGACGAAAATGGTCACGCCTTCGTTGCGCGAAAGATCGATCAGCTCCTGCCAGAACCGGTCCCGCGCCAGGGGATCGACGCCCGACGTCGGCTCATCGAGGATGAGGATGTCGGGCTCGTGAACGATCGCAACGGCCAGCGAGAGGCGCTGACGAATGCCCAATGGCAGATCCAGAGTGCGCTGATCGAGGTAGGGCTGAAGGCCGAACCGCCGGACCAGCTCGGCGATCCGCTCCCTGGCCTTTGGCGGAGCCAGATGGAAGATCCTCGCATGAAGATCCAGATTCTGCCCAACCGTGAGCTCGGTATAGAGGGAGAACGATTGCGACATGTAGCCGACGCGATAGCGCGAGCTCATGTCGCTTGCATCGAGGGACTTGCCGAACAGCAGCGCCTCGCCCGAGGTCGGCGACAGCAAGCCGGTCAGCATCTTCATGGTCGTGGTCTTGCCGCAGCCGTTCGAACCGAGAAACCCGAATATCTCACCCCGCTCGATGGTGAAATTCACCCGATCGACCGCGGTGAAATCGCCGAAACGGCAGGTCAGGTCGTGCGCCGTGATAATCGGTTCGGCGTCGAAGATCCGGCGCGGCGGTATCTTGAGTCCCTGGTGGCCGCCGCGCTGTTGTTCCGGCAGCAGCGCAATGAAGGCATCTTCGACGGTCGTGGCTTTCGTACCGGCCTTGAGCTCGGCCGGAGATCCGGTCGCCAATACCTTCCCGGCATTCATCGCCACCAACCAGCCGAACCGCTCGGCTTCTTCCATATAGGCGGTCGCCACGATCACGCTCATGCCCGCGCGACGAGAGCGAATGCGATCGATCAATTCCCAGAACTGGCGGCGGGAAAGCGGATCAACGCCGGTGGTGGGCTCGTCCAGAATGAGCAGATCAGGGTCGTGGATGAGGGAGCAGCAAAGTCCGAGTTTTTGCCGCATGCCGCCCGACAATTTCTTCGCCGGACGGTCCTTGAAAGGAGCAAGCCCGGTACTCTCCAGCAGTTCGGCAATTCGCCACCGGCGCTCTTCGCGGGAATGTCCGAACAGACGGCCGAAAAATTCGATGTTTTCGAGAACGCTCAGGTCCGGATAGAGGTTCTTGCCCAGACCTTGCGGCATGTAGGCGATCCGGGGACATACCGATGCCCGGTGCCGCGCGTCCGCCATGTCGCCGCCGAGGACATTGACGGATCCGGATTGAATCTGACGGGCCCCCGCGATGATGGCGAGGAGCGTGGATTTTCCGACCCCATCCGGACCGATCAATCCGACCATGCGATCGGCCGGCACCTCGATCGTTACGCCCTCCAGCGCGGTGACCTTGCCGTAATGTTGCGTAAGACCGTCGAGTACGGCGACCGGCCGGCCGTGCTCGCTCATGGCGCGCCTTGCAGGTTCTTCGGCCAGTTGACGGCGGGATCCGCACAAACATAGGCGATCCCCGGCAATCCGCTTCGAACCGATTCCGCGTGGATGCGAGAGCGATCCGCATCGATCCGGACGCGAATGCGGAACACCAGTTTATCGCGCTCGCTCTGGGTCTCCACCGTCTTCGGCGTGAACTGGGCCTGACTGGCGATGAAGGCGACTTTCGCGGGTATCGGCGCATTCGGGTAGGCATCCAGCACGATACGGGCCTCGTTGCCGACCTTGACCTTTCCCGATTCCGGCGCCGGCAGGTAGATGTCCATGTAGACGTAGGAGATGTCCAGCATCGTGAAAACCTTGCCGCCGGCCGCAAGCACCTCGCCGATATTGGCGACACGATATTGAATCCGGCCGTCGCGCGGAGCCACGAGATCGTTGTCGTTGATGTTGACCGTGTAGAGCCCAACGTCGTGCTGGGATGCTTCAAGCGCACGTTCGGTCTGCGCAACCCTTTCCGTGGCAGCCCTCAGCCCCGCATCCGCGGCGTCCACCGCCTGCTTCCGCTGGTCGAACAATTCCTTCGTCGCATAACCACCCTTCAGCAAGGTCTGGGTGCGCTCCAGTTCCTGCGCCGCCAGCGTCTGCTGCGTGCGTTGTTGTTCCAGATTGGCATTGGCCTCCTCGATCGCCCGTTGCGCCTGTTTCACCTGCGCTTGCGCCTTCTCGAGCGACTGCTGGATATCCCGGGTGTCCATGCGGGCGACCACCTGCCCCGCGGTCACCATGTCGCCTATTTCGGCGTGCAGTTCCGCGATCCTGCCCGGAAATTTGGTGTCGATATCGATCTCGTCGGCTTCAAGGCGGCCGTTGCCAAAGCTGATCCCGAGGGGCAGCTGCGACTGGGTGTGTTTCCACCAATAGAAACCGCCTCCCCCGACTGCCGCAAGGAGGACAAGCAACAACAGCCCGCCGCGCAGCCGACGCCGCCCGCCGACCTGCACAAAGGAAACCGGTACAGGCAACTTCTCGATGGCGACGGTGGAGGTGGGAGCCTGGTTCGCGGACCCCGGTTCCGCGCCTTCGTCGTCGTGTCTCGACGAATGATCGTCGACGTCTGGTAGCCGCTGCACTGTCGTCTGCTCCGGAATTTACCGATCACCGACCCTGCCATTGCGGCCGCCCCACGGTATTGAGCGATGTCAATCCCGCCCCTACCTGACGGACCTTTTCAGGTTCCGGCACCGGGCAAAGCGCAGCGGGATTCGCGGTAAACCAGATTTGATGGTTTGAATTCAATTGACTTCAGCGCGCCTTGCGGAACGTCAGGTTGATGCGCTGCCGGCCGATCAAGGCGTGCTCGCCATCGGCAAGCGGGGCGATGCCGTGAAAATAGAGCCGCGCCGGCCCGCCCCACACCACGACGTCGCCGTGCTCCAGACGAAAGCGGCGCGGTTTGTTGCTGCGTTTCGGTCCGCCGAACAGGAAGATCGCGGGCAGGCCCAGCGACACCGAGACGATCGGCGCTCCGAAGTCACCTTCGTCGCGGTCCTGGTGCAGCGACATCTTTGCCCCCGGCTGATAGCGGTTGACCAGGCAGGCGTCCGGCGTGAAGCCGCCAAAGCCCGCCCGATCGGCCGCCTGCCGCGCGAGTTCGCGAAACGGCGCCGGCATCGCCGGCCAGGGTTTTGCGGTTTCGGGATCATGGGCGTCGTAGCGATAGCCGGTGCGGTCGGTGACCCAGCCAAGGCTGCCGCAATTGGTCATCGCCACCGACATCGGGTGGCCACCCGGCGTCACCATATGGCGAAACGGCGCCTGTTCGGCGATATCGCCGAGCGCCGCGACCAGCTCGGCTTCCGCGGGCTTGGCAAATCCGCGCAGCAGCACGGCGCCCTCCGCCATCGCTTCCTGCGCGGGGCGGACGTCCGGAAGGCTCTCGAACAGGTCGGCGGTCAAAACGCTTCGCACTCACTTCGCATCATGAAAGATCACGCCAAGGGTATGGCGGTGCCCGGAACGGATCCGGCTGACGCCATGACGCAGGTTAACCCGGTAGGTTCCGCGCGTCCCCTGCACCGGCCTGTGATGCACAGCAAAAGCCACTGCGTCGCCCTGCGCGAGCGGCACCACCTCGGGCCGCGAC
>Ga0302157_10005245_pt1 | contig 13798 bp, 7 predicted proteins | sample I_Bog_N3_3_FD_193502 | JGI IMG/M metagenome (GOLD analysis project Ga0302157, IMG submission 193502) | Peat permafrost microbial communities from Stordalen Mire near Abisko, Sweden - I_Bog_N3_3 | ecosystem: Environmental > Terrestrial > Soil > Wetlands > Peat | place: Sweden: Abisko, Stordalen...
CATGATCCAGTCTGCCTTTGCGCTCGGAATGGAAACGGAGTTCGCGACGATCGAAAGTGCCCACCTCCCAGAACGTGGTGTGTGCCGTTGAATAGAGAAGCACATGCTTGTCTGCCAGGGGAAAGAAGTCGGGACACTCCCACATCTCACCGCTGGGGACCGGATTGGACGAGGCCTCACCGTTCCACGTTCCCTGCGCAAGAGGGTGCAAGTACTCCCATTGGCGCGCATCCTTGGAACGGTAGAGTAAAACCGCTCCACCGATTTTCGAGAAACCCGAACCCACACCAATGAACCAAGTATCGCCCTCTTTCCACGAAAACGGGTCGCGGAATCCGACCACCTTCATGCCTGGCGGTGGCCCGCCGATGATGGGCCCGGCGAGCTTGTTCCATGTCCTTAGGTCTGCATCGGCAGATGTGGCGATACACTGGACCTCGCGCAAGCCCTCATTCCGAATCGTCTCCTGTTCTGTGGGGACTTTGGTGACGCCTGTATAGACAACGCTGGCGCCTTCGCCGCTGGGCAAGACACTTCCAGTGAACGTTCCGTACGCATCAAAGGACCCTGGGGTGCGCGAGAGAGCGATGGGCAGATGTTTCCAATGGACCATGTCAGGGCTCATCGCGTGGTGCCAGCCTCCACCGCCGAAGCTTCCGTGATAGAACATGTGATACTGACCTCGGAAGAGTTGCGGCGCGCATGGATCGCCGACGAAGCCTGCTTGCGGAAGCAGGTGACATTGCGGGCGGAGTGGATCCTGCATCAACCTGTCGCGAAGCGCTTGATCGGTAGTTGCAGCGACACTTTGCGCAGCCTTGCCAAGGGCAGATGAGGGTCCCTCCATCAGCGCAACGGCCGCGGATGACAGGATAAAGTTACGGCGATTCATGATGACTCCTCTCTATTTCCGAACTTTGATATCGTACGCAACCAGTTCCGATCACCAGCTGAGCTTGGTGGTCAATGCAAACTCCCTATAACCGCTTTCACGATTTGGCCTCAAGTCGGCCCGCTCATTCGCGTCAATGTGATATCTTCCGCCAATGCCCCGACACCCATACATTCGAGGGCCACTCCATCGCTGTTGCTCAGAGTTGGATAAACGCGTGCGGCAAATGCAGACCTGCGGTCGATAAACACCTCCAGCACTGAGCGATCAAGAAAGATTTCTAACTGAATGACATCGTCTGTGGGAGGAAAGTACGTTTCCTGCAGGACGTCTTGTTTGACCTGGGAGTCAATACTTGAGCGGCTTCTATCCAATGTCAATCGGCCGGTCTCCCATTCATAGCGGATCGCAGTCTGCTCTTGTCCATCCGGTGCGCGCCGAACCAAAAGCGACACCGCATGAGATGCGCCGCGCTTGAATGTGACATGAAGGTGAAGGCAGGTTCCCGGTACATTTTCCAATATGTGAACCTGGCCCTCCTGAAGGGGAATGCTCGGGAGATCCACAGATTGCTCCCTCCACCGTTCAATGCCTCCATGCGGCTTCTGGAGCAAATGCCCTCGAGCATCGGTTGACAGCACCCTGGGTAGCGAATAAAGATGTGCCCATCCTGCCGCCCAGCACTCCTTGGGATGCCGTTCATCGGGAATGATCCCCATAGTGACGACTTGCCCGTCTGCAGCGATTAACGGAGTCGGGCTGAGCATGTGATTGAAGAGCTCAAGCCGACGCGGCGTTGCAGTATGAGGAGTGAAGGTCTCATCCTTCCACGTGCCGACCCAATAGGAAGCTCTCCCCGGAACTTCGCAAACGATCAGTGCGTGATCACTGCCCAACCGCACGAATACCGGCATCTCCCAAAAAATGCCCGAGGTTTCGCGATCCCCCACAAGCAGTTGCTTTCTGTATTCCCATGAAACGAGGTTTCTCGACCGATATAGGAGTGCCGTCCCTCCAACGTCCTTTACGGCCGAGCCGATGATCAGGTAATACCAATCCCCCTCGCGCCAGACAAACGGGTCGCGGAATTCGGGATTCACTCCCTCCGGAGGCGCAGCAATGATCGGATTGCCCTCAAACTTCTTGAAATGAATGCCATCGGAACTCTCGGCGAGACAGATGCATGCCTTGTGTCCATCGCCACCGGTGTAGATGATCGCCAGCTTCCCATCGTGGTCGATCACGCTACCTGACCAGCAGCCCTCCGCATCGGGGCCGGATTCCGGGCTTAAAGCTACCGGCATTTCGGTCCAGCGGTATAGATCCGGACTGACCATATGGCCCCAGTTGATATGCCCCCAGTAAGGGCCGTTGGGATTCTTCTGATAGAAGAGGTGATACTGGCCTCCCCAATGGATGAGACCGTGCGGCTCGTTGGTCCATGCACGCGGAGGCAGCGCGTGGTAGATGGGGCGCTGCGCATCGTCCGCGCACCATGGGCCGTTGATCTGCAGATCGGGCTGACCGGCGGGTCTTGAACTCTCAAGCAGCCTAGAGATCGAACCAGCCGTGAGCTCCCCATCGAAGATGCTCACATCTCGGAGCAGGCCGTTCAGCACACCGGTTGGAAATACGCCAGCCACAACAGGACAATCTGGAGACTTGCCTAGCGTGGCATATGTGTTCACTGTCACTCGTGGCCGACCCGCCGCAGGCAAATGGCCATTCGGCAATGCATCGATGTAAACCGTCAATCCAGATTCGCCGCACACGGCAGCGAGGTGAATCCATTTTGCTCTGGGAACGGGATGCGCCGACCTGCAAAAGCTCCATGCTCCGGCCTGGCGTGTGCCGAACTGAACGTATCCCCACTTGTCGATCGAGAATCGAAATTCGGCATCAGGCTGGCTTCCCAGTTGCACGATGGCCGCTTCATCCACCGGATAGGATTCAAGCGCCAGCCACGCTGCGATACTGAGCGCCTGGCCGCGCAGTGGCAGTGTTTGCTGGCCGCGATGAATCCACACCGAATAGCCATCCAGCCTGAGCGCCCGATCACGGCCACTCCCCACCCAGGTTGCGTGGCCGGTGCGCGAAGCAATTGCATCAGCCTTACCGCTTACGGACTCCAATGCTGCGTCACCGGTCTCCTCAAGCTTCCAACAGAGAACCGGATTCTCGCGATTCTCTGCGCACATCCATCGAGGCACCAACAATCCGGTGGAAGCAACCAGCAGTCCTCTGCGCGTCAGATTGGTTTCTGCATCCCAGTTCAATTTCTTCCACTCCTCCCATCCCGGTTGATTGAATCTCCATGCCCTTGTCCAGATATTCAGTCCTTCACAAGCCTGCGCTGCAACTGCTCCAATGTCTGACCTTTGGTCTCGGGATAGAAGAAGAGCACCACGATGAACTGAATTGCGGTCATCGCCGCAAAGAAGGTAAAGGGTGCACTGCGGCCCATGCTTACCACGAGTACAGGAAACTCCAGCGCGATTATGGTGTTCATGATCCAGTGGCTTGCGTTGCCAACACCCTGACCCTTGGAGCGAACATGGTTGGGAAACACTTCGCCTATATAAACCCAGATGACTGCGCCTTGCGACAGAGCGAAGAATGCTATATACGTGATGAAGATCCAGACCAGAGCGCCAGAGTGGGAGTGCGTCCTGAACAACCAGGAGACAGCTCCCAGGCAGCCTGCTGTGCCCGCCGCGCCAACAAGCAGCAGCGTTTTGCGGCCCAGTTTGTCGATGACCGACATTCCAACCATGGTGAAGATGAGATTGGTGAAGCCGATGGCGATTGCCTGCTGGTCGCCTGAAATCTGGCTGAAGCCGGCGGAAGCAAAGATGCTCGGCAGGTAATACAAGATGGCGTTGATACCGGCCAACTGGTTGAATGCACCAATCGTGATGGCAAGAAAGAGCGGGTAGCGGTACTTCCAGCGGAACACGGGTTCTTGTGCCGAAGTGTGCTCCTGCTCGAGTGCGGAGCGTATGTCGGCGAGTTCAGCTTCGGGATCGGGCTCGCCCATGAGTTTGAGAACAGCCAGGGCCTCATCGATGCGATTCTTCGAAGCAGACCAGCGTGGGCTGCGCGGAATACCAAACAGCAACACAAGAAATCCGATCGCCGGAATTGCTGCAACTCCCACCTGCCAGCGCCACTCTGCCGCCCCCAGGTGGAGCAGGCGGATGAGGTAGTTGGATGTGTAGGCCACCAGAATGCCGAAGACGACATTGAACTGGAACGCGCCAACCAGCCGCCCGCGCCACTTCGCGGGCGAAAGCTCAGTGATGTAGACGGGGCCCAGCACTGAAGAAGCACCAATTCCCAGCCCACCGAGGAAACGAAAGACCATCAGGGAAGGCCAGCCCCAGGCCAGGGCACTGCCGATGGCTGAGACTACGTAAAGCACCGCAGTGATGCGGAGCGTTTCACGGCCGCCCAACTTTTGCCCCGCAACGCCCGCACCAAACGATCCCACTACAGTACCGATTAGTGCGATGGCGACCGTCCATCCCTTGCCCTGCGGGCTCAAGTTGTAGAGCTTGACCAGTGCATCGATGGCTCCGGAAATGACTACCGTATCGAAGCCAAAGAGCAGGCCGCCGAGGGCGCCAGTCAACGTGGCTTTGATGAGGTTGGAATTGGGTCGCATTTTCTGTTGCCTCCGATACTGCTACCTCTGTTGCGTCAAAACACCTGCGCGTTCCACCAATCCAACCACCTGCAATCGAATTTCCTCCGGCAATGACGGAGTTGCGGAAGCATGTCTCACCACCCAGTTTGAAAGCACGTTGGCGAGTTCCAGGCTGTGTTCTGGCACCCATCCCTGCATGATTCCGAACAGGAGCCCCGCAGCAAACGAGTCACCCGCGCCAACTGGATGAACGAGTCCCTGGTCCAGTTCAGAGTCTGGCAGGCTGAGCAACTTTCCGTCGCAGGCGAGGAGCGCTCCTTTGGGGCCGCGCGTAATGGCAACAGCATCCAAAGAAAAAGCTACGCGCAACTTGTCCATGAAAAGACTTATCCGCTCTTCGCAGTCGCGTGCTTCTGAAGTAAATCCCAATAGCTGACAGACCTCTTCAAGCTCCGAGTCATTCATCTTCACCAGGGTCGCGAGTTTGAGGCTCTCCGCGATGATTTCGGCGTTGTAACCAGCCACGCCGTCGGTGGTGTTGCTGCGCAGATTCACGTCGTACAGCCGGTGCCCTTTCACATTAGCTACGAACTGCCTAATGCTGCGCCGGGATGGTTCCGCACGTTGCGCAAGGCTGCCGAAAACGACTGCGTCGCAACGCTTGGAAAGCTCGCACGCCGAATCGTTGAACTCGATAAAATCCCACGCGACATTTGGCCTGATTTCGAAGCCCGCGCCACCTTTACTCTCAAATACCAGTGCAGTTCCGGTCGGTTGACGTTCAACGTTGGCCAGATAGCCGGTAGACATGCCGGCAGCCGCAACCTGTGCGCGAATGGTACGACCCCATGCGTCGCGGCCAACCGCGCTAAGAACTACTGCTTCCCCCAACGAAAGTGCGTTTAGCAGCTGATGAACATGAAACGCGACATTGAACGGCGCGCCACCCAGGGTAGCTTCTCCGTTCTCGAAGACGTCCATCAGAATTTCGCCAATCCCGACAACACACTGCTTAGAAGACATAGCGTGACTCCATAGTCTCTGCGCCAATCTGGTAAACAAGGGTAAAAGCGAACTTCGTTGCTCGTATCCGCATTTACTTATCGAAGTGGGAGGACAAGAAATGACGGACACTAACTCGCCAAGTTACATGCGATCGCGGTGTGCTCGTCTATAAATGGGGTGGACTTGAACCATCCGAATTCTTGAAAGCCGAAAAATTCGAGGGTTAGGCACACCAAACTGATCCGGTGTGCCCTACCCTCGTCAGGAGAGTCGGGCAAGGCTGAGCAAGGGACCTTGACCGCATCGTCTAAAAGCGGAAATTCGTGCTCAACTGCAGAGTGCGCGCTTGTGCAGTGCCCCCTGCAATGCCGAAGTTGGGATCATTCAGGTTCGTGTCCCAGCCCTGCACGTTGACACGGTTGAAGGTGTTGTAGAGATCCAGGCGGAACTGCAAGTTGGCCTTCTCGCTCGAGAACCACGGAATGCTCGCATTTTTCGAGAGAGATGAATCGACCTGCGCAAAGCCGGGACCACGGAAGGTGTTGCGGCCAAGGGTTCCTTCCTGTCCAGTGGGAACGCCATTCGCGTCGACAGGGAGCGGGAAGGCGCTGGCCTTGAACGTTCCCTTCAGATAGTCGGAACGATGCAGGCCCTTGAGGGTCTTGCCAAAGGTGGGCACGTTGGGAAGGTCATAGTCGAAACCATCCTTGTTGAAGTCGTCGTGAGGATTGCTGGTGTATACAGTGGCCGGGAAGCCGCTCATCAGGGTTCCCAAAGCGCTGATCTGCCAGCCGCCAACAATCCTTTTCAGCACGCCGTTGGTCACGCCGGGCGTTGGAATCAGATACAAGCCGTTGAAGGAGAGCTGCTTTGGCGTGTCCTGACTGGACAACCCTCGCTGCGCGGCAATGTCGTAGGCATCGATCACAACCGAGTACTCTGCACCCTTCTGTTGCCCTGGCACCGTACTCATCAAATCGATGGTCTTCTGGGCGGTAAACGACACCTGAAATTCGTACCCATTCTTCAGTTGTCTTTTGACGAAGGCGGTCAGGCCGTTGTAGCCGGAGCCGGCACGGTTGTTAGCGTAATTGATTCCCGCAAAGTAGGGGTTCGGCAGCGGACCCAGCGTTTCGGAATAGTTTCCATTGCCGAGATACTCGATGTCGTTGATGCCATCCATGCGATTGACATTCGTGATGGAATACTCATGGATGCTGTTGGAATGAACATAATCAGCTTCTGCGATCCAGTTGGACTTGAATGCGTGCTGGACGCCGAAGAAGTAGTTCTCAGCATAGGCCATCTTCAGGTGCGGGTCCGGTCCGCCAATGCCGTTGTAGTTTCCAAAGCCGCCCCGCGCATTGAGCGGAGGCAGAGTGCTGACCAGTCCGGCAGGAAGCGGGCAGTTGTATGGGAAGACCGTATTCTGGCAGAGCGCAAATGCCGGAGGCTGAGGAGAGCCGGGCGTATGAACGCTGGCAGAGAAGTTGGCGTCAATGGGTGGGTTGCCGGTTTCCGTGTCGCTCCAGTTGGTGTTGCCGCCGCGGTCAAAGAAGACGCCCGCGCCGCCGCGAACCGACCAGTCCTTGAGCCCGAACGGCTGCCAGGCAAAACCGAACCGGGGAGCAAAGTATGTCTTCTTGTGGTCGATGAAGGGATGGCGATCGGAGGAGTTTGGATTCAGCCCAACAGAGATACCTTCGATCTGTTGCAAGAGCGTCAAGTTGCCCTGAGGAACCGTCAGCGTCGACATAGTTCCGTGAGCTTCTGAGGGGTTTGAGGTCGCATCCCAGCGCAGCCCGAGGTTGAGCGTCAAGCCTGGCTTCACCTTCCAGTCGTCCTGAACGTAGGCGCCATAGGTACTGTCGCGGAAGTACCGGTTATTGTTGGCGACGCCGCCTGTCGTGGGATCGAAGGAGACAGTCCCGTACTCGTCCGGCTGGGAGTTCGCAAAGTCGAAGATAGTGTCGAAGCTGTAGCTCTGCTGGCGGTTGTCGGGGACTGTGAATGGGGCGTAATCCTGGTTGTGGAACCACTCAAACCCCGTCTTCAGTGCGTGCTTTCCATGGACGATCGAAACCATGTCTCTCCAATGGAAGTCGTTCTGCGCAAAGCCGACCGGAGAGAAACCGTCGCCAAAACCAACGATGCCATTGACGCCGGTTGGAAGCAGGTCGCAGTCCTTGCAAGGGATGAGGACTGAGGTTCTCGTGTAGCCGATTGAATCCTCATTCACGATAGACGACGAAAAGACATGGGTGTAGTTGAGTGCGCCAAACCAGGCGTCCTGAGGGAAGTTGATATCCTCGCTCTGGCGGACACCATTGTCCCAGGGACCCAGCAAATGGGTGTTGTACATGTTGCCGTAAATGCGATCACGCGATTGGGCAAAAGACTGATCTATGCGCGCGTTGTACTGGTAGCCATTGTGGATCGATACGCTTGTCCCCTCTGATGTATCGATCAGGTTCATGCTGCAGGGCATTCCCAGCGGTCCGATTCCATTTGGATCGTTGACGGCATCCGCGCAGTTATGCGCCTGTCCCGCTGGATCTCCCGTTGCTCCGCCCTGATTCTTTTCTACTTCGGCGACCGTGGCAACCGATGCCGGCGTCGGGTTCACCGTCGCCTTGTACTTGGTCAGGAGTGTTGCGGAGAGATTGTTGGGAAGGTTCGAGGTCATCCATGACGTAAAGGCAGGATCTTCTACCGTCGTCAAGCCGGCCGAAGTAGTCTGCGATCGAACCACGTCCACGCTCCCGAAGTAGAAGGTCTTGTCTTTGCGCAGCGGACCGCCGACGGAACCGCCGAACTCATTGCGCGTATACGGCGTGATGTATCCGTTCAACGGATCTTTGTAGCTTTGGAATTCCGTGCGGGCGGTCAGGTAGTTGGCCTGGAAATCCTCAAAGGCGGAGCCGTGGATCTTGTTGGTTCCCGCCTTGCTGGTGATTTGCGTGACCAGGCTAGCTGCTTTACCAAATTCCGCTGAATAGTTGCTGGTCGATACAACCACTTCCTGAACGGAATCGGGGTTGGGAACCAGTTTCGAGTCGCCCCCGGATGGCGAGTCATCAAGCGAAACACCGTCAAGCAGATAGGTGTTTCCATGGTTTGGTCCACCGTTGGCCACGACTGCCGGTGTCGTAGTGGCGTAAAAGATATCCGTGTTGGCCGACGACGAACCCATCAGACCGGTACCTGTTACACCGGGGGTCTGGTTGGCAACCGTGAAGAGATTACGGCCCTGAACGGGCAACTCCTCAATCGACTTCTGATCGGTGACGGTGGAAATTGTCGCCTCATCGGTTTCCACCGCAGTAGGAGTTGCTTCAACCTCCACACTGGTTGTGACCGAAGAAATCTGCAGCTTGAGCGAGACATCCCTGGTTTGCATCGCCGACAACTCGATGTTCTCCTCCGTCACCGGAGCAAAGCCCTGAACCGTTACTGTGACCTTGTAGGAGCCGGGGCCGAGCGACGGAAACTTGTAAAACCCTGCCGAGTTTGACTCAGCCGCGCTCGTAACGCCTGTATTTGTGCCAGTTAAGACAACTTTCGCGCCCGGAACGATCGCGCCTGTGCTGTCGGTTACGCTGCCCTCAATCGAGCTGCTGAATTGTGCCAATGCTGCGCTGGTGCAGAGCAAAAACACAATCAATAGCCATACCTGTCTCCTGAACGGTTGCTTCATGGTTCCTCCTCACTTGCCCCCCGGATAGAACGATCTTTCCTTGCCCGCTGTCCCGTTACGGCGATGATCTTGTTCGTCATCTTCCGATCCGGAACCCGCATGGAGATCGTCAGGTTGAGCTCCTGGGCAAGAAGTGGCATCCGCTTCGAGTCCGGGAAAACGTCGGCGAATTTAGCGGGGGACCTACCCGGCATGCGCCTCGGAGACCTGTTTCCTATCCAGGTGGTTGGTGCTCTGTCTACAAAGACGGACTGATAGTTCATAAATCAGGTTCACTTGTAAAATTATTACGATCATCTTGTAATGACCGATTTACTAGAAATATGTTCATCATGAATGAATAATTTTCTTGGAGAGAACCTGAATCTGGAGCCGCTCGAACGTCTTACCAAAAGGGGTACTTTGGGTATAGTCTCTTGACGAACTTCAAAGCGTTGGCGAGAGAAGCACCACGGTGGAACAACCATCGAACGGCGGCAATCTGCCTCACGGGGACAAATCCGCGGATGGAAGAGCAACTTGCAGGGTATGTGAGTGGACTTTACGAGGAGCATTACGCCGGCCTCTTCCGGCACCTCATTCTGTCCGGATCGACCGCCGCGGAGGCCGACGATTTGATACAGGAAGGGTTTCTGCGCCTTTTTCGCCACCTCGGAAGCGGACATCCGGTGGACAATCCACGTTGGTGGCTGGTGAAAGTCATGCACAACCTTCGGATTGACGACATTCGCAAACGCAAGCGGGAATTCGCGCTGGACCAACCCGAGTTAACCAGCATGATCGAGCAGATGCGCACTACAGGTCCCGATGCGGAAGCCGAGATCATTGCGCGTGAGGAGCAAGTTCGCGTTGAGAAGGCAATCAGCAGACTCGCCCCGCGACAATATCAGTATTTGTTGCTGCGGGCAGAAGGACTCAAGCTTCGCGAAATCGCCGCGATGTTTCGGGTGAGGGTGCAAACGGTGTCGGAATCCTGTGCGAAAGCGATGCTGGAACTGGGGAGACTAGGCGATGAATCGTAGGAAATGGCAAGATTGGGAAGGACATCCCTCAGCCGACCTTCTTCTGCTCCATCTGGAAGATGAGCTCGCTGGACCTGCCGCACACGACATACGCGCGCACATTGATCAATGTGGGGCCTGCAGACTTTCCTGCGAAGAGCTTGAACTCGGCATGTCGCGCTTCGCCGCCTTCCGCGACACTGCAGTGCTTCCGGCACCTGGTCCTCGCCCCAAGGCGCTCCGCGCACTTCTCGTTCGTATGGAAGCCGAAGGCTCCTCGGTGCCCTTGATTGACCGGCTCCGCGGCCTGCTTAGAATCAATACTCCAGGACGTATCGCGTTCGTATGCAGCGCCGCTTCTTTGTGCCTGGTCGCCTGGATCTCGGTCTTTCTGAGTGCTCCAAGGCAGTCTGTATATGCCTCGCAACTGCTTGACGATGCCCGCGTCGCTTCCGATTCGCTGATGGCTCACTCCAAGGTTCTGAACCAGAAGATCCGCCTGCGCCGGGGGAATCTTGTGATTGAGAGGAACGTTCACCACGGTCGCCTAACTCCTATGCAGGCGCAAGACTCGCGCATCGATTCCCAGTTGCAACAGGAACTCGATCTCGCCCACGTCAAATTGAACGATCCGCTCAATGCCAGCGATTTTGCGGAATGGAGATCCGCACAGCGAGGACATGTGGACTCGGTGAAAGAAACCGCGCAAGGCTTCATCATCACGACGCGTCTGGATGGAGCGGCAATCAGAGAGGGATCCATCACACTCTCGCGTTCTGACTGGAGGCCCATCGCCCGAAGCGTGGAAGTCAGCGGCGAAGCTCCCATTGAGATCAGCGAAGTGAGCTATGACTTGAGCAATTCGCTTCCTTCGAAATCCGAGTCGACGATTGGCGCCCTCGTCCCGAGTGGAGCCTCTTACGTAAGCGCGCCCGCGGCAGCAGCTGAGGTATCCGCCTTGGAACTCGAAACCTCCGAGCTTGACCTGCGCGAAGCGTTTCATTCCATTGGGGCCGACGTCTCCGCGAATCCCGAGATATGGACCGCCGATCAAACGGTCTTCTTCCATACCTCCACGCAGAAGCCGGGAGAAATGGCCGCAATCAAGAAAGCCGCCAGCCGCATTCCTCACGTGGAGGAAGCTGGCCAGCAACTCGCGCGGCTTGCTGTGCCGCCGCTGCCATTCGACGAACCAGGCCCCGATGCATCCACGCCGCCGCTGGCAAGTGCGCTGCAAGCCAAGCTTGGGGATGCTCAGGCAGTGAACACATTCCTGGAATCATTTCGAACTAGTTCTACACACGTTCTAGCCGAAGCGGCCGCGCTCGAGCAGCTCGGAAGACGGTACCCGGCGGATCAGATCAAAAACCTTCCGCCCGACCTGCGCGCACGCGTCAATCGCCTTGCGGCCAGCATGCTATCTTCGCTCCAACACAATTCATCCGATTACGTGAAGTCGCTGTCTCCGGTGCTCGATGACATGGCGCACGACCTGAACATCCCCTCTCCCGGAGACGACAGCTCGAATGTTCCCGGTTGCCTGCCCTGGCAGGACAATGCAACGCTGGCCGAACCGCATTTGCGCGATCTTACCAAGGATGTCTCGCTGCTGTTGATGCCCGGCCAGACAGACCAGCCCCTTCCGCAGCCCGCATCCAAGCTGATGGCTGATAGCCTCAAAGCCCGGTCGTTCCTTGAAGCTCACCTCATGTCCACGTGCCAGCTTTTCGGCGCAAGTTAGTTCCCCTGAAAGTTTCTCGAATGCAGGTGAGCCGTGCGGAGCATGCTCTTCTCGTTGCCTCGGCTTCGCGCCTTCAGAAGGTGATGCGCGCGGCAAACTGAATCGTGCGTGGAAGATTTCTTTGCGTCTCTACCTGGCCGAAGCCTGGCGAAGACATATTCACGTTCGGCTCGGCGAACTGCGCGTGGTTGAATAGGTTGAAGATCTCGGTGCTGAATTTGAGCCGCGCGTGCTCTCTTAGGCTGAAGAACTTGTTGATCGAAGCATCGAAGTTCCCTTCGCCATCCGACTTCAGTTCCGGATCGACACGTGGCTCGTTCCCGAAAGAGTAGTTGCCAGGCTGGGTGAAGCAGGCCGTATTGAACCACTCGTTGGCCCGTGGCCCGCTGTGCGAAGCTCCAGGCTCCCGCTTCGCGCATCCTGGCGTGTAGATGGGTCGGATAGCGCCCGCGCCAAACTGGCTGAGCACGTTGGCCGTCGCAACCAGGGCAATCGGAAGACCGCTGCGCAACTTGGTAATGCCGTTGACCCGCCAGCCGCTGAGGACGCTATTGGCCACGCCGTGCAGGTGAGCAAGATAACGCTCGTCCTTGCCCAAGGGCAGATCGAGCCCGTAGTTGATGACCAGGTTGTTTGCGATGTCTTCTTCGCTGACCGCCTTTTCGGCGCGCAGGTTGTAGTTATCTTGAACAACGGCGATGCCGCCTTGGCCATCCTCGAACGCGCTCGTATTCTCAGTGTCGCTGAGCAGCTTGCCCCACGTGTAGGCAGCTTGAAGGGTGCCGGCGTTGCCGAAGTGCCGGATGTAGGTTGCCTGCAGCGCGTGATAGGTGGAGTTGCCGTCGCGCGGCACAGCCTGCGTGAGCCCACCAGGGTACTGCGGATGTGGCAGCAGAAGGTAGCCCTCGGCCACCGTTGGCGCACCCATGGTTGTGCCGGCAAGAAGAATCCCGTAAAAGGGATTGCTGACCTGGGCGAGCAGCGCGGAGCCCAGAGAGTCGTAGCTGTCGGGAAGCTGGTTCAGGTTCAACCCACTGCCCGTGTAGGTCAGCGAGAGCAACAGGTGAGCCCCCTTGGATCCGGCATAGGCCACGGCAATCGTAGAATTTGCATCCAGAGCGCGCTCCACGGCCAAGTTCCATTGCTGCGAATAGCCATAAGCCTGATTCGGAATGCGCCCGATAATGCCCTGGCCCAGAGCCGCATCAAGACCTGCTTGCGTGCGGCCATTGGGCAGATGGATGCCGTTGGGCAGGGGATTGTCCACCGTGGCGAGCAGAGGGTTGCTTGGAGGCGGGTTGGTGATGCTTGTGAACGCCGCATTGATGGGACTGGCGCCAGGAGAATCGGCGGTCATTTCAGGCGGGAAGAACGATATTCCGTAGCCGGAGCGCAAGGCGGTTCTTGGGCCGAAGCGGTAAGCGAATCCGAGCCGAGGTGAGTAGAGCTTCCAGTGAAGTGCTTCTTCTCTTCGCGAACCATACTGCGAGCTATCCACAAATGCCAGCCGCCCACTGATGGGCACGGCGGCGCCCGTGACAGGATTGGTAATGGCGCTGAGGCCGCCTATAACGACTGCAGGTTCCGGCTGCAACACGCTGTCCAGGTTGTTCTCTTCGGAGTAGGATCCCGGCTGCTCCCAGTGAAGTCCCGCCGTCACAGTCAGCTTCGAGGTCGCCTGGAAGGTGTCCGATACAAAGAGCCCGTAGTTGTGCAGGAACGCGCGCCAAGTGTCAACCTGCTGGATGCCGGTACTGGAGGGAATGCCCAGAAGGAATGAGGCCAGCGCGTTGCCGTGGATGCTGTCTGTTGCGCT
>Ga0302157_10005246_pt1 | contig 13795 bp, 13 predicted proteins | sample I_Bog_N3_3_FD_193502 | JGI IMG/M metagenome (GOLD analysis project Ga0302157, IMG submission 193502) | Peat permafrost microbial communities from Stordalen Mire near Abisko, Sweden - I_Bog_N3_3 | ecosystem: Environmental > Terrestrial > Soil > Wetlands > Peat | place: Sweden: Abisko, Stordalen...
CGGGCCGGGGCAGGTCGCGGGCGAACCACAACAGGGCGGCGGCCAGCGCGAGGGCGCCCCAGATGCCGCCGATGACCGCCCAGCGCAGCAGGCGCCAGCCCCAGCGGCGGCGGACCGGCTGCGGCGGGTCGTAGGGCGGCGCGGGCACGACCTGAGCCGGCCGCGGCTTGGGTGCGCCGGGCTTGGGTCTGGGCGGCCGTGGGGCGACGCGGGTGGAGGCGGACATGCGGGGCCCGGGGGTATGGGATATCAGGCGGTTGGCAGGTTATCATGAGATGTGGCGAAAAGCGGTAGGATTGTGCATAATCAGACCGGCCGGACGGAGCAGCAGCCATGGCACCAGACACCGGATACCTGGACCGCTCGGGGCACGTCGCGCACCGCCGCCTGACCGTCGCGGACTACCACCGCATGGGCGAGGCGGGCATCCTGACACGTGACGACCGGGTCGAGTTGATCGAGGGGGAACTGATCGCGATGGCACCCATCGGCTCCGACCATGCCGGCGCCTCCGTCGCGCTGACTTTCTTGCTGAACCAGGCGCTGCGGGGGCGGGGTTTCGTGTCGGTGCAGAACCCGGTGCGGCTTGGCGATCACAGCGAGCCGCAGCCCGATGTCGTGGTTCTGAAGCCGCGGGCGGATTACTATCGCGGGGCTACGCCGCAGCCGGAGGATGTGCTGCTGGCGATAGAAATCGCCAACAGCAGCCTGGGGTTCGACCGGGCGGTCAAGTTGCCGCTTTATGCGTCGTTCGGGATTCCGGAGTATTGGATTGTGGATATTCAGGCCCGAGCGGTGGAGGTCTGCCGAGGGCCGTTGGGTGATCGCTATGCTGAGGTCAGCCGGATTGCTGATGGCCGTGTGTCCATGCAGGCGCTGCCCGATGTCGGGATTTCGGTGTCCGAGTTGTTCGGCTGAGCGGGGAGGGGCGGATCTGGCCATCCGGGCCGGGGGGCGCCACAGGCGATGAAACCAACCTGTGCCGTGCTGGACTCACGTAGCGCGCCGCAAGACCGGGAGCCTCAAAACAAGGGGCTTTTCCGTTGCTTGAATCTGGTGCGCAGGAGGGCATGATCCTCGGCTATGCACTTCGATCCACAGACGGCCGGCGCATCGCCGCTGAGGTGTTCCGTGTGGAGGCCGCTGCGCAGGACCGGGACGTGGAGGTGCTTCCGGCCAGGGCGACCGGGATTGTTTTCGAGCGCTACGCCAAGTCTGGTCCGGCCGCATGATATGCCGACCGTTGTCAGAACCGACGGGTATCGGTTTTTCTTCTACAGCGACGAGGGCAACCCCACATCCACGCGGTTGCCGGCGAGAAGACTGCCAAATTCTGGCTGGAACCTGTGGCGCTGGCTAACAGCAAGCGACTCTCCGCATCGGAGATCAGTGCCCTGAATCGGCTTGTGACCGGAAACAGAGACGCATTCCTGGAGGCATGGCATGCTCACTTTAACGCTTGAGTCCGAACCTCTGGCTGTCAGCGTGTCCTTCACGGACGACCTCTTCAGTGTGGTGCTCGACGACGGACGCAAGTTATCGGTTCCGCTGGCCTGGTTCCCCCGGTTGATGCATGGCACGCCGGAGCAGCGGCAGCATTGGGAACTGATCGGGCTTGGGCAGGGCATCCACTGGCCGGATCTGGACGAGGATATTTCCGTCGGGGGCATTCTGGCGGGCCGCGGCGATAAGACCAGAGTCCGTCGTGACGCTGCCTAGCGGCGGAACGGTTCCGAACAAATTCCAAACATGACACACCGTCGGAGGCTGTCTTATGCCCTTATCGGGATTTCCCGGGGTTAATACACCCCCCAGATACGAAGCCGTGTTCCTGCGGTTTATGAACCCGCTGTTGGATGCGATGCGTGAGAAGGGCGGGCAGGCCCGCCCTCGCGAAATCTACGATGCCATAGCGCAGAATCTCAATCTTTCCGAGGAAGAGCGCACCGTCACCAACAAGAACGGCTATCCGAGATTCGAAAACGAGATTGCATGGGCACGCTCATATTTAGTCAAAACCGGTTACCTGGACTCCCCTGCTCATGGTGTCTGGAGACTCACCGATAAAGGCAAAGAGGCCCACCTTGACGGGCCTGATATCGACTTGATCTGGCAGCGCGTCATGGAAATGAACGCACTTGCCAAGGTCAAGACGGCCACGGATATGCAGGTCACGGCGGGGGCCGTCCCCGGAAGCGAAACCCCCATGACGCAGCAGGAAGACGAAGGAGGCGAGGTTATTGCACCTTCACCACAAACCTCTCCTTATAGCGCTCACCGGCCCTCCCTCATTGCGCTGATCGGCAGCATGACGCCCGCTGGATTTGAAGATTTTTGTTCTGAACTGCTGGCCCGCGTCGGGGTCGAAGATGTTCAGACGACGCGGCACTCGAAGGATGGTGGCATTGACGGGACGGGCCGTCTGCGCATCAACGAGTTCTTCTCCGAACCGATAGCCTTTCAAGCCAAGAAGTTTGACGGATCCGGCCGCAAGGTGTCTTCGGAAGACATTCAACGTTTTCGGGGAGCCATTGGCGGACATATTGCCAAAGGAATCTTTTTCACGACAACGACCTTCTCCGAAGACGCAAGACGTGAGGCGAGATCCCCGGGGAAATTGGAAATCGAGCTTGTTGACCTCGACCGGATATTAGAGATTTGTGAGAATTACGAGATTGGACTGACAGAGCAAAAAATTCTCGTTACGGACCCTTCTTTCTTCGAGCGATTTCGGCGCTAGAGCCAAGCGCCATAAAGCCCCTTCCGCTCCGGCATAGGCGCTCGGCATACATGCCGCCCACGCCGCGCAAGATGTTGGGTCAGGCGTCCCGTTGCCGCTCGTAGATGAAGACCCGTGGCGTGACAATCGGAATGCCTCGGAACGGACTCAAAACCAGCAGATCGAGGTCGCCGGTGACGATAACATCCGCGCGGCCATTAATGGCCAGTTCGAGAAACCTGTCGTCTGTAGGATCGCGGCACGCCGCAACCCGTTCGGTGATCTCGATCATCTCCGCTGCGGCAAAAATCCGCTGTACGCCAGCGCGGAAAGCGGGCGACAGTCTCGACACAAAATAAGGCCGCTGCAAGACCTCGAACACCTGAGCTTCGGTGACAATGCTCTTGAGCAAGCCGCCGAATTCGTCGATCCATCGAACGACCTCATTGGACCACGATGACTCCTTCAAAGAGGCGCTTGCAAAGATATTGGTATCGACGACAATTCTCATTCAGGCAGCAGAGGTTCAACTTCCTGCTGAGCCTGCTTGATGAGCCTGTCGATATCGTCATCCGACAAACCGGCTTCGATCACCTTTGGTCGCGAGAAGCGACGCGCTTCCGCCAGCCAGTCATCCGGTTCGATGACGATGGTCACGTGCCGATCTGGCGAAATGCCGAGCCGCACAAGTTCAGCCGCCACTCGCCCGGCGGTGCTTTCGATAAACTGAGACTCTGCAACCTTCGTCATAGCACCCTCGTGAAGGAGCCAACCGCCATCGGCCTATTTCCTTGACGGTCACCGGCATCCCGGCCGGTACCGTGAAGATATCCTACACCGGAAAATTTCCTTGTTCAAATATCCCGCGGAGAGCGCAGCCGATGCCCGACCTCCCGCTGCTGTTGCGAAGCGGCGCAAACGCAACACGTCAGGTCCGAACCCCTCCGCCACGCCGCACGAATGTCTCGACGCGCGTCAGCGGCCGGAGCGTCACCTTGCAATTCTGTCCGGGCGGCGACCCAGGGCCCCCACCTTGCCCCAAGCCCGTCCCTCGCCCAGACTCCCCCCAACCAAGGGGGTACCGATGAAAGGCCTGTTCCTGGACGCCGTTGACGACCTCGCCGCCGTATTCCACCGCGTCGTCCGCCCCACCGACCCCGACGTCACCGTGCACGAACGCGGCGAAATCCGCCCCGACGAGCTCCCCGCTTTGATCGCCGGCTACGACTTCGTCCTCGACGACCACACCCAGTTCCCGACCGCGGCGATGAAGCTGTGCACCGGCCTGAAGCACGTCATCTTCCTGGGCACCGGCGCGCGCAGCTACATGAACCCGGACGAACTGGCCGCCATCGGCATCACCGTCCACATCATCAAGGGCTATGGCGACACCGCCGTCGCCGAACACAGCATCGCGCTGATGTGGGCCGCCGCCCGCGGCCTCGCGCGGATGGATGGCGGCATGCGCGCCGGCAACTGGATCCGCACCGAGGGCATGGAGCTCACCGGCAAAACCCTGGGCCTGCTGGGCTTCGGCGGCATCGCGGCCGAGGTCGCGCGCATCGCCGCAGGCTCCGGCATGCGCGTGCTGGCCTGGAACCGCACGCCGAAAACCGCGCCGGGCGTCACCTTCGTGGACCTGGACACCTTGCTGGCGGAAAGCCAGGTGCTGTCGGTGCACCTGCTGCTGAACGACGAAACCCGCTTCTTCCTCAGTGCCGAACGGCTCGCCCGCATCAGGCCCGGCGCGATCCTGGTGAACACCGCGCGCGGCGCCATCGTGGACGAAGCGGCGATGATCGCGGCGCTGCAATCGGGGCACCTGCGGCACGCGGCGCTGGACGTGTTCAACACCGAACCCCTGCCGGCCGGCCATCAGCTGACGAAACTGCCGAACGTGACCCTGTCCGCCCACAGCGCCTTCCGCACGCCGGAAGCCAGCGACAGCCTGATCCGCCGAGCCCTGGACATTGCCTGCACGCTGCGGGACCGCGGCTAGGCTCACGCCGCACCGGCGCCGGTCAGGCGATCGGGCCAAGGTTCGAACGCGGCCTCCGTCGCCGGGTCCAGGGTGAAGGTCACGTTCAGCCGGCCCTCCGCACCACTTCGGACCGACAGCGGCAGCGGAAACGGCAATCCGTCCATGGTCAGCGTGCCGGCCGCACCGAACGCGGCCGGGGGCGCATTCAGCAAGCGGGCCCCGCCGGTGGAAATGTCCGCGACCTGCACCGGATGGGCGATCCCGCCCACCACGGTCAACCGTCCCGGCAGCGCCGCCGCCCGCCGCGGGCTTTGCCGGCGATCGATCTCCGTCGACGAGCCACGCAGGACCGCAACCACCCGGCGCCGCAAGGTCGCGACGACCTCGGTCAATGCGTCCGTCACCGCTCTGACTTCGTTGGCATGGGTCTGGACCTGACGAACCTCTTCCGAAACCGCCTCGGTTCGCCCGTTCACCTGCTGCGCCGCTGACGATGTGACGATGACATTACGGGCAATTTCGCCGGTGGCGGCATTTTGCTGCTCGACCGCGGTGGCAATCGCGGCCGCAATGCTGTTGACCTCGGCAATGGTGCGCTCGATCTGCGCCACCGCATCGGCCGATTCACGGACCGCCGCTCTGACTCCGCCTATGAAACGATTGATGTCTCCGGTCGATCGGGCGGTTTGCGCGGCCAGGCTCTTCACCTCGCCAGCGACCACCGCGAACCCTTTGCCCGCATCGCCCGCGCGCGCCGCCTCGATGGTCGCGTTCAGGGCCAGCAGATTGGTCCGGGCGGCAATCTGGCCGATCAGGTCTGCGATACTGCCGATCTGCTCGACCTGCTGGTTCAGCCGCTCGATCGCCGAACGGGTATGCTCCCCGGCATCGACCGCCTGTCTGACCAGTTCGGTGGACCGGGTCACCTGCCCGCCGATATTCTGGATGGCATTGTCGAGCGCCTCCGCCGCGCCCGCCACGGTCCGCACCGTTTCCAGGGCCTGCGACGCAGCTTCCTGCGCACCGGTGACCGCATCCCCGGTGCGCCGCGCCGAGGCGCCCATGCCGTCGGCGGTCTTCACCATGTCGCCGGCATGGTGGCTGACCTGCTCGATCACCGATTGCAGTTCGGTCTCGATCGTGTTGGTCATCGCCTCAAGGGCGGCCCGCTTGTCGGCGGCGGACCGCGCCCGCTGCTCCTCCTGCTGGCGGGTCAGGGTGCGTTCCGCGCGCATGCCTTCGCGGAACACCACGACGGCCCGCGCCATGGCGCCGAGTTCGTCCCGGCGCGACGCGTGCGGGATGTCGGTGTCCAGTTGCCCGTTCGCCAGGCGGCCCATCACGGAGGTCAACCGGCGGGTCGGACGGGCGATGCCGGTGCCAAGCAGCACCGCGAGGCCCAGCCCGAACACCCCGGTTCCCGAGGCGGTCAGCAGAACGACGCGATGGACGGAACCGGTGGTGGCGATCATGGCGGCTATGGTCGCGGCTCTGGATTGCAGCGACTGCTGGCGTTGCGCCTCCGCCGCCTGCAACACCGAAACGGTGGCGGCATCGCAGGTCTTGGCCGCGTCCACCAGGCGCTGGTCGCCGGCGATGATCGCCTGCGATGCGTCCGTGTAGCGCCCCAGGGCATCTTTGGCGCTGGCCAGAAAACGTTGCAGCCGCCGGTTGCCGCTGCCCGCGGCCGCCAGCGCGCTGGCATGGTCGCGCATGGCCTGCAGCGCGGCCGAGGCGATATCGATCTCGGTCGGGTTGTGCGAGGTGACGAAGCGGATCGTCGCCACGTCGCCATCGGCGAAATCCTGGATGAACTGCATGGTGGCGTGCAGCAGGTCCGCATCCTCGCTCTGTTGCAGCAGGGACGCGATCGCGCCGATCACCGTGTGCAGTTCCGTGCCGCTTTCCTGCAACGTCACGACCGCCGCGTTCCGGGCTGCGACCGCGGCGAACATGGCCTCCACGGCCTGGCGGTAACGTTGAACCGGTTCGGCCAGCGCGGCGGCGGCACCGCTTTCGGCCGCGCGTCCGTCCGCGATCGCGCTATCGACACTGACGAGGCTCTGCTCCGCCGCCGCCCGGTCGGCCATGGTCGCGGTGACGGTATATTGCGCCACGCGGCCATGCGCCTGTTCGATCCGCATGGCGATGGCGGCGACCGCATCGGTTCGGGCGCTGTCCTGGCCGAGCCCGTCGGCCGCCGTGGTGATGGTCGCCGTGCCGCGCAGGCTGACGACGGCCAGGGCGGCGAGAAGGGCCAGGATAACGGCGAACCCCCCGATGATGCGGCCCTGCACGGACCGGGTCAGCGGGGCGGTCAAGATCCGCCACAGACCGGCAGGGCCTGGCATCGGTACGTCTCCTGCTGGCCGGATCAGGCGAGGCGTCTTATCCGCTCGATCGCATCATGGCCGAAGCGGGTTTCGAACTCCGGCACCGCGCTGGCCATGCTGGCGATGAAGGCGGCCCGGTCGATGTCCGCAACCACGGCCATGCCGTCGGACCGCAAGGCCGCGACGCCGGTTTCCTCGGCCTCGGAGGCGGCCTTGCGGGAGGCCGTGGCGCCCAGCCTGGCCGCGGCGATGAAGTGCGCCTTGTCCTCGACTGACAAATCATCGAACAGGTCGGGCGACATGACCAGAAGTGCCGGGTCGTAGACATGGCCGCTCAGGGTCAAATGCTTCTGCACCTGAAAGAATTTGGCCGCCATGATTGTGGCGATCGGATTTTCCTGGCCATCGAAGGTGCCCATCCGCAACGCGTCATAGAGCTGCGGGAAGGGCAGGGGGGCGACGTTGGCCCCGAGGGCCCGAAAGCCGACCAGCATGACGTCCGATTGGGGCAGGCGCAGTTTGAGACCCTTGAGGCTGTCGGGGTCTGTCACCGGGTGTTTGGCGTTGGTGATGTGGCGCAGGCCGTTTTCGCCCCAGGCCAGGGCGACCAGGTCCTTGGCCGCGAAGCGCTGGCGGTATTCGTCGCCGATCGGGCCATCGAGCACCGCGCGCGCATGATCGGGGCTGTTGAACAGGAAGGGAATGTTGAAGATCCCGGCTTCCGGCAGGATGTTCGGCAAGGGGGCGCCGGTGATGAAGGCCAGATCGACGGTGCCGCGCTGCACCGCCTTCAGCATCTCCACCTCCCCACCCAGGGAGGCGTCGGGGAATTGCTTGATCTGGAACCGCCCGCCGGTCCGCCTGGCCAGCTCGTCCGCCATCGCGGTGGCACCGGCGCCGAGTTGCGAGTCGATGGATAGCAGGTAGCCGATCCGCAGGGTTTGCGGCCCCGCGGCGCGGACAACCTGAGGAGCGGCGGCGAGGCCGGTTGCGCCGGCCAGGAATTGTCTGCGAGGCAGCATGGCATTCTCCCGTGCGGCGCCTGTCTTGTCAGGGCCGCGATCGAGACCACCTTTAGCGCTGAAATCTAAACATTCCGTAAACGCGGCAGACGTTTATGATGACAGAGTGGAGGGGTGACTCATGGAAATTCAGGCACTTGGCTATATGGGCGTCGGCGCGTCGAACCTGTCCGACTGGTCGGACTTCGCCACCAACTGGCTGGGCATGCAGATGGTCGAACGCGGCAACGCGGTGCGCGCGTTCCGGATGGACGACCGCAAGCAGCGGCTCGTGATCGATCGCACCCTGGCTGACGGGGAGCGCTATTTCGGCTGGGAGGTGGCCGATGCCGCTACCCTGGACGGCCTTGCGGCCAGGCTGGAGAAGGCCGGCGTGGCGGTGCGGCGGGAACCGGCGGCACTGGCGGACCAGCGCTTTGTGCGTGACCTGATCAGCTTCGCCGATCCGGCCGGCAACCGGCTGGAGGCGTTCCATGGCGCCGCGACCGCCGAGGATGCATTCCGTCCGGGACGATCGATCTCCGGCTTCCGCACCGGGCCGCTGGGGATGGGGCACGCGGTGTTCCACGTGAAGAACATCGACGATCTGTTCGGCTTCTATCATGATTTGCTGGGCTTCGGGGTCAGCGACTATATTACGACCCCGTTTCGGGCATACTTCATGCATGTGAACCCGCGGCATCACAGCGTGGCGCTGATCGAAACCGGCAAGCAGGATCTGCATCATCTGATGGTGGAGCTGTACTCGCTGGATGATGTCGGGCAGGGCTACGACATCGCGCTGGGCGAGCCCGAGCGGATCGCCACGACTTTGGGCCGGCATCCGAACGATGCGGTAACGTCGTACTATCTGAAATCGCCCTCCGGCTTCATGCTGGAATATGGCTGGGGCGGCCGGGTCGTCTCTCCCGGCAACTGGACCCCGTCCGAGGTCACCGTCGGCCCCAGCCTGTGGGGCCATGACCGCACCTGGCTGCCGCAGGACCAGCGGGACAAGTCCCGGGCGATGAAGCTGAAGGCGGCGGCGGACGGGATGCGTGAGCCGTTGCAGGTGATCGCGGGGAATTTCGAGCAGATGGCGGGCGTGTGTCCCTGGTGGGATGCGGCGAAAGCGGGGTGAGGGTGGCCATCAGACGGCCCGGGCTGTTGGCAGATACTCGAGCGCTGCGAAGATCTCCGAGAAGCGCGTATCGAAGGCTACGCGAAGCCGACCGGCTTCGCGAAACGTCGGCTTACTCATTCCGTCCGCTTTGTCGAACGCATATATGGTCATCAAAGCGCGGTTGCACGCCGGGTCACCGGGATTTTGGACGGAATTCGTACCGAACTCGATGCGGTGCAGACGAGGCAGATATCCAGCGCATTGGAGCGGCAGAACAGAACCATGACGGACATGGCGGTAACGTCACGACATCTCGGTAGAGCCGTCGAAGGCCTTGGAGAGGTATCCAAGCGGGATTGGGCCACGACACGGATCTCGGGGAATGATCCGTTTCAGTCTCATCCGTCTGTCGATTGCAGCGGCGTTCGGAAACCTGTCCAGGAACGAGTGGTTTCAACTTCGGGCTGCAAGCCCGCCGGCCCTGGAAGATGCCCCAACCTGCACCTTCGGGGCATCGACACGCTCGGGGAAGTCAGATAAGTACGGCTCAAGGGCGGCCTGTCCAAGCCTGACCCACGTCGGCGGGAACAACCATGAAAGTCTCCTACTTCGAAACCGGCCGCTACGCGGCACCTCCCGACCTGCCGCGCGAATGGCCGGTGCCGCCCGCCGCCTACGACCCCGCAACCGGCTCCGCAGCGCTGCGCGGCATGGTCGATCGCGTGCAATTCGTCGAGAAACTCGGCTTCGACTGGGTCAGCCTGTCGGAACACCACTACTCCCCGCGCATCCTGACGCCGTCCCCGGTCGTCTCCGCCGCGTGGCTCGCCGCCCGCGTCAATACCATCAAGATCGCCCTGCTCGCACCGATCGTGCCGACCGCCAACCCGATCCGGATCGCGGAAGAAATGGCGATGCTGGATGCGCTCGCGCCCGGACGCATCATCTTCGGCATGCTGCGCGGCACCACCAACGAATATCTCAGCTACGACCTGAACCCGGCCGAAGCCCGCAGCCGCACCGATGAGGGCATGGAGCTGATCCTGAAGGCCTGGACCGAACCGCAGCCCTTCGGCTGGCAGGGACGGCATTTCCAGTACCGCACCGTCTCGATCTGGCCGCGGCCGCATCAACCGCTGCCGCCCACCTATGTCCTGGGCACCAGCGCCGAGGCCGGTGCCTTCGCCGCCCGCCACCACCTGGGCCTCGGCTTGTCCTACGGGTCCTTCGAGGCGATGGGACGGGCGGCCGGCTATTATCGCCAGCAATGCGCGCAGTACGGCTGGGCGCCGGGCCCGGACGATATCATTTATCGCGCGAACATGATCCTCGGCGAAACCGATGAGGCCGCGGACGCGGCGCTGGCCGGCCGCGACAAGCAGGCCCCGTTCCCGGTGCGCGCCGGCCTGCGCGATGCACTGATCGAGGCCGATACCACCCGCAACATCGCCGGCCAGAAGCAGCGCGCCAATGTCGGCGGCGTGCTGCCGATCAGTTTCTGCGGCGGCCCCGACCGGGTGATCGCGCAAATCCAGCGCGCCCGGGACGAGATCGGGGTCGGCGTGCTGGACCTGTCGCTGACCGACCCCGGCACCGGCAGCCTCGATGCGATGATGACCGGCCTCGACCTCTTCGGGCGTGCGGTGCTGCCGCATATCCGCGACATCTGACCCCGGAATGACAGCATGACACAGGATCCGGCCATCGGCGCGTCGTTTCGCGAGGGCGTCGTTGAGACCAACGGCTTTCGCATCCGTTATAGGGAGGCGGGGCAGGGGACGCCGCTGATCCACCTGCACGGCGCGGGCGGGCTGCATCTGACCCGCGGGCACGATTTGCTGAGCGCCCACCATCGCGTGATCGCGCTCGAGATGCCGGGCTTCGGCGCCTCGCCGGAAAACACCCGGTCGGAAACGCTCGCCGACCTGGCAGCGACCATGGCGGACGCTGTCGCGGCCCTGGGGATCGGGCGGTTCAACCTGTGGGGCACGTCCTTCGGCGGCAAGACCGCGCTGTGGCTGGCTGCGCAGGCCCCCGACCGGGTTCTCGCGCTGGTGCTGGAAGCGCCCGCGGCGATCCGCCCGGCCGGCATGCAGCCGCCCGCCGGCTCCCCCGAGGCGATGGCCAGGATGCTGTACGCTCATCCCGAACGGATGCCGCCCTGGCCGGCGCCGGACCCTGTCGTGGCGGCGCAGACCCGCACCTTGGTCCAGCGGCTGCGCGGGCCGGACCGCGATCCCGCGCTGGAGGCGTCAATGCGCGCGATCGCGATCCCGACCCTGGTGCTGTTCGGCACCCTGGATCGGGTGATCCCGCCCACGCAAGGCCATTTCTACAAAGACCTGATGCCGAACTGCCACCTGGTCTTCGTCTATGACGCGGGCCATGCGATCAGCGCCGAACGCCCGGAGGCTTTTGCCGAAGTCACCGATGATTTCCTGAACCGCCATGAGGCCTTCGTGATCAGCCGGACGGAGACCGTCATCCACCCTTAGGCGGCCAGCCCCGCATCAGGCCGGGTACACGATCGTTCGCAGCATGACGCGCGGTTCTTCGGGGCGATAGTCGCCGGCACCGCGGTGCATTGTTGCGCGTTCGTCCCACATGAGCACATCGCCGACCCGCCAGCGATGGTAATAGACGAAACGGTCCTGGGTGGCGTGGGCGGCCAGTTCCTCGATCAGCGGCCAGGCCTGCGCGCGATCCATGCCGGCAAAGCCGTGCGTGTGCATCGGTGTCACGAACAGGATCGGGCGGTTGGTCACCGGATGGGCGACGACAGCGGGCCATGCGACTTCGTCGTACTGTTTTTCCGTCACCCCCTTGTCGCCGCCGTACAGCCGTTCGCCGGCGGGTCCGGTGCTGCGGCCGTGCAGGCCGGTCAGGTGGGCGAGCTGTTCCTGTCTGGCCGCCGGCAGCGCCGCATAGGCGGCACACATGTCCGCGAACAGGGTGCCGCCCTTTTCGGACGGCACCGCCTTGGCGTGCAGGATCGCCAGCAGCGGCAACTCGTCTTCATAGGTCGAGTCGGTATGCCATTCGGTGGCGCGCTTGACGCCGTACCAGTCCACCTTGCCATCCGCATCGACGTTGGTGAGCCAGGACACGTCCGGATGGTCCGCGTGGCGGTACTTGACCAGCGCATGTTTGCGCGGCGTTCCGAAGCGGCGGCCAAACGCGGCGAGTTCAGCCGCGCCCAGGTCCTGATCGCGAAACACCAGCACCGGGTTGTCGGCAAAGGCTTGTGTGATCCATTGGAAGGTCGCGTCGTCGAGCGGTTTCGACAGGTCGATGCCCAGCGCCTCGGTTCCAAGTGCCGAACCGATGGGGCGGCGTTGTGGCGTGTTTGTCATGCGGTGATCCTCCCGGTTGGTCGCCATTGCCGGCAGTATGGGCCTGATGAAGGCCTGCCGGCAATCAGACGGCTGCGACTGCGGCAAGACCGGCGGACCGGGCGGCGTGCCACGCCGGCGGATCGCTGGGCGGCCGCGATGTTGTTGGCACCAAGGGATTTTCAGCACGGGAGATCGAGCACACGGAGATCACGGCGGTTGAGGGAACTCCATGCGCTCAATCTTCCCAACCATGACAAAAACCGGCGTCCATCCCCTCACCGCCATGGGGACAGACACCGTGGCCATTTTCGGCCATGGCGGTGCGGTCCCGGCTGCCGCTGATGGTGTTCCGCCCCGGGCACCTTGAAGAACCTCAATCGCCGTATGAAGTCTGCTGGCGCTATCATTTATCGATACGACTGCGGCCCCGGCATCTGCTGGTGTTAAAAATGATTTTAACGCAGATGCAGGCAAATGACACAGATTCACGCAGCTGACGCTTTTTGGCACCGGACCGTCACGGTTCCGTGGATCGGACCGTCTTGAAAGCGACGCCAATATAAATCTGCGTGCATCCGCGTCATCTGCCTGCTTCTGCGGTCAAATTCTTTCTTCCCCCGACCGGCATAATCTCCCAACCGGCATAATCCCCCGACCGGCATAATCCCCCGACCGGCATAATACCTCGAAACGAAGCAATCGATGGAACGACCCGCCATGAAACATAGACCGTCCGGCCACTCACAGCCATGGGGGCGCCGATACGGCGGCCATTTTCACCCATGGCGGTGCTGCCCCGGCCGCTGGCTTAGTGTCCGTCCGGAAACTGATCGAGCCATTGCAATGGGCAGTCGGCCCCCGTGGGTGCCGCCGGTGCGGTTCGCCGCGCCGGATTCTCCACCACGATGGTTCGCAGCCACGAAGCAGGGCTGATGGGTCCATGGGGTTGCCAGCCAACCACGATTGTCCGGGTGGGCGGACCAGCTCCTTCGTGGCTTCGGACCTTCGTGGTGAAGAATAGCGGACTCGCGCGCGCAGCAGGACCGATCGTGATCGCGCCGCAGCGGGGCCGGCTGGCAGACTTCAGTCGCCATGGCAGGGCCGCCGTCCATGGGCGAGGCAACCCTCTGTCAGCAGGCCGAAGACTTCCCGGACAGACACTGACGCCTTGCTAAAGTAATAAAAGGCTCTTTTCGCGTTTATTGTTGGTGCTGCCTGTCAGATCCGGCATCGGGATTTCCTGTGCGCCGTCTGGGATGGTCGTTCGTCCGCTATTTTTTACCACGAAGGGAAACTAAGGTCC
>Ga0302157_10005265_pt1 | contig 13769 bp, 15 predicted proteins | sample I_Bog_N3_3_FD_193502 | JGI IMG/M metagenome (GOLD analysis project Ga0302157, IMG submission 193502) | Peat permafrost microbial communities from Stordalen Mire near Abisko, Sweden - I_Bog_N3_3 | ecosystem: Environmental > Terrestrial > Soil > Wetlands > Peat | place: Sweden: Abisko, Stordalen...
CGTGGCTATCGCCATGCTGCTCGGCCTGCCGGGCATGCTCGGCGCCGCGGTGGGGGCCCTGGGCATGATCTTCGGCATCGGCTTCATCACCCGCCGGTCGAACCTGTCCTCGGACACCGCCATCGGCTTGCTGTTCGTAGGCATGCTCGCCCTGGGCGTGGCCATCGTCTCCCGGTCCCACGCCTTTTCCGGCGACCTGGTCCGGATCCTGTTCGGGGAGATCCTCGGCATCCGCACGTCCGAACTGGTGATCCAGCTGGTGGCGACCCTGGTGATCGCGGCCCTGGCCGTGGTCTGCTACCGGCCCTTCCTGCTGCTCTGCTTCAGTCCCGAGCAGGCCGAGGTCTCCGGATTTTCGCCAAGGCGCTACCACGCCATCATGCTGGTGATGATCGCCCTGACCGTGGTCGTGTCCTTCCGCACCGTCGGCACCCTGCTGGTGTTCGGGATGCTGCTGGCCCCGGCCGCCTCCGCGGCGCTGTTCTCCCGCAAGATCACCACCATGGTCCTCACCGCCTCGGGAATCGGCGCCTGTTCGGTCTACCTGGGCCTGCTCGCCAGCTACCACTACAACATCGCCGCGGGCGCCGCCATCACCCTCGCCGCATCGGCCCTCTTCTTCGGGCTGCTGACCATCAAACAGCTGTTCCCAGCCCCCCGGGCGCGGCACGGCGCATCCCAGGGAGCCGCATCATGAACCGGATCGAAGCGCCGGGCCAGCCGGCCGCAGTGGAGGCCGTGGGGCTGTGCGTCGGCTACCAGGGCGAGACCGTCGTGGCCGACATCGGCTTCCGGCTGGCGCCCGGCAAGGTGCTCGCCCTGGTCGGCTCCAACGGCTCCGGCAAGACCACCCTGCTCAAGACCGTCGCCGGGCTGCTGCCGGCCGTCTCCGGCAGCCTCGAGGTCCTGGGCGCCAGGCCTCTGGCCAGCCCGGGCAAGGTCTCCTACATGGGCCAGTTTCACCCTTCCAGCTTCATGCTGCCGCTACGGGTCCACGACGTGGTGCGCATGGCGCGCTTCGCCGCGCACGGATTGTTCGGCCGGATGACCGCCGAGGACGAGCGGGCGGTGCGGGAGGCCATGGCCGTCATGGGCGTGCGGGACCTGGCCGAAGCGCCTCTCAACGGGCTGTCCGGCGGCCAGCGGCAGCGGGTGTTCCTGGCCCAGGCTTTCGCCAGGGACGCCGATCTCATCCTCCTGGACGAGCCCGCCGCCAACCTGGACGCCACCGCCCGCGCCACCTACCGCCGCTGCGTGCGGGAACTGACCGCCGCAGGCCGGTCGGTGATCGTCGCCACCCATGACATCGACGAGGCCGCCGAGTGCGACTGGACCATGCTGCTGGCGCACCGGGTGGTGGCCTTCGGCCCGAGCGCGGAGGTGCTCACCCAGTCCGCTCTGCTCGCCACCTTCGGCATCGTCGGCAAGTACCAGGAGGGCGGCATCGTCATCGTCGAGCGCGAGCATGGCCACGATGACTGCCAGGGGAGTCACTAAACCAATCCCCACCCGCGCCGCTCCATAATCCTGTGCAGTAGTCGCTCATTTTCACTGACGCTTTCCCACAAGGTGGCACCATGGACCCAACCTCCGCATTGATCGTCCGGGATCTCACCAAGGGCTATCCCGCCCCCAGCGGCAAGTGGACCGAGGTGCTGCGCATCCCCTTGCTGGAGCTGCAAGCCGGCCAGCAGGTGGCGATCCGGGGCGAGAGCGGGCTGGGCAAGACCACCCTGCTGCACATCATCGCCGGCATCCTGGAACCCGACTCCGGCTTCGTGTCGGTGGGAGGCGCCGCGATGACCGGCCTAGCCGAATCCCGCCGGGACCGGTTCAGAGCGGAACGGCTGGGCTACATCTTCCAGACCTTCAACCTGCTGCAGGGGCTTACGGCCCTGGAGAACGTGATGCTGGGCCTGGCCTTCGGCAAGGGCGCCGACGCCAAGGCCGCGCTGGCGGCCCTGGATCGGGTCGGGTTGGCCCACCGGGCCGCCTATTTCCCCCACCAGCTCAGCACCGGCCAGCAGCAGCGGGTGGCGGTGGCCAGGGCGCTGGCCAACCGCCCCTGCCTGATCCTGGCGGACGAGCCCACCGGCAACCTTGACGCCGCCCGGGGCCGGGAAGTGATCGACCTTTTGCGGGAAAGCGCCTTGGCCCTGGGCTCGGCGCTGCTGGTGGCCAGCCATGATCCGCAAGTGCTGGGTTCCTTCGAGCGGGTCATCGATCTGGCGGCGCTCAATCAGGCGCCGCCCCAGGAGGAGGAACGCTGATGCTATTCCTGTTGATCCGGCGGGGCCTCCGCCAACATCTCGTTTCCACTGCCGTGGCGGTGCTCCTGGTGGCCCTGGGCATGGGCCTGGTGGTCTCGGTCTTCGTGGTCCGGGCCGAAGCGGAGCAGTCCTTCACCCGGTCCGCCTCGGGCTTTGACGCCGTGCTCGGCGCCAGGGGCTCCAAACTCCAACTGGTGCTGAACGGCCTGTTTCACCAGGAGGCCTCCCCCGGCAACATCACCGCCGACGACTTCCAGCAGATCAAGAGCCTCGGCGTGGTGGACCGGGCCATTCCCATCGTCGTCGGCGACAATTTCCGCGGAGTCCGCCTGGTCGGGGTGAGCGACGACTTCTTCCAGAACCTGGAATACGCCCCTGGCCATGACTACCGCGTGGATCAGGGACGGCCGTTCAAGGTGGGCGAGAAGGAAGCCGTGGTCGGCAGCCTGGCGGCGCATCAGCTCGGCTGGTCCCCGGGCACCACCTTCCATCCATTCCACGGCCTGGATTACAACCCCAACGCCCAGCACAGCGAGATCTTCACGGTGGTGGGCGTGCTCGCCCCCACCAACACCCCCGCCGACCGGGTCATCTGGGTTCCCCTGGAGGGCGTCCAGCGGCTAGGCGGTCATGACCCCGCGACCTTCACCGAACTCAGCGCCGTGCTCATCAAGTTCAAGCCCAACGCCGGCGCCGCCGGCCTCATGCTGGACCAGCGCTACAACCGTCAGGGCAAGCGACTGACCCTGGCCTGGCCGGTGGCCTCGATCCTCGCGGATCTGTTCGCGAAGTTCGACTGGTTCGAGACCGCGCTGCAAGCGTTGGCGTACATGGTGGCGGTCGTCGCCGGGGCGTCGGTGTTCTCCGCGGTGTACTCCTCCATGAGCGCCCGGAAACGTGACCTCGCGATCCTGAGGGCCCTGGGCGCGCACCGCAGGTTCCTGATCCTGGCCGTGCTGGGCGAATCCGCCAGCATCGGCATCCTCGGCTGCGCCCTGGGATTCGGCCTCTATGCGCTGATCGCCTCCACTGTGCAGGAGATCCTGCGCACCCGGGTCGGAGTCCTGCTGGAGCCCTGGGCCTGGAATCCGGTCCTGGTGTGGGGTCCTTTGCTGATGGTGGGCGTGAGCCTGGTCGCCGGCGCCATCCCGGCCTGGCGCGCCTACCGTCTCACCGTGGCCGAAGGCCTTTCCCCGCTCAGCTGAGGTGCCCATGCGTTGCAGGAAGTTCATCGCCACCCTGGTCGTGCTGGCCGTCGCGGGCGGGGCCTGGATCCTGGTCCGTTCCAGGATCAACGCCACCGCCCTGGCGGGAACCGCCCACGACCTGCCGAAACGGCACCGGAACCTCCCGCCCCACGGCGGGACGCCCATCGGCCTTGGGGATGATGGGTTCAATCTGGAACTGGTCCGGGATCCCGCCACGGGCACTCTCCAGGCCTTTGTCCTGGATAGCGAAATGGAGGAATTCATCCGGGTCGCCGACCCGAAAATCGACCTGCTGATCGAGCGGGACGGCCGGAAGGAGACCCTGACCCTCAAACCGGTGGCGGATCGGGTTACCGGGGAGACCGTCGGCGACACCTGCCTGTTCCAGACCCGGGCCGACTGGCTCAAGGGCGCGGATCCCTTCAAGGGGGTCATCCGGGACCTGGCCATCCAGGACCAGAAGTTCCACGCCATTCCCTTCGCTTTCCCCGAAGGCAACACCAAAGATTAGGGCCTCTCCTATCTCTCCTGGTCGGTCAACGTCACCGCCTGTTGGATGTGCTTTGCCCCTTGACCCGGTAGAATATTACAGTAATATTCCACATGGTCTTGGTCACCCTCTCCGCCGAAGCCCAGCAGGATTTTGATGCCCTGCCTTTTGCCATGATGCCTCGGGTGCAGGCTATTTTCGTCAGGCTCCAGGAGTGGCCGAATGTCTCAGGAGCAAAACCCCTTCGCTATGACTGGAAAGGCCATCAACGGATCCGGACCGGTGATTGGCGAGTGATTTTCCGGGAAATTCGACCAGGCGTCCTGGTGGTTCGGATCAAGCACCGGAGCGAAGTCTACGAAGATTGATGGGTGAAACCATGGTCAATACCACAACCCTTCCCAAGAGCACCATCAAGGACCTTCATGGGATTCCCATGACCATCGGCGAGCGAGCTTTCGTCGCCATTCCCTTGGATGTTCTCCAGAAACTCATGGAGAATGCCTCGACTCGTCCGCCCAAGGCTCTTCCACCGGGGAGCGTCGAGGCCACCTCTTATGCCCAGACCGCCATCGCCAGGAACCTGAAGGTTTCCCGCCTCGCGGCCAAGTTGACCCAGGCGGGAATGGCCGCCAAGCTCAGCTTGTCCCAGACCCGCGTGAGTCTGGCGGAACGCGGGACGGTTCCGGTGAGTACGACCTTCGTGAAAAAGTGGCTCATCGCTTGCGGGCTGCCGGAGGACTGGAAAGCTCGTTCCTAACCTTCCGGAACATGAACCATCCCATCGCTGGCGGAACGTGTCAACGACTTTGAGACAAAAGGCGGCCTGAGTTCAGGCTCCGTCCCAACGGCTGCGGAGAGCCGCCGGGGCCATGGAAAACGCTTTGCGTTTGCCCACAGCCCCTTGGAAAACCCTGCGGGTTTCCCACACCTCACCGCAGCGGGGGTTGATCATCATGCGCTCTTTTCCTTTTCTAGAATTTCAGGCCGGTTGATCCAGGCTGGCCCCGGCAGCGCCGGTGGCTTTGGCCGCCCTTTGGGGAAACGCTCAGGGTGGGCCTGGAACGCCTGGTCGAGTACGCCCTGCCTCGCCTCGTAGATGGCCCCCGCGCGCCCCTCGTGGACGCTGGCTGGGGTCATCATGCCGATGCCGCTGTGACGGTGCGTGAAGTTGTACCAGTGGAAGTAGCGCCGGCAGAAGCTCCGGCCATCTTCGATGGAACCGAATCGCTCTGGGAACATGGGGGAGTATTTCAGGGTCTTGAACTGGGATTCTGAGTACGGGTTGTCGTCGGAAACGTGAGGGCGGCTGTGGCTCCGGGTGACTTGCAGGTCGAGGAGGAGCCTGTGCACGGTGTTGGAGACCATGGCTGCCCCCCGATCGGAATGGAGGGTCAGCTCACCAGGCTGAATGCCGTGCTGAATGAAGTTCTCGCGGTGAAATTCCCTGGCCAGAAGCTCGTCTTCCTTGTGCTGGAGGGTCCAGCCCACCACCAGGCGGCTGAACAGGTCGATGGTCACGTAGAGCTTGAATTTGGACCCCCGCACCGGGCCTTTCAGGTCGGTGATGTCCCAGCTCCAGACCTGGTTGGGCGCCTGGGCGCACAACTCCGGCTTCACGTACACGGGATGGGTGGCCTGCTTGCGGCGTTCCTTGACCTCCTGGGCCGCGTCGAGGATGCGGTACATGGTGCGGGTCGAACAGAGGTAGATCCCACGGTCGGCCAGGGTGGCGTGGATCGTGGCTGGCGGCCGATTTACAAATTCCTCCGTGTGGCACATGGCCAGCACCGCTTGCCTTTCCCTTTCGGAAAGGGCGCGCTTGGGCGTGGGGCGGGGCGCAGAAGGCCCTTTGGGCTTCTGTTCGCGATAGAAGGTCGCCCGCGATACCCCCATGGCCTCGCATGCGGCCAGGGGGCCTATGTCCGGCGCCAATTCCTGGGCAATCGTTATTCGCTGTCGTCGTTCTCGAACTGAGGGCCCAGCGCCATCTTCTCCATCAGTTCCGCACCTTTTTTTGAGATCTCCAGAATCCACTCCGCCCGCTTGAGCTTTCGCTCAAGGGCCTTTTTCTCCTTCCGGAGCTGGGCGTTTTCCGCTTCCAGCGGGTGCCGCTCCTTGGCCTTGGGGCCTGACTTTACGGGGGCGAGGGCATTCAGCCCGCCCTGGGCCTGGGCTTTGCGCCACTCGCTGAGGGCGGAGTGGTAGAGGCCTTCTCTTCGCAGCATGGCGCCCACCTGACTGGTGCCTTTGCAGGCCTCAGCCTCGGCCAGGATCTTCATCTTGTATTCGGCGGTGAACAGCCTCCGCCTGGGGCGGGTGAGGTTTACCTCTCCATTGCCTAGAACGACCTTCTTCATTCAGCTTCCTTCTATGCCCACTGTAGCGGAGAGACTCCATAAACTTCTGTCTCATCATTGTTGGCACGGGGGGTGGACAATCAACAAGCAGCCGTAAGGTCGCTAGCGACCTTACGGCTGCTTGTGCCCCGCACGGGCGACTAATCAAGCCGGGATCTCACGGTGCTAGGGCGCTTCGGTGTCCGGCGGTGGAGCGATGACCCGGCGCACAGAGACCAGGCGATCGGAGAAATAGCTGGTGGCCAGTTCGCCCAGCCGCACGCACCGTTTCCCGGGTCCGCCCCAGTTGCTGGCATGGATGAAGCGGCCTTCACCCAGGTAGATGGCCACGTGGCTGATGCCCTTGCGCATGCCCCGGGTGCTGAAGAACAGGAGATCGCCCGGCAGGATCTTGCTGACATCGATGGGGTCGCCCTGCTTGGCCTGGTCTCCCGAAGACCGGTGCAGGTCGATGCCGACGCTGCCGAACACGAACCGGACGAAGCCGGAGCAATCGAATCCTTTGGGAGTGCTTCCACCAAAGCGGTAGGGCCGGCCGACGTAGGTCTTGGCCTTGGCCAGGAGCGAGGTCAACTGCCCCGGCTCCAGGGCCTCGGTCCTGGAATCCTCCACCTGCGCATGGAGCGGCAACATGGCCCCAAGGCAGACAATCCAGAGGAATCCTTTCAGCGTCCGGGTCAGCAATCCATTTACTCCTCGTACATCCAAACTTGCAACGTGAACCAAACCGTTGGCGAGACTAAGGCTGTCATCGATAGCTCCATTCTACCCCAGGAAGGCCGGAGGTCCAGACTTTCCGGAAGGGGCCCGGCGAGGTAGGGGTTCGTGTCCCAAATTCACGTCAGGGTCGTCGCCGCCGGCCCGCCGGCGTCGACGGGAACGAAGCCGAAGGAAAGGTTTGGCCGGCGTTCCACGCCATTGTGGGCCTGCTTTCCAGCGAACCGGGACACGTCCGCCGGGATCCTGTTTCAGGTACCGCCCCGGCCGGTTGCGGCAGCAACCGACCGGGGCGACCCTGATGAAAATCGGGAACACGGACAAACACTAGATCCCGGGAGGGAAATGGATCCGGATGGTGGTGCCCTGGCCCGGGGCGGTGGCGACCCAGAGCCCGCAACGGTGGTTCCTCAGGATGCCCAGGGCGGCGGAGAGGCCCAGCCCTCGGCCCGGCCTGCGGGTGGTGAAGAAAGGTTCGAAGGCCCGTTCCAGAACCTCGGCGCTCATGCCCGAACCGCTGTCCGCCACCGAAAGGCATACCGTCGCCCGCTCTGGAGGCACCTGGATCCAGACGCCCGGCCCAGGGTCGCAGGCCTGGCACAGGCCGGTGCTGACCAGGATGGCGCCGCTCAGGTTGCCCATGGCTTCGACCGCGTTGAGGACCAGCCCCATGACCACCTGGGTCAATTGCTTCCGGTCGCCTTGGATGTCCGGGAGGCCTTCCTGGCCGGCGAACCGGATCCGTTCGCCGGCCAGTCCATCCAGTCCTTCCAGTCCTTCCAGGCTCCGCTGGACCAGCCCATTGAGGGCCAGGGTTTCGGGGTTGCTGAAGCCCCTGCCGGTGAATTCCAGCATCCGATGGGTCAGCACCGAAGCCTTGTCCAGGCTCTTCAGGGCCCGATCCAGAGGTGCCCGGACAGCAACCTCCGTGGCCTGGATCAGGGCGAGCTCCAGGTTCCCCCGCAGGGCCTGGAACAGGTTGTTGAAGTCGTGGGCGATTCCTCCGGCCATGAGCCCGAGGCTTTCCATCCTCCGGGCCCGGACCAGTTCCTCTTCCGCCAGCCGAAGGCTGAGCTCCATATCGGCCAACCGCTGCTCGGTGCCGATGTGGTGCAGGGCAAGCTCCACCACCCCCGGCAAGGTCTCCAGGAACATCCCGTCCTTGACCAGATAGTCCAGGGCGCCCTTCTTCATCATGTCCACCGCCAACCGCTCGTCGCCGGCGCCGGTGGTGACGATGAAGTGCTTCAGCCCGACCCGGTCGATGAGGGCGGCCCCGGTCATGTCCGGGAGGGAATAGTCCAGCAGCGCCAGGACCGGGTGGTGGCCTTGCAGCCAATGGATGGCTTCGGCTCCGGTGGCGCAGAGCGCGCACTCCCACCCCCGCTCGGCCAGCCCTTCCCGGATCAGTTCGGCCAGACCGAGGTCGTCCTCCACCACCAGGATGGCGCCCGCCGCCGGAAACCGGCCGAAACCGCCCTCATCCCTCAAGACCGTACCACCTTCAGCACCTGCAGGAGTTGGCCGAGCCGGTGGAGGGTCTCGGCGAAAGCCTCGAACTCCACCGGCTTGGTGATGTAAAGGTTGCAGCCGAGCCCGTAGCAGGCCGCCACCTCGCCCGGGTCGTCGGTGGTGGTGAGCATGATGACCGGGATGCCCCGGGTGGCGGGATCGCCCTTGAGCCGCCGGAGCACGGTTAGACCATCCACCCTCGGCATATTGATGTCCAGCAGGACCAGACAGGGGCTTTCCCGGTCCCAGCCCGGCTCGCCGTCGGCCGGAAGCAGCAGGTCCAGAACCTCCTGCCCGTCACGGAACCGGCGGAAGGGACAGCTTACCCCCGCATTCTGCAACTGTTCCACCACCAGCTCCGCATGCCCGTCGTCATCCTCAGCGATGAGAATGGTGAAGGACGGTGTGTGCGTCGCCAGCATGAATTCTCCCGGTCAGGTTCCATCGTTCGATTATACGGTCGGGAGTTCCACCAGGAACCGGCTTCCGGCCCCGGGTGCCGATTCCACCCAGATCCGGCCGCCGTTCCGTTCCACCATCCGCCGGACCAGGGTCAGTCCCAGGCCGTCGCCCTTGGTCGGGCCCAGCGGAGTCAGGCGCTGGAAGATGTCGAAGATGCGCCCGCGGTGTTCCAGGGAGATGCCGATGCCGTTGTCCTCCACACAGTAGACCACCAGCCCGTGCTGGATCCTTCCGGTCACCCGGATCTGCAGGGGTTCCCCGGGCCGGCGGTACTTGATGGCGTTGTCCAGCAGGTTGGAAAACACCTGGGCGGTCTGGACCGGGTCCGCCTTGCAGGGAGGCAGCGGTTCCAGCTGGAGCGCCCCCTCCGCTTCCTGGAGTTGGAAAGCCATGGCGGCGGCCGTGGTTTCCAGCAACCGGTCCATGTCCAGGCGCTCGCTCCGCAGCACCATCCGGCCGGCCCGGGAGAGCCGCAGCAGGCCGTTGATGATGGCGTCCATCTTCACTCCGCTGGCACGGATGTATTCCAGCGCCGCCGGCATCCGGTCCGTGAGCAGCGGCTGGGCGGCCCGGTTCAGGTCCTCCAGGGAACCGCCGGCTTGCAGTAGGAGCTTGAGCTCGTCCAGACTCCGGCCCAGGCGCTGACTGAAGCCCTGGATGTTCACCAGCGGCGACCTCAGGTCATGGGAAGCCACGTGGACCAGGGTTTCCAGCTCCTTGTTCTTCTGCTCCAGTTCCATCATCAGCTGCTCCCGTTCCCGCTCCGACCGTTTGCGGGCCGAAATGTCGGTCACCAGGAGCAGGAGGATCTGCTCCCCCCGGCTTTCAAACGGCACGAACATGCAGGCCAGCCCGATCTCCCGGCCGGGGGCGAGGACCAGGGTGGTTTCCAGCGCCTGCTCGGCGCCGGTGCCGAGGGCCGCCTCGGCCCGGACGAGGAGCCCGGCCTCCACCCAGGCGGGGATCCGGCGGAAATTCTGTCCGAGCAGGTCCTCCCCGCCACTGCCCAAGGTCCTCGCCGCGGCCTCGTTGGCCAGGATGCAGGCTCCGTCCGAGGCCCGATACAGCAGGATGCCCGTGGGTGAGGAGGCAATCAGCTTCTGGTTGAGCCGCAGGGTGCCTTCCAGTTCCTGCTGGGCCTCCACCCTGGCGGATACATCCTCCAGGCACCAGATGGCCCCCTCCTCCGGAGCCCCGGGCACTAGCAGGCTGCCGACCATGAAACCCCAGAACGGACTGCCGTCCACCCTCCGCAACCGGACATCCGAGGCATAATGCCCGTCCCGCTCGACGGTGGCATAGGCTGAGCGTCCGAAGGCCTCGAACCCCGCCAGGTCCAAATGGATGGACGCTGTGCTGGTGCCCGCGCACTGTTCCGGCGTCACCCCGAAGATCTCGGCCCATCTTGGATTAGCCCACTGGATCCGGCGGTCCTTGATGTGGGCGATGCCAAGACCGCTGTGGGCCAGAACAAGGGTCTGCACGTTCAGGGACTTGAGCATGCCATCCCAGGCCCGTTCCCTGGCCCGGCCAGCCTCTCGGTAGAGCCGGTCGCTCCGGGCCTGCAGGACGAAGCGGCGAAGCTTCGCCCCCCCGGCGACCAGAAGCAGGAACAGGGGCAGGCCGGCCAAGGGCAGGGTGGGCGGCATCTATTTCCCGGGCTTATCGCTGAAGCTGTCAGCCATATCCACGACCGTCATGGCGCCATAGGTCTTGTGCGGGCCGATGGCCGCGCCCGCCACCTGGAAGGCCGGATTGAAGATGTTGGTGCGGTGGCCGCGGTCTGGAACCCCGTCGTCGATGACCAGCTGGATGACGGTCATCCGGGCCGTCTCCTCGCCGTAGTTGATCACCTCTCCGATCAGGGATCCCTGCTGCCCATGACGGCGGATCCGCTCCCCCATGGTGGAGCCGTTGACGCCCACGTGGCCGGTCTGGCCCGAGGGCCCCTGGTCCAGCACATGGTCCCGGGCCGCTTCATGAAGCCCTTCGGAAAATCGGACCACGCCGGGGATGGGATCGACCTTCTCCAGGAAGTCCACGGCTTCGTCCACCGCCCTGCGGCCTTCATTGGTCCGGATCGGGACGTGGTCCTTGAGCCGCCACAACGTGCCCTGGAAGTGGGTTCCCAGGACACGGATATACTTGGCGTAGGCCCGGGGAAACATGCGGATCTTGGTGATCTCCCGCACCACCGCCTGCTCCTCGGCGGTGCTGGGGACCGGCTGGACCCGGAGTCGCTCCTGGCCGCAAAGGCTAATTGCAACGAAGGAAGCGGCGAGCAGCGATCGGAACATGGCCCTTCTCCTAGGGGTAAGTTCTTGGGCTCTATCATCATAGCGACCCGGCAAGAACCGGGACTCCCAGGTTAGAATGAACCAAAGCGGAGTGTTGAATGCCCCCTTATCTCAGCATCGTGATTCCAATCTTCAATGAAGAAGCCAATATTGCCAATCTCTGGAGCCGTCTGCATGCGGTTCTGACCGGGCATTTCCAGGATCCGGACCGGCCCTGGGAAGTGGTCTTCACCGACGATGGCAGCCGGGACGGCAGCCTGGCCATGCTGCAGGAGATCGCCCAACGCGAACCCGGCGTCTCGGTGGTGGAGTTCAACCGGAATTACGGTCAGCACGCGGCCATCTTCGGCGCCTTCGCCGTGGCCCGGGGCAAGATCATCGTGACCATGGACGCCGACCTGCAGAATCCCCCGGAAGAGATCCCCAAGCTGGTAGCCAAGATCGAGGAGGGTTTCGATGTGGTGGGCGGCTGGCGCCAGGGGCGGATGGACAACGACAGCCTGTTCCGCACCCTGCCCTCCAAGATCGTCAACGCGGTGACCCGCCAGACCACCGGAGTCAAGCTGCACGACTACGGCTGCATGCTCCGCGCCTACCGGCGCGAGATCGTGGACGCCATGCTGCTCTGCAAGGAACGCTCAAGCTTCATCCCGGCCCTGGCCAACAGCTTCGCCAAGCGGATCGCCGAGGTCCCGGTGGAGCATGCCGAGCGGGCCGCGGGCGACTCCAAATACGGGTTCTGGAAGCTGATCAACCTCCAGTTCGACCTGCTCACCAGCTTCTCCCTCATCCCGCTGCAGATGCTCAGCGTGCTGGGGGTCGTCATTTCAGCCCTGGGTATCGGCTTCGGCATCATCATCCTGGTCTACCGGATCCTCCACCCGGAAGGGGCGGCCCAGGGCGTGTTCACTCTGTTCGCCGTGCTGTTCTTCTTCGTGGGCGCCCAGTTCCTGGCCTTTGGATTGCTCGGCGAGTATATCGGGCGCATCTACCAGGAAGTCCGCGACCGGCCCCGGTATGTGGTGAAAAAGGTCCACAAAGCCGAAGACTGAAACCAGACCGAGTTATTATCGTATCATCATGATTCTGGGAGGCGCTCCTTGGCGGTGGCCCGGTTCCGGACGGTTGCAAGGCGGAGATCCTTCGATGTTCAGCAAAGGCAGAATCCTATTCGTGGATGACGATCCCCAGGCTCTGGAAGAGTTGCGGCGGCAGGCCAGCATCTTCGGGGACGAATGGGAAACCGAATTCCAGGGCAGCGCAAGCAAAGGTCTGGAATCCTTCGCCAAGGAACCATTCACTGTCGTGGTTTCCGACCTGCGCATGCCCGGGATGAACGGAGGCGAATTCCTGCAGGAGGTCATGGCCCGCTACCCCGCCACCATCCGCCTGCTCCTGGCGGCGGACACCGACCGGGCGTGGGCCGTGCAGTGCCTGGCCCGGACCCACCAGTTCCTGGTCAAGCCCTGCGACATGGCCTTGCTCAAATCCACGCTGGACTTCACCCACCGGCACGGGCGGCGGGTGGGCAATGACCATGTGCGGGAGCTGATCGCCCGTATCGGCCAACTGCCCGCGGTGCCGGAACTCTACCGGGAGATCACTGCGCTGCTGGAATCCGACCGGGGTTCGGTGGAGCAGATGGGGGCCATCATCGGCCGGGACATGGCCATGACCGCCATGATCCTGAAGTTGGCCAATTCGGCCTTCTTCAGCCTGAGGCAGACCGTGACCAGCCCGTCCGAGGCGGTCTCCTACCTCGGGGTCGAGCTGCTCAAGGCCCTGGTGCTGGCCCACGGCCTGTTCGGCCAGGTGGGAGCCTTCCGCATTCCCGGCTTCACCCTCCAGCATCTCTGGATCCATAGCCTGGCGGTGGCCGCCGCGGCCAAGCGCATCGCCGAAGCCGAAGGGCCGAGCCAGCGCGCCACCGAGTTCTTCACCGCAGGGCTGCTGCACGACATCGGCATCCTGATCCTCGCCTCCCGGTTCCCCGAGGACTATGCCAAGGTCCTGGAAACCAACCGCCGCTCCGGGGGCGATCTCGAATCGTCCGAGTACCACGTGTTCGGCGCCACCCATACCGAGGTGGGAGCCTATCTCCTGGCGCTATGGGGACTCCCGGAGCCCGTGGTGCTGGCGGCCGCCTACCACCACAGCATCGCCCAGCAGCCTTCCCGCCGCTTTTCCGCCGCCCTGGCGGTGCATGCCGCCGACACCTTTTACGGCTACAACCCCGATCACGATGTTTTCTCCAGGACCCACCTGGACGAACCCTACCTGGCCACTCTGGGCCTTATGGAACGGCTTCCCATCTGGCAAGAAGCCATCAGGCATGCCACGGAATAGCTTACCGGGCCCCCCTCTGGCGGAGGGGGGCCCGGGACGGCATGCGCCCGTTCAGGCCCCTTCGACCGGGGCCGGGACAAAGGTGCGCAGGGTCCGGGCCATCTTCA
>Ga0302157_10005266_pt1 | contig 13769 bp, 11 predicted proteins | sample I_Bog_N3_3_FD_193502 | JGI IMG/M metagenome (GOLD analysis project Ga0302157, IMG submission 193502) | Peat permafrost microbial communities from Stordalen Mire near Abisko, Sweden - I_Bog_N3_3 | ecosystem: Environmental > Terrestrial > Soil > Wetlands > Peat | place: Sweden: Abisko, Stordalen...
CACCTGCTTGGACCTGGCCTACCGGGCCGGACGACAGGGGGACCTGGCCCCGGCCTGGCTGAACGCCGCCAACGAGGTGGCGGTAGGGGCCTTTCTCGACGGTCGGATCGACTGGTGTGCCATTGCCGAGGTGGTGAGTGGGACCCTCGATGCCTACGACGCCCCCGCCGCCACCGCCACCGATGCCGACGGCTCGCCGACCCGATCGATCGGCGACGTGCTGGAGGCCGATGCCGACGCCCGTCGGGCAGCTGAACGAGCGGTGGTCACCCGGGAGCTGGCGGCGTGAGCGCCCTGGGGTCCGTCGCCAGTCCGCCTCGACCGCCGGTACAGGACCCGGTCGTCCCCGAACGGGTCAAGAGCCCGCAGCGGGCGGTCACCGAGTTGGTGGCGGCGGTGCTGGCCATCGTGGCCCTGGCCCTGGTGACCGGCACCATCGACGTGGTCATCTTCGCCACCTGCATCATCGTCATCATCATGATCCACGAGCTCGGCCACCTGCTGGCCGCCAAGCGCGGCGGCATGAAGGTCACCGAGTACTTCTTGGGCTTCGGACCGCGGCTGTGGTCGTTCCGACGGGGCGAGACGGAGTACGGGGTCAAGGCGTTGCCCCTGGGCGGCTACGTGAAGATCCCGGGGATGACCAACCTGGAAGAGGTCGACCCCGCCGATGAGGCGCGGACCTACCGGGAGCAGCCGTTCCACGCCCGGCTCCTGGTGGCGGTGGCCGGGTCGGCCATGCACTTCCTGATGGCCCTGGTGCTGCTGTGGGTGCTCTTCGCCTTCGTCGGCCAGCCCGACAATTCGAAGATCCAGGTACAGGGCCTGGTGACCATCGGTGGGCATCCCGGTCCGGCGGCGGTCGCCGGGCTGCGGAACGGCGACATCCTGGTGTCGGTGAACGGGAAGCACATCGACGGCGACGACCGGGTGCTCACCCGTTCCATTCAGGACAGCGCCGGTCGGCCGGTGACCGTGGTGGTGGACCGGAACGGGCGGACGGTCGCCCTCCAGGTGACGCCGGACGACGACCGGGTGGTCCGCGAACCCGGGGTCGACCTGCCGGCCGGGCACGCCCCCTACGGGGTGATCGGGGTGTCGTTGGGCTCCCCGACCCAGTACGAGAACCCCGTCAGCGCGGTGGGATCGGCGGTGGTCGGCCTCGGCCAGTCGATCTGGTCGACCATCGACGGGGTGGTCCACGTCTTCGAACCGTCGGCGGTGGTGGGCAGGTTCCAGCAGATCGCTTCCGCCAAGGCGGCAGCCAAGGCCTCCACCGACGGGACCCGGGTCCAGTCGATCGTGGGAGTGGTCAACACCGGCGGCCAAGCCGTCCAGGCCGGCCTGGCCGACACCTTGTGGCTGTTGGTGGTGATCAATCTCTTCCTCGGGGTGTTCAACATGTTCCCGATGCTGCCCCTGGACGGCGGCCACGTGGTCATCGCCGTCTACGAGAAGATCCGCACCGGCCGGAGCAAAGTGGCGTACCACGCCGATGCCTCGAAGCTGATGCCGTTCACCTGGTTGATGCTCTCGTTCCTGGCGGTGCTCTTCGTCACCGCCCTGTTGGTCGACGTCCTCCACCCGATGTCCAACCCCTTCCGCTGACCGGTGGCGACGCCGTCACCGTACGATGGGGGGATGGGACGAACCGGGTTCACCCTCACCGACCGCCGCCCGACCCGGGGGATCGATGTCGGCGGGGTGCCGGTGGGGGGCGGAGCTCCGGTGACCGTCCAGTCGATGACCACCACCAAAACGGCGGACGCCGAAGGCACCCTCTCGCAGATCTACGCCCTGGCGGCCGCCGGCGCCGACCTGGTGCGGTGCACCTGCAACGAGGAGGCCGCCGCCGAGGGCCTGGCCCGCATCGTTCCCCGGTCGCCGGTACCGATCATCGCCGACATCCACTTCCACTTCGAGATGGCGCTGGCCGCCTTGGAGGCCGGCGTCCAGGGTCTCCGCCTGAACCCCGGCAACCTGCGGAAGCCGGAGGAGATCAAACTGGTGGCCGCCGAGGCCAGGGACCGGGGTGTACCCATCCGCATCGGGGTGAACGCCGGCTCGCTGCACAAGGACCTGTACAAGAAGTACGGGGGCGCCACCCCCGAGGCGCTGGTGGAGTCGGCCCAGATGGAGCTGGCCTACTTCGCCGAGGTCGGCTTCGATGACGTGAAGATCTCGGTGAAGGCCTCGTCGGTGCCGCTGATGATCGATGCCTACCGGCTGGCCTCCGAAACGTTCGACTACCCGCTCCACCTCGGCGTCACCGAGGCCGGTCCGCCGCCGGCCGGACTGCTGAAGGGCACCGCCGGCATCGGCACCCTGCTGGCCGAAGGGATCGGCGACACCATCCGGTACTCCCTGACCGCCGATCCGGTGGAGGAGGCCAGGGCCGGCCGGCAACTGCTCGAGGCGCTCGGCCTCCGGGAGCGGAAGGGCCTCGACCTCATCGCCTGTCCCAGCTGCGGGAGGGCGGAGATCGACGTCATCGCCGTGGCCGGGGCTGCCCAGGCGGCTTTGGAGGACCGGAAGCTCCCCATCCAGGTGGCGGTGATGGGCTGCGTGGTCAACGGACCCGGCGAGGCGAGGGAGGCCGACCTGGGCATCGCCGCCGGTCGCCACCGGGGCCATCTGTTCATCAAGGGGAAGATCGTCCGGGTGGTACCGGAGGACGAGATGGTCGAGGCCCTGGTGGATGAGGCGGAGAAGCTGGTGGCCGAAGGGGTGGAGGCCCGCCTGGCCGCCGCCGACGCCGGTGCCGAAGCGGAGGCGGAGGCGGACCGGCGTGACCTGCTGGAGGCCAAGGGCAGTGATGCCAACGCCTCGGAGTCGAAGGTGGAGCTCATCCGGAAGAAGTACGGCGAGCGTTCCGAAGCCTCCTGAATCCCCCGGTCCGCCGGGGGGCGGCTCCAGCGGCCGGTAGGATCGCCGACCATGCGCATGTCCCGGCTGTTGGTCCGAACCCTCCGCGAGGCGCCCGCCGACGCCGAGGTGGCCAGCCATCAGCTGTTGGTCCGGGCCGGCTACATCCGCCGACTGGCATCGGGTGTGTACACCTTCTTGCCCCTGGGACTGCGGGTGCTGCACAAGGTCGAGCAGATCATCCGGGAGGAGCTCGACGCCGCCGGCTGTCAGGAGCTCCTGCTGCCCGCCCTCCATCCCATCGAGCTGTGGGAGGAGAGCGGGAGGGCCAAGCTGTTCGGTACCGACTCGCTACCCGCCCTGGTGGTGGACGGTCGAGGCGGGACGTTCGTGCTGGGGCCCACCCACGAGGAGGTGGTGACCGTCACGGTGGGAGCCGAAGTCGACTCCTACCGGCAGCTGCCCGTCACCGTCTATCAGATCCAGGTCAAGTTCCGGGATGAGGCCCGCCCCCGTTTCGGGCTGATGCGGACCCGGGAGCTGATGATGGCCGATGCCTACTCGTTCGACGTCGACAAGGAGGCCATGCAGCGGTCCTATCAGGTGGTCTACGACGCCTACCTCCGGATCTTCGACCGGATGGGACTCCAGGTCACCCCGGTGGAGGCCCAGTCGGGGGCCATCGGTGGCGACGTCAATCACGAGTTCATGGTCCCGTCGGTCGCCGGCGAGGACCACTTCGTCAGCTGCCCGTCGTGCGGCTACGCCGCCAATGTGGAAGCGGCCGAGCGCCAGGTGGCGGCCGCCGCCGACGAGCGGTCAGCGGACCATCCGGCCCCCGAGACGGTGCACACCCCGGACCGGGCCGGCATCGACGACGTGGTGGCCCACTTCGACGACCCCGGCATCACCGCCGGCGACCTGCTGAAGTCGCTGGCTGTGGTGGACGCTGACGGGCGTCCCACCCTGCTGCTGGTGGCCGGCGACCGCGAGGCCCGGCTCCCCGCCGGCTGGCGGCTGTTCGACGACGCCGACTTCGAGGCGCACCCATCCCTCTACAAGGGGTACGTGGGGCCGACGGGTGCCCAGGACGCCGGGCTCCGGGTGGTAGCGGACCTCGGGGTGGGCCGCAACGGCCGGTGGATCACCGGCGCCAACCGCACCGATCACCACCTGGTCGGGGTGGTGGCCGGTCTCCACTTCGAGGTCGACGAGTGGGGTTCGTTCGTCGAGGTGGTGGACGGGGACCTCTGCCCCCGCTGTGGTGGCGCGGTGGGCTTGGTCCGCTCGGTGGAGGCCGCCCACACCTTCCAGTTGGGCACCAAGTACTCCGACGTGATGACCGGGGCCACTGCCGTGTCCGAGGACGGGGTGGAGGCACCGTACTCCATGGGCTGTTACGGCATGGGGGTGAGCCGGCTGCTGGCGGTGATCGCCGAGGAGCACCACGACGACAAGGGTCTGGCCTGGCCGGTGTCGGTGGCTCCGTACCGGGTGCACCTCCTGGCCCTGGGAGCGGCCAGGGCGCCGGAGGTGGCTGGCGCCGCCGACGGGCTCTACGAACGACTGGTGGCCGGTGGGGTGGAGGTGCTCTACGACGACCGGGACCTGTCGCCAGGGGTCAAGTTCAAGGACGCCGAGCTGCTGGGGCTTCCGCTTCAGGTGGTCGTGGGCGCCAAGTCACTGGCCCGGGGCGTGGTGGAGTGGCGCGACCGGGCAACCGGGGAGGAGCGGGAGCTGGCTCTCGACGAGGTGACAGGGGCTCTCACCAGCCCCTGAGCCGCCCGGGAGACGCCAGCGTGGGGGCGCGTGGAAGCGGACAGCCGGAGGGCGGCACTGCTATACTTGTTCACCTGCCGTTCAGTAGGGGTTCATTGACGCTGACAAGGCGTGGGCGGACAGCCCACGCTTTTGTTTTGGTCCGGAACCCCTGCCGGGCTGCGGAAGAAGGGTAGTGGACGCAACGAAGACGTGACCGGGCCGACGACGAGGAAAGGGGTGTGCAGATGGCAGTGGAACTGTTCCCCCTGGTGGAGCCCGTCGTGGCGGCCACCGGCGTCGAACTGGTCGACGTCGAGTACCGGTCGGGTGTGGTGCTGGTCACCATCGACCGGCCCGACGGCGTCGACCTCGAGATCCTGACCACCGTCAACCGGGTGGTCTCCGAGCTCCTCGACGCCCGCGACCCGATCCCCGGGACCTACACCCTGGAGGTCTCCAGCCCCGGCGTGGAGCGCACCCTCCGCCGTCCCGCCCACTTCACCCGGGCGGTGGGGGAGACCATCTCGGTGAAGACCCGTCCCCAGGTGCCCGGCAACCGCCGGCTGACCGGCCGGCTGGCGGCGGCCGACGAGCAGGGGATCGAACTCGAGGTGGAGGGCCACCCCGACGGCCGGGTGCGGCTGGCCTACTCCGACCTCGACCGGGCCCGAACGGTGTTCGCCTGGGGCGGCGCCCCCAAGCCCGGGGCGAAGCAGACGACTACGACGACGAAGACGCAGAAGAGGAAGCAGGTCACCACGCCATGAGCAAGCCGAACTTCGAGTTTCTCGATGCCCTCGGTCAGATCGCCCGCGACAAGGGCATCTCGGTCGAGACGCTCCTCGATGCCTTGGCCAACGCCCTGGTGGCGGCCTACAAGCGCCGCCCCGACGCTGCCGAGGAGGCGGTCGTCACCATCGACCCCGAGTCGGGGGAGATCCGGGTCTACGGACAGGAGCTGGACGAGGACGGCAACGTCATCCGCGAGTGGGACGACACCCCGGACGACTTCGGCCGCATCGCCGCCCAGACCGCCAAGCAGGTCATCCTCCAGCGGATCCGGGAAGTCGAGCGCGACCTCAAGTACGAGGAGTACGCCGGCCGGGAGGGCGACATCGTCACCGGCATCGTCCAGCAGACCGACAACCGGTACACCCTGCTCGACCTGGGCAAGGTGGAGGCATTGCTGCCGCAGGCCGAACAGGTCTCCTACGAGCGGTATGAGCATGGCGCCCGGTTGAAGGCCTACATCGTGGAGGTCCGCAAGACCACCAAGGGGCCCCAGATCGTGGTCAGCCGCAGCCACCCGGGTCTCATCAAGCGGCTCTTCGAGCTGGAGGTGCCGGAGATCTCCTCGGGCGCCGTGGAGATCAAGGCGGCCGCCCGCGAGCCGGGCCACCGGACCAAGATCGCCGTGTGGTCGAACGACCCCAACGTCGACCCGGTGGGGGCCTGCGTGGGGGCTCGGGGCTCCCGGGTCCGGATGGTCACCAATGAACTCCGTGGCGAGCGGGTTGACGTGGTGCCCTTCTCCGATGACCCGGTGGAGCTGATCCAGTCGGCTCTGGCTCCGGCGCGGGTCCGCGAGGTACGGCTGAACGACGACACCGGCACCGCCACCGTCATCGTCAGCGACTACCAGCTGTCGCTGGCCATCGGCAAGGAGGGCCAGAACGCCCGACTGGCTGCCCGGCTCACCGGTTGGAGGATCGACATCAAAAGTGAGACCCAGCTGGCCGACGAGGAGTCCGGCTATGCCGGTGAGGAGTGGGCCGAGGGCGAGTGGGTCCAGAACGAGGCCGGCGAGATGGTGTGGCAGCCGGCCGAGGGTGGCGACGCGGTGTCGGCCTCCCAGTGGTCCCAGGGGGCTGAAGGTGTCGACGGTGAGGTTGCCGCTGACGGCCCGCCGCCTACCGGAGATGCCGAGGCGGCTCCGATCGCCGACCCGGAGGCCGGGGACGAGTCGGTACCATCGACGGAGGCCACCGGTGCGGACGGGGTCACGGCCGGGGAGGGTACGGCATAGTCCCCATCCGGACCTGCGTGGGTTGCCGTCGGACCGGCGAAACCGGGACGATGGAGCGGGTAGTGCGGCATTCGGACGGCACCTTGTCGGTCGGGACCGGGCTACCCGGTCGAGGCGCCTGGTTGTGCCGTGACCAGCCGGACTGCGTTGACCTGGCGATTCGTCGTCGGGCCATCGAGCGGGCACTGCGAGGCCCGGTGGATGCATCCCAGGCGGAGCTGCTCCGGTCGGTGTTGGGTCGGGGCCGAGGGTCCGGCTCGGAGGAACAGGCGCCGTGATGTGCGAGGATAGAGGGTCGTCGTGCTCCCAGTGCACGCGACGTGAATGAAGGGCAGTAACAGCCGTTGCCGAAGAAGATCCGGGTCTACGAGCTCGCCCATGAGCTCGGCCTGACCAACAAAGAGGCGCTTGACCTCTGCCTGTCCCTCGGGATGGGCGTCAAGAGCCACTCGTCGTCCATCGAGGACGCCCAGGCCGACCGCGCCCGCCGGAAGGCCGACCGAGAGGGACTGCGCCGTGAGGTGCAGCCGCCGGAGCCCGATCCACCAGCCAAGAAGGCCCCCGCCCGGAAGAAGGCCGCCGCCCCGGTCGAGGCTGAGACGGCCGCGCCCGGCGCCGCTGCTGGCACCGACGACGGAGTGGAGCCCCCGGCACCCACCCCCATCAAGCGGACCGGCGCCCGTCTGGTGACCAGCCGACCGTCGTCCGAGCAGCCCACCGCCCCAGCTCCGATGGCCCCGCCGGCCGCCGCTCCCATCGCCCCGGCCCGCCCGGCCCCGGTGGCACCGGCCGCCGCATCGGCCGCCCGCCCGGCCCCGGTGGCACCGGCCCCCAGCCCGGTGGCACCCGCTCCCATCGCCCCGGCCGCCGTGGCACCCCCGGAGGCTCCGGCCGCCGCCGCTCCGACACCTGCCCCGACGCCGGCTCCGGCTCCGGCCGAGGTGGCCCCAGCCCCGGTGGCCGCCGCCCCGGCGGCGCCGGCGGCATCGGTGGCGCCACCCGCTCCGCCGTCGGCTCCCAGCCGGCCACCGACCAGCTCCAGCGGCAAGGCCATCCCTCCGCCTCCGGGCGGTCCGCCCCGGTCGGTGACCGGCAAGCCGATTCCGCCACCACCGGGTGCTGGTGGGCGACGCCCGCCTCCCGGTGCCCCCCGGCCCGGTGGCTTCAGCGGTCGTCCCGGTGGGACCGGTGGCCCGTCGCGGGCCGGCAGCACCGGTGGTCGTCCCGGCGGACCTCCCTCCGGTGGCGGATTCAATTCACGCCCCGGTGGCGGCGGTGCTGCCGGTGGCGGCGGCGGGTTCGGCGGTCGCCCAGGAGGTGGCCCTGGTGGCGGACCGGGTGGCCCCGGTGGACGGGGTGGCCCCGGCGTGGGTCGCGGCCGTCCCAATCAGCGTCGGCCCCGCCGTCGCCGTCGCAACCTCGAGGAGTTGGAGCCGACCCAGCTCACCGCCTATACGCCCTCGACCGCTCCGGTGCCCGACACCGAGGTCATCATCGAGCGCGGCGCCACTGCCAGGGATCTGGGACCCAAACTGAATCGCTCCGCCGGTGACGTCATTCGCTTCCTGATGATGCAGGGAGAGATGGTCACCGCCACCCAGTCGTTGACCGACGACATGATCGACCTGTTCGCCGCCGAACTCGGCGCCGAGGTCCGCCTGGTCGACCCCGGCGAGGAGCGCGAGGCCGAACTGCTGGCCAAGTTCTTCGACGATGATGACGAGGACGAGAACGAGGAAGATCTTCGACCCCGTCCGCCGGTCGTGACCGTCATGGGCCACGTCGACCACGGGAAGACCCTGCTCCTCGACCGTATCCGGTCGGCCAACGTGGTCTCCGGCGAGGCCGGTGGCATCACCCAGCACATCGGCGCCTACCAGGTCGTCTGGGAGGACCATCCCATCACCTTCATCGATACCCCGGGCCACGAGGCGTTCACTGCCATGCGGGCCCGTGGGGCCGAGGTGACCGACATCGTGGTGCTGGTGGTGGCAGCCGACGACGGCGTGATGCCACAGACCATCGAGGCCATCGACCACGCCAAGGCGGCTGACGTGCCGATCATCGTGGCCGTCAACAAGGTCGACCGCGACGAGGCGGATCCCAATCGGGTGCTCCAGCAGCTTTCCGAGCACGGACTGGTTCCCGAGGCATGGGGTGGCGACACCATCGCCGTCGAGATCTCCGCCCTCCAGAATCTCGGTATCGAGGATCTGCTCGAGCAGATTGTGCTGGTGGCCGAAGTCGAAGAGCTGGTGGCTTCCCCTGAGGGTCGGGCCCGGGGCGTGGTGCTCGAAGCCGAACTGGAGGTCGGTCGGGGCCCGGTGGCCTCGGTCATCGTGGAGCGTGGCACCCTCCGGGTCGGGGATCCGATCGTGGCCGGGGCGGCCTGGGGCAAGGTGAAGGCCCTGGTCGACGACCACGGTGACCAGATCAAGGAGGCGCCCCCTTCCACCCCGGTGCAGGTGCTCGGCTTCTCGGAGCCGCCCGAGCCTGGTGACGAGGTCCGGGTGGCCCCCGAGCAAGCTCAGGCTCGCACCATCGGCGAGGCCCGGGCCCACCGTTACCGGGTGGCGGGCCACGGCCCGGCGGCCGCTTCGGCACTGGGCGGCGCCAAGCTCGAGGACCTCTTCGAGCAGATCCAGCGTGGCGAGACCGCCACCCTCAATCTGATCCTCAAGGCGGATGTTCGAGGCTCGCTGGAAGCGGTGACCGAGAGCCTTCGGAAGCTGGAACGAGACGACGTCAAGCTCAGCTTCGTCCACCGGGGCGTGGGTGGCATCACCGAGTACGACGTGCAGCTGGCCCAGGCCTCCAACGCCACCATCATCGGGTTCAACGTCCGTCCCGACCGCCGATCGCGGGAGATGGCGGCCAAGGCCAAGGTGGAGATCCGTACCTACGAGATCATCTACAAGCTGCTCGAGGACCTCGAGGCGGCCATGCTCGGCCTGCTGTCACCGGTCTACGAAGAGGTGGTCACCGGTGAGGCCGAGGTCCGCCAGATCTTCCGGGTACCCCGGATCGGTGCCATCGCCGGCTGTTACGTGCGGGAGGGTGTCATCACCCGGGGCTCCAAGGTCCGGTTCCTCCGCGAGGGCGTCATCATCTGGAAGGGCAGCATCACGTCGCTCCGGCGGTTCAAGGACGACGCCCGCGAGGTCCAGGCCGGATTCGAGTGCGGCATCGGGCTCTCGGACTACCAGGACCTGAAGGACGGCGACATCATCGAGACGTTCGACGAGCGGGAGATCCCCCGCACCTGATCAACCTGCTGGGTGCCGCTCGGCACTGCGGTCGGACAGGTGTGCGGACGGAGCGGAGGAGCAGTGTCGAGTCGTCGTCAGGACAACCGGGGTGCCGCACCCTACGCCCGATCGCTTCGGGTCAATCAGGTGATCCGGCAGGTGTTGGCTGAGGAGCTCGAGCGGCTGGCTGACGCCGATGAGCGGCTGCGCCTGGTCACCGTCACCTCGGTGGACACCGCTCCCGATCTTCGGCAGGCCACCGTCTACCTGAGCTCGCTGGCCGAGGACGCCGCCGATGCCCTGGCCGAGCGCCGCCCGCAGCTCCAGCGGAGCATGGCTCGGCAGCTCCGGATGAAGCGGACCCCGCTCCTCAGCTTCGAAGTGGACCCGGCGGTGGTGGCGGGCAGCAAGGTGGAGGACGCCCTCCGCCGCATCCGGGAGGCCGATGCCGGCCGACCCGGCCAGACGGAATCCGGTGATGGGGTCGATCCGGACCCGGAGGCGCCGTGATGGCGTCGGCGACCGAGGAGGTCGTCGGCCTGGTGGTGGTGGACAAGGAGGCGGGCTGGACCTCCCACGACGTGGTGGCCCGGTGTCGGCGCATCTACGGACAGCGTCGGGTCGGGCACGCCGGCACACTGGACCCGGACGCCACCGGCGTGCTGCTGGTGGGCCTGGGGCGGGCCACCCGGCTACTTCGGTTTCTGACCGCCTTGCCAAAGACCTACGAAGCCGAGGTGGTGCTGGGGACGGCGACCTCGACGCTGGACGCCGCCGGCGAGGTCACCGGTACCTGGGACATGGCCGGAGTGACACTGACCGAGGTGCGGGAGGCGGCTGCCACGTTGACCGGCGACATCGAACAGGTGCCGCCCATGGTCTCAGCGGTGAAGATCGACGGACGGCGACTGCACGAACTCGCCCGCCAGGGGTTGGAGGTGGATCGACCGGCCCGACCGGTCTCCGTCTACCGCTACGACGTCGATCCGACCACGAACTCCGGTGTCTACCGGATCGAGGTGGAGTGCTCTTCGGGGACCTACGTCCGAGTGCTGGCCGCCGACCTGGGAATCGCACTGGGGGGCGGTGCGCACCTCCGGAATCTCCGACGCACCCGGATCGGATCCTTCACCGTCGACGATGCCCGGGTGGTCGATGAGCTGGGTGAGGCGGCAGTCCTGACTGCCGCCCAGGCCATGCGGGACCTCGACCAGGTGGTGGTCTCCAGCGAGGTAGAGGCGTTGGTGGGCCGAGGACTGGCCCTCGACCGGGTGCCACTGGGGGTGGCGGGGGATGGACCGTGGGGACTGGTGGACGCCGACCAGCGGCTGCTGGCCGTCTACGAAGCGACCGATACCGATCGAATCCGCCCGGCGGTGGTGCTGGTGAGCGCCGGATGAGTGGGTGCCTGCGCCGCCATGATGGCGGTCGGCGGCCGGTACTGACCGGTAACCTCCCCCGATGATGGAGATCATCACCGACTTGTCGAAGTGTCGGCCGCCCCCGAGCGGTTCGGCGGTGACCATCGGCGCCTACGACGGCGTGCACCTGGGACACCAGGCGCTCCTGGCCGAGCTGGATCGAAGGTCCCGCCTGCTGGGACTGCGCACTGCAGTGGTGACCTTCGACCGGCACCCGGCGTCGGTGGTGCGTCCCGAATCGGCTCCGCCCCTGCTCTGCGATCTCGACCAGAAGCTCGAGCTGCTGGCCGCCGCCGGCGTGGAACGGACGGTCGTCCTCCGATTCGACGAGGAGCGGGCCAACGAGACCGCTGAGGCCTTCGTGCGTGAGGTCATCGAAGGAGCACTCAACGCCCGTCTGGTGGTGGTGGGGGAGGACTTCCACTTCGGTCATGGGCGCAAGGGGAATGTGGCGCTGTTGACGGAGATGGGGGCGGACGGTCGGTATGAAGTCGAAGGGGTCTCGCTCCGGGGGGACGACGGTACGGGGCCCGACCGGACCATCTCATCGACCCGGATCCGGGCCCTGGTGGCCGCAGGCCGGGTGGAGGAGGCAGCCGATCTGCTCGGCCGACCGCACCAGGTCCGAGGGACGGTGGTCCACGGTGATCATCGAGGCGGTGCCGAGCTGGGGTTCCCCACCGCCAACTTGGACATTCCCGACACCATCGCCCTACCCGCCACCGGGATCTACGCCGGTTGGTACGAGCGGCCAGATGGGCGTCGGTTTGCCAGCGCCGTGTCCGTCGGCCGACGGCCGACCTTCTACCAGGAGGCCGGCGAGCTACTGGTGGAGGCGTACCTGCTCGACTTCGATGGTGACCTGTATGGCGAGGAGGGCCGGCTCTCGTTCGTGAGCCGCCTGCGCGACGAGTTGGCATTCGACTCGGTGGATTCACTCATCGAGCAGATGCATCGGGACGTGGACGCCGCTCGACAGCGGCTCTTCCACCCCAACTGACCCGTCCGGTCCCCTGACGGTTCGCACCATGACCGATCCCGTCACCTCCAAGGGGCGCGGCGGTCCGGGATGCACTGAGTCCGTGGCCGGCCGCCTCGTTACTCCGGACCGGTGATCGGGTCACTTGACACATCGCCGGCATCGGCCACCTCATCGCCCCAGGTGTACCCGTTCCAGATCCGGTACTCGTGCCGATTGGTGGGATCCGGCTGCCACCCGGCGCTGATGGGGGCACTCGACTGGTTCGAGGTGCCGGCTATCCAGGCATCCCGCAGCCGCGAATATTCGGGGCGGAGCACTGCCAACTCGGCATTGGCCACGGCCAATTGCTTGCGTGCCTGGGCATTCAGAACGGCGAAGAGGGCAATGGCCCCGATGATGGCCAGCAGGATGACGCCTCCGACGGCCGCGTTGCCCTTCTGGGTGGTGCAGGTGGAGGCGGCCAGCGTGGTTTCGATGAGCATCGGGCCATCGTATGCAGGTCAACACCCGAATTCCGGTGGCGCTTTCAGTCAGGCGTTCGGTGAAACGGCCGACGCATTGGTCACATGATGGACGACAACCGGGGGCTCGATCGCCGGACCAATCCCTAGCTGACGGCGTCGTCCAGCAGTTCGGTGCGGAGTTGGCGCTTCAGCGCCTTGCCGGCCGGGTTTCGGGGGAGCGGCTCGGTTCGGAACCAGAATCGGGTGGGCACATTGAACTTGGCCAATCGTTCTCCGACGAATCGGGCGAGCTCGTCGGCGCCGACATCCCGACCGGGACGGAGCACCACCACGGCGCCGACTTCCTCACCGAGCACCGGATCGGGTACGCCGATGACCGCGCAGTCCGCCACGGCCGGGTGCTCGAACAGGGCGTCCTCCACCTCGACGCAGTAGATGTTCTCCCCGCCACGGATGATCATGTCCTTGGCCCGGTCGACGATGTGGATGAACCCCTCTTCATCGATACGGGCGACGTCACCGGTGTGGAGCCATCCGCGGGTGAATGACAGTGCGGTGTCATCGGGTCGATTCCAGTAGCCCCGGACCACGTTGGGGCCCTTGATCCACAGCTCGCCGGTCCGGTCGGGGTCGGCCGGCTGGTCGGCCGGCGGTTCATCGCCCTCGTACTCCTCGGGCACCACCGCCACATCGCAGACGGGTGCCGGCGGCCCGACACTGTCGGGCTTGCGGATGTAGTCGTCTCCGGCGTTCATCGACGACATGGCTGAGGTTTCAGTGAGGCCGTAACCGTTGCCCGGGGCACCGGCCGGAAAGTGTTCGGTGATCCGACGGACCAGGTCAGGTGGCGCCGGCGCTCCGCCGTAGGAGATGGACCGGACGGACGACGTGTCGCGCTTGGCGAAGTCAGGGGAGTCGATGACCTGCATCACCATGGTGGGCACTCCGCCGAAGATGGTCACCTGCTCGCGTTCGATGAGCTCGAGCGCCCGTTCGGGGTTG
>Ga0302157_10005268_pt1 | contig 13766 bp, 6 predicted proteins | sample I_Bog_N3_3_FD_193502 | JGI IMG/M metagenome (GOLD analysis project Ga0302157, IMG submission 193502) | Peat permafrost microbial communities from Stordalen Mire near Abisko, Sweden - I_Bog_N3_3 | ecosystem: Environmental > Terrestrial > Soil > Wetlands > Peat | place: Sweden: Abisko, Stordalen...
AGGCGGCGATTGAGCGGCTGAGACGCATCGGTTTCGCTTCGCTGAGCCGCGTCATGTCGATCTATCCCGGCCAGGGGCAGCCCAACGACTTCTTCCTGCAGGACAACCACGACGGCACCGACTGGCTGTCCGTCGTGCTCGACGAGGTCCCGGCGCTGCGCGCTTCCGGCTGGACGGTGGAACACGCGCCCGACTTCCCGGTGCGCGTCGTCGAGGCCGAGGGGGACATCGACGCCGAGCTGCACGAGGGCTCCGGCATCGACTGGCTGGAACTGCACCTCGGCGTGGTGGTGGCCGGCGAGCGGGTGAACCTGGTGCCTGCATTGGTGGCGCTGCTCGCCAACCGGGACGGCGCGGCGCTGATCGTGGACGACGATGACGATGCACCGTTCCTGGTGCCGCTGCTGGACGGGCGGCTGTTGTCGCTGCCATTGGGGCGCATCCGGCCGATGGTGGAGGCGCTGGTCGAGCTGTTCGCCGGCGGCGGCATCGACCCCGAGTCGGGCCGGATCCGCTTTTCCCACCATGATGCCGGCGATCTGGCACTGCTGGAGGAACGCTCCGGCATCGAATGGCAGGGCGGCGAGGCGCTGCGGGCGCTTGGGCGGCAGTTGCGCGCCGCTGGCGGCGCAATCCCGTCGGTCGCCGTGCCGGATTCGTTCCGCGGCATGCTGCGGCCCTACCAGGCGGAAGGAGTCGCCTGGCTGCAGTTCCTGCGCGCGGCCGGGCTTGGCGGCGTGCTGGCCGACGACATGGGGCTGGGCAAGACCGTGCAGACGCTGGCGCACCTGGCGATCGAGCAGGCGGCGGGGCGGCTGGACCGCCCGGCGCTGATCGTCTGCCCCACCAGCCTGGTGCCGAACTGGATTGTCGAGGCGGCCCGGTTTGCCCCCGGCCTGAAACTGCTGTCGCTGCACGGCCCCGACCGCAAGGAACGCTTCGCCGGGATCGGCGCGCACGATCTCGTGCTGACCACCTACCCGCTGCTGACCCGCGACCACGAGGTGCTCACCGCGCAGGAGTGGCACGCGGTAGTGCTGGACGAGGCGCAGACCATCAAGAACCCGAACGCCGAGACCACCCAGCAGGCGTTGCGGCTGCAGGCACGGCAACGGCTGTGCCTGTCCGGGACGCCGTTGCAGAACCACCTGGGCGAACTGTGGTCGCTGTTCGATTTCCTCGCCCCGGGCTTCCTCGGCAGCGTCCGCAGCTTCCGCACCCGCTACCGCACGCCGATTGAGAAGCAGGGCAACAGCGCGCGGCAGGCGTCGCTCAACCGGCGGCTGCGGCCATTCTTGCTGCGGCGCACCAAGGACGAGGTGGTGCAGGAACTGCCGCCGAAGACGGAGATCACCGAGCCGGTCGAGATGGAGGAGGGCCAGCGCGCCATCTACGAGAGCGTCCGGCTGGCCATGCACACCAAGGTTCGCTTGGCGATCGCTGAGAAGGGACTGGCGCGGTCGGGCATCATCATCCTCGACGCGCTGCTGAAGCTGCGGCAGGTCTGCTGCGATCCGCGCTTGCTGAAGCTGAAGGCGGCACGCGAGGGCAAGGCCGGCTCGGCCAAGCTGGAGCGGCTGATGGAGATGCTGGAGACCATGCTGGAAGAAGGCCGGCGGGTGCTGCTGTTCTCGCAGTTCACCTCAATGCTGGCGCTGATCGAGGCGCGGCTGCAGGCGGCACGCATCCCCTACGTGGTGCTGACCGGCGACACCACCGATCGCACGACACCGGTGGCGCGGTTCCAGGCGGGCGAGGTGCCGGTATTCCTGATCAGCCTGAAGGCCGGCGGGGTCGGGCTGAACCTGACCGCCGCCGACACGGTGATCCATTACGATCCCTGGTGGAACCCGGCGGTCGAGGACCAGGCGACCGACCGCGCACACCGCATCGGCCAGGACAAGCGGGTGTTCGTGCACCGGCTTGTCGCGCTCCGCAGCATCGAGGAGAAGATGGAGACGTTGAAGGAGCGCAAGCGCGCGCTGGTCGCCGCGGTGCTGGACGCCGAGCACGGCGGCGCGTTGAAACTCACCGAGGCGGATGTGGAGGAACTGTTCGCCCCGGCGTAGGGGGAAGGCGGTTGGGTTCGTGTTCCGGACCAGCGATTCTCATGTTGACTTTTTTCGCTCCACGAAACCGTCGAAAAACTGGGGGTGCCAGGGTTGGTTGGGCGAGCGACGGGCGTGTTACTTGCCGCTTCCGCTGCTGCTCCTGGGGCAGAACCTGGGTACCCCTCCGGTTTTTTTTGGGGTCGGTCTCTCAGGCGCTTGATCTTCGTCGTGCACGCAGACCGCTCACCATCCGACAGGCGGCGCAGATGTCGATCTTCCTTCCATGCTTCAGTTGCTCCACATAGGCGCTTCAGTGACGGGCTGGCGCGGGCAGGGGGCTCGATGCCTTCACGCGGCACAGCGACATACAAAGAGGCTTGATCTGACCCTCTGCGAGCGGGAGCCAATTCACATGCCCGGTGCGATCCAGCCGCACGGCGGGCTGCTCGCGGCGCGGGCCGACGATCAGCACTCGCGGCACAGGTTTCGGCCCAACGTCCTCAGGTCATCGGAAAATCCGGCCTTCGCCGAACGGTATTCACATCCGCCGGCGGCGGGTGAGGCCGAGACTGACGAGGCCGACCCCCATGAGCACGAGGGAGGCGGGCTCCGGGACCGGTGTCGCGATGTCGAACCCGGTCACCAGACCGTGGTCGTCGAACGCGGCACAGCAGCCCGGCGTCATGGCCCGGCTGAACAGCCCACCGGCGTTGCGGTTGTCAGCATCGAACAGGCTATGTCCGGCCCCCGGGGCCGGGCTGACCACGTCCAGCAGCAGGTTCAGGTGGCTTCCCGGGTCATAGGTGAACGGGGTCGAGAACGCGATGGTAGCGGAGCCGCCGACCGGAATGCTCCCAGCCGGCAACGTTCCGGAGAACACGACCGTATTATCGGCCCCGATGTTGTTCGCCAGGTTATTGAGGTCGAGGCCGTTGACCGCTGCCGATGTGGACGACAGCGCCAAGGTAAAGAGGCCGCTGGTGAAGCCGCCCGATGCCCCACCCTGGCTGTTGTAGAACGTCAACCCAACGATCGTGATCGGACCTGCAAAGTCCGGCGATGCATACACCTGCTGGTATTCCGGTGCCCAGCTGGAGCAGCCGAACGGAAAGCAGTTGCCGCCGTTCGGCGTATTGCCGACGACGAGCGTGTCGGCCTGGCTGGCGCCGGTTCCGAGGACAACGGCGGCCGCGGCGATCGAGGCCAGAAGGATCGTTCTCATCGTTCGTTCCTCGTGAGTATGCCTTTGCACGCCAGCATCCCTTGCACCATTCCGGTATTATCCGACATTTCCGGATAGCCAGCCCATCTGGCCGTCGGGAAAGCACGGTAACGCCCGTCCAGTCGTTCTGCAACGGTGTTGGCGCCGGGCTGACGCTCGCAGCTGGCCCGATCGGCCCATGATTGCTGACGGACCGAAAATCTGGCCATGTCAGACGTCATCTGGACGCAGCTGTTCTGCCGCCAACAGTCTGCGCGAGGAGGCCAAGCACGCCTGTTCGAGGTGCAGACGGACCGCTACCTCGGCCAGGTCGAGTGCGGCGACAACGGCAGCGTCACCGCCGTCGGCGCTCGTGGCGTCGTGGTCGCTTGGCGCGACACACGGCCGGCCGGCGCCCGATGATCCGAGCGCATTCCCGTGCCCGGGTGTCGTCGGTGATGCCCGGAAAACGCCGGCGCAGTTTGATCATGGCGGATAGCTTGCCGTCCTGCTCGAACACGCGGCGGACGGCAGCGGCGTCAGCTTCGGCAACAGCGAACATGCTGCCGGCATGCGGGCGAGGGCGCAACGGGCGGGCGCATCATCGATACTCCAGCACTGCTATCATCTCCGTGCCGGGGTCGGTCGTTTCCCGTGCGCCACCCAATTGCGGCGCTGCCCGCAAACCGCCACAAGCGCCTTCCGTCACCATTCGCCCGACAATGGGCGGCATTGTCGTACGTCGGGAGCGGAATGGCTGGACCTACGATGGTGCAATGAGGCGGCAACGCTGACGCCACGCCCCCTTCGATCATCAAAACGGTGTTGATCAAGCCGGTCGAAGGCTTCGCCTGCGTGCCGTCGCTCCCGGCTGTGCGGGTGCGGTGTTCCGGGCCGCCGGCGTTGCCCTGTCGCCTATGGCTGACTTCGACGCCCAACCACCACCCGATCCGGAAACCGAAGAAACATCGCTACCGAAAATCGCATAGCCCACATCCGTAGTGCTCAGGCCGTCTATTCTGCCCGTAACGGCTTGATTATAAGCCGCAATACAAATCGAGCTGTCAAAGTCGGACCAGGGCGTCGGTACCGCTGCCGCCGATGATCCGGTCGCCGGACAACAGCGTGCCGGCGGCGGCGATGTCAGCGGAAGGACCTGATTGCCTACCTGAATACCCTTCACGACTGAGGGAAGCGGCGCCGGCTATCCGGCCTGCGTCGCGCGCTTGTTTTATTGCGTAGGCTCAAGTTTGAGGCGCAGGAACTCGCCGATCAGGATGGTGGTCGGCTCGGTGACTTCCCGGTCGCCCAGATCGTCGGCGGCCAGGTCCTTGGTAAAGCCGACCGTGACCTCGTCGTTCTCTGCTTCCGCTGCCTGCAGCAATTCGATGAAGGCGTTGCTCAGGGCCTCGTGGATCTTCAGCAGTTCGGCCTGTTCAGCCTTGACGCGGTCAGCCAGGGGGATGGCCCACCGCTGGTCCTGGGTGACCTTGCCGGCGGACAGTTCCGGCAGCAACACCAACGGCGGCAGAACGAACTCCTCCTCCTTTGCCATGTGGGGAGTCAGCAGGTCGATGACCTTCTGAGCCGCCGCACCCTCCGGCGTCGGCCGCGCGGCGATGGAGCGCAGATAGTTCAGCGTGCTCTCGTGTTCCGTGGCCACGGATTGCGGGATTTCGCGCGCGGGTTCGGCCCGCGCCACGCATCCCGGGCTCACCCAACAGACGGCGCAGGCAAGCGACACCGCGGCGAGCGCGGTCATTCTGGCATGCATGGCATATCCTCCGTTACCGGCAGGCGCATCCGGGGTCGCCTGCCCGTCTTCTGCAGTTTCACATGAAGCCGTCGCGCGGGGGAGCGTCTTCGGATCAAGTCCGCTCGATTGAACGGGCACCCGGCAGGTGAGAGTGAGCGCGTTTACTTGACGGAATTGCGTGCACGCTTTTTTTTATGGCTTCCGGCTGCCGCTTCTCTCCCCACGCAGCTACGCGCGGTCATCCGGCAAAGGCGGCACGGTCGTCACCTCCCCCCCCCGCGCTGGCCTTGGCGCCGAGCACCATTTCGATGCGATCCACGAGCTGGGCAACGCTGACCGGCTTGCGCAGGAGCGAGAAGGCGTCGGGTGGCGCACCGCTGACCGCAAGGTGGGCGGCCTCACCCGCATAGCCGGTCAGCAGCACCGCGGGCAGGCCGGGGCGCCGCACGTGCGCCTCGCAGATCAAGGCAAGTCCGCCCATGCCAGGCATGGACAGGTCGGACACCAACACGTCCACGGGCTCCTCCGTCTCCAGCAGTGCCAGCGCTTCGGCGCCGTTGCCAGCTGCCAGCACGGCGAATCCGGCATCCTCGAGCGAGGCAACGAGCATTTCGCGCACCAAGTCCTCGTCGTCCACCACCAGTACACGGCGCGCGAGACCGGCCACAAGCGCAATACCTAGCGGAACCTGTCCCACCTCTTCTCGCGCGTCGGCAACTGGCAGCCAGACGGTGACGGTGGTGCCCCGTCCGAGCTCGCTTTCGATCGCCAGCGCGCCTCCGCTCTGCTCGGCGAAACCCTTGGCCATCGAGAGCCCGAGGCCGGTGCCCTTGTCCTGCGCCTTGGTGGTGAAGAACGGCTCCAGCGCATGTTCCAGTGTCGTCCGGTCCATGCCGGTCCCGGTGTCCGTGACTGCCAGGCGGACGTACTGGCCAGGCATCAGACCCGCCAGGTGAACACGCGCCGCGACAATCTCTTCCGCTGCGGCGGCCAGGGTGAGCGTGCCGCCGTTGGGCATGGCGTCACGGGCGTTGGTGGCGAGGTTCACCAGCACGGTTTCGAGTTGGCCCCGATCGGCCATCACGGCCGTTAGCCCGGGTCCGGCTTCGACTCGCACGGTGATGGGGCTGCCGAGCGTCTGCGCCAGGACGTCCCGCAGGCCGTCCAGCAGTCCAGCCGGGTCGATCCGCTCAGCCTGAAGGTCGCCGCGCCGGGCAAATGCGAGCAGCCGACGCGTGATCGAAGCTCCCCGGCCCGCCGCTTCGACCATCATGTGGGTGAGCCGCCGCACGCTGGTCGGGTCCGCCGCGTGCTTTTCGATCAGCCCGGCGCCGCCGTGCACAGCCTGGAGGACGTTGTTGAAGTCGTGCGCGATGCCGCCCGCCAATTGCCCAAGCGCCTGCATCCGCTCCGCATGGACGGCGCGCGCCTGCGCATCCTCCCGTGCCGCCACCTCCGCGCGCACGCGCGCTTCCAGCTCTTCGGTCAGGCGGCGGAGTTTGGCCTCGGTATCCTTGAGCGGCGTGACGTCGCTCGACACGGCTACCAGGCCGATTACGCTGCCGTCCTCCATCCGGAGAGGCGCCTTGGCCGACCGAAATACCCGCGTGCCCAGACCCGCTGCGTCCCAGGTCTCCTCCAGTATCTCCACGCGGTCGGTCTCGATGATGCGGCGGTCATTCGCCATCACCACCGCGGCCTGCTCCGGGTCTTGGTGCAAATCTGCGTCGGTTCGACCGATCACTTCGTTCGCGGGCTTGCCGATGATCGCGAGGACAGCGGGATTCACGAATACGAAACGGCCCTCGGTGTCCTTCGCATAGATCGCGTCAGGCGAGTTGTTCCCAATCGCACGGATCAGCGCGGTTGCCTGTTGCAGTTCAGCCTCGGCGCGCTTACGCGCAGTCACATCGCTTGCCGCCCCGAACCATTCACGGATCTCTCCGTCCTCATCCAGGAGAGGGATCGCCCGCGAAAGCGTCCAACCCAAGCTGCCGTCCGCCCGCCAGACCCGATGTTCCAGTTCGAAGACGCTCTTCGTCCTGATGGCCGCCTGGATCACTTCCCAGACGTGCGGCTGGTCGTCGGGGGAGATGTAGTCGGTCAGCCACGTACGGTTTGCGCCGTCGGTGGTGGCGAGAAAGCCGCGGCCATCAAGCTGGCGCATCTCGGTCCAGTCCGGGTTCATGCGGTAGACCACGTACGAGGTTGCGTTCAACAACGCCCGGAGCCGCGCCTCGCTCTCGCGCAGCGCCTCGTCGCCACGCTTGCGCGCCGTCACCACTTCGGAGAACAGCACCGCACCGCCCGGCTTGCCGTCATTCCCGTACCAGGGCGCCATCTCCCAGCGCATCCATTCGCAGCTTCCGTCTTCCCGCGGGAACGGGTCGTCCTCGGCCGACAACGTCTCGCCGGCGAGCACCCGCCGGTGAATCTCGCGCCACCGGTCTGGGAAGGAAGGAAAGACCTCGTAGTGGCTGCAGCCCAGTAGTTCCTGCGGGTTGGAGGATGTCAGGGCGTAGTCTTTCAGAAAGCGCCGGCTCACAGCGAGGTAGCGCATGTCCGCATCGAACATCGCGATGGCGGCCGGGGCGCGGTCGATGAACAGGGCCAGCTGCTGCTCGCTCGTGTGCAGCGCGTCGTTGATCCGCCGCGCCCGCAATAGGGACCATGTCAGCGTTGCGAGCAGGCCGGACATCATCATCGCCACGACGCCATAGATAAGCGTGGACCGGCGCCATGGCGCCAGAACCGCCTCTTCGTCGATGCTGCTCGTGACCACCACCCCCCAGTCCGGCAGGTTGTGCCAGGCGGTCACGCGCCGCGCGCCGTCGATCGCCGAGGCATGCGCGGCGCCTCCGTCCGGTGTGCTCTGCCAGACCGCGGCGACACGGCGCTCGGTTGCCGGGTCGGGCGCGGGGACAAGCGGCTGCCACGACCGCGCAATGGTGGCACCATCTTGCCGGAACAAGGCGATGCGCTGCGTTGGCAGGGTGCCGATCACCTTCTGCCAGTATTGCACCAGCTCGGTCAGGCTCACCGTGGCCAGGACGACGCCATTGAACGCGCCGTTCTTTCTCCGGGCCTTCGCGATGGTGAAGGCCTGAACGGAATTGACGAGACCGATGATGGCGCGGTCTACGTAGTGGCGGCCCGGCGGCGCGTCCCGTGCCCCGTTGAAATAATCCCGGAAGCTGCGGTTGCGGGTGTCCATCAGCACCGGATCGTTCGCCATGCAGAGGAAGCCGTCGGCATTGATGATCCAGAGCCCATCCGTTTGCGGGGATTGCGCGGCGAGGCGCATGAGGTCCTGCGCCCGGGCATCCGCGCGCAGCACCGGACAGTCACGCTCCCCCGCCTCGCGCTCCACGAGATCAAGGGCAAACGCCTGGGTCTCCAGCAGCTTGAGCGTATTCTCGCCGAGAGCCTCCGTGACACGCCGCTCATCGGCCAGCGCCACAGCCAGGACGCTCGCCCGCGTCTCGAATGCCACCCAGCCCCAGAGCGCAACAGGAACAAGCGATACCATAACGATAACTGTGACGAACCAAGACCTTGAACGGCATACTACCAGCTTGCCTGAAGCCGGGACGCCTGGGATGGGCATCTGAGGGGGGTCGCGTTGCGCCCCCGCGGTAGGGTCGTGAGACATCGTCGGCATGTCGACTCTCTCTGATGGTCCGCGGCGTGCAGCCGGCTCTCGCTTCTATAACCTTTGCAACAAATTTCCGCGCGCAATATGAGATGCAACTGCGTCTGGGGCGCCAACGGATGCTGGTGCTTGGTTAGGAGGTCGGTCGCTTCGCCGGAGGCAGATGCAGGCCCGCTTTCCGTGGGGTGCAGGTTCCGCTCATTCCTTGGTGGCTTCGAACTCGGCCCCGATGGGTGCCGCCAATGGCTGGGCCGGCGCCGGCCCTGCCTACGAAGTGCAGAGTGCCGTTCGCAAGCGCCATGGCCAGCCTTTCTGCCAGGGGATCGGCACGCAGCTGCGTTTTCCTTCCGGGCCGGCAAGGTGCAGGTCATGGCCATCACGTTTCGTGTTCTGAAATAACCGGGTTTCCCATTATTTATCGGGCACAGGCTAAATGGTAAAGGGCGCAATGGCCGCTACGTCATGCTCTCGCCGAAGCTATTGCGTATCCTGCTTGACTATTACAAGAGAGCCAGACTGGTGGAGTGGCTGTCTACCGGCGATTGGCTCTGTTCGGCGTCAATCAGGAGGGTTTTCGCAACCGTCCTGATTGACGCGCTACATTGCCTGGACAACCTATCTCGACGTCCGCAGTCAAAGTCGCCTGCAACGAGACGCGGCGCCTTTGCCAGGCGTGCGCTTCCAGTAGCGACCTCCTCGACATGTCGGCTGGACACCGCGTCGGTTGTTGCGTAATCGGGGCGGCATATTGAAGGCAGCCCGATGCCCACAAAGCCAAAAAGCGTGCCCGCCCTGGACTTCGATGCCGAAAATCTCCGGCGGGCCATCCTGGCCATAGTCCGGGAAGACGGACCATGTTTGTCTTTGCGCGACCTCGGCGTCTTCCTGATCTCCTACCTCGAAGAGGGGCCCCACACCGTGCGCGGGCTGGCCGCCGAACTGGAAGTACCAAGGTCCATTATTTCCCGCGCGCTCGACAAGCTCGGCGACCTCGACTTGGCCCGGCGCAAAGACGATCCGAGCGACCGTCGCAGCGTGCTGGTGGACCGGACAAACGCCGGACGGGCGGTGCTTGGCCGTCTGAAGGCTAGCGTGGCGGTTGCTGGCCGGTAGATCAGCACCGGCGAGCGCGTTTGAGCGCAAGCAACCCACGGACTCGCACCAGGTGCAGAACACCACGGGCGGCCTCGGCATCCGTGCAACCGGCCCCACGCCCAGCGCAACGACAGCCAGCCCTGCCTGCCAATCAGGGACGACGGTGGTCTCGAACAAGATGTGCGCTGCCGCGGCCAGTATTGCGTTCGCGGCGCAGTAGCCGATCACCGCTCTGGTCGGCACCGCCCGCATGCGTTGGGCAAGGACCGAGTAGAGCGCCCAGGTGACAGCCGCACCCACCGCACAGAGGTAGCCAAGCAGGGCCGCGGCGGCGAAGTTCGTTCTCTGCGCGAGCAACAGGAGACTGCCCAGCAGCCCCGTGCCCACGCCAAGCAGGTGCCGGAGGGTAAGCCGAAGTCCGAGCAGTGGCGCCGACAGGAGCACGATTAGCAGCGGCCACGTGTAGTTCAGCCGGTTCGCCTCGGGCGCTGGTGCTTGCGCCAGCGCCGCGAAGAGCAAGGCATGATAGCCGAAAAAGCCCGCCGACACCGTGTGCCCAACCGACCGGTGAAGCGGTGCCCCTATGCTTCGCGTACCAACCAGCCCGGCGCTCCGGGCATCGGCGAGAGGCGGACCTGGCCCGCCGGCGGCGTAGCGGCGTGCGCGCCTCCGACAGCGGGACCGGGCGTCACATCACCTGCGCTGCCAGCGGGCGGAGGCGGAACCAAGGCTCCGGCGCGGGGACCGTGGTGAGGACCACCTGCGGCAGCACCGGGCGGTCGTCGTCCAGCTCGGGCCGGAAGGCGGCGAGCAGGGTGCCGAGCAGCACCATCGCCTCGGCCTGCGCGAAGACGGCACCGAGGCAGACGCGCGGGCCAGCGCCGAAGGGAAGGAAGTTCGGGCCGGTCTGTTCTTCGCGGCCGATCCAGCGCGCGGGGATGAACGCGTCCGGCTCGTCCCAGAAGCGCCGGTGGCGATGAATGATCCAGGGGCATACCAGCACCAGCGTGCCCGGCGCGATATCCAGCGCGCCAAGCCGGTGCGGGGTCAGCGCCACGCGGCTCAGGAAGGGCACCGTCGGGTATAGCCGCAGCGCCTCCAGGAAGCAGCGGCGCAGCGCCGGCCACCGAGTGAGATCGGCCGGCGTGCGCAGCGACGCGGGCGGGAAGGCGGCCAGTTCGGCCTGGACCTCCGCCAGTGCGGCAGGGTCGAAGGAGAGCAGATAGACGGTCCAGAACATCGCGCGCGCGGTGGTCTCGAAGCCGGCGGCCAGCAAGGTGGCGACCTGCTCCCGCACCTCGGCGGGCGAGAGCGCGGCATCGCCTTCCGGGTCGCGCGCGGTCAGCAGCAGTTCCACGACGTCCCGCCCCGCCTGCCCCGGGGGCAGGGCCAGCCTGGCCTTCAGCACCGCGTCAATGGCGGCGAACCAACGGGCAGCGAAGGCATGGCGGTCGCGGATGAAGAACGCGAAGTCGCTGTCGCCGCGGGCGAGAAAGTCCACCAGGCGCAGCCGGCCGACACCGTCGAGGAACTCGCGGACCAGTCCGGGCAGTCCGGCGGCCCCGGCGGCATCGGCCGGCAGCGAGAACAGCGCGCGGCAGACCGCGTCGAGCGCGGCACGCTGGAACAGATCGGCGAGGTTGACCCGGCCAGACGAAAGCCCGCCCAGCATGCCCTGGCCGGCGGCGGTGAAATGCACGCAGCAGCATGCCGACATGGGCGGGCGCGAACAGCGGCGCCAGGATGCGACGCTGGCGGCGCCAGTCCGCTCCCTCGGACAGAAGCAGGCCATTGCCCAGCGCCGGACGGAGCGGCCGGCGCAGCGCCACCGGGCGGCCATAGGTGGTGCCGTGCCCGTTGAGGACCTGGCGCACCAACCCGGCCTCGTTGACGATCAGCATGTCGGCGCCGAACAGCCGACGCCGCAGCACCATCTCGTCATAGGCGGCGCGGGGCCAGGTCGTGATCACGTTGCGCCGCATGCGGCGAAACACCTCCCAGGCAGACAGGGGCCGTGCCGGTGGCTCGGGCACGGGCAGCCGGACGGGGAGGATTCCGGGTGAGGCAGCGCGATCCTGCATGGCGGGATTGTGTGCCAGTGGAAGCGGCGTGGGAAGATCGGCGTTTCCGTCCCCGACAGGCACCGGCGGCCGGGCCCCGCATTTCCGGACGGCCGCGCACACAACATTGCCCCCGCCGTCGTCCGTCCCTCTGCGCCCCGAAGGGCACGTTTCCCTCTTGGGCGGAAGTCCCGCCCGGGCAATGGTCGACTGGCCTGGCAGCTGGCAGGAAACGTGGTTGGGTAACTGGCTGGGTCTGAGCCCCGCGACAAAGGCCGCCCTGGGCGGTCGAACGAATCGACGGGCCGTAACGCGTGTGAAGCCTGAAAAGACCTCACATGGTGGTTGAGGGGTCAGGCAGTGATATCTGATCTGTCTGGCGGCTTCCACGACGCGTGGTGGACGATGGCGGAACGCCAGCTTGTATTGTGCGCTGTGCCTCGGGGACGACCGCATGTCGCTGTGGCTTAGCCGCGCCCATAGCCGCGCGGCGGCTGGCAGCAGCGCAGGCCGGAGAAGCGGAAGGGTCCCGGGCCGGTCGGTGGTATCGGCCTGCAAGAAGGTCACGTCGTCCGTGCGGGGAAGGTGGGGCCTGCCCGCCCGAATTGCCAGACCGGCGCCGCTGCACTGTCACTGCAGCGCCGATCAATCGAACAGCCAGATAGACGTCTGGACGATGGCAGTAGCTGCCGTTACGGTCGCACCTGCAAGCCATAGACGCGCAACGAGACGCTTGCCGGCATGGGCAAAGTCGTCCTCGTGCTCTGTTTCAATTCGGCTTTTGCCGTTTTCCGAGCGATGAGTCATCCACATGACATGGTGTCGTGCTGCGGCGCAGCAACCGGCTAACTGCCCGATTCGATGACCGTTGTGTTGCAGGCTATGCCGGTGGCAGGCGCGTGCCGGCCGGCTTCCTGGGTCTGGACGGCGCCTTCCTCTTCGGTCCCGGTGCTGCCGGCGGCTCGGCCGGCGGTGGGGTCGGGGCAGGGCGGCGGAGGTCGAACAATCCTCCCATTATATTACCCCACACGGGGTCGTCATCCCCCTCAGGGGCCGGTGGCGGTGGTGGCGTGGTCGATTTCTTCGGCATGGCGTAATTTCCTGTTCAGCGCCACCATAGCGCGGTCCTGTCGCCGTGTGACGTCAGTCGTTCCTGGCGTGGGCCGCCCCGCATGACGGAGCACCCGCTGCCCGGCCGGGCGAGGGGCGCGGCAAGTCGTCGGGCATGCACGGCGGCGGGCGCGGAGCGATGGCTGCATGGCGACGCCGGACCCGGCGCCATTGGTCGCAGCGTTGGCTCAGGACGAGTACGGCGCTTCCCCGGGCTGTCCCAACAGGGCCCCGACGACCGAATTCAGCGGCATGTCGGCGAACACCTTCAAGTGCCCGGCCGGATCGGCCGACACAACCTTGTGGATATCCATGAGGTCCTGGCCGAGCGCGCCGTCGCGGTGCCCGGTGCGTTCGAGAAACTCCGCCAACTCATCCTGCGAGAGAAGGCCGAGCGGCTTGTTGCCAAGCTCGGCCGCACGCTGGTCGCGAGACAAGGTGGAGACGAACGCTTCGATAAGCGGTGAAACTTGCATCAGCAACAACCATAGCGACGGACAAGTTCACGCCGCAGTCCACCAAGTGGACATTCGGACCAAATTTCTTACTGGCCGCAGACCAGAACTTCCGGCGGACACGCGCTCGCTTGCTCAGGCTGACGATTCCGACCCCGAGAGGGTCCAGCGCAGGATTCGCCAGAAGCGCCTGTCAGCCAGGCATGCACACGGCCGGGTGGCCGGTGGGAGTCGTGGACGATGATCGGCGCTGCCTCCAACACGGTGGTCATGACGGGATGCAGGCGGCATCTTCGCCCGCCGTTGTCCCACCGGAAGTGCGTCTGCGCGACCGGCACCATCGCCGGCGGCCGCTCGGCAGCAGGCCGGCAATCGCACAGGAACCA
>Ga0302157_10005274_pt1 | contig 13755 bp, 6 predicted proteins | sample I_Bog_N3_3_FD_193502 | JGI IMG/M metagenome (GOLD analysis project Ga0302157, IMG submission 193502) | Peat permafrost microbial communities from Stordalen Mire near Abisko, Sweden - I_Bog_N3_3 | ecosystem: Environmental > Terrestrial > Soil > Wetlands > Peat | place: Sweden: Abisko, Stordalen...
CAGGCGCAGGTCGACGATCGCCTTGGACTGCCGCTCACTCAACTGGAAGCGCTGCTCCAGCGCGGTCTGGGCCGCCTTCTCGTCCTGGGCCGCGCGGATCAGCGCGATCACCTCGTCGATGTGGTCGAGGCACTTGAGCAGCCCCTCAAGGATGTGCGCCCGCTCCCGCGCCCTCCCCAGGAGGTAGCGGGTGCGCCGCACCACGACCTGACGCCGGAAGTCGACGAAGGGCTGGAGGATCGCCTTCAGCCCGAGCACCTGGGGCCGGCCGTCGACCAGCGCAAGCATCAGGGCGCCGAAGGTGTACTGGAGCTGAGTGTGCTTGTAGAGGTTGTTGAGCACCGTGTGGGGCCGCGCCGTCTGCTTCAGCTCGATGACGATCCGGGTGCTCTCGGTGCGACCGGACTCGTCTCGAAGGTCGGCGATCCCCTCGATCTTCTTGTCGTTGACCAGCTCCGCGATGTTCGCCAGCAGGCGCGCCTTGTTGACCTGGTAGGGAAGCTCGCGGACGATGATCTGCTCCCGGCCGTTGCGCGACTCCTCGAACTCGACCTGGGCGCGCATGACGATCCGTCCGTGGCCGGTCGCGTACACCTGGGCGATGTCGCGTGCGTAGATCATCGCGCCGGTCGGGAAGTCGGGCCCGGGGATGATCCTGACCAGGTCCTCGGTGCTGATCTCCGGTTCGTCGATGAGCCGCATCAGCGCGTCGCAGACCTCGCCGAGGTTGTGGGGTGGGATGTTGGTCGCCATGCCGACCGCGATCCCGCTGGCACCGTTGACCAGCAGGTTGGGCAGCAGCGCGGGGAGCACGCTCGGCTGCAGGACCGTGGGATCGGCAAGGTAGGTCTCGACCATGTCGACCGTGTCCTTGTCGATGTCCTCGACCATGGTCATGGCGACCGCCGACATCTTGGCCTCGGTGTAGCGCTGTGCCGCCGGGGGGTCGCCGTCCACCGAGCCGAAGTTGCCCTGACCGGTGACCAGCGGATAGCGCATCACCCAGGGCTGGACCAGTCGCGCCAAGGTGTCGTAGATCGACTGGTCGCCGTGCGGGTGATAGTTCTTCATCACCTCGCCGACGATCGCCGCCGACTTCTTGGTCCGGCCGCCGGCGGTGATGCCCTCCTGGAGCATCGCGTAGAGGATGCGCCGCTGGACCGGCTTGAGGCCATCGCGCACGTCGGGCAGCGCCCGGCTCACGATGACGCTCATCGCGTAGTCCATGTAGCTCTGGCGCATCTCAACCTCGAGGTCGATGGGCTGGATGTCGCCGGGGTGGAAGACGCTCATGACCCGTCCTCATCTGGATGCTCGACGGAAGCGACCGTGGCCGCCCGGTCCGGCGATGCCATCGCCGCGGCGATCCGCGAACTGACCCGCTGGCGAGCGGCGAGCGCCGCCACGCGCACGGCGTTGCCGATGGCCTCGGCGTCACTGCGGCCGTGAGCGATGACCACCTCACCGGCCACTCCGAGCAGCAGCGCGCCCCCAGCCTTGCGGTAATCGACCCGGTCGCGCAGGGGGCGCAGCTTCGGCTTGAGCAGGGCGCCTCCGACCTTGCCGGTGAGCGATCCACGGGCCTCGCGGGAGATCACCCCGAAGAGAAGCTCGGCGACCCCCTCCGCCGTCTTGAGGACGACGTTGCCGGTGAAGCCGTCGGTGACCACGACGTCGCAGGAGCCGTTGAAGACGTCACGGCCCTCGACGTTGCCGACGAAGCGGAGCCGCGCCGACGAGAGCATCCGGTGCGCCTCCAGGACCAGCTCCGAGCCCTTCTCCGCCTCTTCGCCGTTGCTCAGCAGGCCGACGCGGGGATCATCGACCCCCATCATCAGGCGCGCGTAGATGCTGCCCATCACGCCGAATTGCAGCAGCCAGAGCGGCTTGCAGTCGACGTTGCCGCCGATGTCGAGCAGGAAGGTGGAGGTGGTGAGGGTCGGGGTGGGGAAGGTCGTCCCGATGGCGGGCCGCGCGACCCCGCGGATGCGCCCCACGGTGAGCAGCGCGGCGGCCAGGGTGGCACCGCTGTTGCCGGCGGAGACGGCCGCCTGGGCCCGTCCCTCGGCGACCAGGCGGGTGGCGACCACGACGCTGGCGTCCTTCTTGGATCGGACCGCCTGGGCGGGGTGCTCGTCCATGCCGATCACCGATCCGGCCGGCACGATCTCCACGTGGGTGCGCAGCACCTCCGCGGCGCGGGTCGCATTGTCCGGCAGAGCCCGCCGCCACTCCTCGGAGAGGGCCTGCAGGCGTTCACGGTCGCCCACGAGCAGCACCCGGATGTCGTCTTTGAGAGCCGCCTCGAGCGCCCCGAGCACGGCCGCCTGCGGGCCGTTGTCACCGCTCATGGCGTCGACGGCCACGGTGATCGGGGTCGCCGTCGGATGTGTCCCTCCCGGGGTGCCGCTCTGTTCCATCAGACGTCCAGGTTGCGAACCGACCGGGCGTGGGTCTGGATGAAGCGGCGGCGCGGCTCGACGTCGGAGCCCATCAGCTTGTCAAAGATCTCGTCCGCCTTGAGGGCGTCCTCGACGGTGACCCGGAGCAGGACCCGCTTGGCCGGGTCCATGGTCGTCTCCCACAACTCCTCGGGGTTCATCTCGCCCAGTCCCTTGTAGCGCTGGACCTCGATCCTGCCCCCGCCCATCTCCTTGAACTTGGTGTCGCGCTCGGGGTCGCTGTAGGCGTACTCGACCCGCTCCTGCTTGCCGGTTCCCTTCTTGAGCTTGTAGAGCGGGGGCTGTGCCAGGTAGAGGTAGCCGCCGAAGATCACCTCCTGGAGGTGGCGCCAGAAGAAGGTGAGCAGCAGGGTGCGGATGTGCGAGCCGTCCACATCGGCGTCGGCCATCAGCACGATGCGGTGGTAGCGGAGCTTGGCGATGTTCATGGTGTCGCCGAATCCGGCGCCGAGGGCGGTGATCAGGTTCTTGATCTCCTCGTTGGCGAGGATCTTGTCGGCGCGGGCCTTCTCGACGTTGAGGATCTTGCCGCGCAGCGGGAGGATGGCCTGGTTGCGCCGCTCGCGTCCCTGCTTGGCCGAGCCACCCGCGCTGTCCCCCTCGACGATGAAGAGCTCGCAGTGCTCGGGATCCCGCTCGCTGCAGTCGGCAAGCTTGCCGGGGAGGGTCGCCGACTCGAGCAGCGACTTGCGCTGCACCAGCTCGCGGGCCCGCGCGGCCGCCTGGCGTGCCCGGGCGGCGGTGAGCGACTGCTCCACGATCCGCTTGGCCTCGGCCGGGTTCTCCTCGAGGTACTGCATCAGCGCGTCGCTCAGCACCGTCGACACCTGACCGGTCACCTCGCTGTTGCCCAGCTTGGTCTTGGTCTGGCCCTCGAACTGCGGCTCCTGGAGCTTGACACTGATCACCGCGGTCAGCCCGTCGCGGACGTCGTCGCCGCTCAGGTTGACGTCGTTCTCCTTGAGGATCGCGGCCTTCCGCGCGTACTTGTTGAGGGTCGCGGTGAGCGCCGAGCGGAAGCCGGTGAGATGCGCCCCGCCCTCCTCGGTGTTGATGTTGTTGGCGTAGGCCAGCACATGCTCGGTGAAGGCGCTGTTCTGGTACTGGACGGCGATCTCGACCATGTTGCCGTCGATCTCCCGCTCCACGTACATCGGGCGGAGGTTGACGACGTTCCGGTTGGCGTTCAGATAGCCGACGAAGGCGCGAATGCCACCCTCGAAGTAGAACGTGTAGCAGAAGGCCCGCGCCTCGTCGACGAGGGCGAGGCTGACACCCTTGGTCAGGAAGGCGAGCTCGCGCAGCCGGTCGGCCACCGTCCCCCAGTCATGGTGGCGGTCCGGGAAGACCTTCGAGTCCGGCCACCAGCGGATCAGCGTCCCCCGCTTCGAGGTGTGGCCGAGGGTCTCCATCGGCCCCTCGGGATAGCCGCGCTGGTAGCTCTGGCGGTACACCCTGCCGTCCTTGTAGACCTCGGCGACGAGGCGCTCGCTCAGGGCGTTGACCACCGAGGCGCCGACCCCGTGGAGGCCGCCCGCGATCTTGTAGCCGCCGCCCCCGAACTTCCCGCCGGCGTGGAGCTCGGTCAGCACCATCTCCAGACCCACCTTCTTCTCGGTGGGATGCATGTCGACGGGGATGCCCCGCCCGTTGTCCAGGACCGAGACGGAGCCGTCCTCGTGGAGGGTGACCACGATGGTGTTGCAGTAACCGGCCATAGCCTCGTCGATCGAGTTGTCGACGATCTCGTTGATGAGATGGTGGAGGCCCCGGAGGTCGGTGGAGCCGATGTACATCCCGGGGCGCCGGCGGACCGGTTCGAGCCCCTTGAGCGCTTCGAGCTGGCGCGCGGAATAGGTATCCCCATCCTTTCCGCCCTTGCCTCCGCCCCCGCTGCTTTGGGGTGCGGGCTTCTCGCCGTCGGGGAATTCGCGGGTTATCGAGGGCGTGGTCTGGGTCAGCTGCGGTTCCTCAGAAGGGTGGCCGGCGGCCGCGCCAAGCTGATCCGGGAGCGAAGCCAGCAACCCTGCCGGTGGTGGTGTCGCTTGGGCATGGACGGCGGCCGGTTGAGGTGATTTGCGAATTCAATTCTACCAGTGAGCCGCCCTCTGCCGGGTTGCCCGATGCCGCCTCCCCGGCCGGCCGGTTCCCCACCCGCGGGGGGCTGTGGTCGACCCCCGGGCTGGTCGGACGCCGCCCGGGAACGGCTCCGGTCTGGTCAGGGAAGAGCCGTTCCGGGACACTTGGACCCATGGCTCTCGACGAATACCGGCGAAAGCGCGACTTCTCCCGCACGCCCGAGCCGAACGGCGAGGCCGGGAGCCTCGGAGGATCCGACGCTGGCCCCGACCGAGGGCTCTGGGACCGGCTCCCGGAGGGGGGCCGCTTCTGCGTCCAGATGCACCGGGCGACCCGCCTCCACTACGACTTCCGGCTCGAGCACGGGGGCGTCCTCCTCTCCTGGGCGATCCCCCGCGGCCCCTCCCTGGATCCCTCCGCCCGCCGGCTGGCCGTCCAGACCGAGGATCACCCGGTCGACTACGGCGACTTCGAGGGGGTAATCCCCTCCGGGTACGGGATGGGCACGGTGGAGCTCTGGGACGCCGGCTCCTTCGAGTGGATCCGGGAGTCCGCCGCCGACCCGGATGCCCAGATCAAGGCGGGGGACATCAAGTTCCGGCTGGCCGGGCAGAAGCTGCGCGGCGAGTTTGCCCTGGTCAGGATCGGCGGACGCGGCCATCACCCCGGTGCCGGCCCCGGGGCGCAGCGCAACTTCCTGCTCATCAAGAAGCGGGACGAGGCGGCGGTCGCCGGCCACGACGCCGCCGGAGACGATCGCTCCGTCAAGAGCGGGCGCGCGCTGGCCGAGATCGCCGCGGCCGGGGGCGGGGACCCGCGCCAGAAGCGACTCCCGGCCGACCGCATGGCTGCGCCTCCGGTGGGTGGCGCCCCGATCGCCGCGCCCGGCTCCACCTCGCCGCCGGACGGGACCCCCGTCGCCGTGTCCGGCACCGCCTCGACCCCGGGTGGCAGCACGCGGGTCGCGCTCCCCTCCCCGATGCTGGCGGTCGCAGCCGGCCGGCCATTCTCCCGTGCCGGCTGGATGTACGAGCTGAAGTACGACGGCGTCCGGGCCATCGTCGCCGTCGACGGGTCGGAAGTCCGCGTGGTGGGCCGGCGCGGCCGGGACGAGACCGGTCGCTATCCGGAGGCCGCCGCCATCCCCGCCCAGCTCCGAGCCACGACCGCTGTCCTGGACTGCGAGATCGTGGCCCTCGACGAGGCCGGACATCCCGACTTCGAGAGGCTCCAGTCGCGGATCAACCTCGGGGGCCCCGGCGATGCGACGCGGGCGGCCGCCCGACATCCGGTCACCTTCGTCGCCTTCGACCTGCTCTCGCTCGACGGTCGCGATCTGACCGCCACCGAGCTGCGCATCCGCAAGAAGACGCTCCGGGAGCTGGTCGGCCCCTCCGGGCCGGTGCTCTTCGCCGACCACGTCGAGGAGGACGGCGAGAGCTTCTTTGCCGCGGTCTCCGAGCTGGGACTGGAGGGGATGGTCGCCAAGCGCGCCGATTCCCTCTACCAGGCGGGCCGGCGCAGCCCCGACTGGATCAAGGTCAAGGCCTGGCAGACCCAAACCTGCGCGATCGCCGGCTGGACCGAGGGGCATGGCCGGCGGGGACACCTGGGGGCGCTGGTGCTCGCCGTCCGCGGCGCCGGCGGCTGGGAGCACTGCGGTCAGGTCGGCATCGGATTCGGGGAGGCGACCATCGCCGACCTGCTCCGCCGCATGGGGCCGCTCCGCCGCCCCACCTCGCCGATCACGGCTCCTCCGAGCCTGGCTGAGGCGGTGGCCTGGGTGGAGCCCCGTCTCGTCTGCGAGGTGCGCCATGCCGGTTGGACGCGGGCGGGTGCCCTCCGGCATCCCGCCTTCCTCGGCCTCCGGGAGGACGCCGAGCCGGAGGACTGCGTCCGCGAGGAGACGGCTGACGTCGACGCGCTGATCACCCGGGCCGGGCCAGGGCATTCGCCGGCGGCGGTGAGGTTGCGGCCTCCCTCTCCGGCGCTTTCGCCGCCCACGCCGGAGGCGGCACCGCCCGAGCTCCGGTCCCGAACGACCCCGTCCGCGGTTGCGCCTGGGGTGACAACGCCCGAGCTCCCGCCCGAGGTGGCCGAGGCGCTCGAGGCCCTTCCCGGCCTCCGCCCCGACGACTGGTGGCAGATCGGATCGCGGCGGCTGCATCTCACCCATCTCGACAAGCCGATCTGGCCCGAGCCCGTCATCACCAAGCGCCGGATGATCGACTACTACGTCCGAATGTCGCCCTACCTCCTGCCGTACCTCCGTGATCGCCCGCTCTCGACCCAGGTCTTCCCCGACGGCGTGACCGGTCACTCCTTCTGGCGCAAGGACAAGCCCAGCCACGCTCCGGATTGGATCGACTCCTGGCTCTTCGAGGGCGAGACCGGGAGCAAGCGGTGGATCCTGGTCCAGGAGGCGGCCACGCTCGGCTGGCTGGCCAACGCCGGTGTCGTCGACCTTCACCCCTGGCATTCCCGGGTCGACGCCCCCGACCAGCCGGACTGGGCGGTCTACGATCTCGACCCCTTCGAGCCGGCCAGCTTCGACGACGTCCGCGACATCGCCCGGCTGGTGAAGGCCGCCCTCGACCACCTAGGACTGCGCGGCCTGCTCAAGACGAGCGGCCAGACGGGGCTCCAGATCTACGTGCCGCTCCGCCGCGGCCCCGACTACGCCCGGGTCCGAGGCTGGGTGGAGGAGGTGGCGCGGGCGATCGGTCGGGTGGAGCCGGATCGGATCAGCTGGGAGTGGGCCGTAAGCCGGCGGGCCGGGAGGATCCGGATCGACTACACGCAGAACATCATCAACAAGACGCTGGCCGCCCCCTATTCGCTCCGGCCTCTGCCCGGGGCCACGATCTCGACCCCGCTTGCCTGGGAGGAGCTGGACGATCCCGATCTCCGCCCCGACCGCTGGACCATCGAGACGATCTGGGACCGCCTCCGGAGCGTCGGGGACCTCTTCACCGGTGTCCTGGACGGTGACCAGGATCTGCCCCAAGCGGCAGGCCGCTTGGGGACCCCATGACCATCAGGGGGCGCTGCCGCCCCCTCGCCCCCGTGGCAGAGCCACGCGGGGCTCACCCCTGGCTCGGCGCGACTCCGCGCCGTTTGCGGTTCGCGCTCGACGCCGGAGCCGGGTGACGCCGCCGCGCCGCCACCGCTCGCTCCGGCGCAGGCCATAGAATTTCCCGCATGGCTGTGCTGCTCCTCAATGCCTCACTACAGCCGTTGAACGTGATCAGCCATCGGAGGCTGGTCGTGCTGCTGAGCAAGGAGCGGGTCGCCTGCCTGGACGCGGACGCGGAGGTCCGCGCCGCGGCGGCCCTCCAGGACCGCCGCATCCCCGAGGACGTGGTCATCGTGCGCCTGCTCCGCAACATCCACGTTCCACGCCGGGTGCTCCGGCCCAACCGGCGCAACCTGCTGCTTCGCGACGACAACACCTGCCAGTACTGCGGCATGGTCGCCCTTCCCGCGGAGCTCACCGTGGATCACGTCATACCCGTCTCGCGGGGCGGTGCGCCGGACCGCTGGGACAACGTGGTGCTGGCCTGCAAGCGGTGCAATTGGCGGAAGGCCGATCACCTCCCCGCCGAGGTGGGGATGCACCTTCTCCGTGCGCCCGGGCCGCTCACTCAGGAGTACGCCCACATCATCTTCCTGCGCTATCCGGCGCTCAAAGCGGCCTACGACGCGTACTGCGCCACTGCCGCCGCCTAGCAGGGTGCGGAAGAACCCCCCAAGGTCCTGCCGCGCCGCGCGGCGAGGGGGCCGGCCGTGTTTCTCAGAGACCTCTCATCCAATCGCAAGCTTCGGGGCGTAGGGTTTTGAGATGACCCACCGCCCCAGGAGCCGTCTTGCGCTGGCCTCGGCCATCTCCCTGGGAGCCGCTCTGATCGCGGTGCTCGCCCCCTGGGACGCCCGGGCCACCTCGCCGGCCGCCGGCCAGACAACCGCCCACTCGCGGTCGGTATCGGTCCTCGCGGTCCACCCCCCGGTGACGTCGAGGCCGACCGCGACCTCGGCGCCGAAGCCGGCCACGACGCCCACCCTGGCGGAGCCCCCCCTGGTCAACCTCTCCGAGGTCCAGGTTCCCATCACCTACCACTCCCAGCAGGACGGCGACTGGTGCGACCCCACAGACATCGAGATGTGGCTCCAGGCCGACGGCGTCCCGCTCCACGGGCTCGACGACTACGCCATCCAGCAGGGCTTCTGGAACTACGAGCTCGCCAACAACGACGGCTACACGCTCTCGCAATGGAACGCCTCTCCCTACGCCGTCGCCCTCACCCTCGACCACTTCGGCGGATGGGACGACATCGGTGACGACCCGCAGCCGACCGCGGAGGCCGCGGGCGTGGTCATCTCGTACAGCCTGGACATGCTCGAGCAGCCGGTCATCGTCATGGTCGACGGTGGCGCGCACTACGTCCTGGTCACCGGCGTCAACCTGAGCGTTGGGGGCGCGGACGCTCCGCCCCTCTCGGTCACGATCGACGACCCGCTCGCCTACGGCGTTGCCGGCACTCCTCCGGCCGGTTCCGACGGGACCGAGACCATGAGCTGGGACGCCTTCACGGACTGGTACACGGCCAACACCGCCCACGGCGGTGTCTGGGCCGGGGAGTGGGTGCTCATCGCCGCCGGCATCCCGTTGGTCGGCTGAACAGCCACGCCGGGGAGCCGGCCTGGGCAGATCGAGCTCAGCGCGGCACCTTCACTTTAGATAGTTAGTCTATATAATCATCTCCACACCCGGTCGCGCCGGGGTGAGGGGCCCGGAGTGGCAGGATGGGCTGCCCAGGACGTCGACGCGTGGAGGTGAGATGACCATGGCGGAGGATCGCTTCGGGGCTCGCGCCGAGCTGCCCGGCGGACTGGCCTACTACCGGCTCGAGGCCCTCGCCCGGCGGGGCGTCGGCGACGTCTCCCGGCTGCCGATGACGCTGAAGATCCTCCTCGAGAACCTGCTCCGGCACGCCGGGGATCGGTTCGTCACCGACGAGGACGTGGCCGCGCTCGCGGGCTGGAACGGCCGCCCGCCCGAGCAGGACCGCGAGCGTGCCTTCGTCCCGGCCCGGGTGCTGCTCCAGGACTTCACCGGCGTCCCCGCCGTGGTCGACCTCGCCGCCATGCGCAGCGCCGTGCGGCGTGCGGGAGGCGACCCCAGCCGGATCGATCCGCTGGTCCCGGTCGACCTGGTTGTCGACCACTCGGTCCAGGTGGACGCCTTTGGCAGCGCTGCCGCGTACGGACGCAACATCGAGCGCGAGTACGAGCGCAACCATGAGCGCTATGCGCTCCTCCGCTGGGCCCAGCAGGCATTCCACGGTTTCCGCGTGGTGCCCCCGGGGATGGGCATCGTCCACCAGGTCAACCTCGAGTACCTCGCCGACACGGTGACGATCCGCGAGCTGGACGGGGTGCGGACGGCCTTCCCCGACACCGTGGTCGGCACCGACTCGCACACCACCATGGTCAACGGGGTCGGCGTCCTCGGCTGGGGTGTCGGCGGCATCGAGGCCGAGGCCTGCATGCTCGGCCAGCCGCTCTTCCTGCTCACCCCCGTGGTCGTCGGGGTGCGCTTCCACAACGCCCTGCCGGCCGGCACCACCGCCACCGACCTCGTCCTCACCCTCACCGAGATGCTGCGCCGCCACGGCGTGGTCAACAAGTTCGTGGAGTTCTGCGGCAGCGGGCTCTCCTCGATGTCGGTGCCCGACCGGGCGACCCTCTCCAACATGTCGCCCGAGTTCGGCGCCACCGCCTCGCTCTTCCCGGTCGACGACCAGACCCTCCGCTACCTGCGCGACACCGGTCGCGCCCCCGCTCGCGTGGAGCTGGTGGAGCGCTACTGCAAGGAGCAGGGGCTGTTCCGCACGGATCAATCGGAGACCCCGGTCTTCACCGAGCTGCTCGACTTCGACCTGGCCACCGTCGAACCCTCGGTGGCGGGGCCGCGCCGGCCCCAGGACCGGGTCTCCCTCGGCCAGGTGCGCCAGTCGTTCGAGGCCGTCTATGGACCCTCGGTGGACGGCGGCACCGGCATCGCCGGCGCTGCACCCGCTAGCCCTCCGGCGCGCGAGCTGGGCAAGGGTGCGGTGGTCATCGCCGCCATCACCTCCTGTACCAACACCTCGAACCCCTCGGTGATGGTGGCCGCCGGCCTGCTCGCCGCCAAGGCGGCGGAGCGGGGGCTCCGGCCCCCGTCCTACGTCAAGACCAGCCTGGCCCCGGGATCCCGCGTGGTCACCGACTACCTGGAGCGTGCCGGCCTGCTCGCGCCGCTCGCCAGCCTCGGTTTCGACCTGGTCGGCTACGGCTGCACCACCTGCATCGGCAACAGCGGGCCGCTTCCCCCCGAGGTGGCCGCCGAGGTGGAGAGCCGCGAGCTGGCCGTCTGCGCGGTGCTGAGCGGCAACCGCAACTTCGAGGGGCGCATCCACCCCCAGGTGCGGGCGTCGTACCTCGCCTCGCCGCCACTGGTGGTCGCCTTCGCCCTGGCGGGCACCGTGGATGTGGATCTGACCACGGAGCCGATCGGGACGGGCTCCGACGGACGGCCCGTCTTCCTGCACGAGATCTGGCCGAGCTCGGAGGAGATCCACGGGGCGGTGGCGCGCGGTCTGGGCAAGGACCTCTTCAGCCGCGAGTATTCGCGCATCTTCGAGGGCGACGCGAGCTGGAAGGAGCTGCCGTCGCCGTCAGGGGCGATGTTCGAGTGGGACCCGGATTCGACCTACGTGCGCGAGCCCGGTTTCTTCACGGCGATGGAGAGCGAGCCGTCTCCGCTTCGGGACGTCGAGGCCGCCCGAGTGCTCGCCTATCTCGGCGACTCCATCACCACCGACCACATCTCCCCGGCGGGGAGCATCGCGCCCACCTCGCCCGCGGCGAGCTACCTGCGTGAGCACGATGTCGAGCTGCGCGACTTCAACACCTACGGCGCCCGGCGGGGCAATCACGAGGTGATGGTGCGCGGCACCTTCGCCAACATCCGGTTGCGCAACCGGCTGGCGGATGGGCAGGAGGGCGGCTTCACGACGCACCTCGGCTCCGGCGAGGTGATGAGCATCTACGACGCCGCGGTCCGCTACGCCGCCGAGGGGACGCCGCTCATCGTGCTCGCCGGCAGGGAGTACGGGTCGGGATCCTCCCGCGACTGGGCGGCCAAGGGGCCGGCGCTGCAGGGGGTGCGGGCGGTCGTCGCCCAGTCGTTCGAAAGGATCCACCGCAGCAACCTGGTGGGCATGGGCGTCCTCCCGCTGCAGTTTCCCGAAGGCGAGAGCGCGGAGTCGCTGGGGCTGGACGGCCGGGAGAGCTTCACCATCCGCGGCATCGCCGCGGTCAGGCCCGCCGGGACGCTCACCGTGGTGGCGCGGCGCGAGAGCGGTGAGGAGGTGCGCTTCGAGGCGACCGTCCGCCTCGACTCCGAGACCGACCTCGACTACTACCGCCACGGCGGCATCCTCCAGATGGTGCTGCGCCAGCTGATGGCACCGCCTGCCGCGGCCGGCTGACCCAACTCGCGCAGGGGGTTCTTCCGCACCCTGCTAGACTGTGACTCAAACATTCGTGTGTAGGTCGACGAACACGTGAAGCCCGCATCCCGCCGCTGGGAGATCAGCGAAGCCCTCCCCATCCCCGGGCAGCCGCCCGTGCTCGGCCGCGTCCTGGCGGGTCGAGGTCTGGACGGCGCTGAAGCTGCCGCCTTTCTCTCCGGGGGGATGGAGCTGCTCGACCCGTTTGGCCTGGAGGGGATGGCGGATGCCGTCGTCACCCTCGGGGTGGCCGTCACCGAGGGCCGGCGCATCGCCGTCTACGGGGACTACGACGCCGACGGGGTGACTGCCTGCGCGATGCTGACCCGGGCGCTGCGGGCGGGCGGCGCCGATGTCCTCCCCTACATCCCCAACCGGATGACCGAGGGCTACGGGCTCCACGCCGCGGCCCTGGAGGAGCTGGCCGCCCAGGGCGTCCGCTGCGTGGTCACCGTCGACTGCGGGACCAGCTCGGTCGAGGTTGCCGCCAACCGGCCGGCGGGGATGGCCCTGGTGGTCACCGATCACCACCTGCCACTCGCTCCCGACGGCAGCCCACCCCGGCTGGCGCCCGCCGACGCACTGGTCAACCCCAAGCAGCCGGCCGACAGCTACGGCTTCGACGGACTCGCCGGGGCCGGGGTGGCCTGGAAGCTGCTCTGCGCCCTGGAGTCCGAGGGGATCGTGCCCTCGGGCCAGGCCGACGCCTTCCTCGGTCTCGCCGCGCTGGGGACGATCGCCGACATGATGCCGCTCCGCGGTGAGAACCGGACCATCGTCCGTCGCGGGTTGGGACGAATCCTGGATCTGCCGGGGCTTCGCGCCCTGGCCCAGGCCGCAGCCGTCTCCGCCCCCCTCGTCGCCTCCGACATTGCCTTCGGCCTCGCTCCGAGGATCAATGCGGCCGGTCGCATGGAGGACGCCCGCCTGGCCCTCGACCTCTGCCTGAGCGACGACCCCGACGAGTGCAGCGGCCTGGCCCGCCACCTCGACCAGCAGAACAGGAGCCGCCAGGAGGCCGTCGCGGCGGCTCTGGCGGAGGCCGAGGTGCGGGTTGCCGAGCTTCCCGACGAGGCGCCGGCAATCGTCATCGGCGACCCGGGCTGGCCGATGGGGATCGTGGGACTGGTGGCTGGACGCTTGATGGAGCGGTACTCGGTCCCCGCCTTCGTGGTCTGCCTCGACCCCGGCGAGGCCAAGGGGTCGGGCCGCTCGGTCGCCGGGGTTCACATCGTCCGGGCTCTCGACCATGCCGCCCCCACCCTGCTCCGCTACGGCGGCCACGCCGCGGCGGCCGGTTTCAGCCTGAGGGCGGAGGATTTCGGGCGCTTCCGCGACCTGATCTCGGAGGCGTGCGCCGAGCAGGCCGCCGGCCGGCCGCGCGAGCGCGTCTTCCACGTCGACAGCGAGATCGGGTGCGCGGACGCGACCCTCGACCTCTGCGCCCAGCTCCAGGGGATGGAGCCCTGCGGGATCGGCAACCCCACCCCGCTGCTCGCCATCCGTGGTTGCGAGGTGGTCAGCACGCAGACCTTTGGCAGAGAGGGGCAGCATGTGAAGGTCGCGCTCCGGGATGGCGAGCGGGGGACGGTGGAGGCGATCGCCTTCAGCAAGCCCGGCCTTGCCGAGCACCTGCCACGAGGGCTGCGCATCGACGTCTG